>Ga0066376_10001503_pt1 | contig 22638 bp, 26 predicted proteins | sample Knorr_S15_td_Bot_FD_77009 | JGI IMG/M metagenome (GOLD analysis project Ga0066376, IMG submission 77009) | Marine microbial communities from Southern Atlantic Ocean transect - Knorr_S15_td_Bottom_ad_5009_LV_A | ecosystem: Environmental > Aquatic > Marine > Oceanic | place: Southern Atlantic...
CAGTAATAATATCAAATAATGGGCGTTCTTCAGTCAAATCAAATTAAGCCCGTATTTGGTTTTATTACCTGACGTTTTTTATTTTGAATATCCCCTCTGATCTTACGCTCTTGGGCCTGTTTAACTCTGAGCTTTTGCTGATCTTTTTGAACTGATGCTTGATCCAATCTTTTTTTTGCCATGTCCACCATCGGGTCAGATGATTCATCGGCAAATTCTTTATATCTCATAATTTAATTCCTTAATATTTGACCGCTTTCTTCTGCATTAGCGGCCTAACTATATTTATCTATTTCAGAATATTTGGCTTCATTTAGGAATTAAATGAATATTTTTTGACTGTTGATTTTTCCAGATAAATAAAAGGACACAAAGAATTACCAGAACAAATTAGCGTTGTGGTATAATAGGTTTAATGACTATGGCAGTAACAAGAATTGAAGAAGGCAAATCATCGGGTGTTAAATTTAACAACAGGCAACACTTAACCTACGATGAAGTGAAGTTTTGGACAGATTATATTAATGATCTACAACCCGACCTTTGGATTACCTTCAGCAATTACCAAAACATATCCTTTGATAAGGCGATGAAGCCCGGTGGATAGTGAACACATACAGCCCCAAGAACGCGTATATCTCAACTATACGCAAGCCGAATTAGACAACCAGTATGATCAACGGGTGTTGGTGCCGGATATCAGCGGCTACATCCAACGTTGGACGGATGGCACCCTAGCGGCCAAGCGCGATTTACCCTGCATTGAGGATATTTCCTACGCGGACCATAAAGATCAAACCCTCGATCTTTATGGTGACACTACCAAAGCTGCGCCGCTGTTGGTGTATCTTCATGGCGGCGCTTGGAAAGCACTGACAAAAGCTGAGTCTGGATATGGCGCGCCGGCGTTTGTTAAAAAAGGCATTGCGTTTGCGGCTTTAAATTTCAGCACCATTCCGAATGCGACGATAGACGAAATGGTCGGCCAGGTCCGGCAGGCCATCGCGTTTTTGTATTCCGAGAGCGAGCGGTTTAATTTTGATCGAGACCAAATCCACCTTGTGGGGCATTCCTCCGGGGCGCATATGGCATCGATGATTGCGGTGACGGATTGGTCCCAGGAATTTGATCTCCCGGCGGATGTGATCAAAAGCCTCATAGCGGTAAGCGGCGGTTATGATTTAGAACCGCAGCGGCTGAGTGCTCGGAATGATTATCTAAAGCTCGATCCGGAAGCCGCTTTTCGAAATACGCCGAACCATCATGTTGCTCATTTTCAGGGCTCCGCGATTATTGCCTGGGGAGAGGGCGAGCACGACGAGTATGCGCGCCAAGGCCAAGCCCTTCAGACAGCATTTGAGCAAAACGGCAATTCAAGTGTCGCCATGCCGACAAAGGATAGAAATCACTTCGACATGGCGAGTGAGTTTGCTGATCCAGACAGTCCACTTTTTGCTGCCGCTATTTCTCAAATTTTCCCGTAAGCACTACTTTTTCAATTGTCATAAAGTGCAAATTAAAGCCGATGATCGCCGCCGATAAATCCGGCGTGACCGGAAGCTCGTCCGTATTAACTGCATGCAGCGAGAAAATATAGCGGTGAGGACCATGGCCTTCCGGTGGGCAGGGACCGCCATAACCCGGCGCCGGAAAATCATTTCGCGTTTCAATCGCACCTGCCGGCAATCCATTTTGAGAAGCGTCTAGCGACAATTCCCGAATATCTTTTGGGATATTGATCACCACCCAATGCCAAAACCCGCTGCCCGTCGGCGCATCCGGATCATACATTGTAAGCGCGAAGCTTTCGGTGCCGTCTGGCGGGTCGGTCCAGGCGAGGTGAGGGGATTGATTGCCGCCGGCACACCCAAAGCCATATTCCTCGGCAAGTATATGGTCCATTGCGAGGCTATCGCCTTCGTTGAAGCTGTTACTCGTAAGTTTGAAATCTGACATAAACGCCTCCCTTTTTTACCAGCTTAGAGCAAAACAGGTGCTCGGAAAACTATCATTTTTTTGCATTGCTAAATTATAACCATTTGAAATATAACAACTAAATATAAAATACATACTATGTTACACCTGTTCACATCCTGGTCTCAGCACATTTATTCTCCTGTTACATGCGTTTGGGAAGATGTAGATCTCGAAATGGAGAATTCGGATGGGACAATTGGTTTATGCAACGATTTTAGGAGCTTTGGTTTTACCATTGAGCCTTTCGATTGCGCCCGTTTTTGCCGATGATTCTCCTTTGAGCGTTAACGGTAAAATCTCCAATATGAAAAATAGCCAAATTTTGTTTGTTATCGATCCGCCTGCGAATTTCAAAGTTGACGCTGCAAAATTAGGCTATCGGATGGGCAGTGTATTCGAGCTAAAAGATTTAGCGCTAAAAGCGATTAAGGTAATCGTTCCTGCTGGCTACTCGATGGATGCCGCAATTTCAAAACTTGAGAAGCATTTTCCCGATATCATGGTCGGTGAAAATGAAGTTTAATCCCCCCCCTTGGAACACACTCATTTATTTGATTTGAATGTAAAACTGAAAAAGCCCGCCGGTTTATCCGACGGGCTTCTTTTTAAAGGTTTTTTGACTCGCTATTGGATGCTTGCAAGAATTCTTTTTAATTTTGCTGTACCCAAATATTGCCGATTGCCATCGCCGTGAACAACTTTTCCGTTTTTATCAAAGATGAAACTTGCCGGCACATACACCAGCGGTGAGAAGTCTTTTTCGATTTTCGGGCTAGCACGAATTACGCGAATTGCAGGATGAAAAGTACGAACCATGCTGCGGAGATTAGCGTCCGACGTTGAGCCGTATCGGCCTTCGGTCCAATTGACAGCAACAATATTGATCTTATTCGTTCCGCCATTCGTTAAAAACTTACTGAGTTGCACGAACTCAGCACGGCAAGTGGTTCACCAACTGGCAAAAAATGTTACCAGAATGGGTTTTCCGTCGAAGGTTTCTTGGCCGACTTTTTTGCCGAGTACGGGCTGGGCCGCCAACAAGCCGGCTTTGACACTCTCGGTAAGGCTGAGGCCAGGTCCGGCCTGCGCTGCTTGTCCTGCAATAAACACAAATGCGCTGAAAATGCTTAAAACAAATAATTTTGATAATTTCATTAGTTTGTCACCTGATTAATTCACGAATCCTGAAAGTATTCATACAATAAATAAACGCCAATATCAGCGATTTTATTCCCGACAAAGGTAAAATTAGCGTGTTCAAATATTTTGTGGGCTGGCCCATAGATATTCCGATCCCAATTCTTCAATAGAAGTGCAGCCGATTTGAGCAAGCGTTCGGTCGACGCCATCGACAAATATATCGAGCACGCACGCGCCTCCCAGTTCTCCCAACGCGCCAACGCCAAAGACAAAGGAGCGACCGGAAAATGTAAATTCCGCGCCAGAGCAATAGGCTTTGACGATATCGCCGCCATTTCGGATACCGCTATCAAGCATAATCGTCATCTCATTCCCGACAGCATCACATACGCGCGGTAAGGCTTCAATGGAGGAGGGCGCGCTATCCAATTGGCGACCGCCGTGGTTCGATACAATGATCCCATCCGCACCGCACCGCTTGGCAGCCGCGGCAGTTTTTGGCGAGAGAACACCCTTTATGATAAGAGGTCCGTCCCAGGCATCGCGAATGCGCTTCATCAAAGCTTCATCCAATTTGGGCGATACCTGAAGCGCTTGCGCGGCGTTTAAAGATTTCTCTTCGCTTTGTTCTTTCATGTAGGGCACCAAATTCTCGAAAACCGGTTTGCCAGCGACAAGGGTCGCAAAAGCCCAGCCTGGTTTTGAGGCAATGTCCCATATGACTTTAGGCGTCATTTTAAAAGGCATTTTAAAATCGTTACGAAGATCACGCAGGCGAATTGCCGGCAGCGGAATATCAACCGTCACCACCAAGATTTTTATGCCCGCCTCCTTGGCCCGCCGAACGAGATCAAAGCTGACATGTTCTTGTCCTGAAACATAGAGTTGAAACCAGGCGTGATCGGGCGCGATCTCGGCAATCGTTTCAAGGGCGGTCGTCCCGGCAGCGCTGATTAAATAGGGAATATTCCTATCGCGCGCCATCGTTGCCAAAACGGTGTCGACTTTAGGCCACAAAAGATTGGCAAGACCAACCGGCGATACGCCAATCGGAGCATCATAGGTGTGGCCAAACAATGTTACCTTTTGACTGCGCTCCGAAACATCGCGTAAATATTCGGGACACAGAAGAATATCTTCAAAGCCTGTTCTATTGCGTTGAATGTTAGCCTCGTTGCCAGCACCTCCGTCCAGGTAATCAAAAGCAAGTTTTGGGATTCGTTTTTGCGCACGATCTCTAAGATCGTCGATGGTATGGAAATCTTCGGGGGTCATATAATAGATACCAATGTTAAACCGGCTGAATACCAACCTCATAAAATTCACGTTGTTTCTCTTCGGCGATATTGAGCATGCGTTCGAGAACGTTTGGCTCCTGAGCGCCGGAAATTGAAAACTGGCGTTCAAAAATAAAAGCCGGCACGCCGCTGATGCCAAGGCGATGGGAACGGGGGTTCTGTTCATGAATGTCAGCGATGTCTTCATCGCTATAGAGATACTCGCGGATATCTGCACCGTCGAAACCCATTTTTTCGCCAATGTCGATCAGGACAGAGCGGTTGCCGATATCGCGGCCTTCCATGAAATAATTCTGGTATAGCGTTTCCACCATTTCCGAGGCGCGCTCGTCGCGAGCGGCATATCTCACCAGCCTATGTGAATCGATGGTGCTCGGCGTCCGACCTACCTTTGCAAAATCAAACTCAATGCCAACCGAACGTCCAGCCTGGTCTATCGCTGCAAAAAGTCTTTGTGAGCGCAGTTCTCCGCCAAATTTATTCTGCATGTAGTTGCCAAAATCAGTTCCCTCAGCAGGCATATCCGGATTCAGCAAAAATGCATGCCAATAGATGTCAGCATTGAGCTGCGGGCGGCGGCTCAGCATTTCCTCAAGCCGTCGCTTACCAATGAAGCACCATGGGCAAATTGTATCGAAAATAATGTCTATACGCATGAATGTAAGCTAACGCTGTTTGGCAGCTGGAGCAAGAAACAGTGCCATGTTCCTTAAATTCAAAATTATTGAAATTAAGGTTCAAATAAAGGTTGAAATTTAATTTAAACAATCCAAATTATACTCTCATGGCTATACGATACCACATAGATACGCTTTTAAACTGTGTCTTCATTCAGCACTTAGATGATCTTGTTCATGGCGAATTCAAAAAGCATGTGCAACAAATCCTTGACGATTCCAAGTTTCAGCTGGGGATGAATTTTTTGCACGATGCCAGCAATATATCGTTCGTTGAAAATCCCACTACAAAGTCAATTGGCGCGAAGCGAGATCGTTTGAAGAAATTTGATGATCCAGAAATTGGTACGTGCCGTATTGCCTGGGTTGTCGCCACCGCCATTGATTACGGCATCATGCATCGCATTTCAGTTACAAATCGATTTAATCCGGAAGTTGAGAGACGACCGTTCAGAGATTCTGAAAAAGCGCGCACGTGGTTAGAGATACCTGAAGACTATGAAATAAATTACGGCAATTGAAATAGAAACTAAAAATTCATCAGACTCCCGCAACCCACAAACTTTTTCACAACCTAAAGCTTAGGATATGTAGAGACTCACTCGGCAATCAGATTTGATGGAGGCTGATCCAAATGCATAAAAAGCCCGCTGAAATTCACCAACGGGCTTTTAGTCGTTCTATTTGAGGTTTCTCACTCGGCTATAACAATATCCACTGCTTTTAAGCCTTTAGGTTCTTCGGCAACTTCGTAATTTACTTTTTGTCCCTCGGTGAGGCTTTGTAAGCCTGCCGTCATGACGGCAGTGATATGTACGAAGATATCTTTTTCGCCATCTTCTGGGACGATGAAGCCATAACCCTTCGTCGGGTTGTACCATTTAACGGTTCCGGTAGCCATAATTCATCCTTTCTACGTCCTACTTTAATAACCGGGAAAACATCCCGGCCTCCCAAAGTGGCGCAGATGGTGACAGTAATTTTTTATAATGGTGCTGTTATTTGGCCTGTTAAATCACGCAATGACACGCCACGCATATAATGCTACTCGCATCTCGGAATATCAGACAAGTGATTTTTCATCATTGAAAAAATGAAATCAATAAGATGGGACCGTCGGCCAGCCTAAGCTATTCTAATTTAAGGATTTTGAGTACTTAAGCCGCATTTCTCGCTTTTAGCTTCATACCAACCACTTCATAGACATTCAGGCCGGTGATATCGGCAATATCTTCGATAGGCAAAGAAGTTTCTTTTATCAATATCTTTGCATGAATGGTCGGATTGCGGCGCGAGCTACTGTTGCGTCGGCGTTTGCTGGCGGCATCCTGTACGGCTTGTTTTGCTTCTTCTGCCTTATCGAGACCCCGGTCCTTGGCGCGGTCCATGGCAGCTTGCCAGCGTTGTTTCTCAGCTTCTGCATCTTTTTGAGTATAGGCCGAGTTTTCAAAATCAGCACCCTTGCGCGGGCGTTGATAGAATTCCTGGCGGGGCATTGGTTTTCTGTCGCTGTCGATCGGCGGTGTCCAGCGCGCGGCTTCATCCAACGACATATCATGCTTTTTAGCAATACGGTTTGCTGCCGCGAGAGCATTTTCGCGCTCGCCTTGGTACTTGCTGCTGTTGGCGAGTTCGAGCAAGTTGCGGAAACGTGTCCGCTCAGATTCTGTAAATGCGGTGCTAATTGTCGGCCTCAAAAACTTGATAAACGAACTTTCAGTTTAACATGAAAGTCGCCGGAAAGGGTTAACGACGAAATGCCGGAATGGGTTAACGACTATATAGAGTGTCATTACCGAAATTACGAGCCATAAATGGCAAAAATTTTTATGAGTCAAATCCCGGCGCGACAAGTTGCGCTTTACGTAGGCAGGCGGGCCAATCTTTGGCCAAGGCGCGTTCCGGATCAAGATTGCCAAGCTGGCCGACCGCAAATTCAAGAACGTCTTCGTCGGGCAGTGTGATTTCCGCGCCTCCCGTCATTGCAGCCAACTGTCCTTGGCAGGCAAGTTCCAGAAAATGATGAAGCACAAACGCGTGGCCAACAGAGGCTGTACAGATTAGGCAGCCATGATTGCGCATCAGCATGACGTTCTTATCACCAAGATCTCGGAAGAGGGGATCACGCAATTCCTCATTAAATTCGAAACCGTGGAAGTCGTGATAGGCGATCTTTTTGTAGAAAGTCAGCGCATACTGATTGATCGGCAGGAGACCTTGTTTTTGTGAGCACACGCCCATAATGGCAGGTGTATGGGTATGAAATGCCGCATTAACATCCGGACGTTCTTTCATCACCCCGCAATGAATTACAAAACCGCCGCCCCATAGCTGTGAAGCGCCTTCAGTCTGTGGATTGCCTTCAAGATCATATTTGAGCAGAGACGACGCGGTTACCTCACTAAACATTATGTCGGTGGGTTTGATCAGCATGTGGTTGGGCTCGCCGGGCACGCGGGCGGATAGGTGATTGTAGGTCAAATCATCGCCGCTGAAGTCGCTAATCAGTCGATAAGCAACAGCAAGATCGACACGGGTTTGCCATTCTTCTTCGCTAACAGAATTTCGAACATCCCTGCCACCAAATACTTCCTGTAAAGCCATTGCCGTACCTCACCTAATTTAACCTTTGTCACATTAGCAAAGGCGGTGGTTGGGTTCAAATTCTCTCGTGTCACTTATTTCCCGATATCGTTGTTGGATATCACCTCTAATTGTTCAAATAATCTGGTTTAGCAAGGATTCTCCATCGCCATTTTTAATGCGCGGTAGTGCTAGAATTTTTTGATCTGGGAGAAATCTTTCCAGGGTCTCAATTGTTTCGGCGAGAGGAACCGGGCTGACTTCGGATTCATTAACGACAATGGCAGCCAAGACAACATTTCGCGTCTGAATCGCAGCGGCTGTCGTTAAGATGTGGCTTAGGCTGCCCAAGTAGCTTCCCGTGACGAGTATTGGAGTGATGTTCAACGCCTCGATCCAGTCAAGAACGGTATGCTGTTCGTCAAGCGGGACCATTGCGCCACCGACGCCTTCTATTAAATGATAGTCCGCAGGTTCGGCTAAGGCTTGATGACAAAAATCGACGAGAGCGGAAAATTCTATTTTACGATTTTCACGTCGGGCCGCCATGTCCGGAGAAATCGGAGCTTCGAACCGCCAGGGCGATATCGCGCTGATATTCTCGAAAGTCGGTTTTTGACCAATGCTACGAAGGAGGTGTGCTGAATCGCATTCCGGCATCGTGTCATCGTCGAAACCGCTTATTATTGGTTTTAATACGTTGACAGTTTTTCCGGTGGTTATCATTTCCCGGCACAAATGGGTGGCGACATAGGTCTTGCCAATTTCTGTGCCGGTGGAGGTTATAAAAAAATTCAACGTTCAGCACTATCGTGTTCTAAGAATGAATGGACCAGCTCGGCGAGACGATTGACATCTTCATCATCATGGGCGGCGCAAAAAGCAACCCGTAAACGACTGGTGCCATTTGGAACCGTTGGTGGCCGAATGGGAACCACCAAATAGCCTTCATTTTCAAGGAATTTTGCTGCTGACATAGTTCGCTCGGTATCACCAAGAACAATCGGGACAATGGCGCTCTCGGCTTCAGGTAAATTCAGTGCGGCGGTAAATATACGTGCTTTTCGTATAGGCTCTTTGACTAAATCCGGCTCCTCGGAAATGATATCAAGTGCCGCAATCGCCGCGCCTACAGCACTCGGCGGCAATCCGGTTGAATATATAAAGGAACGGCTCCGAGTACGTATAAAATCTATAACTGGCTGGCTGGCACAAAGATAGCCGCCATAACTGCCGATGGCTTTAGATAATGTTCCCATTTGGAGCGGCACCTGAAGATGTTCGCCATCGACGAAACATGATCCGCGGCCCTCACCAACCACGCCAATTCCATGGGCATCATCTGTCATCAACCATGTATCGAACTCTTCTGCCAATTCCAAAAGCGCCGCTACCGGTGCCAAATCACCATCCATGGAAAACACACCATCCGAAACGAGGAGTGCATGACGATGTTCGGTCCGGTGTTGGCTCAGAAGTTCTTTCAGATGATCAAGATCATTGTGACGATAAATATACTCCGTCGCTCCCGAAAGACGATTGCCGGACAAAATACAGGCGTGCGATAGTTCATCCGCAAATATTATATCCTGTGCGCCGATGAGAGTCGGAATGATGCCTATATTTGTCAGATAGCCTGATCCGATGACGACGGCATCATCGGTGCCTTTCAAGCGGGCGAGTTTTTGCTCAAGTTGGCTAAACAGAGGATGGTTGCCAGTTACCAATCGAGAGGCACCCGAACCTGCACCATATTCTTTGGTCGCCTCAATGGCAGCTGCAATTATGGCTGGGTGCTGTGCAAACCCCAAATAGTCATTACTTGAAAAAGAAATGAAACGCTTGCCGTCCCGTATAACCTCAACCGCAGATTCTGGTTTTGTTTCGACAATGCGTCGACGTAAATTGCGCCGTTCCAATACGCGCAGCTTGCTGGTTGCAAATTCAGCCAGGGAATCTTTATGTGTCATCAGTTTACATTTCCAAATTTGACGGACCATTCATGGGTGATTTTTAGGGTAGCGTCTGTCAATCTAGCAAGGTCATCGGCATTGATGATATAGGGCGGCATCAAATATATCACATTGCCGAACGGACGGACCCAGCACCCTTCCTGGATAAATCTCTGCCGCATCCAATGCATGTCGCCAAGAGAACTTAGCTCGACCACACCAATTCCACCCCAAACACGAACGTCGACCACACCGGATATTTGACGACAGGGTTCCAATGATTGTTTTAGATGGGTTTCAATTTTCTTAATTTGATCAAGTCGTGGCTCGCTTTCAAACAAATCCAGCGACGCGTTAGCCGCAGCGCAGGCAAGCGCGTTGCCGGTATAGGTCGGGCCGTGCATTAAACAATCTTCGATTTTATCGGTCGCAAAGGCTTCAAATATTCGATCTGTGGCGATTGTTGCCGCGAGGGCTATCGTGCCGCCGGTCAACGACTTTGAGAGTGTCATGATATCCGGTACGACATTGGCCTGCTCACAGGCGAACATTGTTCCAAGACGTCCAAATCCAACCATAATTTCATCAAATATAAGAATAAGATTGAATTTATCGCAGGCCTCGCGCAAGAAAGCCAACGTCCTCGGGTCATGAAAAATCATGCCGCCAGCACCTTGGACAAGCGGCTCGACAATTATACCTGCACATTGCTCCGCTTGTTCTTCCAGGAAACTTAGAATTTTTTGTTCACTGATCTGATCGACGGGAAGGTCTAGAATAAATTGCTGTGGTGCCATTCCAGCAAAAGGACGGTGCATGAGTTCATCTGGATCACTAACGCTCATGGTGCCGATCGTGTCGCCATGGTAAGCGTTTCGAAAAGCAACAAACTTGTTTCGATCATGCTGTCCCAGATTACGCCAATATTGGACCGCCATTTTTAAAGCGATTTCAACAGATACCGATCCGGATTCTGAGAAAAATACGCGGTTCAGATCGCCAGGTGTTAATCCAGCAAGACGGCGGGCTAAGTTAAATGCGGGTTCATTGGAAAGACCAGCCAACATAACGTGCGGCATGGTTTGAAGTTGTTCCGAGAGGGCCGCCAAGATAGTCGGGTGATTGTAGCCGTGACACGCTGTCCACCACGAGGAAACCCCATCGATAAGATCCCGTCCATTTTCAAGAAAGATGCGCACGCCTTCGGTAGCCTTCACGGCCTCCGGCAAAGGTGAATTTCCCATTTGGGTATAGGGCATCCAAATGTGGCGATACCCTTCGTCGAACCACTTGGGATTTCGATTTTGGTTAACCATGAGGTCCTCAGGAGGCGACAGTTGCCGTTGGGCTACCACTAATTCCCAATTTCGCAAGCATTACGTCGTCCTGACTGCGGCCGTTGTTTGGCGCCGTTAGAAGTTTGTCGCCAATAAAAATGGACCCTGCACCTGCCATGAAACAGAGTGCCTGCATTTCTTCACTCATTTGTTCACGCCCTGCCGAGAGGCGAATCACCGAAGAGGGCATAATTATTTTTGCAACGGCAATTGTGCGAACAAATTCGAAACTGTCGAATTGCGGTTGTTGACCCAACGGTGTGCCCTCAATCGGAATCAGCATGTTGATTGGCACACTTTCCGGATGTTCGTCCAAATTTGCCAGAGTAATTAGGAGCTCAGCGCGATCTTGCCTCTCTTCGCCCATTCCAAGAATACCGCCACAGCAAACTTTGATACCGGCCTGACGTATTGAATCGAGCGAATCTAATCGTGACTGATAGGTTCGTGTGGTTATAATTTTGCTGTAAAAGCGTTCCGAGGTATCGAGATTATGATTGTAATAATCTAGGCCAGAAGATTTTAGACGCGCCGCCTGATTATCCGAAACCATACCTAATGTCGCACAGCTTTCCATGCCAAGTGCGCGAACGCCTTCGATCATTGCGCAAATTTTATCCAAATCCCGATCTTTCGGCTCGCGCCAGGCCGCACCCATGCAAAAACGCGTTGCGCCTTCCTCCTTGGCAATACGCGCCTCGGCCAAAACCTCTTCTATTTCCATTATTTTTTCAGCTGCAACAGAGGTGTGGTAGTGCGAAGATTGGGGGCAATAGGCGCAATCCTCTTCGCACCCACCGGTTTTAACCGATATGAGTTTGGACAATTGAACCTGATTTGGAAGGAAATAACGGCGGTGTTGTTCCTGAGCCTGCATCAGCAAATCAATAAATGCAGACTCAAATAGCGATAGGACTTCATCCAACGACCAATCATGACGCAGGTGTTGCTCAGTGTGGGTCTCAATTGATTTATCTGCATCCATAGCGGCAGGTATATTCCATAAGGTATTTTCGGTCAAACTGGCGGTTAGTTATATTACGACAATTCTGATATATATTTTGGGAATTGGGCAAAGTGGATTTAATTAAGAAGATAAAACAGAAATTTGGGGGGGGTATGACGGCAAAATATCGGAGGGTCGTGACCGGACACGATGAGAATGGAAAGGCCAAAGTTTTAATTGATGATTTAATCCCAAATGTTAGCAGTGGTCGTCCCGGTCATGGTGCACACCTTATTTGGACAACAGAAAAGGTGCCAGTCGAGTTTTCGGAAGACGGCGAGGACAAGGGCGCGCGGGATATTGCGACAACAATTGAAAATGGATCGGTCTTTCGAATTGTTGAATATGGCCCTGGCGTGTCACCGCGAAACCACCGTACAGAATCGATAGACTATGCTGTGGTTATATCAGGCGAGATCGATATGGGGTTGGGTGTGGTGATAAAAATATAGGCGGCAGCCATCCAGCCGATACCGGTGAGGGCGACGGCGATGGTATAATAATTGGCCCATTTTTGGGTCTGTTCGGGATCCGGGCTTTGGCGGTTATAGGCATAGTTGAGACAAAGACGGATAAGAATGACGACTGTGAAATATGCAAGAATCGCCGCAATTTGACTGTGGGGTGCAAAATCAAACTGGGCGAGGGCAAGAGTTGAAACAACAACGAGCTGGATTACGCAACCGAAATTGGTGCTTCCATAAAGCAACCGAATTTGCTCGCTAAAGATCTGCGATTTGCCGGCTGAATTGCTTCCTGCCAAAATTTGTTCGGTATCTTCCATTGGCTAATATTAGTACAACCTAAGTATTAGGATAGCCTATAAGCAATAACACCTATGTATTTACCGGTTTTTCCAGTATTCGTATCCATTGTGCCATTGCCAAATTCAGTGCCGTACCCGAAAATAGAACCCAACCAGCCTGTTCCCATGAGCCCGTATAGGTGACGACGAAAGCGATGACCGGCGGGCCCATTAGCTGGCCGATTTGAGAGCCTTGATAGAGCAGCCCATTTGTTGCGCCAAGTTGTGCCGGTGACGGTGAATGAACCGGCGCGCCTGCCAGCAAAGCTGTTGGCTGCAATGCGCCGCAAAAGGAAAAAATCAAAACCAGTCCAAACCGCACAATGTCCGGGAGAAAATCTGGGAATATTAATAGCGATGTGCCGCCCATAACACTGGTGCCGAGCGTGATCATTAGCCAGCGCCGAACGCCTCGGTGAACAAGCCAGGCACCAAATAAATTGCCAAAAATATTGACGATCACGCCGGCTGCGGCCAATGTTGCGGCCAGTCCAAGCCCTAATCCACGCTCCTCGATGACAAAAGTCGGCAGCCATACCATGATGGCCATCCATTGAAACGTATAGGTCAAAAAACACAATGAAATCAGCCACGGGCCGGGGATGGAAATTGTTTTTTTGATATTTGCCCAATAAGGTTCGATGTTTTTTGGGGTATGTGTATCAATGCCGCGGAAAGCGAAGCCTGCAAGAAGTAGAAAGAAAACAGCGAAACCGGCTGTCACAAGCCACAAACCGCGCCAACCGACGGGCTCTAAAATAGCTGGCGAGGCGACCATCGCAATCGCCATACCGAAAGGGATTACACTGCTCCATAAACTTACAGCAAGACCGCGGTGTTGGTCGCTGGCAAGTCTTGCGATCAATACCGGAAGGATTGCCATCGAACCGATGTAGCCGGCACCTTCGATAAGCCTGGATAGCAATAATATCGAGGCAGAATGTGCTTGGCTGCCGAGAATTGAGCCAAATGCAATAATGCCGAGAGCATAAAGCACCATTTTGACGCGGCCAATGCGGTCCGCGACAGCGCCGACCATCATGCCGGAAACAGATCCCATGGCAGAGAATATCGAGACGACCCAACCTGCGGTCACCAAGCCTAACGACAATTCTGCGCGGATGCCTGGAATGGCCGGCGGTGCCTTACCGACATATCCGGCCACCGCAACGCCCGTCGCCAGGGCGATAAAAATGAGACTCCAACGCGTTTGGGATGAAGATGACTCGGTCATTAGTTAACAGTCTAGAACCAAAAGGAGTAGGAAACTTAGCGGAACCTAACGGCAATGCCGATCAGTTTTTTGGTCGGTTATTCCAATACCAGACATAGTAAACCCCGCGTTTACTGTCAGCGGGGTGTTTGGTCGTCGTTTAAAACTTCAGAAGTCAGGCAGTGACGTCAACAATTTGGCCACGATGATCAGGCTTGTTGTCTGGGCTGGCTTGATCTGCCTGAGCTTTTTGTATTGCCTGTTTGGTTTGGTTTTCGGCAGGTTGCTCAGCTTCGAGCTTACCTTGCGCTTCAAATTTTAAGGCATGCAATTGAGTGGTTGGTGCACCATCTATACCGTCGATCATTCTGATTGCTCCCTAGCGTCAACGCCCATGGCTTCTGCCATAGATTGACTATAGGAGACGCTTTCAGAACACACAAATCAAACGGATGTGAAACGGATAAGCCTTTGAAATTAAAGAATAAATCCCAGGCTTGAGCCATCAACAACCAGTTCAGGTATATAATTTCTCAACAATAAGGCCGCTGACCGAGGATAGTGGCCTCTTGGCACACGAACGGTTATGGCTGTCATATCCAATTCGGATATGTCTTCAGAGCGCGTGATTTTAAAGCCTAGTCGATTGGCTATCTGAAAAAATTGCTGAGGAGGGTCGATCACAACCAATTCGCCGCGTTCTCCTGCGGCGAGAGCTGAACCAGCCAACCAAGAGGTAAAAATCCATCCTGCAAATATAAAGGGGAGGACTGTAAGTCCCATTGCGATTAAACGTAGTTTCATGCTTTTCATAGCTTCACCTGTACCATTTCTTGATACGAATCCCCACTATAGGGAATCGGTACTTAATGAAGTATTAACAGCGAAAAGCGGTGAAATTTAGGAGAAATTGCGGCGAATTAAGGGAAAAAAATCGGGCATCCGCACTCCAGAGGGAGTTGTCGTTTGGGGAACGAGGGATATGGGTGCGGATGCCCTGAACAGTCAGATGATTTAGGCGCTTAGTCTGTCGTTATCGAATTGATAATGACCGCTGACACGGGATTTTTCTTCAAGTTTGAGGGCTTCAAGCATCGCATCCTCTTCTGTCCGGCATATGCCGACCAGGCCAGAACCTCCGCCAGTATCGAAGATTTCCCATTCACCTGTAGTTTCCTGGTATTGTATAGAGTAGCGCATTCTGCTCTCTCCTTTTTTTATGTTCTTGTGTTCTGAGAAAGGAATATAAGCGTCAAAAGTTACGAATCAGTGAACCAATAATTTTTTTCAGAAACTTTTTATTGGCGCTTGAGCGAACCAGGATAAAGCCAGATCATTTGAGCGTCAGGTGACCGGCGTCTTTTAATCCCAAAGAATCTTATGGATAAATTTAAACATGTCGACTCCCCAGTTAATTCCGTTATTTGGTAGAATTGAGCATTTATACATCTATATATGGTAGGTTATCGCGCGTTTATCAAGGGCGCAATAGATAGTTTCCGATATATCTTTTTCATTAGGCATGCTCGACAGGATGGCGAATCGGCTTAGCTATTATCCCGTTTGACTTCTTGGGGTAGGCATTGAAAATACGTTCACGTACAAAGAAAATAAGAAGTAATTTGGGGGTGGATGTATGTCCGGTGACGATCATTCAACTGTCGAAGGCGCGGGTATTCGCAAGATCGGGGAATCCGTTCTCCGCAAAGAAGACCTGCGTTACCTCCAAGGCCAGGGGCAGTATTCAGATGATTTGAACAAAGAGAACCAACTCTATGGGTTCTTTGTGCGTAGCCAAATCGCACATGGCATTATCAAAAATATAAAAGTCGAGGTGGCAATGTCCGCGCCGGGCGTGGTAGCAGTCCTGACCGGTAAAGATTTTGAGGCCGATGGCCATGGTCCAATACTCCACCGGGCCATTGAGGCATCACCAGAGGATTTCACCAAACCTGCATTTGATGACACTGATCCAATCGCCATTCAGTTCCCGCAATGGCCGATGCCATTTGATAAAATTCGCCATGTAGGTGAGCCGATTGCCTTCGTTATTGCCGAATCAATTGCTGCTGCTGAGGAGGGCGCAGAACGTGTTGAAGTAGAGTTGGAAGAACTTCCGGCTGTTGTTGATGCTCATCAAGCGGCGGCGGCGGACGCGCCGACAATCAGCGAAGAAGCTCCTGGGAATATTACCGTTCATCATTATGGCGGCGATGCGGATGCGACCGATCAGGCCTTGGCATCATCCGACGTCGTCGTAACTGGCACCTTCAATGTGCCGCGTTTGATCAGTGGTCAGATGGAGCCGCGTTCCGGCATTGGCGAATACGATCCGGCGGAAGAAAGATTTATCGTCACTGCTGGAAATCAAGGCGTGCACCGCTACCGCGATATGATCGCAAGCTCACTCAAAGCCGAGCCCGACAAAGTCCAAGTGATATGCCCGGATGTTGGCGGCGGCTTTGGCTCGCGTGGGCACGTTGGGCCTGAATATCCGATCCTTGCTTGGGCAGCCAAGCGGCTGGGCCGGCCGGTTAAATGGACCAGCACGCGGATCGAAGCATTCATCAGTGATTGGCAAGGCCGCGATATGGAGCTTCATGGCGAGCTTGGGCTCGATAAAGATGGCACCATCAACGCCTACAAACTCAAGGTATTGATCAACATCGGTGCCTTTACCATTTGTTATGCGCCGCCGGCAAATTTGTCGCGCCTGATAACGACCAACTATGTTATCCCGAATGCAGCCTTGGACATGCGGGTCTTTTTAACAAACACCGTACCGGTACTGCCATTCCGGGCGGCAGGGCGGCCCGAAACCCATTTGGCGATTGAGCGTTTGATCGATATGGCCGCGCAGAAAATCGGTATGGACCGCAAAGAGCTCAGGCTCAAGAATCTGATCACGCGGGAGGCCATGCCGTTTACCACGACGTTGGGATTAACCTACGACGTAGGGGACTATCCGAAAGCTTTGAACAGCCTTGCTGATATCATGGATTGGGAGGGTTTTACGGCGCGCCGGGAAATCTCAAAAGCTGCCGGGAAATTGCGTGGTATTAGCCTTATCCCCTTTGTCGAAACGCCTGTTGGTGCACCCTTTGAAATGGGGCGTGTCGAGATATCTAATGACGGACAGGCGACAATATTTGCCGGTACACAAAATCACGGGCAGGGGCACGAGACCACCTATCCCCAAGTGCTAAGCGAGCTTTTGGGCATTCCCTATGAAGATATCTCGATGGCTTGGGGCGATTCTTTAAAACTCGCCCGAGGCGGCGGCACCCATTCGGATCGCTCAATGCGTATGATGGGAACAGTGCTCTATGAAATTTCCAAAGAATTGATAAAGATTGCGACACCTGTCGCAGCGCATCTCCTGCAAGCGGATGAAAGCGCCGTAAAATTTATCGACGGCAAATTTCGCGTCGATGAAAGTGATCAGGAAACAGATTTCCAGGAAGTCGCGGCGGCTTATGCCGAGTTTACCGGCACGCCAGAACCGCTGATGTCCGAATACTTCCAAGAAGGCCGGATTAAAGCCTATCCCTATGGTGCCTCGGCGGCAGAAGTCGAGATTGATCCCGATACCGGAGATATGACAGTGTGCAAATACGGTATTGTCGACGATTGCGGCCAAGCCGTAAATCCGATGATTGTCCACGGTCAAACCCACGGCGGTATTGTACAAGGGGCGGGCCAAGCGATGGGAGAATGCGCTTTTTTTGATTTGAAGTCCGGTCAATTGCTAACCGGTTCTTTCATGGATTACATGATGCCGCGGGCCGATCAGTTTCCGATGTTTGATATCGAGACAATGGAGGTTCCGTCTGACTCCAACCCGCTCCGCATTAAAGCGGGAGGAGAGGCGGGCACTGTTCCCGCGCTCGCCGTAATCGGCAATGCGGTGATGGATGCAGTATCACCCTATGGCATTGAACATTTTGATATGCCCTACACAGCCTCCCGTATTTGGACGGAAATTAATAAAACCAAGATCGACAAAGCCGGATAATATTAATTTTTTAATGACTTAACATCGATAATTTAGTGAAATAGAAAACATGCAAGAAAAAGCAGAACAACTCGCAATGGAAAACAACGCCGATAAAGCGGCGGCGTTCTTAAAGTCAATTGCCAATCGAAACCGTATATTGGTTCTATGTCATCTCATCGCTGATGATTGGACCGCAGGCGAGCTAAGCGAAAGCATTGGCGTCAAACCTGCTAATCTTTCTCAGCATCTAACCTGGCTCAAAAACGAAGGCTTGGTCAAAACGAGGCGTGAAGGGACGACGATCCATTATAGTCTTTCGGACAAAGATATCCGCCCGCTTATTTCAATTCTCTATGACATGTTCTGCGAACGCGATCTTAGCAAGGATCAGCCTTCGTAATAGCTCATCACGACATGTTTGGCTTCAGCGAAAAACAGCCAGCGTTCGGTAATCACGCCGACGCTTGCGGCGATGACAGCCAAGACGGTCGCGGTGATTGCCAAAGCTGGCACGAGGAGTGCTGCGGCGATTAAAACAAACGGCGCAATAAATAACGCTGCGACCGCGATGCCGCGCAGTTTCTCGGCGTGTTTGCGGGCGACTTTAAAACCCATTTCCTGCTGCAAATAGTTCTCTGACGTGTGTGGATTGTCGAGCACGCGGACTTTGCCGAGGGAGCCAAGACCTGTTGCCGTTTCTATCGTTGTCTCGGCGGGCGCTGCATCGATGGCTTTCCAATATTTAAGTTTAAGCACGAGTGCACCAATCAATGCCAACAGATTGAACAGCGACAAGCCGCCGATGGGATGGCCATGGGCATGAAGCATGGCATCCAAGATCAGACCTCCGGTGGCGATACTGAGCACCAGATATACCGGCGGCACGAGATCATGGGTCCAGGCCGGGATTGCTTTTAAGGACGCATAGATCATGCTGGTGCAATAGACCGTAACCGCGGCACCGATCGCAGCTAAGACACCCATGACCATCCAGATGCCGGTGGTCTGTTCCCCTAATAGAGTTGGGAACACCCAGCCAAGCGCGAATAGGCCAGCCGGGATATAGGTAAGTACCGCGATCACACCTTCACGCGACAGCCACGAGGTTCGCCATTGGCTAAACGCCCGCCACGCACGTTCCGGATGACCTAGATGGAAGGTCGAAGACAGCAGGCCGAGAGTAATGAGGCCGAGCGACAGAATAAATCCGACTAACCCAAACCAACGATCGGTTGGCAGAAGCCCCATAGCATTGAAGATGCCCATAAGAGCAAGCAGGCCATAACCGGCACCGGAAGCTGTGGTGAAAAATATGACGGAGTATGCCGGGTGCATTTCTTTGGTCCTAATCCGACAAAACGTTGTCGAGCCAGCCTAAGAATCCGCCTTCAGGTGAGGCATCATCGAGAATGTCTTGTTTGGCGATTTCGCCGGGCTGCATTTGGCGCGTCCGAGGCGGCAGATATTTGTTGACCGGTTTGGTGCCTTGTTCGGGCATCAAATCATAGCCGCCGCGATCCGCCACCATCTTCGAGACATCTGAGTTTGGATCACCAAGATCACCAAAGTGGCGCGCATTGGCCGGGCAGGTCGAGACGCAGGCCGGCTGGCGGCTCTCTTCCGGTAAATTTTCATTATAAATTTTATCAATGCACAGCGTACACTTTTTCATCACGCCTTCGGTTATGTCATATTCCCGCGCACCATAGGGGCAGGCCCAGGAACACAGCTTGCAGCCAATGCACATATCTTCATCAACCAGGACAATGCCGTCTTCCGTCCGCTTGTAAGAGGCACCGGTCGGACAGACGGTGACGCAAGGCGCATCTTCGCAATGCAGACAGGATTTAGGGAAGTAGACGGTTTGGCTGTTGCCCTCTTCTCGGTCGATCTCATAGGCATGAATGCGGTTAAACCAGACGCCGGTTGGGTCCGCGCCATAGGGGTCGGTATCGGTTAGTGGCGCATGGTAGCCAGAGGTATTCCACTCTTTGCAAATGACCGCGCAAGCGTGGCAACCGACGCAGATATCGAGATCAATAACCAGGCCGAGTTTGGTTTGGGTGCTTTCCGGGAGAGCGGTCACGATGCGCCGCCCTTTTTAACAACATAGCCCATCACACCGGGCCGGTCCGGCAGAGTTGGCGGCGGCTTTAAGGTATCAAAGTGAGGCTCGCTGATCGCATCGGTGGTTTGCTCTTCGGGCGGCGCTTTTTCGATTTTGACCCGAACATCAAACCACGCCGCCTGGCCGGTCACTGGATCGGAGTTGGAATATTTATAGCCGTGCTGGTTTTCAGGGAGAGAATCATCGATCAGATGATTGAGCAAAAAGCCTTCCGTGAACTCTTTGGAATCTTCGTCGAGGTTCCAGGCACCACTGCGTTTGCCGATCGCGTTCCAGGTCCACACAGTTTTTGAGTTCACACCGGTCATCACGGCGGCGCGGACTTTGATCCTGCCGTTGCGACTCGAGAGGTACACCCAATCTTCATCTTGAATATCGTGGCGTTTGGCGAGACTGGCCGGGATATAAAGTCGGTTGGTGCCATGGATTTGACGCAGCCAGGCATTCTGAGAACCCCAGGAATGATACATCGCCGCCGGGCGCTGAGTCAGCGCATGCAGCGGAAACTCATCTGCGTCAACGACAGCCTGATCGAACGGCTCGTACCAAATCGGTAAGGGGTCAAAATGTTTCTCGATGCGCTCTTTATGTTCATCCGGCGGGACGTGGTCGCCGTGACCCTGACCAGCAAGTTTAAATTTTTGCTGTGGCTCGCTGTAGAGATTGAAGATAATGGGCGAGGCGTCTTTGATGAATCCCATGCCAGCTGCATATTCGAGATAGGCTTTATTAGCGTGGCGGAAGTAGCTCGCTTCCTCAGGTATTTTGTCATACCAAAAGCAGCCGTTTTTAATATATTCGTCCAATTGATTGGGGTTTGGCTCGCCTTTGCCTTTCTCAATGCCGTCTTTGCCCCGGAAGCCCGCGAGGCTGCCAATGCCTGGTGCGCGCTCGTGATTGACGATGTAATCTTTGTAGCCGCCCGGATAGCGTTTGCGGCCACCTTCTTTAATAAGGCCCGGCAAACCAAGCCGACTGCCGAGATCAATCAACACATCCTGGAAGGGACGGACGTCTCTATCTGGCTCAACAACAGGATGACGGATGGCGTCTGCAACACCTTCAGCATCACTGATTGGGCGGTCGAGCGTCGACATGCAGTCCCAGCGCTCGAGATAGGTCGTGTCCGGCAATATCAAATCAGCATAGGGTACGGTCTCGGAATAAAACGCATCTGAATAAATGATGCGGGGGATTTTATATTCGCCGGTCTCTTCATCTTTGTCGGTCAACATGTCGATGGTGTCTGCCGTATTCATCGACGAGTTCCACGCCATGTTCGCCATATACATAAACAACAGCTCAATATTGTAAGGATCACCTTTCCAGGCGTTTGGAATGACAGAATGCATCATGCCGTGCGATGCCATCGGCGCATCCCAGGAAAACGCTTTGTCGATCCGCATTGGATCGCCATTGTCATCGAGCAATAAATCTTCGGGTCCTTGAACGAATCCCAGATGCGGTCCTGGCAAAGGTGTGTTGGGATTGATATCGCCAGGCTGGCCGGTTGGTTTGGGCAGCGAATTAAAACCTTTGGGGTAGGGCGCTTTATAACGTAATCCTCCCGGGCAATCGATGCTGCCCAATAGAATTTGCAATAAGTGTATTGCTCGGCAGGTATGAAAGCCATTTGAATGCGCCGAAATGCCGCGCATCGCATGCATCGCGACAGGACGACCGATCATCTTGTCATGTTTTTCGCCGCGCCAATCGGTCCAAGGTTGATCGATTGTGATCTCTTGCTCAAAAGCAACTTCAGCCAGCTCGGCGGCAATGCGGCGGATGGTATCGGCTTCAATACCTGTCTGGTAAGCGACAACGTCGGGATTGTACTGGCTGTCGAGATAACGCTCGGCGAGTAGTTCAAACACCGGGCGGGCTTTCTTGCCATCCGGCAGCTCAAATGAGCCTTTCATTTCGGGCTTAAGGTCTTTGTCTTTGAACGGCACGGCTTTATTGCGCACCCGATCCCAGCACAGCTCGTTACCGTCTTCATCTCGAACAAAAAGCCCATGGTCGGCGGCGCCTGGATTCTCAATGACCAAATAGGGCGCGTTGGTATAACGGATCAGGTAATCAACATCGACTTTGCCGGCGCGGAGGAGTTCATGCATCAACGACATGACAAACAAGCCGTCGGTGCCGGGCGTGATGCCAAGCCATTCATCGGCGATAGCGGTGTAGCCGGTCTGCACCGGATTGACAGAAACGTACTTCGCACCCCGGCCTTTGAGTTTGCCGAGGCCCATCTTGATCGGATTGCTGTCGTGGTCTTCAGCGACGCCGAACATCAGAAAATATTTTGTGTTATCCCAATCAGGTTCTGAAAACTCCCAGAACGCACTGCCGAAAGTATAGATACCGCCGGTCGCCATATTGACCGAGCAAAAACCGCCATGGGCGGCATAGTTAGGCGTGCCGAATTGCTGCGCCCACCAACTCGTCAGTGCTTGGCTTTGATCACGGCCGGTAAAAAAGGCGAGGCGTTTGGGATCAGTTGCCCGCACCGAGGCAAGCCAAGA
>Ga0066376_10001504_pt1 | contig 22636 bp, 11 predicted proteins | sample Knorr_S15_td_Bot_FD_77009 | JGI IMG/M metagenome (GOLD analysis project Ga0066376, IMG submission 77009) | Marine microbial communities from Southern Atlantic Ocean transect - Knorr_S15_td_Bottom_ad_5009_LV_A | ecosystem: Environmental > Aquatic > Marine > Oceanic | place: Southern Atlantic...
CCATCGTATTGCTTCGCCGGTTGTGACCGGTCGGTCCATTTCCGTTCGGGCGAGATTCACCGCCGGGTGCCTCGACAGAGCCGGGGACCCCGAGACGAATTCTAGCAGTCCTGTTCAGGTCGACCAGACCGACGTGCCGTTAGCGACCACCGCCGGCGACCTGGCGACCGGGTGACTGGCCCAGCAGACGCTGTGCCTCGCTCAACAGGAAGTCCGCGTCCATGAACGGGTCGTAGCTGATGTCCTGCCAGCGAACCAGCCCGTCGCCGTCAATCAGAAACGTGCCGTGCAGTGTCAGGTTCTCGAAATCGTCGAAGCAGCGGTACTTCTTGAAGATCTCGAACTTCGGATCCGCCGCCAGCGGGAACGGGAACCCTCCGTCCTTGCCGTATTTCTCGATCGACTTGACCAGGTCCTGCTGCGAGTCGGAACTGATCGCCACCAGCTCGATCCCCGCCTTGCGAAACGCCTCGGCCTTGGGCGCGAACGCCTGCAGTTGCTCGACACAGTGCAGGCAGCCGTAGCCCAGGTAGAAGATCACCACCACCGGCTTGCCGCGGAACTGCTTCAGTGACACCGTGCGGCCACCGTCAGCCGGCAACGACCAGTCGGCAGCCACCTGGGGCTGCCAGCGGAATGGACCCAGGTCGTCCAGCGACGGGCGGTCACCGGTGTCGTCGCGGGCGACCGCAGCCAGACGCCAGTCCTTGGGCAAATCGGCCTTCTTGGCCACCTTGGCCAACCGGCTGAAGACCGGGGAAGCGATATCGATCGAGGCGGAGAGCTTGCGGAGCTTCTTGAGTTCCTCGACCGCCTGCTTCTTGCGACCACGCTTCCAGAGCAACTCGACCAATCGCGCCTGGGGCTGCACCTGGTTGACCTGCCGCCCGGCATGACTCCGCAGAGCCTTCTCGGCACCGTCCTCGTCACCAGATGCCAACTGCACAAACGCCAGGAACGACGCATCCATCCCGCCGGCCTTCTTGAACAATGCCAAGGCCTCGGTCGCCTTCTTCTTGGAACCCTCGGAGAGCAAGACGTGAGCCTGCAGCTCCTGCACGGCCTTCTCGAGAGTTCGAACCTTGGCGTCAAATGGCTTGCGAGCCGCGGCGACAGCCTTCTTGATCGCCTTCTCGTCGGGCTTCTTCCCGGCCGGCTTCTTCTTGGCCGGATCCTTCTTGGCTGGATCCTTTTTGGCTGGCTTCTTCTTGGCCGAATCCTTCTTGGACTCTTTCTTCTTGGCCTCTTCCTTCTTGGACTCTTTCTGCTTGCCACCATCCTTCTTGGCTTCGCCCGTGTCCTTCTCGGCAGCCTTCTTCGGCTCGTCCTTCTTCTTTTCGACAGCCTTCTTCGGCTGCTTCTTCTTCGCCGACTCCTTCTTCGGCTCGTCCTTCGTCTTGGGAGTCGCGGCGGTCAACTTCGCCCGCGCCGCGGTGCCGGCCTTGTCCCGGTCGGCCCGCTGGGCAGCCAGCCGCTTTTCGAGCGAGGCCAGCAGTTCCTGACCCTGCTTGTCCTGTCCCGATCCGAAGTAGGCTCGCCCGAGCTGGCGTTCACGCTTGACCTGCTCATTGAAGTCCTTTGTCGGCTCGAGGTAGGACGTCCCCGCCAAGGCAATCGTCTCGTCCCACAGCTCGTAGGTACTCAGTACCTGCAACAACCGCATGCGGCCGTAGCGTGTGCTTCCTCGCTTCAGCGTGTTGTACTTCGGGTGCCGAGGCAGCTCGAGCATGTTCTTGGACAGGCTGAGTGCATCACTGACGCGGCCGACATAAAGCAGGTTGCGACACAGCCACTCGTTGTTGTGAGCGAAGTTGCTGATCCGGTCGGGCAGCACGCGGTCTCGCATCATGTGAGCGTGGTCGACCCGCGCCGAGGCTTCCTGCTGGAAACAGGCGTCCTCGTAACGCTTCAGCCGCGAGTAGATGTGGCCGGGCATGTGCCACATGTGGGCGATCCCCGGAGACGCCTGTCCGCAGCGCGCGGCGGAATTCAGTGCCTTTTCCGGCTTCTCGTAATCCCACAGGTGGATGCGGAAGTGGTGGCAGGGATGCATCGGGTTCTTGGCCAGGACCTGCTCGAGCAGCGCGTTGACGGCCAGGTAACTGTCCAGCGGCAGCCCGCGGCGGCGGTTGCCCCACAGCTGCAACCCCAGCAGCGCCTTCGACTCGATGTCCTCGGGATACTTGTACGAAATCCGCTCGAGTGCCTTGGCGTACTTGCGGCTGCGGTCCTTGTTCTTCTTCGAGCCCGCCTTGATGTAGGCATCGACCGCGTCGATGTACATCCGCTCACGCTCGCTCACTTTGTCCTTCCGCTCGACCGCCTTGGCGATGAACCCCTTGGCCCGCTTCGAGTTGTTGATATTGGCCATCGCCATGCCCCAGTAGGCGATGCCGCAGTCGGGATCGATCGATGCCGCCTGCCGGAACGACCGCTCGGCCTCGAAGAACCAGAAGCCGTGCAGCTGCCCGACCCCCTGGTTGATGAACTTCTGCACGATCGGCTTGGTACAGGTGGCCGGAAAGCTGACGTTCCCGGTGTTGCCCATCAGGTAGGCCTTCTGACGCGGCCCCTCGTTGAAGGCTTCGCCGTGGTTGGAGTGCCCGGCGGGCAACGCCTTCTCCGCTGCGGGTTTCGGCTTCGGCTGCGGTTTCGGCTGCGGTTGGCTCTTGTCCTTGGCCGCATCCTGAGCCTGCAGTCTCGCCGGGGCATCTCCCAACGGGCCGCACATCGCCCACGTCGCCAGTAGCACGGCCCATGGCAGACGAAGAGTCAGAGTCCGGGGCAGGGCGACAGTTCTCATGGGCATCACCAATGAAGCTCGAATTGACAGCAGCTTGGCCAGCGAGCCCGGTCGCCCCCACCACCGGCAGCCGTCCGAAGACAGCCCAAGGCGTTTACTGTACCATCTGCTCGGGTTGATGTTGAGGCGTTCTGAGGCCAGGAGACGGGATGCCCGCTCGACGCAGCGTCGCTCGAACAGGCCTGCTGCTGGCCGCGGTCCTGGCACTGTGCCGGATCGCATCCCTCGGCAAGGAACTCCTGGTCGCCGGAACGTTCGGAGCCGGCGACCAGATCGACGCCTACGCACTGGCGCTTTTGGTGCCCGCACTCGCGCTGGCACTGTACCTCTCGGCCGTCCGACGCGGGTACATGGTCGAAGCCCCCCGCCGGATCGACAGCCTGGACCTGGCGTCGTTCACCAACCGCTACCTGGCCCAGGTCCTGGTGTTTTCAGGCGGATTGGCCCTGCTGGCCTGGTGGCTCTTGCCTGCTGCCTGGCCGCTGCTGCTGACACCGGATCGCTACCAGTCCCTGGGCGAAGAACTGGCACGACTCAACGTCCCGATCGCCTTGCTGATCCTGCCCACAGCGGCCGTGTCGGCACTGACCGCGGTGCTCAACGCGCGGCACAGTTTTGCCAGCCCGCAATGGACCCACGTGCTGCCCACCGCCACGATCGTCGCGGCCGTGCTGCTGGGAAACACCGCCCAGGGCGCAGCCCTTTTGGCCTGGGGACTGCTCCTGGGCACCTGCCTCCAGGCGGTGGTCCTGGCCCGACTGGTTCACCGGGCCGGACACCGCTTCCTGGCCCGTGACGGATCGCCCTGGCGCGGTGCCGCCGGATTCGTGGCCCTGGTGCTGCCGTTTCTCTGGATGGACGTCATCGGGCAACTCAACGTGCTCGTCGATCGCGCCATGGCCGCCGGACTGCCCGCCAAACGACTCAGCGTGCTCTACTGGGCCGCGCTCGGCAAAGACTTCCTCTCGGGCACACTCATCGCCTCGATGCTCTGGGTCCTGCTGCCCAGGTTCTCTGAACAGGTGGCCGCCGGGGACCAGGATGGACTCCGAAACGGCTGCAGCCGACTGGTCCGTTTCGCCGCGGTGCTGCTGCTGCCGGTCTCGGCATTGGTCCTGCTCGCCGGACACACGCTGCTGCCAGAACTCTCGCTGAAAGCACTCGATCAGGATGACTGCCGGCGGCTGGGCCATACGCTGGGCGGCTACGCCTGGGGCCTGTTCCCCGAACTGGCCGGCCTGGCACTGGTGCAGGCCCTGCTCGTGCTGGGCCGCTTCAGGCAGCTGGCGGTGATCGGGCTGCTGGGGCTGTTCCTTCCCAACCTGCTGCTGAACCTGCTGCTGATCGTGCCACTGCAGGAAGTCGGCCTGGCACTCTCGACCTCGGTCACCGCATGGTTGCTGCTGGGGATCGCCGCCTGGGCCGTGAACCGCACGATCGGGTTCGAAGACCCTCGCGGGATCGCCGCCGGGGTGCTGCGAGCCGCCGGCTTCAGCCTGCTCGCCGGGCTGGGGGGATGGGGCCTGAATTCCTGGCTGGGAGGCGGTCCGGCCGCGGCGGTGGCTGCGATCGGACTGGCCACCATCGCCTACCTCGGACTGGCACTCGGCTGGCCCGGACACCCCGACCTGCACGAGGCCATCCGGACTTGGCGGCGACGCGATGACCATGATGACCAGGACACGCCGACGCGGTCTGTCCCGGCGTGACCCGCGACGTCTATAATGAAACTCCCTGCCGGCGGACCTCCCGGTTCGCTGACCCCGCCCGCCCGTTTTATCCACCCCCCGCCCCCCGGTGCCGCTCGTGACGACTCGAACGCCCCGCCGCGGACCGTCCCGTCGACCTGCCTGGCATCGGCACCTGATCGCCGCTGGAGGCACCGGGGCACTGGCACTGCTGGCCTCCTGGATCTACTCAACCTCCACAGGCCGCGACTCCTCTTCAGCACTCTCGCTGATGGCAGCCACCGCAGCCCCTGTTGACGACTCCTCAGAGGCAGCCCCGGGCTCAACAAACACAGCGCCGGCTCCCAAGCCGCCCGATCCCTTCAAGAAGACCATCGCCCCGTTCCTCAAGACCTACTGCTTCGAATGCCACGGCCCGGAGACCGACAACGGGGGCTTGAGATTCGACAAGTACGCCTCGAGCAAGGATGTCACCTCAGACCGCAAGACCTGGGCCAAGACGCTGCAGTACCTCGAACTGGGTGCCATGCCGCCTCCGGATCACGACACTCAGCCCGACGCCAAGACACGACAGGCCGTCGTCGGCTATCTCGACAAGACGCTCTTCGACATCGACTGCGACCTGGTCCGAGACCCCGGCCGAGTCACCATCCGCCGGCTCAATCGCGCCGAATACGACAACACGATCCGCGACCTGCTGGGAGTCGATTTCCATCCGGCCAGGAACTTTCCCAGCGACGACGTGGGTGAGGGTTTCGACAACAATGGCGACGTACTGAGCGTCTCGCCGTTGCTGATCGAAAAGTACCTCGACGCGGCCGAACAGGTTGCCGAGAAGGCGATCGTCCCGATCGACCCCTTCTCGTCTCGCAGCCGCAAGCTCAGCGGCGGACAACTCAACAAGAACGCCGGGGCCAACGCCCGGGGCTCGAGCTTCGGGCTGTTCTCCAAGGGGCACGTCGGAGCGGTGGTCGAGTTCCCCGCCGACGGAGAATACGTGCTCCGCGTCAATGCCTCGGCCGACCAGGCCGGCCCCGACCCCGCCCGACTCACGATCTCGATCGACAACAAGCCGGTCAAGACGCTCGACATCAAGAGCAAGAACCGCGACGACCGGCAAAACCACGAGCACAAGCTCAAGGTCTCCCGGGGACGCCGGCCGCTGCAGGTCGCCTTCATCAACGACTACTACAAGCCCAAGGATCCCGACCCGAAACTCAAGGGCGACCGCAACGCCTACATCCACTCGATCGAGGTGATCGGCCCGCTGGAGGTCAAGCCCGAGGACCTGCCCGAGTCGCATCGGAAACTGGTGAAATTCAGCCCCGACAAGAACCGGACCGCTCTCGAGGCCGCTCGTGCCAATCTCACGCCACTGATGAGACGCGCGTTCCGGCGGCCGGTGACCCAGGATGAAGTCAACCCGATTGCCCAGTTCGTCGCCGACGCCACCGCCGACGACGAACCCTTCGCAGCCGCGATGCAGATCGGACTGCAGGCCGTCCTCGTTTCACCTCACTTCCTGTTCCGGGTCGAACACGGAACCCCGCAAACCGGCAACGACGCAAAGAGCCAACAGACACTGACCGACTTTGAACTGGCCTCTCGACTGAGTTACTTCCTCTGGAGCAGCCTGCCCGATGATGAACTGTTTCGACTGGCCGAACAGAAACGGCTCAGCCGACCCGATGTGCTCGCTGCTCAGGTCCGACGCATGCTCGCCGACGGACGCTCCCAGGCCCTGGTCGAAAACTTCGCCAGCCAATGGCTCAACCTCAGGATCCTCGACGAACTGACTCCCGATCCGAAGAAGTTCCCCGAGTTCAACGACGAGCTTCGCAAGGCGATGCAGCAGGAGACCAGCCTGTTCTTTGCCGAGATCCTCCGGAAAAACCTGCCCGTGACCCAGTTCCTCGACGGCCGCTTCACCTATGTCAACGCGCCGCTGGCCAAGCTGTACGAGATTCCCGGCATCGAGGGAAACCAGATGCGGCGGATTGACCTCACCGGAGATCGCCGCGCCGGAGTGCTGACCCAGGCCAGCATCCTGACCCTGACCTCCAACCCCGACCGCACTTCACCTGTCAAACGCGGCAAGTGGATCATGGACAACATCCTCGACACCCCGCCACCACCACCACCACCCGACGTCCCCGAACTCGAAATCGCCGCCAAGACCGCTCCCGATGCCCCGCTGCGCAAGCAATTGGAAATCCACCGGCAGAAGGCCACCTGTGCGATCTGCCACCGGCAGATGGACGCACTGGGGTTCGGGTTCGAGAACTTCGACGCGATCGGCCGCTGGCGCGACAGCGATGGAAAACACAAGATCGACGCCTCGGGCCAACTGCCCGGCAAACAGTCCTTCTCGAGTCCGATCGAGTTGATTGAAATCCTCAGCAAGCGGGAGGATCGGTTTTGCCGATCCCTATCAAGGAAGATGCTCGTCTACGCACTGGGACGCGGACTGGAGTTCAACGACCGCTGTGCTGTTGATAGAATTGTGACAGCCAGTCGCAGTAAGGACTTTCGCTTTCAGGAACTGGTGATTGCGGTCGCGCTGAGCGACCCGTTCCGGATGCGGCGGACAGAAGGAGTCAGGCCATGAACGGTTTCAAGACGATTCCCCGGCGGACGTTTCTGCAGGGCCTGGGTGCCACGATGGCACTCCCGCTGCTGGAAGGCATGCAATCAGCCACCGCAGCCACCGCAGCGACCACAACTCCCGTTCGCGCCGCCTTCGTCTTCTTCCCCAACGGGGCGATCATGCCGTCGTGGAAGCCGACCGGCAGCGGCACCGACTACACACTCAGCAAGACACTCAAGCCGCTGGAACCCTACCGCAGCGAGTTGAACATTTTCACCGGCCTGGCCCAGGACAATGGCCGTGCCAAGGGTGATGGTCCCGGCGACCACGCCCGCTGTGCCGCCAGCTACCTCACCGGAGCCCACCCGGTCAAGACTTCCGGTGCCAACATCAAGGTCGGAGTCTCCGTCGACCAGGTCGCGGCCGGTCAGATCGGCAAACGCACCCGTTTGCCTTCGCTGGAAATCGGCATCGAACGCGGACGCAACGCCGGCAACTGCGATTCCGGCTACAGCTGTGCCTACTCGTCCAACGTCGCCTGGAAGACGGCCACCACTCCGGTTGCCAAGGAGATCAACCCGCGAGCGGTCTTCGGGCGGCTGTTCGGCACCGAGGAAGACGCCCAGGTCAGGAAGCGACGCAACCGGATCCGCAAGAGTATCCTCGACCTGGTCGCCGCCGATGCCAAGCGGCTGCAAAAGACTCTCGGCAAAAACGACCAGGCGAAACTCGACGAGTACTTCACCAGCGTCCGCGAGATCGAACAGCGGATCGCTCGGTCCGAACAGGACGCCAAGCAACGGCGGCCCAAGAACTTCAAGGTGCCCGGCAACACGCCGCGGGACATGGCCGAACACGTCAACCTGATGTATGACCTGCTGGCACTGGCCTTCCAGACCGACACCACCCGCGTCGCCACCTACATGCTGGGTAACGCAGGCAGCAATCGCACCTACCCGATGGTCGGTGTCAACTCGGGCTGGCACAGCCTCTCGCACCACCGTGACGAAAAGGGCAAGGTCGATCAGCTCCAGAAAATCGACGAATGGCATGTCGTACAGTTCGCCAGGTTCCTCGGCAAACTGCGGAGCATCTCCGAGGGAGAGGGGACTCTGCTGGACAACTGCATGATCATGTACGGCAGTGGACTCTCAGACGGCAACCGTCACTGGCACCACGACCTGCCCGTCGTCGTCGCCGGACGCGGCGGCCGGACCATGCAGACGGGCCGACATGTCGTCGCCAAGGAAGAACGGCCGCTCAACGACCTGTTCCTCTCGATGCTCGATCGGCTCGATGCCAACGTCGAATCGATTGGCGACAGCAAGCAGCGGCTGACCGAAATCGACGCCTGAGGGCCGGCAACCGCATCGCTAGTGGTTGAACAGGAACTCGGGACTGTTCAACAACGCCCAGGCTAGGTCCTCGGCGCCCGCGCCACGAGTCTCCGAATCGGCCAGGTACCGGGTGCCGGTTCTTCGCTCGTCGCTGGTCGGACGCCGCGAGAGCATCGCGACGTACAACGCCTCGACCAGCTCTGCCGCACCGTCGTGCTGCCTGAGCAACGCCGCGACCGTCCCTTCCGGTGAGCGGATCTTCTTCCAGAGTTCTTCGCCGTTGAGCAGGTACATGACCTGGGGCAGGGTGGCATCGGGGCTGCGGACGCACTCGCAGGCCGAAGCCCGCTCGGCCGGACGCCCGAAAATCTTCAGCAAACGCGAACCGGCCGACACGTAGGGCACGTGCACCGCACGCAGACCCGGTGGACCCACCCGGTAGGACTCGTCGACACCCGTGACCCGGCTGAGAGAGTCGGCCAATTGCTCGGCTCCCAGTCGACGCAGTCGGCCGTGTGAAAAGTTCACACGCTCGTGACGGTTCGACTCGTTGGGAATCGAACTGTGCTGGTACGTTCGCGACCGGGCAATCGTCCGCAGCAGGTGCTTGAGATCCCAGTCCGCAGCGACCAGGTCCTCGGCCAATGCCGTCAGCAGTGGCTCGTTGACCGCGGGGTTGTTGAACCGCATGTCGTCGACCGGTTCGACAATCCCGCGTCCCAGCATCCGGCCCCAGACCCGGTTGACGATTGCCCGGGACGCCATCCGCCGACCCGGCCCGAACATCCAATCGACCAGAGCCTCGCGGCGATCGCTGGCCAGAGGCACCTGCACCCGGCTGCCGTCCAAGTGCACCAACTCGACCCGCTCACCAGACCGCCAGGGAACCCGCAGCTCGGGCTTGATGAACCGGCGAATCTCACGGCCGTACGGATCGAACGGACCCTCCTTGTCACCCAGCTGACCGAAGAACTCGGTCATCGACCGATAGTTCGCTTGCGTCCAGGTATCGAACGGGTGGTCGTGACACTCGGCACATTGCAGGCGGATGCCCAGGAACAGCTGAGGCACCGTCTCCACCCGCTTGAGCCGGTTGACGGTGAAGGTGATCGCCGGATTGTGGATCGAGCTTCCCTTGCCGGCCACCAGCTCTCGAACCAACCGGTCGTAGGGGAGGTTCTCGTTGAGCACCCGGCGGAGCCACAGCGAGAGTGTCCAGATGCCCTTGAACCGGGCCGAGTCACCCGATTCGGTCGTGCCCGACATCTCGAGCCATCTCATCGCCCACGCATCCCCGTAATCCTCACGAGACAGCAACTCGTCAATCTTGCGAACTCGCCGATCCGCGGCCTGGTCGTCGAGAAACGCGGTGACCTCCTCGGGATCCGGCGGCAGGCCACAAATGTCCAGGCTGACCCGACGCAGAAATTCCGCATCGGTGCAGACCTCTGAGGGCAGCACCTGGATCCTCTGCAACTTGGCGTCGATGTGCCGATCGATGAAGTTGTGCTGCGGCGGATTGCTCCAGGCAAACCCGGGCCGATGCCGGATGACCAGGGCCCGCGAGAGTGCCTTTTTGCCGAGGAATCGAATCAGCACGGCACTCTCGCCTGGTCGGCGTGACGTCACCCGTCCACCAGCATCCACCTCGACCACTCCCTCGCTGGCCAACTCGAAAATCGCCAACCGCGTCACATCACGCCGGGTGCCATCGGCATAAAGCGCCGTCACACGCAGCGACTGAGACTGGGGGGTCTTGCGGTGTTCAATCGACGCCGGATCGACGACGATCTGCTTGAGCTTGGTGGCGGTTTTCAGATCAGAGCGGGCGCCCTGGCGGATCCAGTCCCTCAGCACACGGTACGACTCGGACCCCACCTCGAAACGCTTTCCGCCACCGTGCTCCAACTGAGCGGTCGGCATCTGCAGGATCAGGCTCTGGGAGACATCTTCGAGATCGACTCGCCCCGAGTCCGCATCGAGCAGTGCGGCATGGTCGGCTCGTCGGTCGTAGCCTCGCAGGCTGAGCTTGAAGCCGGCCTTGCCGGAACTGTGACCATGGCAGGCCCCGGAATTGCACCCCGCCTTGCCCAGCACTGCCATCACGTCGTTGGTGAAGCTGACCGGGCGGGTCGGTGGAGCCGATATGGCCGGGCAGGCCAGAAACAGCAGTACGAGAGAGGTTCGCATCATGGGCGCCTCACGCCAGAGACCACCACGCCCGCCAGTTTTCGCGATCGCCACTCCCAGGGCATATGAGTCATCTGGGGATCGCTGAGATGGAGCATCCGCTCGGCAACGTGTTTCAATCGTGTTCCATCCTTCCGAGTGGCTTCGCCGAACACGGCCACCGCAAAGGGCTTCAGGGTCTCCGCATTGCGGTCCGCACGAAACGTCAACTCACCCGCGGTTTTCCCCGCGGCAATCTCGCCTCCCACGACCGTCACACCCGCGGGCAACCCCGACACGCTCAGCCGAATCGCCCCGTCGAAACCTCGAACCGGACCCTTGTAGTAGCCATCGTCGGGTTTTTGACCTGGCAGGTTCCGCCGCGCGGTGACCCGGACCTTCACCTGGCCTCCGCGAGGAATCGTGACCGTGTCGTTGGCGTCCATTTTTGCCCAGCCGGAGTTCTCGAACGGGTTCTGCCGCAGACCCATCCACAGGAAGAAGTCGGGTCCACCCGGTTCGATCGTCAGCCGGTAGGGGAACTCCCGGCCTCCCCGGTCGAGCGTGTCTCGCAACGAGAGCACGACGCTGGTCACTTTGGGCGGAACTGTGAACTCAAGTCCCGGGTCGACGTTGGCCCGATAACGCAGATCGTCTCCGGTGGCCAACAGCTGCTTGCCCACCGGATCCCATGCCATCAGCAGTCCATCCAGGGCACTGCCCAGGTACCAGGCGGCCACCTGGCAGCGAATCACCTGCCCGGGTCGCACTGCCAGGCGGAACCGATCCTCTTCACCCTCCTTCGCGATCCGTCCATTGATCGTCACGGGCCACTTCGATACGGCCATCTCGCCATCATCACCGCTAGGCAGCTTCGACTCGTGCCGCTCGGGAAACTCGCCGGCGGCCATCGGCCAGGACAACGAACCGGGGTGATCCGGCAGCGACAACCGCCAGCGGACCTCCGCCGGGTCCGACGGCACAGGGGTCCTCTGGCTGCTGATCTTGCCGTCTCGCCCCTCGATCTCCACTTCGATCGTCTCCCCCCGACGCCCTCCCAGCGGATAAACGGTCCGGGCGTAGTCGTCGGTCCCGATCTTCAGGATGTAGTGATTCGTCCAGCCGGCGACTCCGAAGGACTGCAATTCGACCAGGTACTCGCCGGCCTGCCTGAACGTGTAATCGAGCCGCTCATCCTTGGCCAGGGTCGGCGTGTCGTGCACCAGGGCCAGCGTCTTTCCTCGTGAGTCCCGCAACCGGATCACCGGATCCGGCGTCAGGCCCAGTCGACGCGTTTGGGTGGTGAAGACCAGACGCTGCCCCGCATCGACCCGAAACCGGAAGAGGTCGATGTCCTGGCTGAGTCGACCGCCGGCGACGCGGCAGGGCCAGCGGATCGTCTGGGCGCTGCTCAGGTCAATTCGACCTCCCCGGTACCGCCCGTTGCCTTCTGCCCGTGTGGAGATCACCGGGTCGGCGGCGACACAGATCAATCTCAGGTTCGACATCCCCGCCGGTCCGTAAGCCCGCAGCGGGTACACGCCCGGTGACACCGTCCGAGCGACATCGACGACGAATCGAGTCGACTCGGTGCCGCCGGGATCACGCCGCACCTTCGCGGCAAATGGCAGCAGCAGGTGTGTGGCACCATCCAGGTTCTTGCCCACCAGCTGGATCGTGGTGCGGCCACCAATCACCAGTGCCGGCGGATCAACCGTGTTGATCAGTGGCGAGGTGACTGCCGAGGGCTGCTGGGCGAAGCCGACCACGGCCGATGCACTCACCAGGCAAAGCACCAGGGCCCGACTCACGAAACCAACTCCTGGATCACTCTGCCCTCACGCAGGATCGGGATGTCGCGTCCACTGGTTGACGGCAGGAACCCCTCGGCGTCGATCCCCAACTGGTGATAGAGGGTGAAGTAGAGTTCCTCGGGTGTCACGGGCCGGTCGACGGGTTCGGCCGCACGGGCGTCAGTCTTGCCGATCACGCGACCTCCGCGGATTCCCCCGCCGGCCAGCAGCACCGAGAAGGCACTGGACCAGTGGTCCCGGCCGGCGTTCTCGTTGAACTTCGGCGTCCTGCCAAACTCGCCGGTCACCAGCACCAAGGTCGTCTCGAGCAACCCTCGGAGTGCAAGATCTTCGATCAACGCCGACAGGCCACGATCGACGTCGGGGAGCTTTTCGCCGAGACGGGAAACCAGGTTGCGGTGGTCGTCCCACTCGTAAGCACTGACGGTGACAAACGGAACCTGGGCCTCGACCAGCCGCCGGGCCAGCAACAGTCGCTGGCCCATCACCGCGCGGCCGTAACGGTCTCGGGTGCGATCGGATTCGAGCCCGAGATCAAACGCGGCCCGGGCTCGCGGCGAATTGACGATGTCCCAGGCCTGCTGGGTATATCGAGCGACTGCATCGGCGGCCGGACTGGGCCGCTGCGCCGAGAACCGTGATCGTACCAGGCGGGCCAGGGCACGCCGGCGTGCCACACGACTCGCGTCGATCGACTCCGGTGGAAACAGGTCCGTGACCCGAAAGTCCGGCCTGCTGGGGTCCTCGGGGATCGACAATGGATTCCACGCCGCTCCCAGGTGGCCCCCACCTCGAACCGACTCGTCAGGAAGTGCCACGTAGGTTGGCAGACCGTTGCGAGACGAGAGACCCCGCCGCTGGTGACCAACGACCGCTCCCACGCTCGGGAAATTGTGCCCCGGTCGGAACCGGTGGCCGCTGATCATGTAGGCCTGGCCCGGCTCGTGAGCTCCCTGAAGGTGATGCAGCGTTCGGATCACCGACAGACGATCCGCCTGGACCGACAGGTGAGGGAGTGTTGCAGAAAACGAGATACCCGGAACCGCTGTCGCAATCGCTCCCAACGGCCCGCCCACACCGTCGGGGGCCTCCGGCTTCGGATCAAATGTCTCGAGATGCGATGGGCCTCCGGACAGCCAAACCAGGATGGCGCTTTGCGCACGATCCGGTTCGGCACCCCGCGTGTCTTTCCCGAGGAACAGGCAATCGGCCAGCGACAGGCTGCCCAGGCCGGCCGCCAGACCCAGCAAACTCCGACGACCCAGACACCGTTTCGAATTCATTTCGACTTCATTTCTACGCTCCCGTCGCCGCTCGCAGAGGCCCAGACAACTCAGACTAACAACGACCGCCGCCGCCTGTCGATCCGTCTACAGACGTAAAGGAAGTCAGCCGCTTAGTGCTGGCGGCCGACGAGGTGGGCATCCTGTAGCCGGGATCACGGCAACCGCGACTCGCCCATCAGGAACCGGTCGCACTCGCGAGCCGCCCCACGCCCCTCGTCGATCGCCCAGACCACCAGGCTCTGGCCGCGGCGGCAATCTCCCGCCGAAAAGACTCCCTCCAGCGACGTCTGAAACTGACCGTACTCGGCCTGGTGGTTCGATCGCGGGTCGGTCTCGAGGTCCAACTCCTCGACGAGCAACTGCTCGGGACCCAGAAACCCCATCGCCAGGAACACCAGGTCCGCCTCAAAGTACCGCTCGCTCCCATCGACACGACTGAACGGAGGCCCGTTCTGCACTGGACGACTCCAGTCGACCTCGACCGTCTTCAACCCCGTCACACTCCCCGAGTCGTCGCCCTGGAACTCGACGGTCTCGATACAGAACTCACGGGGATCATCACCAAAGGCCGCCGCCGCTTCGGCGTGACCGTAGTCCACCCGAAAGATCTTCGGCCACTGCGGCCAGGGATTGTCCTCGGCCCGCTCATCCGGCGGCCGGGGCACGATCTCGAAATTGACGAGGTTCCGGCAGCCCTGTCGCATCGCCGTACCGATGCAGTCGGTCCCGGTGTCCCCTCCACCGATCACGATCACGTTCTTGCCTGAAGCATCTATATAGTTGCCGTCGGCGTGCTGCGAATCGAGCAGGCTGCGGGTGTTGGCGTGGAGGAACTCCATCGCGAAGTGCACACCCGCAAGTTCGCGGCCGGGAACCGGCAGGTCCCGCGGGCGGGTGGCCCCGACACACAGCACCACCGCGTCGAAGTCCTCGCAGAGCGACGTGGCCGAAATGTCCCGGCCGATCTCGGTGTCGACCCGGAACTCGATACCCTCGGCCGCCATCAGGTCGACTCGCCGGTTAATGACCTGCTTCTCGAGCTTCATGTTCGGGATGCCGTACATCAACAACCCGCCCACCCGATCGTGACGCTCGAACACCGTCACCAGGTGACCGGCCCGGTTCAACTGGTCGGCACACGACAGGCCCGCCGGACCCGAACCGACCACCGCCACGCTGCGACCGGTCCGCTCCGAGGGCGAATCAGCCACGATCCAGCCCTCGGCGAAACCCCGGTCGACAATCGCCTGCTCGATGTTCTTGATCGTCACCGGCGGGTCGGTGATCCCCAGCACGCACGCTCCCTCGCACGGGGCCGGACAGACTCGACCGGTGAATTCCGGAAAGTTGTTCGTCTGGTGCAGTCGGTCCAACGCGTCACGCCAGCGGTCGTTGTAGACCAGGTCGTTCCATTCCGGGATCAGGTTGTTGATCGGGCAACCCGAAGCCATGTTGGCGATCAGACCGCCGGTGTGACAAAACGGCACGCCGCAATCCATGCAGCGAGCCCCCTGGCGGGCCAGGTCCTCGACCACCGGCAACTCCACGAACTCGTCCCAGTCACCCACCCGGGTCACCGGATCGCGGTACGCAGCCGCCTCCCGCGCGAATTCCATGAAACCTGTCGGTTTCCCCATCGTCATCCGCCTCGTTTCAACTCGACAGGGGAGTCCGTGTTCCCCTCGGCCACCGCCATCCTGTTCGCCCTCTGGTCAGTGCGACTCGACCGCCGACTCCTCGCTCGCTTCCCGAGACATCTCGGCCAACGCCCGCTTGTAGTCCACCGGCATCACCTTGTGGAATCTCCCGACCGAGACGTCCCAGTCACTGAGAATGGCTTCGGCAACCGCCGAACCGGTGTACCGCTGGTGCTTCTGGATCAATTCCCGCAACTCCAACTCGTCCGCCTCATCTTCCACCCGCTCCAGGGCGACCATCTCGAGATTGCAGCGGGGCAGGAGCTTATCCTGCGGGTCATAGACGTAAGCGACTCCACCGGACATCCCGGCGGCGAAGTTCCGCCCGGTCGGGCCCAGGATCACCACGCGGCCCCCGGTCATGTACTCGCAGCCGTGGTCTCCCACGCCTTCGATCACGGCGTGGGCACCCGAGTTGCGGACACAGAACCGTTCGGCCGCCACGCCCCGGAAAAACGCCTCGCCCTTGATCGCACCGTACAACGCCACGTTGCCGATGATGATGTTCCCCTCGGCCACAAACGTGCTCGATTCAGGAGGCGCCACGATGATGCGGCCCCCCGAGAGCCCCTTGCCGATGTAGTCGTTGGAGTCGCCGACGAGTTGCATGGTGATGCCCGGAGCCAACCAGGCCCCGAAACTCTGGCCGGCCGATCCCGAGAACTTCAACTGGATCGTCCCCTCCGCCAGGCCCTCGGCACCCCAACGCTTGGAGACCTCGTGGCTGAGCATCGTGCCGGTGGTGCGATCGGTGTTGATGATCGGCAACTCCAACCGCACCGCCTCACCCTCCGCGATCGCCGCGGCACACTCGGCGATCAACCGCCGATCGAGCACGTCGGCGAGGCCGTGGTCCTGGTCACGAGTGCAGTAGACATCGACCGCATCGTGCGGTTTCGCGGCCGGGGCGAGCACCAGCGAGAGATCCACGCCCTGGGCCTTCCAATGGTCGATCGCGTCGTTGACCTCCAATGCGTCGACCCGGCCGACCATCTCGTTGATCGTGCGGAAGCCCAGCGACGCCATGATCTGCCGAGCCTCCTCGGCCACCAAGAACAGGTAGTTGACCACGTGCTCGGGCTTGCCGGTGAACTTCTTGCGCAGCTCCGGATCCTGAGTCGCGATCCCGACCGGGCAGGTATTCAAGTGGCACTTCCGCATCATGATGCAACCCAGGGTGATCAGGGGTGCCGTGGCAAACCCGTACTCCTCGGCACCCAGCAACGTCGCGATCACCACGTCCCGGCCGGTCTTCAACTGCCCGTCGGTCTGCAGCCGCACGCGGCTGCGGAGATCATTCATCACCAGTGTCTGGTGCGTCTCGGCGATCCCCAGCTCCCAGGGCAGTCCCGCGTGCTTGATGCTGGTCAACGGGCTGGCCCCGGTGCCCCCCTCGGACCCCGATATCAGGATGTTGTCGGCGTGCCCCTTGGCCACTCCGGCAGCGATCGTGCCCACGCCGACTTCGGAAACCAGCTTGACGCTGATCCGCGCGGTGGGATTGGCGTTCTTCAGGTCGTAGATCAGCTGGGCGAGGTCTTCGATCGAGTAGATATCGTGGTGGGGCGGCGGGCTGATCAGGCCGACTCCCGGCGTCGAATGCCTGGTGGCGGCGATCACCTTGTCGACCTTGTTCCCGGGCAACTCGCCGCCCTCACCTGGCTTGGCCCCCTGGGCGATCTTGATCTGCAACTCGTCGGCGTTGGTCAGGTACCACGCGGTGACGCCGAAGCGTCCCGAGGCGACCTGCTTGATCGCCGACCGCTTCGAATCGCCGTTCTCCAGTGGCTCGAACCGGCGGTAGTCCTCGCCTCCCTCACCGGTGTTGCTCTTGCCACCCATCCGGTTCATCGCCACCGCCAACGCCTCGTGCGACTCGATCGAAATCGATCCGTAACTCATCGCCCCGGTACAGAACCGCTTGACGATCTCCGTAGCGGGCTCGACCTCCTCGATCGGCACACCCCGCCGATCGGCGAACCTCAGCAGACCCCTCAGGTGACACTCGCGGGTGGTGTGCTCGTTGACCAGTGTCGAAAAACGGCCGTAGGCATCCGGGTCGCCGGTCCGAGCCGCCTCCTGGATCTCGGCAATCGTATACGGGTTCCAGGCGTGCTTTTCTCCGGTGCGTCGCCAGTGGAACAGGCCCGGGTTGGGCAGGATGCCGGGAGGGTCCGACGATCCCGCCCGCGTCGGGTAGCCCAGCTCGTGACGACGCAACGCTTCTTCGGCCAGCATGTCGAACCCGACCCCCTTGATCCGGCTGGCCGTGCCGGAAAAGCAGCGGGAGACGATGTCGTCATCGAGCCCCACCGCTTCGAAGATCTGGGCCCCCTTGTAGCTCTGCAGCGTCGAGATCCCCATCTTGCCCATCACCTTGAGCATCCCCTTGGCGACGCCCTTGCGATAGACCGCCACGATCTTCTCGTCGGTCCACGACTCATCGAGCAGCCCGTCACGCCGGGACTGGGCAATCGCCTCGAAGGTCAGGTACGGGTTGATCGCGTCGGCACCGTAGCCGACCAGCAGGCAGTGATGATGCACCTCCCGGGCCTCACCACTCTCGAGCACCAACCCGATTCGCGTCCGCAACTCGTTGCGGACCAGGTGATGGTGCACCGCTCCGCAGGCCAACAGCGAGCTGACCGCTATGCGGTCCGGCCCGGCCTCGCGGTCGCTGAGCACCACAAAGCTGTCCCCGGCCTCGATCGCCTCCTCCACCTCGGCACAGATCCGCTCCAGCGCCGTAAGCAAGCCGCCGGCGGCCTCGCCGCGTGAGTAGGTGATGTCGACGGTTCGAGTCGTCCAGCCACTGGAGTCCAGCGAACGGATCGACGCGAGTTCTTCGTTGGTCAGGATCGGGTGAGGCACCGACAGGCGGTGGGCCTGGGCCTCGCTCGTCTCCAGCAAATTGCCCTCCGGACCGATGTAACACTCCAGTGACATGATGACCTCCTCGCGGATCGAATCGATCGCGGGGTTGGTCACCTGGGCGAACAGCTGCTTGAAGTAGTCGTAGATCATCCGCGGATGATCCGAGAGACAGGCCAGGGCGGCGTCGTTGCCCATCGACCCAATCGGGTCCTTCTGCTGATCGAGCAACGGCAGCAGCATGAACTGCAGCGTCTCGGTCGTGTACCCGAACGCCTTCATCCGCTTGATCAGGTCCGTGGATGCATACACTTGGGGAACGGGGGCCGGCGGGAGTTCGGCGAGTTGGACGCGTTGCGCTTCGAGCCATTCGCCGTAGGGTCGCCGCGTGGCAACCTCGCTCTTGAGCTCCTCGTCGGCGATGATCCGGCCCTGCTCGAAATCGACCAGGAACATCTTCCCCGGCTGCAAACGGCCCTTCTGACGCACGTTCGACGGTTCGACCTCCAGCACTCCCACCTCACTGGCCATGATCACGCGGTCGTCGTGAGTCACGTAGAACCGGCTGGGGCGGAGGCCGTTGCGGTCGAGTACCGCTCCGATATAACTGCCGTCTGTGAACGAAATCGAGGCTGGACCGTCCCACGGTTCCTGCAGCGCCGAGTGGTACTCGTAGAACGCCCGCTTCTGCTGCGACATCGAATGATGGTTCTGCCACGCCTCGGGAATCATCATCATCACCGCCTCGGGCAGGCTGCGGCCGGCGTGATAAAGGAACTCCAGGGCGTTGTCGTAGTTGCCCGAATCAGAACACTCGGGCTCGATGATCGGAAACAGTCGTGACAGATCCTCGCCGAACAGATCACTCTGCAACGCGCCTTGCCGAGCGTGCATCCAGTTGGCGTTGCCTCGCAAGGTGTTGATCTCACCGTTGTGACTCATGAACCGGTTGGGCTGGGCGCGGTCCCAACTGGGGAACGTGTTGGTCGAAAACCTCGAGTGGACCATCGCCAGGTGGCTGATGTAGTCGGGATCGGTCAGGTCGAGGAAGTAGCGGGGGACCTGCCCGGAGGTGAGCATGCCCTTGTAGATCAGGACCTTGGTCGAGAGCGAACAGATGTAGAACAGCAGGGCTTCCTGCAGGTCGCTGGACCGCAGCAGATGGCTGCACCGCTTGCGGATCACAAACAGCCGTCGCTCAAGTTCCGCCTGGCCCAGGCCCTCTGCGGCACCGATAAACAACATCTCGATCACCGGCTCGGAGGCTCGAGCCGAGGGACCGATGTCGGCTCCGTCGGGATCGACCGGGACCTCCCGCCACCCCAGCAGCACTTGTCCCTCCTCCTCGATCACCCGGTTGACCGCCTGCCTGCAGCTGGCTCGCTCGGCCTCGTCCCGAGGCAGGAACACGATGCCGACACCGTAACTCCCTCGCTCGGGCAAGGTCACACCCAGGTCACTGCCGGCGACCCGCTCGAGAAACTCGTAGGGCAGGGCGGTCAGGATCCCCGCACCGTCGCCGGTGTTCTCTTCACATCCGCACGCTCCGCGGTGCGTCATGTGGTTGAGCATGTGCAACGAGTCGTCGATGATCTGCCGGGAACGCTGGCCCTTGATGTGAGCCACGAAGCCCACGCCGCAGCTGTCGTGCTCGTTGGCCGGATCGTAGAGCCCGTACTTCCTGGGACGACCGTTGCGGAAGACCGCCTTGGGAGACGGGGGGGCGGGCGCAGACGAGGCCTGGTTGGGGAGACGGCTACTGGCCATGAGTCGTCTCCAGCAACCGCTCGATGAAACGCTCGGCCGCCGTGCTCAACTGGCGGTTGCGACGATGTATGAAACCCAGCGGACGCTTCCAGTCCGAGGCGGTCGGCGACAGTGAAACCAGGGATCCCTGGGCCAGCTCCCGACGCAGAGTCGGCTCGGGAAGGATCGACACGCCCGAACCCACCTCGACAGCACGCTTGATGTGCTCGCAATTGTCAAACTCGTGCACCACGTCAACCGAGACTCCCGCCGCCTTCAGCCAGCGGTCAATCCGGCGACGAACCCGCAGGTCGGCACAGAACCCGACAAACGACTCGCCGTCAATCCACTCGACGGACACCGGGCCGCTGGAACCGTTGCGTGAGGCCAGGTGGTGATCCGGAGGCACGACGATCGACATGGCCTGCTCGAGCCACGGCACCACCGTGAAGTCGCCACCGCCGCGAGGAAACGAGACGATGCCCAGGTCCGCCTCACCAGCCAGTACCCGCTCGGAAACTTCCTCGGGATGCAGGTAGTCCACCGTCAATGACACGTCCGGATACGCCTCGCGGTAACCGGATGCCATCTCGGCCATCTCCAGCAATCCCACCGAGTAGATCGCCGCGACCCGCAGGCGACCGGTCACCCGGTCGCTGATCGCGAAGACCTGCTCCTCCACCTGCCGAAACGTCTCCAACAAACGACGGCACCCGTCGTAGTAGATCTGGCCGGCTTCGGTCAGCGTCAGAGGCCGCTGGGACCGGTCGATCAGAACCGCCCCGAGGCGATCCTCGAGCGTCTGTACGGCCTGGCTCGCCGCCGACTGCGAGACCTGATGTGCCTCCGCCGCCTTCGAAAAACTGCTCCGCGATACCACCTCGCAGAACAACTCGACGTTTCGCAAGTGCATCGTGCAGTCAACCCGTCCTGGGGACCGAACATATAAGTGAAACCGATTATGTTTGCGCCACATTATTACCGGCGCAAGGGCACACTCTAGAGGGAGTCGGCGTCGTTTTCAAGCAGCGTCGACCGACGTCAAAACGGTTTTTTTTGGACCGAAACCGCTTCTGTGGTCGAGGAATGCAGGTAGGATGGCGACGGAGTCGATCGAGCGTGGTGGTGAGCGGTCCTGATCGAGTGCTACAGCGAAGAGAGCGACGCATGAAACGGTGGAGACTGCAACTGGCGTTGGTTGGCCTTTGTGGCTGCGGCATGATGGGCATGCTCGGCTGTGGCGGCGAGACTTCTGATCCGGTCGAATCGGCCTCCTCCTCCGGCGGCCCCAAGTCCGCTGCGGGCGCAGCCGCCGACCCGAAAGCGGCGGTCCCCACGACGGTTGACGCCGGCGAACCCGATCAGGCTGTGCGAGCCGTTCTGGAGGGTGTCCGGGACGGAAAGGCCTCAGCGATCTGGGCGTTTCTGCCGTCGCGCTACCAGCGAGACATCAATCGGCTGGTGCAGGACTTTGCCGGCCGGGTCGACGCCGAGGTCTGGAACCGCACGTTCGTGACACTCAAGCGGCTTCTGGAAGTGGCCCGATCCAAGAAGGAGCTGTTGATCAACAACCCGGGCCTGGCCTTGCGTGAGATCGACCAGAAGCAGCTCGACGAACACTGGCCGGCGCTGTTGGGACTCTTCGATACGTTGTTGACCAGCGAGTTGAAGGAAGTCAAGACGCTCAAGACGTTCGACGGCAAGGAGTTCTTTGCCGGCACCGGCACCAGGTTCCTCGAACAGCTCCGCTCGCTCTCCTCGACCGACGCCTCCGATCCGTTGGGCGGGCTGGCTACGTCAAGGATCAGCGTCATCGATCGTGGTCCGAAAACGGCTCGGCTGCAAATCGGTGAAGCCGGCACCCCCGAGACTCCCTCACCACCGCGCCAGTTCATCGTGATCGACGGGCAGTGGTTTCCGTCCGAGTTGGCTGCGGACCTGGACGAGGCACTGCGACTGGGCCGGGCCTCGGTCGAATCGATGCCCAGGGCGGGTACGGCCGAGTCGCGTAAGAGCTGGCTGGCGGTCCTGGATGCCCTGGACACCGCCGCCACGGCTCTCGAAAAGGCCGACACGGTCGAGTCGTTCAACAAGGCACTGGCGGATGCTCAGTTGAAGGTCATCCCGTTGCTGGCCACCTCGAGCAGCAACGAACCTCGCGAGTCCAGCGTGGTCACCACGATCACGGTCGTCCTGCAGGGCGCGATGGATGAAAAGGCCCGCCGCGACCACATCGCGGCGCTGCGGACTCTTGCCAACAGCAAGGACGTACCCGACGTGACCTCGAGCAACGACGCCACCACGGTGATCCTGACCACCACGCAGTCGATCCAGTCGATCGTCGACGGCATCAAGTTCGGCAAGGTGACCCGCATCGACGAACGCAAACGAACCATCACCGTCCGGCCCGGACAACGCAACAAGCCGGGCAGCTAGCCCGCCTGCGGCGGCTCCCCAGGGACTGGCTCGCCGCACGGTTCCGCCGCAGGCGGACCGTACGGAGTGCCTGTCCCGGCCACATCGAGCTCTGCCCCCCCACGAGGCTTTGGCGATGATGGCGATGACGCGATCATGAGTCTCACAGCGAAGCTCGTTGCAGGGGCTGTTTGCCTGCTCGGCCTGGCCCAGGCCCGCGCAG
>Ga0066376_10001505_pt1 | contig 22628 bp, 20 predicted proteins | sample Knorr_S15_td_Bot_FD_77009 | JGI IMG/M metagenome (GOLD analysis project Ga0066376, IMG submission 77009) | Marine microbial communities from Southern Atlantic Ocean transect - Knorr_S15_td_Bottom_ad_5009_LV_A | ecosystem: Environmental > Aquatic > Marine > Oceanic | place: Southern Atlantic...
ACATGGCAGAAGACGAAGCCGAGGTCCGCACAATCGAATCGATGCTGATTGTCCCGGCGCTTGGCCGGCAGGTCAACCTCCGCCCCATATACGCCGAAGTCCTTCTCTGGGCGCAGCTCCTAGGACCGGCCGCCCTTTTGACGTCCGCCTCTGAGCTGATCTCGTCCGCCGAGCTAATTGCCCTGATCGCTCATCGCCGACGGGATTCGTGACGAACTCGGTGGGTGAGAGTGCCCTTGTGATTGTCGGGTGGCGAGGAACGACGCACAACGCGGGACTCACGCACTCGCCTCAGCTCGTTTCCTACGCGCTTCGCGCTCCGGCTCCTGTGGCCGTACCCTTCGGCAACGGCTCGGCCGCTGCGCGGACACTCCGCTCGGGGCTAGCACCCCGAGCTCCGCGTCGTGAGTCCCTTGTCCGTCATATGACATACCCTTCCGGCCTGGGATCGAGAGCAAAGACCCGCTCCTCATGACGGACGACTGTGGTCATCATCTCATCAATCTCCAACTCCGACGCTGAGCGGATCTGCGAGGTCATCAATGCGGGGGCGACCGCCTACCTCGGAGCGATTCCCGCCGACTGTTGGCACGAACCATATATGTCGCTGGAGGAGCTTCAGGGTGAAATTGAGGCCGGCGTCTCGTTCTTCGGACACTTCGCATATGGCGAGTTGCAGGGGGTCATGGGCTCGCAGGATATTCATGACGTAACCCTGATTCGCCACGCCTATGTCCGGCCCGAGCATCAGCGGCGCGGTATCGGCTATGAACTCCTCGCGCACCTACTCTCCGAAACGTCGCGATCGATCCTGGTCGGCACTTGGTCTAGCGCTAGTTGGGCCATCCGCTTCTACGAGCGTCATGGCTTCAGGCTCACGTCTCGCGAGGAGACTCGCCAGTTGCTGCACCGATACTGGACGGTCCCTGAGCGTCAGATCGAAGAATCGGTTGTACTCGTCGGTCCGGGTTGGCCTGAGTCACGTGGCTAGCGCCTTGGACCCGTGGCGATGCGGCCTAGGTTCGCAGCGGGTACGTCATATAACGCTGGACTCACGCTCTTGCCTCGGATGGTTTCCGACGCGCTTCGCGCTCCGGCTCCCTAAACAACGGCTCGGCCCTTCGGGACACGGAGTTGAGGTCTATCAACCTCAACTCCGCATCGTGAGTCCATTGACCGTTATCGGATGTTCCTGACTGACAAGAGGGGTGGGTGTGATGCGAACAAAGACGAACGGGTTGACCTGGATCGTCGTCATCTTCGTGGCCGCCTGCCAGCCGGACACTGCGCCCGAGCCATCAGCTTCGGATGCTGTCAATGGCCTCGCGGACCGCTACTACGAGTGGGCCCTCACGCGGTCACCCGAGCAGGCGTACTTCATGGCAATTGATCTGGACCGCCACGACGGGCTATTCGATAACTCGCCTTCCGCGCGAGCCGAAGCCGAACGCACCGAAGATGCGTTTCATTCAGAGATCAGCGCCATCGATGACGCCGAGCTGATCGGGACGCCAGAATGGATTACCAAAGCACTGCTCGACCAACAGCTACGTGCCAATATTGCCCAGCGTGTGTGCCGATCGCATCTCTGGAATGAGAACCAGATGGACGGTTGGCATCTCTCCTACACCCAGATCGCCAATCTTCAGCCCGTCGATACGCCAGAACAACGGGAGCAGTCTCTCGGGCGTTGGTCGAAGTTGCCGGCATTCATCGATCAGGAAATCGAGAACCTTGCGGCAGGTATCGAACAAGGATATTCGTCGCCAACATCGGTCGTAGAGCGGGTCGTCAGTCAGATGGACGGGTTGCTCGCTCTCGAACTCAATGCATCTCCGTTCTATTCACCCGCGACCCGTGCGGAGGACCAGGCATTCGCGGTTGCGACGGGCGAGCTAGTCGAGCGAGAAATCAATCCCGCGTTGCAGAAGTACCGAGACTACCTGGTGGACAGTTGCCTCAGCGTCGCCCGCACCGAATTGGCAATCACAGCCAACCCCGACGGCGCAGCCTGTTACGAAGCGTCTTTGCAGGCATATACGACGCTCGATCACAGCGGCAAGGACGTCTACGAACTCGGCACGGCAACCGTCGCGGCCAACCGCGCAGACGTGATCGAGCTGGGCAGGGCCTCTTATGGATTCGACGAGTTCGGGGACATTCTCGATGCGGCAAGATCGGATTCGCACGACAGGTTCGTCGACGAGGACGAAGTGCTGACGTTTGCGAGAGACATGGTCGAGCGAGCAGAGTTGGAGATGCCGAACTGGGTCGAGCATATGCCGCGGCAGGTCGCGGAGGTCGTTCCTTTCGAGGAACAGGACTTCTGGCGCTGGGGGCGGACGGATGGAGACGCCGACTACGTCTTCGATGTCTTCGACGAGGTCGGTGGGCTCTTCGGTGCGATGATCGGTGCGAAGCCCAACGAGATCGCCCTGGTTCACTGCACGAAGGCCGGCGAACAGGTGGTCCTGGATGGGCTGCCCGCCCTGCGCTCAGGAGGGAAGGTCGTGACGAACGATCTGAGCTTCGCCGGATCTCTCCACAATCTGCTGGGCCGTCAACGGGCGGGCATGACTCTGTAGATCGTACGGAGCGAAGACTGGTACGTGGATCCCGAGGCGATGATCGCGGCTATCGACGACGACACGGATCTCGTCTGTGTGGCGCTGGTCTCGAACGTCAATGGACACATCGAGTCGATGCGGCGGATCTCCGATGCCGCTCACGCGCACGGGGCTCTCGTCTACGCCGACGTCATTCAGGCCGCGGGCATCGTGCCTTTCGACGTTGTGGACCTGGGTATCGACTTTGCGGCATGCAACGGATACAAGTGGCTATACGGCCCCCACGGGTGTGGCTTCCTCTATGTGCGTGAAGACCTCCAGGGCGGCGTGCTTCCGGACTACCGCTACCCGGGCAGCTCCAACCCCAACTACTTGGAGGAACCGGACGCGGATGAGCCCGACTTCCCATTCCATGCACCGAGCAGCGCGAGTCGCTATCAGCCCGGGCATGTGTCGTATCTGGGCTACAGTGCCGTCTACGAGGGGATCAAGTTCCTGAACCGGGTCGGCGTGGAGAACTTCCTGGCCCACTCGCTGAGGCTGGTGGCCCGCATTCGGGACAGGATCGACTCCGCCAAGTACGAGCTCGTTTCGCCGTATACGGATCGGTCACCGATCATCACCTTCCGCAGTCCGGATGCACGACACCTCAACCCGGCCCTTCGGGAGGCACGCGCCGACCTCTCCGTCTCGTCCAACCGAGTCCGGATCTCACCGGCCATCTACAACAATGAGGAAGACGTGGACCGCCTCCTCGAGATCCTGAACGCGGGATGATGGGCGGGACCTGTTAGCTGCCCATCACCCGCGTCGGCAGTGCTGTCGGCGCCATCAACTTGAAGATCGGCACGACCGGTGGTCCGGCCTGACCACGGCCCCGACCGAAGCCGCCTCGCCCACCACCTCGACCGCCCGCCTGCGGCGTCCGAGGAATCCACGCGTCCATCGTGTTCCAGTAGACGACGTTGTCCTCAGTCTCGACCTCCAGCATATGCGTGACGAGTCGCCCGAGGTACTGCGCGGTCGGGACGATGTACGTCCCGACCGGGAACGTTCGGTCTTGAGTAACGACCTCGCCGACCTCCACAATGGTAGTCGCCGCATGGTTGTAGGCCTGTTCGTGTGTGACTCCGGCCACGGTATACGCGTCGACCTGCAACTCGGTGGGCTGCGTGAGGCGTTCCACCAAGATCCCGTGCCTGCGAAGCATCGCCACCGCGTCTACCGCCACGCGCGGCAGGATATACGCCCATGGCCGCGGACGAGTCTTGGTGGCAACGGGCTTCTTCATGAGGCTCGCGCCGGTGATGCGCTCGATCTCCACGGGTTCGTTCGGATCGGACCCTCGACCCCCGTTCGTGACGAGATCGTAGCTGACGAGGTAGTCTTCGGCTGCGTACTCCATTTCGACGGTGATGTCACCGCTCGGGGCCGCGCCCATCTCGATCGTGGTGGCCTGCGCTGCTGCGACGACCTCCATGAGGCGTTCCGGGTGCTCCGCCGCGTACCGTACGACGGTGAGGTAGCCGAGATATCCGGCTCGCGCGCCGATTTCCAGCGGCTGTCCTGGGGCCTCGAAGAGGATGCCGACCGAGTTCACGAAGCCGCCGTAGTTCCGCCCGATGCGGGCCTGGGAGCCGCCGACGCGCCACTCCGTCTGGTTGCCGCCGGTGTAGTACCAGGACGCGTACCCTTCCGTCGCGAGTCTGGCGTCGATCGCGGGGAAGATCTCTTGATCGCACAACAACGTGATTTCCGGTGCGGGATCCGCGTGGCTCGGGCACTGGTAGTTGAGGTTGTACGGGCGCGAACCACCGTTGTGGCCATCGACGAACATCTGCGGACGCCACTTGTTGAGCAGGTTCCCGACGTAGTTGGCGATTGCCGGCTGCTCGAGCTTGATGTAGTCGCGGTTCAGGTCGATCCCCCAGGCGTTCCCTCTCGTGCCGCGCTCGCTGGCCTCGAATCCATCCGGGTTGATCTGCGGGGCCACCACGACGGTCACGTCGTCCAATAGCTCGTAAGCTTCGGTGCCCGGCGTGGCGAAGTCCCTCATGAGCACAAGAAGGCCTTCGCGGAAGGTCCTTTCCCCGCCGTGCACGTTGGCCGCGAGCACGACCACCGGCCGCCCGAGGGCCCACGCCTCCCAAGGCTCACTCACCAGCGGCCGACTGAAGACCGCGTAGGCGAGGTCGCGGCCTTCCCACGTCTGCCCGTACGTACCCAGTCGCATATCGGTACTGACCGTGCGCAGTTGCTCCAGGTACTCCCACATCTCGGCGTGGCGGGTGTGCGCGCTGAAGCCGTTCAGTTCCGCGGCAGTACGCGGATACCCGTCCGGGACCGGCGACCAGTCCACCTGTGCGCGAGCCGGCGCGGCGAGGCTGAGCACGAGAATCGCCGCAGCGAGCGACGATGCGAAACGGCGGCGGTGGCCGCGAGCGGTATCCCGATTCATGCTACACCTCTGAAAATGGTTGGGGCGCCAATCGCGTAGCTCGCGCTAGGCGGGCTGTGTGACCCTCTTCGCGGCCTTCTTTCGCTGGTTCGGGTCCAGAATCCGTTTGCGCAACCGGATGGTATCGGGTGTCACCTCGATCAGCTCGTCGTCTTCGATGAACTCGAGTGCGAGTTCGAGCGTCATCTGGCGAGGCGGTTCTAGCTTGATGTTCTCGTCCGATGACGTGGTACGCATGTTGGTGAGCTTCTTCTCTTTGCTCGCGTTCACATCCATGTCGTCGGAACGCGCGTTCTCTCCCACGATCATGCCGCCGTAACACTCCACTCCCGGCGCGACGAACATCGTGGCGCGCTCCTGAAGGTTGAAGAGCGCGAAGCCGACCGCCTTGCCGATCCGGTCTGCGACGAGCACTCCGCGGGAGCGTCCCTTGAGCGGGCCGGCCCAGTCGCCCCAAGAGTCGAACTGGTGGTGGAGGATTCCCTCACCGCGCGTGTCCGTCATGAACTCGGAGCTGTACCCGAAGAGGCCGCGCGCGGGCACGCGGAAACGGAGCCGAGTCGTGCCCGAGTCTCCCATCGGTCGCAAGTAGGTCATCTCACCTTTGCGGGAGCCGAGCTTTTCGATGACCGTGCCGACCATGTCGGACGGGACTTCGACGACCGCCTGCTCGTATGGCTCCTGGAGCCGTCCCCGCTCGTCCTTTCGCGTGATGACCCGAGGGCGAGAGACCTGGAACTCGTACCCCTCCCGGCGCATCGTCTCCATGAGGATCGTGAGGTGGAGTTCGCCTCGGCCACTCACGGTGAACGTGTCCTGCTGATCGGTGTCCTCGACGCGCAGAGAAACGTTGCGCTCGAGCTCCTTGATGAGCCGCTCTCGTACCTGACGCGTCGTCACGTACTTCCCGGATCGACCGGCGAACGGCGAGTTGTTCACGGTGAAGTCGACAGAGAGCGTAGGCTCTTCGACGGCGATGCCCGCCAGCCGGTCGCGGTGCTCCGGGTCGGTCAGGGTCTTCCCGATCTCGATGCCGTCGAGCCCGGCCAGGGCCACGATATCTCCCGCGAACGCCTCTTCTACCTCGACGCGCTCGAGGCCGTTGAACGTGTACAGCTTCGATACTTTCGCAATCTCGGCCTCAGCCGGGTCGTCGACGACGCCCACGGCGCCGAGGTCGAGCAGCGTAACACGCTCACCGACGCGAACCGTGCCACGCTCGATGCGCCCGATCGCGATGCGCCCGATGTAGGAGGAGTAGTCCAGGGTGGCCACCAGCATCTGGAACGGACCCTCACGATCGACGTCGGGTGCCGGGAAATGCGAGATGACCGTCTCGAAGAGCGGTGTCAGGTCGCCACCCCTGGCGTCCGGATCTTCAGAGGCCCACCCGTCGCGTCCCACGGCATACAAGAACGGCACGTCGAGCTGTTCGTCCGTCGCCTCGAGGTCCATGAAGAGTTCGAGCACCTCGTCGTGTACCTCGTGGACGCGCGCGTCGCCTCGGTCGACCTTGTTGATGACCACCAGCGGTAGGATTTCCAGGTCGAGCGCTTTGCGCAGCACGAACCGGGTCTGCGGCATCGGCCCCTCGGCCGCGTCGACGAGCAGCACGACCCCGTCGACCATGCGCAGACTCCGCTCCACCTCACCGCCGAAGTCGGCGTGGCCCGGGGTGTCGACGATGTTGATCTTGACGTCGTTCCAGTGAACGGCCGTGTTCTTCGCCAGGATGGTGATTCCCCGCTCGCGCTCGAGCGGGTTGGAGTCCATCACACGCTCCTGAACGATCTGGTTTGGGCGGAAGACGCCAGCCTGGCTGAACATCTGGTCGACCAACGTCGTCTTTCCGTGATCGACGTGCGCGATGATGGCAATGTTGCGAATGGGCATGATATACCTGCGGCGCCCGTAAGGGGCGAAACATTCGGGTGTTTAGCCCTAAACGTTAATGGAATCCGGCCGCCGCGTGGCCTTTTTCAGAACACCCATGTGCCCTTGAGGAAGACCGTGTTGCCCTCGTCAGAACGTTCACCGAAGTCGGCGCGCCCACGTTGGAACGCGAGTTGGATCGTCCCGAAGGGCGGTCGATACCGATACACGAAGACGACCTGAGCTTCGCGCCGATCGATCACGGTGTTGGTTTGCAGGAACGCCTGCACGTACAAGTCGGTCGTGAAGAACTGGCTTCCCCGCACGACGTGGATCCACGTGCTCTCACCTTCGGGGTCGGGGTCCAGGCTCAGCCACTCGAGGGAGTACTCGAGCGACGACTCCGTCGTGGGCTTGAAGCGCGCACTCCCGGACACGAGGACGAAGTCCAGGTCGAACGAGCGTCCAAATTCGATCTCGGTGCTCGCCGACGTGAATTCGCGCGTATTGTAGCCGAGATCGATGGAGGTGGAGCGATTCCGAAACTCCTTCTCAAACAGCTTGAACTCTTCGTTGTGAGAGAAGTCCACCGTCCACCGGTTGCGGAACTCGAATTGCAGGTCCTGATCGAGGGACCAGCTACGTCGCGTCCCGTCCTGCCCCCAATAGATGTTGTTGTTGGAGCCGACTTCGACTCGTTCGAGCGGGCCGGTCTCGAACCAGACCGTCTTGGTGACCTCGGCGTCCACCTCCCGGCGGTCGTCGTCACGAACGAAACCGACGGAGTTGATGTTGTCGCCGAATCGTTCCTCGATGTGCGTGTAGCGAACGTGGAAGTGGCCCGTAGGGGAGTCGTAGGCCGGCCGCAGGAAAAATGCCCTAGTGCCCTGGTCGAACTCCCCGTAGCTTTCGATCGCTTGTCCGGTCATGCCGAACGTCGATGAAAAGAAGAGCGTAGCGTCCAGTCCGACCGAGCCATTGGCCGCCCCGTCCAGGCGCCGCTCAGCCCAAGTCACTCCGACATTGGAGCGCCCCAGGTCGCGACGCACGCGGCCCAGGCCGAAGAAGGGAGACGAACCCAACTCTCCTGGTTCGCCACCCACGCCCATTGCAGCATAGGTCCAGGGCCCTCGCTTTCCGACGACGCGCCCGCCGCCCCGGATGTCGGAGATGCGCCGGCTGTAGAAGGTGCGAATGCGTTGCCGGAAGAGCTCGTTTCCTTCCAAAAAGAAGGGCCGCTTTTCCGTGAGGGAAAGCTCGAACCGAGACAGATTGACCTGCTCGCGATCCGCCTCGATGGTCGCGAAGTCGGGGTTTACGGTCGCGTTGATCGTGACGGAGGGGTCGGGCGAGAGGCGAACATCGACGCCGCCGTCCCACTCGGAATCCGTTCCGTCCGCGGCGCGCATGAGCCCGTGTACGATTACGTCGACCGGCCGGGGTGGGCGAGGCAGGTCCAGACCGGAGAGCACTCCACTCTGCGAGATGCGAGCCACGGCGTCGAGCGGGCCCGCCCAGAACGAAAACTCGAGGGAGCGTCGGATGGTGCGTCCGAAGTTGATGCCCCAAACGCGGTTTTCGCCGGCCTGGTACCGCAGCGACGAGAAGGGTATCGCGAACTCTGCGGTCCAACCGAAATCGGTTCGGGCGGCCGCCGACTCCCACTCGGCATCCCAGGCGTTGTCGATCGTGCGTCCGTCGTCGGCGACGCGGGCGTCTTGCTGGGTGCCGAGCAGGTTCGTCATGAACAGGTAGGCAGTCTGGCGGTCCCTATATGTGTCCAGAGTGAAGCCGACCATGTCGTCCGACGTGAGCTGCGCGTCTCGGCGCGTGACCTGAGCGGTCGGTTCCTGCGAGTCCCAAACGCGGTACGCAACGTAGAGGGCCACATCGTCTTGCAGTACCAGCACCTCCGTCCGCTGGGTCGCGAACGCGCCGCGTCGCGGTTCGAACTGGATGAAGTTGGACGCGAGAGCCGCGCCCGCCCACTCATCAGAGTCGAGCACGCCATCGATGACGGGAGCCGCATCCGCCACGCCGATGGTGAGGTGGAAGGCCGTGTCGGTGGGCTGCGCCTGCGGCGCTGCGGCAAGCAGGAGGAGCAGCGGGAACAGGGCGTGGATCTCGTGGCTGGTGTTGAGCGAAAGGGTCTGCGGGCCGGAGACGGCCGATGACTGACCCGCTAGACTTTAACGTCGTTGGGAACGTTAACCGGATACCGGAGTGGCGCTCGTGTTCACCGATCGCTTCAAGTATGGCTCGCTCTCGCTTCTCGCCGTCACCGCGGTGGGCGCGCCCGCCCACGTGGTGGGACAGAGCACGGGCTTGGTGACCGCCTCAGAAGAGTACGCCACCGAGGCTCGCGAACTCGCGGCGAGGCCGGCCATAGTATCCGCCATGGAACTCATCGCGGACCTGGACGGCTGGTCCCTCGAGCGTCTCATCGAATTGACCGAGATCCCAGCGCCTCCCTTCCTGGAGGAAGTGCGGGGACGTCGCTTCGCCGAACTGCTCAATGAGAACGGAGCCGACTCGGTGTGGACGGACGCGGTCGGCAACGTGATCGGCCTACGACGCGGACGCACGGGCGAACGCACCATCGGTTTCGGCGGTCATCTGGACACGGTCTTTCCGGAGGGGACCGACGTCACCGTCCGCCAGAGTGGCGACACGCTCTGGGCTCCGGGCATCGGTGACGACACGCGCGGCCTCGTGCTCGTGCTCACGGTTCTGAGGGCGATGGAGGAAACTGGAATCGAGACCGATGACGACGTGATCTTTGTCGGGGTGGTGGGCGAGGAGGGGCTGGGTGATCTGCGCGGTATGAAGGAGTTGTTCTCCCCGACCGCCGATGCGCCGGACGTGTGGATCGAGGTCGACGGCGGGAATCTGGTGCGACTGGTGACGATGGGTCTCGGATCCGTCCGGTATCGGGTCACGGTTACGGGACCGGGCGGCCACTCTTGGGGCGCATTCGGCCTCGCCAACCCTGCTCACGCCTTGAGTCGTGCGGTCGGGTTCTTCCAGGACGTCGCAGACACGCTGACGCGCGCGGGGCCCCGTACGAGCTACAACGTGGGACGCATCGGCGGTGGCACTTCGGTCAACTCGATCCCCTTCGAGTCTTGGATGGAGGTCGACATGCGTTCGGTGAGTCCAGAGAGCCTCGGTCGCATCGAGCGCGCCTTCCTCGCCGCCGTGGACCGCGGGCTCGCGGCGGAGAACGCGCTGCGTCGCGACGGCCCTGCGCTCACCGTCGACAAGGACAAGATCGGCGATCGGCCTTCCGGTGAGGGCGATCCGTCGTCGCCATTGGTCCAGAGGGCGCTGGCCACCACAGCCATTTTTGGCGTCGAGGGCGTGCTCTCCCGTTCATCCACGGACTCCAACATCCCGATCTCGCTCGGCGTCCCGGCCGTGACGATCGGGCGGGGCGGCGCGGGGGGAGCAGGGCACGCGCCGGAAGAGTATTGGGTCAACCGGGACGCGCACCTCGCGATTCAGCGAGCACTGATGCTGGTGGTAGCCGAGGCCGGACTCGCCGGACCGATCTCGTAGGGCCGGAGCTTCCTGTGGTACGTATCGCGCTCCTGTTGGCCGCGTCGTTCTCGACGCTATGGGTCGGGCCCGACGCGCATGCGTCACGCGCCCTACCCGATCCGATGGCTACCCCGAGAGTCTCCTGGACACCCGAGCGGCCCGTCCAGGGTCGGCTCTTCGTCGTGCGGGTCACAGCGGCGGCCGACGAGCCGATCTCTTCGGTTCGGGGGATCGCCGGGGAGACGCTTCATTTCGAGCGCTCCGGCGACGGAGACTTCGAGAGTTTGGCCGCCATTCCGATCGGGGTCGAGGGCAGTATGCGGATCGACCTCACGGTGGTGCACTCGGATGGGCGAGAAGAGGTGCTGTCGGCCACCGTCCCCGTCTCGGCCGGAACGTACCGACACGAGTCACTCAACGTCGCTCCCGGGCTGGGGTCCCCACTCGACTCGGCGCGTCAGGCGCGTCTCAGGCGGGACCAGGCCAAGGCTGCCGAGGTTTCCCGGCTCGCTCATCGTACGCCACGCCTCTGGGCGGGCGATTTCGTGATGCCGCGTGAGGCTCGAGTCACGAGTGGCTTCGGCAACGGTCGCCTGTTCAACGGACAGGGCTCGAGTCGCCACATGGGCTTTGACCTGGATGGGGCGCCCGGCGACGCGGTAACGGCGGTGTCGCGTGGGGTCGTAGCACTCGTCGACGACTTCCTGCTGGCGGGCAACATCGTCTACCTCAATCACGGCGGCGGCCTCCTGACCGGGTATTTCCATCTCAGTGAACAGCTCGTCGCCGTAGGGGACACGGTCGAAGCGGGGACACCAATCGGGCGCGTCGGCGCCACCGGCCGTGTCACGGGACCACACCTGCACTGGGTCGTGCGCTACGGGTCTACCAGCGTGGATCCGAGGAGCCTACCCGGTCTGCCGGGTCCCGGCTGAACTCGATCCGTCCCGTCTATCTGCCCCAAGGCGGGGGAGGCGCGTCGATCGGCTCTCGCAGGTCGAACTCCACGCGGAAACGGCGATCGGTGCCCTCCCGCCGGAGGGCATAGGCGAAGAGCCGGTCGGGTTGGATTTCGATCGTCCATACGTTGGTGGCTGCGCCGGGGACCAGCTCGGCCGTGAACCCGTCGGCGTGGAAGTCCTGCACGGAGTCGCTTCCTCGGCCCCGCGTATCGCCACCATACTGGGTCACCTCGTCCTCCGTGCCGTCTTCGTGCCGGTGGTCGTGTTTCAATCGGATTCCGGCGGCGGTCGACGTGATGACCCAGGTGCGGGACCGATCCTCGCCTACGTGGAACGGGACGCGGATCTCACCTGTCTGGCACCCGCGCACATGCATGATGAGCGCTTGGCCCTCGAAGGCATCATTCGGAGGCTGGTTCTCAACGACGCGACCCTCGAAGGCCTGACCGCAGAGAGATTCGAGCGACGCCCAGAAGACGAGCTGTGGGTCGGTGGCCGCCACGGTCTCGAGCGAGGCGTCGCCGGTCTCGGGAGCGTCCGTGCAAGCGGCGGCGAGAATGAGACCGGGAATGAGTCTAATGGGGAGCCAAATCGGAGATTTCTTCACGGGAAGTCTCAGCATCGGGGAAAGCGGCCCGTCATCTACTGTGAATCTACAGATTGGGCCAATGCTTGCATTCGTCCCGCATCGATCCCCATCTTCGTCGCGGCGATCGATCCTCGCCGAACCTCTGCGACCCTACCCTGGCCGGGGTCCCCCTGAGGCAAAGGGGGGCACACTCCCGGATCGGCATCGACGGAGTCTTTGTCATGCCATGGAACGCCGTTGCCGGGGAACGGTGCGCCGTGGTGTGTGCAAAGCAGATCCGAGATGCCGAAGGATAAAGACTTCAAGCGCCTGATCCGGGCGCGCATGCTGAAGACGGGTGCCTCGTACAGCGCCGCCCACGCACAGTTGCTCTCAGAGGGGACGAAGAAGGCCCCCGCCTCGCCCCCACCCCTGCCCACCGACTACGAGAAGGTTGCGGGCATGAGTGACGCAGCGGTGTCGAAGGCAACCGGGAAGACGTGGCCGCAATGGACCGCGTTTCTCGATTCGGTCGATGCTGCCACCATGGAGCACCCAGCCATCGTCGATCAACTGCTCGCCAACCACGAGATCAGTGGCTGGTGGGCTCAGATGGTCACTGTGAGTTACGAGCGGTTTCGGGGGCTTCGTGACGTGGGCCAGCGTCGCGGCGGCGGATACGACGTCAACAGGAGCCGGACGATCGCGGTGCCTGTCGCCCGGCTCTATTCCGCGTTCGAGGACCTCGAGTCTCGCGGACGCTGGCTTCCTGGTATCCGACTCGAAATTCGAACCGCCACCCGAGACAAGTCCATGAGGTGTCGATTGCCTGCCGACCGTCCGCTCGACGTCCACTTCACCGTGAAGGGTGACTCCAAGAGCACGGTTTCAATCCAGCTACGGGGCCTCCCGGACCGGGAAACTGCGGACGAGCAGAGGCTTTTCTGGGGCGAGAGACTCGACCGATTGAAGCAGGTGCTGCTAGAGGCTTGAACCGGGGATGCTCACACTCTCAGTCGCCCAACACATATGCGAAGATCAGAGGCGCCACGATCGAGGCGTCCGAGTTGATCTCGAAGCGGGGCGTCGAGGGTGCGAGCTTGCCCCAGGTGATCTTTTCATTGGCGGGGGCCCCTGAATATCCGCCATACGACGCTTGTGCGTCCGTGATCTGACAGAAGTAGCCCCAAAAGGGGACGTCCTCCCCGAGGTCCTGGATGAGGCTGGGCACTACGCAGATCGAGAAGTCGCCCGCGATGCCACCGCCGATCTGGAAGAAACCCACCGATGGCCCTTCGCCCGCACCGTGGTTCGCGCGATACCACTCGATGAGGTCCTGGAACTGTTCGGTTCCGGTCTTGACGCAGAGGTGGTCCGGCACCAGTCCCTTGATCACGTTGGCGGTGAACATATTGCCGGTTGTCGAGTCTTCCCACCCGGGAGCGAAAACGGGGATTCCCATCTCCTTCGCAGCGAGCATCCACGAGTGCGCAGGATCGATCTGGTAGTGGTCCGCCAGCGTGGGGTCGTCGAGCACTTCGAAGAGAAACGCACCAGGCGTCTTGCGGTCCCCCCGTGCTGCGGCCGCTTGCCAGGCGCTGACCAGCCGTGACTCCACATGCCGCATGACGGTCTCCGGAATGCACGTATCCGTCACGCGGTTCATCCCGCGCTCGTACAGCGCCTGCTCGTCACTGGATGACAGCTCTCGCCAGGCAGACACGATTTCGTAGTCGCGGTTGGCCACCAGATTGAAGACGTCCTCTTCCAGGTTGGCGCCGGTGCAGGAGATCGCGTGCACTTTGCCCTCGCGAATCATTCGTGCCAGGATGATGCCTAGTTCCGCCGTCGAGGCGGCCCCCGCCATCGCGACCAGCACCTTACCGCCAGCCGACAGGTGCGTCTCGTAGGCAACTGCGGCCTCGACGACCTCCCTGGCATTGAAGTGGAGATAGTGCTTTTCGAGGAAGTCACGGACTGCGCCCACAACGACTCCAGGTATGGGTCACAAGAGTTTCTTCTGGCGAATGCGCCCGACACTACAATACCTTAACTACCAGAACCGGCGGCCGGACTACCTGACGGCGTTCTGGAGCGTGGTGAACTGGGACGTCGTGGCCGCGGGCTACGGCGCGGCGTTCGACTGACGGCGAAGTGAGGGCTGGGAGACGGGTGGACATAGCGCAGCGCGCTGGCTTGTGCCACGGGAAACATATGTTTACATATGTACGCAGGCGGTCCATGAGGGACCGGTCGGTCGAAAAGAACAGGCTCCCCACACAGCGGCTATTCTCCTTCCTTTGATCTCCTCCATAGTGCTCTTCAGTCTGCTCGCAGCCACCTTCGCGGCCCTCGCGGCCGCGTGGTTCAAGAGGCTACCCACACTTCAGTTCTGCCCGACGTGCACGCATCACACTCAGGCGGTTCTGCTCCAGCGATGGTTCAAGCCACTTGAGCGCTGGCTCAGCCGAAGGTGGTGCCCGGATTGCGAGTGGGAGGGGCTCGGTCGCAAGGGCCCTGAATTCGTTGTGGGACAGAAGGTCGCCCACGACTCGGGCTTTCATTGGGGTGCCGATCTCGTGGGTGCCAATAGCGGGTTCAATTGGGCGAAGCAAGAGCAACTCGAGCCGATGGCTGCTCCGCCGGACGATCGATCGGGCTTTCGTTTCGCCGCGCTGCCGGAGCCGCCCGCGATCAAACCGCCGGACTTCAACTGGTCGGGCGGGCTACCCGACCAGCCGGCGCCACCGTCGGCACCTGAACCGACTCAGGCTTCGCCCGCTCATCCGGCCGGTTTCTCGTGGGGCACGGGCCAATACGAGCGCGGTGGGCCCAAGGGCTTCCAGTGGAAGCACCAGCCCCTTCCGGACGACAGGCCCAAGGGCTTCCAGTGGGGCGGTCGCGCCTGACGCGAAGCGCTGCCGGTGTTACGAGATGTCGCGCTTGCCTTTCTGCAGTACGCGCCCTGCACGCACACCTGTGAAGGACCCGTCTCTGATGGCGGCTTCACCGTTTACGAAGACGTGCACCATCCCCTCGGAGTAGTGGTGAGGGTCGGTGTATTCGGCCAGATCACGCACCGCATCGAGGTCGAACACCGCAACGTCCGCGATCGCGCCGACGCGTAACACGCCGCGATCCGGCATCCCGAATACCTGGGCCGGGAGCGAGGTCATGCTACGAATCGCCTGCTCTAGGGAGACCGTGCCCTTCTCTTTCACGTAGAGCCGTATTTTCCGCGCGAACGCGCCGTAGCTGCGAGGGTGCGGGACTCCTTCGTTCATGGGGACAAGACTGCCGTCCGACGACGTCATCATCCATGGCTGGACCATGAGCGTCTCCACGTCGTCGTCGTGCATGTTGAACGAGACGATGCTCACGCTCCCGCCGCGGATGAGGTCGATTGCCGTGTCGATCGGATCCTGCCCCCGCTGCTCAGCGAGGTCGCTCAACAGCCTGCCCTCGATCGACTCGTCGGGGCGGTAGCGCCGGAACTGGATGCGGTCCGCTCCCCCACGGCGAGCGAGGCCCTCGATCATTCCCGCACGGATGCGGGCCATGGTCTCGGCGTCACTCATGCGAATCAACAGCGAGTCCCGCCCGCCCGCCTGCGACCAGCGAGGCAGCAAGGCGGCGTTGAGCCCCGTGGCCGAGGCGGTATACGGGTACTGGTCCGCGAACACCTGTACTCCCTCGGCGCGCGCCCGCTCCACTCGCTGGACTATGGCCGCCCCGTATCCCCAAACCATGGGTCCGAGCGCCTTCACGTGGGTCAGCACCGCGGGGATTCCAGCAACACGCCCCACGTTGATGACCTCGTCCACAGCGGCGATCAGCCCGACGCTGTACGTCGACTCGTCCCGGATATGGCTCGTGTAGGCGCCGCCGTAGGGCGCCACTTCCCTCGCGAGCTGCTCGATCTCTTCGGGGGGAGCGTAGTTGCCCGGGACATAGAACGTGCCCGAGGAGAGGCCCCACGCGCCTTCCTCCATGCCGTCACGCACCAGTCGACGCATGCGGTCGAGCTCGGCCGTCGTTGCCGGTCGGTCTTCCGCACCGAGTACCGCGCTGCGCACGGACCCATGACCGATCAGTTGCACGGCGTTGACCCCGAGCCCATCCCGCTGCAGGTCGGCCCTCTGCTCGGCCATGTCGATGCTGCCGCCGCCATCCGGGTTGATGAAGACGGTCGTCAGGCCCATGGCGAGCAGCGGCTCACCGTGGCTCAATCCTGGTGAAGCGAGACCCGGCCCGGAGTGGGAATGGGTATCGATGAATCCAGGAGTCACATAGAGCCCCGTGGCGTCGACGACTTCATCAGCCGCGATGTCACCCAGTTGACCGATGGCCTCGATCCGGTTGCCCCGGATCAGCACATCTGCGCGAATCCACGGATTGCCCGAGCCGTCCATGACTCGGCCATTCTTGATCAGAACCGTGCGGTCCTGACCCGCGAGAGCGGTGGCTGTGAGGAGGCCGATCGTAGAGAGGAGTATCAGGATGCGCCGCATCGTTCACATGTCTCCGGTGTCGTCTCGGTGTGTGGGGGAACCCCAACAACTGGGGGCGAAAGTATACTACCTGACGACGGGCACGGAACCAGTCCCGAACAATCCCTACACCGAAGCCCATGCGCGACGCGAACGACCTAGCCGACCTGCTCGTCCGGATCGACGGACGAGGGTACAAGGCGTACAAGGAAATCGCCGGGCCTTGGCAGTTTCAGGACTTCACGTTTCAGGTCGATCACGTGCAGGGCGACCCCTTTGCGGCCCCGAGCCGAGTACGCGTCATGCTGAGCGCGGAGGTCGTCGATCTTGCGCCGTCGGCTTTTGGAAGCCGCGCGCGCGCGCTCGGCACGGCGTCGTTCCTCGCTCGGGAGTTCGCTTTGGCCGCCAAGGGGGTCCGTCGCTCGGGCAGCGGCAAGAGTGGGGAGGTCCGGATGGAGAATCCCGGGCAGACCGTTCTCTCGCAGACCGCGGTCCTGGTCGGTGAACTCGGCGACGTCGAGGCCCGCTTCACCGTCGGGTTGCCCGGGCAGGGACGTCGCGTACTCGGCCGTCAGGCGTCCCGGTTGCTGACCGAAGTAGTACCGCGCCTCGCGCTAGCGACGCTGATCGCTCGTGCGCACGACGCCGCGGAAATCGAGAGGCACGCGGCGACCAACGAAGACGCGTCCGCGCTCAGAGGGCAACTGGAGTCCCGTCGTTTGGTCGCCTTCGTGGCCGACGAGTCGGTCCTGCCCCGCCGGAGCGGGGTCGACGATCGACCGTTGGAGGAGGACAGCGCGGTCCCGTTCCGCTCGCCCGACTCGCTGCGCTTGACCCTGGACCTCCCGAATGCCGGCCCTGTGACGGGCATGGGTATTCCGACCGGCGTCACGCTGATCGTCGGAGGGGGCTTCCACGGCAAGAGTACTCTACTGCGTGCATTGCAATCCGGCGTCTACAACCACCGACCGGGAGACGGAAGGGAGCGCGCCATCACTCGCTTCGACGCGGTCAAGGTACGCGCGGAGGATCGGCGTTCGGTTGCCGGTGTGGACATCTCGAGCTTCATCGACGGGCTCCCTTTCGACCAGGACACGACGCGCTTCTCCACGGAGAACGCCTCGGGATCGACGAGTCAGGCCGCGGCGATCGTGGAGGCGCTCGAGGCGGGTGCGCAGCTGTTGCTCGTCGATGAGGATACGTCGGCGACCAACTTCATGATCCGGGATCGGAGGATGCAGCGGCTGGTGCCGAAGGAGGGCGAGCCTATCACGCCCTTCGTCGATCGCGTTCGTGAGTTGTACGAAGATCGAGGCGTGAGTTGCGTGCTCGTGCTCGGAGGGAGCGGGGACTACCTGGACGTGGCGGATACGGTGCTGCGCATGACCGACTACGCGCCGTGGGATGTCACGGAAGAGGCGAAGACGGTTGCCGCGGAGACGCCGACCGGACGAGCAACGGAACGGAAACGACCGCTCGTTGCGTCTTCCCGGCGTAGCGTTCAGCCTGACTCTCTCGACGCGAGCAGGGGCCGTCGTACCTCCTACGTGAGGGTGCCCGACGATCGAACCCTGATCTTCGGTGAGGAGAGCATCGACCTCGCCGGCGTCGAGCAAGTCGTGAGTCGCGCCCAGATGCGCGCCATCGGCCAGGGACTGGCACTCGTGGCGGAGAGGAACCCCGGTGTCGTCGATGTCGCGACCGCCCTGGACGCGATCGACGATCTGATCGAGGGGGCGGACCTGGACGTACTCGATCCCCGTGGCGTCGGCGACCTGGCCGCATTCAGGCGCTTCGAGTTGGCGGCTGCGTTGAACCGGCTACGCACGCTGCGGGTCGAATGACCTCCTCTCTTGGTCGTGGACGGGCCGATCCCGAGCCGACGCACTTCGAGGTGCCGTCCGCGATCCCGGAACTGGGCGCCGCGGTTCCGGGCCTCGCCGTTGCCGGACTGACGGGCTCGCGGCCATTTCTGATCGAGGGCGAGCTCGCTTCCGCGACTGGCATGCTCAAGGGCGGCTTCGAACGGATTACGATCCGCGACCGAGCCGTGGTGCACGACCTCTCGGTGGGCGGGTCGCTCGCAGTCAACTTCGTGTTGATGCCCGGTGCGCTCCGGCGCGAACGAATCGGACCACGAGGAACCGTCCTGGAGAACGCCATCATCGCGCCGACACTGCCGCTGGTGGCGGTTCAGTGGAGCGCGTCGCCGATGGCGGACGATGACGCTCTGCGCCTCACCGTACCGGGACGCGGCACCCCGATCCGCCCCTCGGTTCACGGGGGCGTGTTGCACGTCGCCGGGCAGGACGAGGACGAGTCGGTCGTGATCGCGCTCGTCGGGGGCGCGGGTGCGTGGTCGGTTGTGGACGACGGTTCGGGTGGCCTGCGGGTGTCTCACCGTGTGGCAGGCGAGGGACGTCCGACACTCTTGGTGACCGCGGGGACCGAGGCCGTCGTTCGGTCCACGCTCGCCGCAGCGGCCCACCTGCTGGTGCACGAACGGCGGGCCGTGGGTTCGACCGTCGACGGTGCCCGCGTCGTAACCGGCGTCACCGAATTGGACGACGGCATCGCCTGGGGAAGCGGCAGAGTTCGGGCGTCGTTGTCACAGGGTGCCGCGAGACATCACGGGGAGGCCTCCGCGGAAGGGCATACGGTCGCCGCCAGTCACAACGCGTTTTGGTCGGGCCTCGGCGCGATTGCGGGCGGAGACTTCGAGGGTGCGCGTCGGGCGGCGGCGTTACTCGAGCGCTGTCCTGATCCAGGGGGAGCGTCGCAGCACGCCTGGCCGGTGGCGGCCATGGCCACGCTGCTTGACGCCCGTCTGGCCCTCGCCTCAGGCGACACGTCTCTTGCCCAACGCCGCGCGCGGTCGATCCTCGATGGCGATCGGGTCGCTCCTGGCCTGTCTGCGAGCACCCGGGGTCTCTGGACGCTGGCGTTCGAGGCGCTCGCGGATGCTTCGCGTTATACGGAGAGCGCGGCCCGCGTCGCGAACCTGAGGGGGCTCGCCGCGGCGCCGGCGCCCGAGGCAGCCGGAGGGCGCAGGCTGCTCATGGTTGGCGACGGCGAGCCTCAACCGGAGAGCGATGCGGGTGCGTTTCTTCGTTCAGTTCTCGTAGGGGCCCGCGACCGGGTTCGTGCGCCCACGACCGGCTCTCCTACGCTGGACGATGCTCTGCGCGGCTGGTCTGAATTCAGCTCCGACGTCGACGGTGCATGGGTACGTTGGCGTCAGAGACTCTCAGATGGTCTGGCGAGCGGGCCTGTGGGCCCGGCCACCTGGGACCGTCTCGACGAGGGAGTCGCTGGCGGCGCTCCACTCACTGGCGTGCTGATCGCGGCGTTCTTCCACGGGGTCCTCGGGTATGCGCCCGACGCGCCGTCCGGACGACTCCGCCTCGCGCCGCGATTGCCCGCGCATATGAGTGCGCTCGACGTGCAGGGGCTACGCCTGTCATCGACGGAGCTCGCGCTTCGATATGAACGCTCTGGGACGCATCACCGCTTCGTGATCGAGCCCACCTCGGGCCGCGTGCCGCCGATGCTGATCTTCGAGCCCTCGGTGCTTGGGAGCCGCCTCGCGGAGGCGTACATCGAATCCGCACCGGCCGACCTCGAGGCCACATGCGAGGGTGACCGAGTCCGAATTCGTGTTCAGCTTCCACTCGATGGCCAGCGCACGATCGAATTCAGGACCGAATGAAAGAACGGGGCCGAGGAGTTCGATCTCCGGCCCCGCAGCAAGAACCCCTTGCAGATCAGTCTTCTTCGACGTAGCCGTGCTCTACGAGCAGTTCTCTCGTCCGCAGTTCACGTTCGGCCAGAGTCGTCTTCGCGATCTCTCTCGCGATCTCGACTCGATGGACCTCGGACACATTGTCCAACACAGCGATCGGCGCTCCATAACGCAACAAAATACGCTTGGCGTCGACGGCGACAGAATCGTTCACTTTCCCCCCATGAACCATGCCGCGGATGAAGTGGCTGAGAGCGGCAAGGGATATAACATAGACAATTCTCACGGGGACCAGTCTCGAGGGGCTCCAGTCTCGTGACTCGACCCTTCCTCGCATTCGTCGCGCTGACGGTCGTACCGTGTGGCTTGGCGTCCTGGGCCGCTGCCCGGAGCGCCGACCAGGCGCAAAGCGAACTCGTGTACGAAACGACCGCGAGCATCGCTCGCTTGACGTTGGGCACGCTGGATCAGGATCTGGGGGCGGCGGTCGACTCCCTGCTGGCGTCCGCCGAACTGCTACCCAACCCGGACACGACGGTCGCGGCGATTCGCCTGGCCTTAGCGGGCGACACCGTTTCCGCGCTCGACCCGACCGCTTCCGGCGTCGAAGTGATGGTCCTGTTTCCGGACACGTCGCCCGGCGCGCTCCGCTTCGCCCAGGGCATGCTGCAGCCCGGAGCCGCGACGCTCGTGGGCCGAATCGCACGCGCACGGGTGGGTCTGTACCTGAACGGTCAGCCCTGGAGTGTCTCCGACCCGCCCCCATCTGCCGCATCGATCGACCGGGCGACGCTCGTCGCTGCATCCGGGGCTCCGGGCGGCGTGCGGAGCGATGCGGGCACGGTCGTGGCGATGGACCCGCGCGCCGGCCTCCAAGCCGCGATCGTGGCGCTCGTGGAGCCGGAAGCTGCCGTCGAACATGCGGTGCCGCCCGGCGTGCGACTCGTGATCGGCCTGTTGCTGCTCTTCTCCGCCGTCGCCGCCTGGATCCTCCTGACGCGCACTCGGGGATCGGCGGGCAACGGATCGGAGCCTCGTGAGCCGGAGAGGGCCCGCGCGACGAGCCGCGCGGCTTTGCTGCTGCTCGCTTGCGTACCGCTCGTGACCTTCCTGGGTCTACTCGTGCACATCGAACGCACCTTCGCGGACGCTGCCCGAGATGCCACCACCCGTGACGTGTCCCGCGCTGTCGCTGTGATCGGCACGCTCGGGCTGGCCGGCGCGCCGACCGCGGTACACGCATTGAGCGGCTTGCACGCGGCTCGCATCCAGGGAGGGGTCGTGACTTCGTCTACGCTATCGGACGGCTATGCCGGTTTGGAGGCGGTCCCAGCTCCACCGCCCTCGTTCACGACCTCGGGGGTCGTGGAGACCGAGACTGGTACCTCGCACTACGTTGCAAGGAGGCTCGACCGGCAGTCGTTCTCGGTGGTGCTCGCACCCGTCCCACTCGCCCAGATCGGGGCGCTACGTGAACGCTTGATGATGATCGGAGGCGGACTGCTGGCTTGGATGATATTCGTGGCGGCCGGGGTGACCCTGCGCTCGAGCCAAGCGCGCTAGTTCATCAAGCCCGGCTCTTGCTCTTCACCTTGTTCCAATTCGATCAGCGGTGACGACAGTACGAACGGACCGTTCAACTCGAAACGCGGCACCTCTACTCTGAACTTGTCTCCGTTCGGCCGCACGAAGGTGTAGTAGCCCTCCATGTATCCCACGGGCGAGCGGAGGACGCAGAAGCTCTGATATTCATGGGAGTCCCCCGGCCCGAGTAAGGGCTGTTCCCCCACCACGCCTTCTCCATCGACCTCGGCGTCGTCGCCCCCGGAATCGTGGATGTACCAATGTCGGAAGAGGAGCTGGGCGGGCGTCTTCCCCTCGTTCTGCATCGTGATCTCGTAAGAGAACACGAAGGTGCCGTCTGCCGGATCGGAATCCGCCAGCGAAAACCGGGGCTGAACCCAGATACGGATACCGTCGGTGGATTGCTCGTAGCGCATGACTGATGCTAACACCGACCGCGGACAGGCGCAGCCCGTAAGGGGGCCCTGACGCCAATGTGCGACGCCTAGATCTGTGTCTCAGCTACGGTCGATGACGATCGTGTGAGTGTTGCCGACCGAGAAGACAATAGCTCCGCCCAGGAACTCCGCGATCGCGTTCCCCAGGTCGTCTTCGTCGGCGCGAACGGAAATACCGACCCGGGTCGTGGTACCCGGGTCTCCTGGAAGGCCGCTGGGCAAAGACCAGTTCTCGAAGTCGAGCTCATAGCCGTTGCCGGTCATGACGAAGCCTTCGGGCAGGTGCGTACTGAGGCCGGTCGGCACGACACCCAGAGAGCGGATTCGGCCGGCCAGCCGAACTCCTGGGCATTGTAGACGGGCACCGCGACGCGCACGACCTCCATATCGGCTGCCACTTCGGTGGCT
>Ga0066376_10001507_pt1 | contig 22607 bp, 23 predicted proteins | sample Knorr_S15_td_Bot_FD_77009 | JGI IMG/M metagenome (GOLD analysis project Ga0066376, IMG submission 77009) | Marine microbial communities from Southern Atlantic Ocean transect - Knorr_S15_td_Bottom_ad_5009_LV_A | ecosystem: Environmental > Aquatic > Marine > Oceanic | place: Southern Atlantic...
GATGAGCCGCAAGCTCTTTGCCCCGATCCCAGGTTAGAGATTTGTAGAGTTCTGTCGGTAATTTCTTGGCATGCCTGGTAAGGGCAGACACAACCGTTTGAGTATCCTTGCTGGTCACCTTCACCAACATGACATAGCGCGTATGACGTTCTACCAAGGTTGCGATATGGCTGTTCTTTGATCCTGCAATCAGATCACCTTCCCAATGTCCTGGCACGGCCCGATCTTCAACCGAGGCCGGGCGTTCACGGATCGAGATCATATTCTTGATCTGCCCATGGTCGCTGCCTTTCTGAGTGGCGTGTTTGGAACGGCGGATGGTGCGCTTTGACCGAAGGTGCTGAACCAGCTCTTTCTTAAGCACACCGCGGGCTTGAACGAATAAACTGCGATAGATCGTCTCATGTGACACGTGACAAACCTCATCTCCGGGATACGTTCTTTTAAGCCACCCGGCGATCTGCTCGGGTGACCAGTTCAACCTGAGCTTCCTCGCCACTGTGCGGCGCAACCACGCTGACCTCGCCAATTTACACAGCTTTGGGCGACAAGCTTGAGACCAACTCTTTCATCCGCTCGTGCAGCTCGGTACGTTATGCCGATAATGTCTGCTTTCGGGGGTAGAGCGGACGCAATTTAGTACACCCGGTTTAGTCCGCTTTTAGCCAAAAGCGGCCATTAGACACTTACCTGATGTCGATGATTTTTCCTGATATGGCAGGTTCCTCCTGTAAAATCACATTTTAACAGAAGGCACTTTCCATTTTATCGATATCAGTCCAAGCACCGTGATTGGAGATTAAAACGTGTCCGATATGCTTTAAGAATACATTTTAACCGAGTACCAGAAGCACATAGGCACAGGCCAATATAAGCTGAAATGCGGCAAAAGGAACCGCGACTTTGACAAATCCCGCAAAAGACATCGGCAATTTATTTTTATGAATAATGGTCACAGCAACCAACGTGGAAGCTGATCCAATTGGCGTAATGTTGCCGCCCAGATTGGCACCAAAAATAACCGCCCACCAAAAGGGACTGTCGGAGGTCAATTCCATGCCACCCAATATTTTGGCTAACATGGCAGCTAAGGGTATGTTGTCGGTTACGGAACTGGCTATGGCTGAAGCAAACAACAAAACGCCTGTGCCCGTGATTTCCCCCAACGCGATGATCGGTTTTAAACCGTCGCCGATTAGATTCAGAACCAATGCGTGTTCCATCATATTGATAACAATGAATAAGCAGCCAAAAAATGCCAGCAGATCCCAATCGAGCGCTTGATAAAAGCGATCTGCCGTCGACTTAAAACGCACCAGCATGATTAACGCGAATGTCAACGCGACGTAGCCCATGCCGAGTTCTTTGACATAGGGAGTCACCGAAACGCTGGCCATGGAGACAATAAACAAGCCCGTCATCAAAGTTCCGAATTTAAAGAAACTTTCCGATTCAATGCCATCGTTTTCATCAAAACCCGCCACCAGTATGGCCGCTTCAACTTTTGCCTGTTCGCTATCCAGCCCCTTTATCGCAAATACCCGTGCACCGACAAAAATTGTCACTGCGGTGGCAACAACAACGTAAGGACTGGCCGTGACGAAAAAATCAACGAAGCTGATTCCGGCGGCGTTACCAATAATAATGTTTGGTACCGATGATATAAGCGTCAACAAACCACCCACGTTGGTTAGCAAAGCTTCGATCAGCAAAAATCCCAAAAGCTTGTTGTTGATCCTGAGCTTACCCAACGAAACAGCGCTTAATGTTCCAACAATGATCATGGCTGTCACGTTGTTGAGAACCGCCGAAAACACAACTGTCATAACACCGTAATAAATCAACAGACGTAAGGGGTCGCCGCCGGATGCTTTGGTAAGCTTGATTGCGATCCATGTAAATAGGCCGCATTTGGATGTCACATCAACAAATAACGAAGAGCCCAATATGATCGCAATCACTGCCCAGTCCACGCCAGGTATATAGACCGGCAAGGTGACGGGATGGCCCAGGATTTGAACGGTTTCTGGACGCACCAACCCGAACGCCGCCGCCAGCAACAACGTAATTACAGCAAAGCCACCAACGATCACAGATTTTTTGGCGTGAATTTTTTCTTCCAGCGCTAGGCAGAGAATCATTGCTACCAACAAACCGGCGAACAGATAAGTTACGAATTGCGGGACATCATGCATGATCAAATCATCAACATCGGAATTTGACGTAAGTCGACCGCCAGCGGATATGCCGCCCCCTGCATGGCCAAATGATCACCTGTCTTGGTATGCATCACCAACAAATCAATTTCATGGTCCACGATCAGTTGACGGTATTCATCTATACGTCGTCCCATCACAACCAACAGTTCGATCTGAACAGAAAGCTTGTGCCGCTCGATTTCGGTTTTACAGGCAGCGATGTAATCGGTCGGTTCTTTTAATAATTGCGCCGCGATGGCTTCGCGAGCGATATCCGTATTGACCTGTGGTATTTTCGATATGGTTTCCATGTAACGTTCGAACACCGCCTGATTTTCCACATGTGTCAACCAGCACGTCCCCTGATCTGCCGTAAACGCCATCGCCGTATTCACCAAATCATCATCACCGGTCATATGGTCGGTAATGGCCATAACGCGATCTGTATTGATCAAACTTTGAGCATATGCACGACCTGCTTCGGGATGCGGTACCACCAATACCGGCACCTCCGTCGCTTGGGTCATAACATCCAAATATTCACCCAACGAGTATGGCCACTGCCAAGCCTTGGATTTCAAATGCCGGTACGTCACTATCAAATCAGGTTTGCGCTTTTCAATCTGTTCAAGCAGTTCTTGAACCGATTGAAAATCATCTGACGTCAGGGCCGCCCACTGCAATCCGCCGTCATCAATTGCCGACAAATACCCACGTATTTGGTTGGTAAAATCAGATACATGCACCGCATCCAGATCCGTCACAATCAAACCGTTTGTATAGGTCGGACGTACGTAGTTGAAAACGGCTTTATCCGAAGATTTAAAAACAGATTCGAATTGATCAAGATTAGTCATTCAGAGCACTCTCGTTGTTTCTCTGTCAAATGCAACACAAGTATTGCGCCACCAATTGAGATGGTGACGATAAGGATACAAATACGAATCGCGTCGTCGCAGTGCAATGAATCAGATATTGCTGGCGGTGCTGTCAGACAAATGCGAGCTGGTCCCCGGATATGGCAGCGGGTTTTGTGTTTTTGGTCGTTTATTATGCCATTTTAGCTGATCCTCATGCATGTATCGTCCTCGGCGGCGGGATGGCGAGCCGTTCGACCAATCGTTTCAAGTTTTGAACCGTGGCGGTCAGCAAGAACTCATCTCTGGCCCCGGTTGGGCCGCGCAACCGCAGCCGCGTCATGGCGAGATGGCGCTTCGCTTCGCCGAATAGTCTTTCAATCTGTTTGCGGCCGATGACCGATTCCCCGTAAGCCTCGGTTCCCATCAAGGATTGGGTATAGTCACGGGCCTCTTGGTTGACATCCCGTGGGATCCGGCGCTCTTTAGCGGTGGTGCATTGAGGCTTAAAGAGTTCGTTATATCCGTTCTCCCAGGGACTGCCGGGGTAGATTTGGATCGGCTTGATGCCGCGCGATATCTCTTCGCGTTCGGACAATGTTAATGCCAACTTTGAGCGGCGGCGAGGTGGCGGACGTATCCCACCATGCGGTGCTACCTGAAAGTAAATCGATGAGGACGGTTTACCAAACGCCCGGCCAATCGATCTTAATGACTCCCCGCGCTGCCAGCGATCCCACATCTCTGTTCGTTCTGCCGAGGTAAATCCACGACGATATCTTTGAACCATAATCATACACTCCATCTTTGCGTTTAAGATAAAGTGTTGCGTCGATCAATTGAGATCACCCCTCGAAAGCAGACATTATCGGGACGTCGCTAACACCCCGGCAGTTATGTCATTGACTACCTTTGTCCGCTGCTTACACTTATTAAAAAATAATATTAATAGTAATTATCAGGAAGGCCGATATGCATTACGACTTTGTTCCCTTTCCCGAACGCCGACCTTTGCGCTGGCCAGATGGCAAACGACTGGCCATCATTTTAACGACTAATCTGGAATATTGGGACCCGGTACGCGACACCAGCGAGCCCTATTATCCCGGCGGTCCCAGCATTGTTGGTGGGACTCTGGCTGGAAATGTATATGACAATCCAAATTACACGTGGCGGGAATATGGCCAGCGAATTGGCGTCTGGCGCATTTTTGATGTGTTGGATGCGGAGGGCGTGCCATCGAGCTGTACCATGAACGGCAAAATGGCAACTGAACGTAGACCGGTCATTGAAGCAGCTCTCGAACGGGGATGGGAGATCGTGCCGCATAATTACGTTCAGACCGAATTGCTCACCGATTATATGTTCGATGAGGATGCCGAACGCGAAGTTATTCGGCGAACCCTTGATATTTATGAACAAGTTTGCGGCAAAAAAGCCAAAGGCTGGTTATCGAGTTCGCTACGCACAACTCTCAATACCATTGATATTCTTGCCGAAGAAGGTTTGATCTTTACCACCGATCTGTTGAATGACGATCAGCCTTATATGGTTCAAACGCGGAGCGGCAAACCCATGGTGTCGGTTTCTTACACCTCTGAGGTAAACGATTTCAGCTTTCTGCGCCAAGGACTGGTTGCCGAAGGCGGCCTGCAAATGTTCAAGGAACAGTTTGATTGGCTCTATGAAGAAAGTGCGAGCAGTGGCCGGTTCATGAATATTGGCTTGCATCCTCATGTTATTGGCCAGCCCTATCGGATCCGCGCGTTAAGGGATTTCATTCGCTATGCCAAATCTCATGATGACATTTGGTGGACGACCCGGGAAGAAATCGCTGAATGGTATTTGGAGAACCATGAGTCACATATACCTACCGATTCATAGGCAGACTTAAAAAATGTTGCTTGCCCAGCAAATTATCAACGGCCTCATGTTAGGCAGCGTCTATGTCATGGTTGCGGTCGCGTTTACCTTGACCATTGGCATGTTGAACTTTCTCAATTTTACCATTCCAGCTTTGTTTATGGTTGCTGCCATGATCACCTGGGCGGCGACGGCGGCAGGGTTCCACTGGCTGGTTGGTGCCTCTCTTGGCATGGTGGTGGCGATTATCGCATCGCTTATTATTGAGCGATTTACCTACCGTTATATGAAAGCCAAATACGGCGATGCCACGGAACACGCGCTGCCTTTGGTCAGCTCACTTGGCTTCCTTATCATTTTCGAGCATGTCGTTATTATGATCTGGGGCACCGATCCAATGTCGTTCAATTCGCCCTTTGCCAATGCCCAGTTTGTAATCGCCGGTCTGATATTTGCCATCCCGCAATTAATCAGTTTAGCGCTTTCCGTCGCCCTGGTATTTGCCCTGAGCTTGCTGTTAAAAAAGACCCAGCTCGGGCGTGCCCTTCGCAGCATTGCGGAAAAGCCGGATACGGCCACACTGATGGGGGTCGATGTCGGCCGCATAGTTCCGGTGGTCTTTATGATGACGGGTTTTCTCTGTGCTTTGGCCGGTATCTTATTCACGATTAATTATAAAAACGTTAGTCCCTATATCGGCGACCATGTGGCAACCAATGCAATCGCCGGCATGGTCATTGGCGGGCTCGGAAATATCTGGGGTGCCATCGCCGGCGGATTAATTATTGGCATGGTCGAAGTATTATCGATCCATTTCTGGGGAGCCGAAATCATCAAAGTACCCGTCTGGGGGCTGATGCTGCTGATTTTGGTATTCCGGCCCACCGGGTTGTTTGGCCACACCCGAATTGGCAAAGGAAAGTTTTGATCATGAGCGCTTATTTAACCGGCCTGATCGTTATCCTATGCCTAAACATTATCATCGCTTATTCGGTGTTCCTGCCGGCAGCAGCGGGCCAGCTTAATCTCGGTGCCGCCGGGTTCATGATCATCGGCGCTTATATGGATGCCTATTTAAATTCAGCCGATGATGGGCTTGGCTTGCCGATGCTACTCTCCGTCCCGGCCGCAGCATTGTTTACAGCACTGATTGGATTTTTGGTGTCGTTTCCAATATTGCGCACCCGGGGCATCTATATGATCTTGGCGACCTTTGCCTTTGCCGAAATTGTCGCTGGTATTGTCCTCAATTTGGAAGTTGTTGGCGGTGCCTCCGGCTTTCCGGTCTCCAGCCACGCGGAATTGGAAGATTTATTGCCGGTAACCATTGGCGTTATTTTGTTTGGCTTTTACTTGATATCGACCCGCTTTGGTTTGGCCATGCGCTCGATCCATGATGATGAAAGCGTCGCCATATTATTTGGCGTCAACACCCGCCTCATTCAGGTCGGGGCCTTTACTATAGGTGCCTTTCTGGGCGGCCTTGCCGGAGCGCTCTACGGTCATCAGTTCGATTATATCGAAGTGCAAAACTGGGGCATTTTATTTAGTATTTTTGTCTTACTCTATGTTTTGATTGGTGGCACCCAGACGCCATGGGGGCCGTTGATTGGCGCGTTATTTTTCACCTTTGTACCAGAAATGCTCCGCACATTTGGTGAGGCAACAGGATGGGAGTTGATCGGCGAACTGCGATTTGCCGTCTTTGGCGCAATCATTGTCGGCATGATGGTGCTCAGGCCCGAAGGGATCATGACCCGCACTTTCCTGGAATTATTATTTCGCAAAGTGCCGCGACGTTCACCGCAAAATCCTCCGAATAATATGGAGGGTGTTTAATGTCCGCTGTGCTTACGCTCTCTTCCATAACCAAAAGCTTTGGAGGCCTGGCGGTCATTGACGATGTCAGTTTTGCCATCGAGCAAGGCAGCCGCTCGGCATTGATTGGGCCGAACGGTGCGGGCAAAACGACAATATTCAACTTGTTGAGTGGCATCTATGAGGTTGATAGCGGCCGGATGCTGCTAGATGGTGCTGACATCACCGATGTACCGGCGCGCGATCGGATCAATTTCGGCATGTCCCGGAGTTTCCAAAACATTCGCCTGATGCCGCATTTGAGCACCGTTGAAAACGTTATGCTGGGACAACATCATTTGGCCACTTCGTTTAAAGATATCTTTTATCCGCTGGGTCTCAGACCGAAAAACAAATGGGCAGAACAGGCGCGGGCGGCGCTGAGCGAGGCCGGGCTGGACACCTATTCCGGTCAAGTGGTCTCGGAACTTCCTTACGGCGTGCAGAAACGCATCGAAGTTGTCCGCGCGCTGATGTCGGATCCGAAACTATTACTCCTCGACGAGCCTGCCGCCGGTCTTAACGCGGTAGAATCCAGTGAGCTTCAAGCATTATTGGAGAAAGTATCAACGAGTGGCACTACTTTATTGGTCGTCGAACACGACATGAATTTTGTCCGCAATCTTTGCCAACATGTCGTGGTGCTTAATTTTGGCTGCAAAATTTTTGAGGGTACGCCAGAAGAAGTTGGTAAAGACCCACAAGTTTTGGAAGCCTATCTTGGTGGAGACACCTCCAATGCTGCTTGAAATTAAAGACATTGATGTCCGCTACGGCCGCAATCACGCCGTCAAAACAATTTCGCTTAATATTGAGCAAGGCGAGATTGTCACCGTTCTTGGGGCCAATGGCGCGGGCAAAAGCTCTTTGCTCAAAGCTGTCCAGGGTATGGTTCGCCTATCCGGCGGCAATATCATTTTTGACGGCGAAGATATCAGCCGCTGGAGCGCGCCAAAACGGGTACAGAACGGCATATCGTTGGTTCCCGAAGGCCGCCAAATATTTGTCAGTATGTCAGTTGAAGATAATTTGTTAATGGGTGCCTATAGCCGAAAAGAGGGTGATATAAGCGCTGAAATTGAGGCCGTCTTTGAGCGTTTTCCAAACCTCAAGGAGCGCCGCCACATGTCGGCGGCGGTACTTTCGGGCGGCGAGCAACAAATGTTGGCCGTCGGGCGGGCTATGCTGGCGCGGCCAAAGATTATGATGCTGGACGAGCCGTCACTGGGTCTCAGCCCGCTATTGGTGAAACAGCTTTTTGAATTAATCAAAGAGCTTAATGATAATGGCCTGAGTATTTTGCTGGTTGAGCAAAACACTCATATGGCGCTGCAATATGCCGACCGAGGCTATGTTCTGGAATTGGGTGATATCGTCGCCTCCGGCACACCGGATAAATTATTGGCCGATGAGAAATTAACTGAGGCCTACCTGGGAGGTGGATAAATTTAAGCCATCTCGCTACACTATCGCTAATCAAAATAAAACCAACTAATAGGGAGAAGACAAATGCTAAAATCACTAACAGTAATAACTGCCGGTTTAGTAGTGGCAGGTCTATCATTTGCAGCGGATGCCCGCGAAATTATTCTCGGTGCATCAATGGCAAAAACCGGTCCTTACGCTACAACCGCGCGGACCTCAGAAACCGCGATCGATATCGCCGTCGAAGAAATCAATGCCGCTGGCGGCATTAACGGCATGAAGATTAAACTGATTAAATTCGATACCGGCGGTGATCCCAAACAGGCACAAATCGCCGTTAAGCGTTTTGCCCAAGATGACAAAGCACTCGCTGTCATTGGCCCTTTCGCTTCAGGCGAAGCCCGGGTTGCCTTTCCGGCTGGCGAGCGTCTAGGCATTGTCCAGATACCAAATGCTTCATCCGGACCTAAATTGGCCGACAAATATTCCTATGCCTTCCGCCTGACCGAAGGTGAATTTCTCCAGTTTAGCCGATTGATCAAAACCATGAAGCGCAAGGGAATGAAAATCGACAACACGCAGATTGTTTATGTCAGCGATGAATTCATCTCTAAAATTGTCGGCACAAAACTCATGCCTGCAATTTTCAAAATGCAGAAGGTGAAAATTATTGGCGATGCGGTCTCCTTCCCAACGGCGGCATTCGACATTGCCCCACAGATATCCAAACTCATGCAAAACCCCGCCCAAAACGTTGCCGTTGCTGGTATCGTCGAAGCGACGGTTAAGACAGCTAAAGAACTGCGCCGACAAGGCCATAAAGGTCGCTTGATCGGTTCGGGCCTTTCTGCCGATCCGGATTTGGCTGGCAAATTAGGCAAAGATGGCGAAGGCACGCTCTACGCTGCTTGGTTCTGGAAGGACCGGGATGCCCGGACGAAATCCTTTACCAAAAAATTCAATGCCTTGAACAAGAAGCGCGGCATTTCCAAAACCAATCCGCACCATGTCGACGCTTCGGCCTATGACATAGTCTATCTTTTGAAAGCCGCCATGGAGAAGGCCGGAGTTACCGGTGATCCTAAAAAACTAAAGGCCGAGCGGACAGCGATCCGTGACGTTTTAAAAACCATTAGATTTAAGGGTGTTACCGGCAACATCTGCTTTGACAAACATGGTGATGCGGAACTGCCTGCTTACATCATGGAAGTCCATAACAGCGATGTCCGTATGATCGATAGCCATCCAGCAAAAAAATGTTAAAATTCTAATTAAATAAAACTAAGGGGCGGCATTAAATCCGCCCCTTTTTTTTGCCTGATCGGGATGGATCGACCTCGTGGTAGCCGAATGCAGCTAAATGAACGGCCTCGCAAGACACTAGAGTTAAAACGCCAGCAGAGAGATTTAGAGCATGTGTTGCGTCGACCGGTTGAGGCGGCAACCAAAAGCGGACGTTCATTCTGTTTAATTGGTAAAAATGTCGCTAATCGGGTGGATGTAAGTATTCTTGCGGGGCATGAATGGGACCGTCGAGGGTTCTGAGGAAATCTTCAATTTGGCGAAATTGGGAATCGGTCATGATAAGGTTTTGCAATTCAGATTGACCGACGGTTGCGGGCGGCACATCCCTATATTGCCAAATTACATCTTCCAAATTTTGAAACTGGCCGGCATGCATATACGGCGCAGTCCGAGACACATAACGCAGCGTTGGCGTTTTAAAAGCACCCACTGTTTCGGGGGCATTGTGTTTAGCAAAATTAAGCTCGGCACAGGCGGCTTTTGAATCATCGGAAAATTTGCTGTGGCAATTTGTCGTATCCGCCTGCGCGAGTTTAAGTCCGGCTGAGCGCCCCATTTCTCCAGCGTTGTCACCGACAATGTGCGAGCCAATATTGTGGAAACTATGATCGGTCATCAAGGGGCCATTATGACATCGAATGCATTGACCTTGATTGTCGGAAATAAAGACCTTGAGACCGGCAATTTCGTTTAGGCTGAACTGATCTTCCGGCGCAGGCTTCTTTTTGGATAAGAGCGCTTTTACATATCTATCGAACTTTGTCGGGGCAGGCAGAATCTGACGCTCATAAGCGGCGATCACTTTACCCAAATTGATAAAAGCACGATTGATTTCAGCCGGGTCAGCCAAATTTGGTAAGCCTCCAAACAAAGTTTGGTATCTCTGGCGGTAACTCGGATCTTTTAAAATAACTTTGACGACATCTTTGCGAGTAGTACCGTGTTCCAGCGGGTTTTCCAGCGGCCCGAGGGCTTGTGACCATAGACTATCCTTACGCCCGTCCCAGAACAGCCAAGGGCTATATGTAACGCCAATTATGGTCGGTGCATTGCGTTTGGTCTGGCCAAGGCCAACCACCATTTTGCGGCCATCGGTAAAAGCCAGATCGGGGATATGACAATTGGCGCAAGCAACTGATCCATCTTTGCTTAGGCGTGAGTCAAAAAACAAATGATGGCCAAAGTTCGCTGCCGCTTTGTTGTCAGCAACTGCGTTGGTTGGGTCATGCGGCGGCTTGGGTAGTGAGCCGATCCACAGGGATTTGAGAATTTTAAGCTCATCCTCCGTCCAGCCATCGTTCAAATCTGCCCACACAACCGTCCCGACAGGGAGCTTAAACGAGACGTCGTCCGTACCATATTTTGACCTAATCGAAAGAGTAAGCCGCCAATCTCCTTGGCGATCAAACTTCACGCCTTCAATAATATATTCGCCGGGAACCGATGCGTTTGTGATACGAGGGGAAGTGGGTAAAGTGTGCGTTTGGTCCACCATATTTGCCGCCACCTTGATTGTGGCTTTAGAAATAGCTCGCCCGTTTTGGCTAACAAGTTTTACATGCCAATGATGCATTTTATTAAACGGTGGTTGCTCGGTCAGACCCAAGAGAGTGACCCAATATCGCCCCGTTTGAGATTTGGCACGCAGGGAAAAAGACGTATGAGTTTTATGTCGTTGAATTTTCTCTCGGCCATCAGCGAACACGATGTCGCCCTTCAAGAAAAGGACCGCCATTCCGATAACGAAAAAAGCCGTTAGTGAGCGATTAAAGCCGCAAGTCATTCTGTTTTCTCAGATATCTCTCAGCAACATTATACACTCTTTTCGATTGCCGAGGACGAGTTTAACAAAGAATGGCCGAGCTTTAGCCATGTGCTGCAAAAGCTGAATCTAGGAGAAAAACATCGGTTAGGATCGTGCGGATATGATTTGTTGCATTGAGATTATCAATCAGTTCTGATCCGACAGATGGTTGCGACATCGTAAACAAAACCAATGCGCGCGCCTTTTCGGCATCCTCTTTTAAAATGGCCAAAAAATCTTCCCAGTCCTTTCCAATGCTTTCAACGGTTGCCACGCGCTTCGCCGCCACGTCGTGCAGCCCCGCCAAGGCATCGGCCAATTTGGGCAAAAAGGCGCGTATGCCACCGCCCTCAGAAGGGTCTTCTTGCTCTAATCCTTGCGCCGCATAAGCCAACATAAATTCATAAGCTTCCTCGATTGTTTCAATGCGGTCTTTAAAGTCGGCAGCAAGTTCATCAGACATAGTTTGTTTCCATTTTAATTTTAAGTTTGATCATCTTCTTGGACCCATAAATCAGGATCATGATGTTTTGCATAGTCGGAGCGTGTTATCCAACCCAGGAGCATCGACCGTGTAATCCAGAGCTTTTCAGGGCGAATGCCAAAATAGATATGAATTAAAACCATCGATACGACCGCCATTGCAGCAAAATCATGGACGACGTATATCCAGCCCCAACTATCGGCTGAGAGCATATAGGGGTTTCTTTGCCAAAACGGAGTGTCAATCTTTGCGAGCATGACACCACCGGTACCAATAAGCGCCAATATGAGAGCGGCAATTGCATGGTGATATAATTTTTGCAAAAGCGGATATTTGCCAGGCAGATCCGGCGGCAACGTCCGGGATCGCAACACCCATTTAATCGATTGCATGGCCCGCTTTATATCCGCGAGACCAATACCCATAGCCGTGCGGTCTTGCCAAAATAATGCGCGAATAATGTGGATGACGACAATGATGCTCAACACCACACCGGCAACCCAGTGCACCGTCACCCAGGGGAATTTAAGCCCGAGGATTGGAAGAAAGGAGGTGCCCATCAAAATAAAGACCGACAGCGCCATGGTCCAATGATAGACCCGGTCCAGGCCCTTATGACGTATTATTCTATCTTCTGTTGAGCTGGAACTGTCTTCAACTGAATTTGGGGATGTCACTTTTTTGATACGGGCGTGCCGTCCTCACTGTTGCTGTCTGAGGTTATTGCTTTGGGGGCAAAGAACCATTTATAGAGAATATGGACAACAATAAATAAAACCGCTGCACCAAAAAACCAGCTCAAAAGGTCCCAGGAAACCCCGTTAAGAGTTTCCTGGCCCCATGCATCTTTACTTAACCGAAATATTTCCAATTTAATTACGAGTCCCGAATTGCACGCGTAACCAAATTTTCCATGAGCGGAATTTTGAAATGATTGAAGTTCAAAGGCTTGGCCCCGCGCACTGAGGCTTTCGCCGCGAGCTTGGCCACATCAATCCCTTTTTTCTCACCCTTGGCGAGATCTTCAACCACCTGGAGACGCTTTGGCACACATTCAACACCGCCGATAGCGATACGCATATCTTTGATCACGCCGCCGGAGACTTTCATCGCTGCCGCGATATTAACCAGCGGGAAATCCCAAACTTCTCGGTCAGCAACTTTCTCGAAATAGAAAGTTGAATTTGCCCAAGTGTTTGGAATTTGAATTGCGGTTAATATTTCATCGGATTTGAGAATGGTCATATTCAAAATATCAACCGCTGGTCCAACAAAGAACTTTTCCGCATCGACGGTTTTTTTGCCACTGCTGTTTTGGATAACCATCTTAGCATCCAAAGCCACCAGTGCAGGTGCGATATCAGAAGGCGATACCGCGACACAGCGACTGGCATTAAACAATGTATGCTCACGGTTCATGGCGGTGGGTGTATCGGCATAGCAAGTGTTGCCACCCGCCCGATAACACGGCAATCCACCCCGGTAATACCAGCAGCGGGTATCTTGCGATACGTTTCCGCCGAGTGTTCCGGTATTGCGGATTTGCGGCGACGCAACTTTAGCTGCCGAATCAGATAGCAGCGAAAATTTCGCCTTGATCGCTTTATTATTAACGATCTCCGTCAACGTCGTGAGTGAGCCAATTTCAATGCCATTGGCGACTTCACGAATGCCTTTAAGCTCATTGATCCCTGATATATCGATCACGGTTTTGGGCTGCTTCACCCGATCTTTAAACCACGTCAGACTATCGTTACCACCGGCCATGACCCATCCGTCCTTGCCAGCTTTTTTTAGACTTTTCAAAGCATCAGTCACCGTCGCAGGTTGCTGAAGTTCAAATGTAGACATCATATCTCTTAACATTGCACCACTCCTTTACTGAGTGTTGACGGCGAGGGTTTTATAAGACTGAGGTCTCCCCGCTGCGGCGTTAATAATCATGTCAGGCACAACCGGTGTCCGGTTAAACATATGCCCACCAAGCGCATCCGAAATTGCAACCAAGATGGCTGCCGTTGCAGCACCTTGCACGGGTTCTCCGACACCCTTGGCACCGACCGGATTGGATGTATCAGGTTTACCGACATGCGTGACCATCATTTCTGAAGGTACATCCAATATTGTCGGAGGTCTTGAGTTGTGGAGCGAGCCGTTGAAAGACATGCCCAACTTTGGATCGAAAACATAACGCTCCGACAAAGCCATACCGTACCCCATCACCGCACCACCTTTAATTTGGGTAGCAAGACTTTGAGGATGAACGGCGGTGCCGCAATCAGCGACTTCGACATGCTCCAATATTTTGACCTTACCGGTTTCGGTATCGACTTCAACTTTCACAAACGCCGTTACCAAGCCAGGTGTCACACCCTTCTTCGGAAGCTTGTCTTTTGTGACGCCGACCAAACCGGTACCGGCTATACTAGCCGTTGCCCATTTGGTGATGGGGTTGATATCCTTTGGCATTTCCTTTCCGGAATATTTGCCGCCCAATTCAATGGCACGTTTGGCTGCTTGAGCCCAACTCATCGACTTGGAAGGATCGGCCTTGTTAAAGACCTTGCCATCGGTGGTGTCATAATCATCCGGCGATCCGCCGAGGTCTTTTGCTGCAATTTCCTGCAACTTCGCCTTGGCATCCATACCTGCGGCCCAGTTTGTCCGGGTTTGAGTATAGGTGGAGTTGGAGCCAAACTGGCCCAGAACAAACGGCAGGCCTTTAGAAGAATCGCCGCGTTCAATAACCATGTTTTCCCAACTTCCTCCCAAAGCCTCAGCAGCTGCGCGTGCTGTTGCTGCGTAGGAATAAGTTCCTAGGTTACCACAACCGGAGTGCACATGAAGCTTGCCGTCTGGCATAATTCTGACCAAACCGTCAAAACCTGCCGCACCGGCGGAATGATAAGCAGAACCGACACCGATACCGATTACTTTGGAGCCGTTTTTCTTGCCGCTTTCTTTCTTCTTCTCATCCCACTTGAAAAGATCAGCACCTTTGGCCAATGCGTCTTTCAGATAAGCACTGGTGACCGGGCCCTGTTTCGCGCCGTATTTGGCATTGTTATCCGGCGCATTAATCATCCGAATAGCAACTTGATCGAGACCGAGTTTACGCGCTGCCTTGGCGATAATGGGTTCAATCGCCGCCGCCGTTTGGTTCTCACCGGGACCCCGTTGAGGCCCGCGAACAGGCGTATTAGTCAGCACCGAAATGCCTCGCCATCGCATGGCTTCCGGTTGGAACACGATGGAGAAAGAACTACCGGCATTACGGAAGTCCCAGAAACCTGTGTTCGGACCATTGTCATGCACGATAAACATGTCGGCAGCCAATACGCGGCCATCTTTACGGAAGCCGATTTTAACCCGGCCTTGGAATCCAGGACGCCCTTTACCAATCGCAAACTCTTCAGCGCGGCTAACCCGCATAAGGACCGGACGACCACCCAAAAGCTTAGACATATGGGCTGGAATTGACATTTCGGCGTAGGGCCCACCCTTGGAGCCAAAACCACCGCCACAAAACGCGCCGTTATAGACAAGCTGTGTAGGTTTGATACCAATATAACGTGATAGACCAAAGATAATAAAACTCTGACTTTGCGCTGAGCCATAAACATGGCACTTTCCATTACGCCAATAAGCCATCGCAGAACGCGGCTCCATCGAGTGATGGGAATAACCGGCGGTTACAAAGGTTTCATCTACAATAAGATCAGCTTTCTTGAAATTACCGTCGAGATCACCAAACTGCCATTCCTCGGCGGGTTTACCCATTGGCAACTGATCTTCACCGGCTTCGGCAAAGTCCTTCGCTGTCCATTTAATGTTTTGCAGCTTCAATCTGACGTTGGCGACGTTACCATTGGTCCGTGCATCAGGACCACGCGGAAAGAGGCTTTCCAATGGATCGATCACAAAAGGCAGCGGCTCGAGATCGAGTTTGATCAAATTAGCGGCTTCTACTGCGGCTTGCTCGGTCTCAGCCGCCACGGCCAGAATAGGTTCGCCGATGAAACGCGGCTCGTTATTCAAGATCGGATTATTCGGCGGTGGAAAAGACGGTACTTTATCGGCCGTCAGAACTGCCAAAAAACCTTTCACTTTTTTAGCTGCCGAGATGTCGATATTTTTTACCCGAGCATGTGGCATTGGGCTGCCTAGCATGCGGCAAAAGACCATGCCATCAGCACGAATATCTTCGGCGTAATTGGCCTTACCCGTTACCTTGGCGAGTACGTCGGGTGGAATGAAATCTTTTCCGATTAATTTATAAGCCATGTTACACCTCCTTCGCAGCGGTTAGAACAGCGTTCGTATAATGATCATAGGCGCCGCAACGACATAGATTGCCCGACAAACCTTGGCGAACTTCATCGCGCGTTGGATTTTTATTGTTGTTTAGCAAAGCCACGCCTGACATGATTTGACCGGAAGTGCAGAAACCACATTGAGGTGCAAGTTCAGTAATCATGGCTTTTTGCAGGGGATGAAGGCCGCCGTCTTTGCCTTTAACGCCTTCAATCGTTGTGACCTTACCTTGTTTCACTGAACTCGTGAGCGTTGAGCAGGAATAGGTTGGCAGGCCATCGACCAGCACCGTGCAAGCACCACACTCACCGCGGTCACAGCCAAGCTTCGTGCCCGTTAGACCAAGCTTATAGCGTAACGTGAAGGCAAGTGTTTCTTCTGCCGGTACATCGACACGGCGGGTTTTGCCGTTGATACTCAAGGATACCAGTTTTGGTTTCACCGTAGCTGCCATGGCGCCGGAACCAGCACCTCGGAAAATATATCCAGCCGCAGACACAGCAGCACTGGATGCGATGGCGCCTTTAATAAAGTTGCGCCGAGATGTCTCGGCACGTGCGATTTCTGATATTGGATTAATCGGTTTTTCATCCTGCACAACAGAAGCTTCGAAATCGAAGTCCTCCGGCAAGAAGCGTTCGTCAGGTGCGAAATATTCGGTCATAGATAACCTCCCGTTATTATTCCATTATTATAATTTAAATAGATTGGGGCACGATCGCGGATGGATCGCGTTCTTAAATGTGCAGCCTCCCTTGTTTCGACTGATTATCACGGATCTCTAGATTTGTGATTTAGCCAGTTAGATCCAATAAATTTCCAAAGTTATATTATAGTTAAATAATAGGCACAGTTTTAAATATCCAGCAATAGTAAAATAAATAGTACTTAGACTTCGTAGTACTTAGATTTTTTATTTAAGATTAATTTCGCGCCACTCGGATGCTAATCGCTTTGCCTCGTGGACTTCTTTTCCGCTCAGATGTTCGGCAATTTCTTGTACAACATAGGTTGCACCCTCATGTCCGGCGCCAACTGCATTATCACACCACATATAAGATAAAAGGTAGGATTGCCGAACGCCGTCGCCGCGCCGGTACATCAGACTTAGGAACATATGAGCTTGCGGTATATTGGCTTGGGCTGCGGCGAGGAACAACTCTCGGGCGTGGCTAAAATCCCTCGGAACGCCGCTACCAGTGTAATACAAAGTGCCAAGGCCACTTTTGGCTTTAGCATGACCATTCTCTGCTAGGCGACTCCAGATCACGGCTGCCTTGCCATATTTTCCAAGATTGTAGGCCGTTAGCCCTTGGGAAAATTCGCTCCCTTGTTTGATTTCGCCGCGACCTTCGGTGGTCATCGTAAAGGAAGCCAGGGAGAAAATGACATTGATGATTACAAGATGTTTCGCAAAATATCCCATGGTAAAACTATGACATAAAAAAGGCTTTAGGATCGAGTCATAATTTGGCGTGACTCTCTAAGCTAGGCATTCACATTTACGTGAAGCGATCAGGAATGAAGCAATCTCCAGGTTGCGGAGATTTAATTACCGGTGCAAGGTCCAATTGCTCCAATTGTTCTGATTAAGACGGTAGGAAATTTGAAATGAATAAGACTGTCTTGAATGTGCTGGCAGTAGTTGCGCTTGCGATATGCGCCACAATTCCTTTGCGAACGAATGCCGAGTCTCAAGATCAATTTGTAATTGGCAAGCAAGCCTATGAAAACCGAGAATACTCAACGGCCCTAAAAATTCTGCTACCCCTAGCCGAAAAAGGCCTGTCCGACGCGCAAGTTATAATTGGCGACATGTACAATATTGGCCGCGGTTTTCAACAAGATAATTCGCGGGCCATTGAGTGGTATCAAAAAGCCGCTGAGCAGGGAAACTTAGATGCCATTCAAATGTTGGGTCAAGGCATGAGGTTACTTGGAGAATCTTCCCCTTAACCGCAATGCTCAATAACGGCCTTTTCAGGAATATCTGCTAATGGGATGGACCGACCGTGTTCTACCTATTTCCAAGCGCGATAAATTCGGCAGGACATTTATCGACGAGACAGCATGCACGTCTCGCTTCAAGATGGTTCTATTCACGCCCTGGCCAATACATTTGGCAATAGCCCGCTTCACCACGGTACTCTCGTGACGGTATCAACGCCTGCTGTATTGCGGTTTTATGAGGGCGTAATTGATGACAAGCTGGATAATATACGGGCCGCAATGAACCTGCCAACGGGGGCTAATTTGGCTGAGGCGATTGAAGATTTAAATGAGAAGATCGGCATGCCTTCTACGGTACGAGAAATGGGCTATGATAAAAAGGGTCTTGATTTTATGGCGGATGAAACATTCAAAAGCCATTTCAATATGTGGGCGCCCAAGAAGCCAAGCCGGGAAGAATGCCGGCAATTGGTGGTGGACGCTTTAGGTTAAAAGGATGACATCGTTGGTTTCTGCACCCCAAATACCGGATCAAGAATTAATCAAGACTTTGCAAAAAGCGGATCTGTTGGAAGATCCAGCTAATGCTACGTTTACCGCGTTAACCGGTGGCGTTGCCTCGGAAATTTGGAAAGTCGAGACTGGCAATAAAATCTATTGCATCAAACGCGCCTTGCCGAAACTCAAAGTTGCCGCCGATTGGTTCGCGCCGATCGAACGAAATCGCTTTGAAGTTGCGTGGTGTAGAATTGTTGGAAAGATTGTGCCGGGCTCGGCCCCCCATATATTTTATCATGATGACGAGAAGATGCTCTGTTGTATGGAGTTTCTTGATCCAGCCGATTACGCGCTTTGGAAAGATGAACTTCGGGGTGGCCGGGGCGATCCAAGCCATGCGGAGAAGGTGGGCCGGAATCTTGGCCGTATTCATTCAGCCTCTGCCAGTGACAAAGCCATCCACGCTCAATTTCCGCGCATCGATATATTTCATGCTATTCGGCTTGAACCTTATTTGGAGGCAACCGCGTCCAAGCATCCAGAACTTAAGGATGCGCTTTTTGGCTTGAGCAAAACCACGGGCGATACGCGGCCTGTTATGATCCATGGCGATACCAGTCCCAAGAATATTTTGCTCGGGCCCAACGGGCCGGTTTTCATCGATGCTGAATGTGCGTGCATGGGCGACCCGGCTTTTGATCTGGCATTTTGTCTCAAACATTTTTTATTAAAATGCCTCTGGGTTCCTGCCGAGCAAGAAAAATTTCTTAAAAACTTCGAAGTCATGGTAAATGCCTATTTGGCAGAAGTGACATGGGAAGACAGGGATGCCCTCGAGGCGCGTACAGCAAAATTATTACCAGGTTTATTTCTCGGCCGCGTCGATGGAAAATCCCCGGTCGAATACGTCACCGAAGAAGCTCAAAAAAATAAAGTCAGGCGTTGTGCGACCGAACTTTTGGTGTCGCGGCCCACACGTTTGATGGACGTCGTTGAACATTGGAAAAAGGAATTAAGTCGTTGAGTGCAGAAATTAAATTGATTAAGGGTCGCCGGGTCTGGGATTCGCGGGGCCGACCAACGGTCGAAAGTGAAGTCCATCTATCTGATGGCGCAATTGGCAGAGCGATTGCGCCCGCCGGCGCGTCAACCGGAAGTGCCGAAGCTGTTGATAAGCGCGACGGCGGCGAAGCGTTTGGTGGCTTGGATGTCAGGGAGGCTGTAAACGCAGTTTCTGGCGAAATTTCAAATAACTTGCAGGGCCGTGACCCCTTTGATCAAGCGGATGTCGATCAGGCGATGATTGAATTAGATGGGACGAGCAATAAAAACCGGCTTGGCGGTAATGCCCTGGTTGCAACATCAATGGCCGTTGCGCATGCGGCAGCTGCAAGTGCTGGGCTGCCACTTTGGCGGTTTTTAGGCGGTGACAGAGACGCCTATAAAATGCCCCTCCCTGAAATACAAATATTTGGCGGCGGCGCGCATGCCGGACGCCGGGTTGATATTCAAGATTTCATGGTGATTGCAGTCGGCGCAGAAAGTTATGAGCAATCGCTTGAATGGACGGCAGAGGTTTATCGCAGCGCCGGTAAAATCATGGGTGAAGCCGGGCGTCTTCGCGGTGTTGCCGATGAAGGGGGCTTTTGGCCCGATTTTACCAGCAATGAAGAAGCCCTCGATTTTCTAGTACGCGCGATTGAAGGGGCGGGGTTTACACCCGGGAACGAGATCGCGATTTCGCTGGATATCGCCGCCACTGATTTTGGAAAAACCGGGCAGTATCGTCTTGCGACAGATGACCAGGTTTTGGATTCAGATGAATTGTCGGAACTGTTGTTAAGGTGGTTGGAGAAATATCCCATTGTTTCCATCGAAGATCCGTTGGGCGAAGATGATCCCGATGCTATGGCAAAATTTTCAGCGGCTGCGGGCGCAAATGTTGAGGTTGTCGCGGATGATTTCATCTGCACCACAGCCGCTAAAATCGAAGATGCGGCGTCAATCGGTGCCTGCAATACGGCATTGATCAAACCCAATCAGGTGGGCACCTTGACGGAGGCCAAAGCCGCACTTGATGCGGCGCGCAACGCTGGATGGGAGGCCATTGTCTCGGCGAGATCCGGCGAATCAGAAGATGTCACGATTGTTCACCTGGCGGTTGGCTGGGGCGTCAAACAATTGAAAGTTGGCTCTTTCACCCGTTCGGAACGCATGGCCAAATGGAATGAAGGTTTGCGTGTTGCCGAAGCCATTGGAAAGAGCGGGAGTGATCTTCATCCACGCAGCTCCTTTCCTTGGAAATAAGGGGAGGGCTGATTGGATGAATGTGGTTTTTCACTACAATGCGGGCGCCGGTTTGTCCGAAGAATTGGCGGCACTAAGCCAGCAAGGCTTGTCGGTCCAACAAGTGGCCGTTGAAGATAAAGCTGGCTTTGCGCGCGCGATGCAAGACTGCGAGGTTCTTTGGCATGTGCTGGAACCGATCACAAGTGAGCACATAAACAAGGCGCCCAATTTAAAACTCATCCAGAAAATTGGCGTCGGGGTTAATACGATTGACGTCGCCGCGGCTAAGGCCAAAGGCATTGCCGTTTGCAATATGCCCGGTACCAATAGTCAGGCGGTGGCCGAGATGACATTGCTTTTGATGCTGTCGGCATTACGGCTGGGGTCATACTTTGATCAGAAAACGCGGCAAGGAACGGGCTGGGATTTCTCCCCTGATATTCAAGACAAGCTTGGTGAAATATCTGGAAAGACCGTCGGCTTTGTCGGCTACGGAGAAATCCCGCAGCGCCTAGCGCCGATCCTCAAAGCTATGGGCGCGCGGATTTTGTATAATGCGACAGCTGAAAAAAATTTAGAGGATGCCGAGTTTTGCGAGCTTGATCAATTGTTGAGCGCCGTCGATATTCTCTCGCTCCACATTCCTCTCACACCCGATACAACAAACCTTATCGATGCAGCTTCATTTAAAAGAATGAAACAGGGTGCTGTCTTGGTAAATACCTCACGCGGCGGAGTGGTTGATCAGGATGCTCTGATTAAAGCTTTAAAGTTTGGTCCGTTGCGTGCAGCGGGTTTGGATGTATTTGCAACGGAGCCGCTACCAATTGATGACCCGTTATTGAAATTGGATAATGTCACGCTAACGCCCCATCTTGGATGGCTAACGAGTGAGACTCTCAAACGAAGTATTACTGTCGCCGTTGAAAATTGTGTCCGGCTGCGCGATGGAAAAGAATTACTGCATTATGTCTCCGCCAATTAAACCAAACCATCACTCCGAACCAGCCAGATAATACTCCCGTTAATCCTGCTGGTTATAATATAACCAAACTAAAATTGGTTATTCATTAAACGCATAAGAAATTCCGAATATTTGTTGTCACACTATAATTAGAAGTTAGTTAGTAGATCATTTTAGGAATTTAAAAATATGGGCGATCAGATAATACGTTATAATTTTGGCGATAATACTTCTTATGGACTTTTGGTTGCCGAAGATGAAGTGCATCCACTTGTTGATGGACCCTTTAATGAACTTAAAACAACGGGTGAGAAAATTTCGCTCGGCGATGTAACATTGCTGGCTCCGGTAGAAGTACGTACCATCTTTGCTCTCGGGCTGAACTATGCTTCGCATGTTGGCGAATCTAAATATGACCTTCCAGAAATTCCGATGTTATTCGTTAAGCCAACGACCTCGGTGATAGGCCCCGGCGATGCGATTGTTTATCCCCAAGAAGCCGAACTCGTTCATCATGAGGCAGAAGTTTCGGCAGTCATTGGCAAACAAGGTCGACGTATAAGTGAAGAGAACGCACTTGATTATGTTCTTGGTTATACCTGTGGCAATGACGTGAGCGAGCGCATAATCCAACGCGCTGAAATGGCACAGCGCGCCATGTTGATCGGCAAAGGCTTTGATACGTTTACGCCGCTTGGCCCGGTAATCGCTACAGGATTAGACGCGGGGGCGAAGGAGATAAAAAATGGAATTTGGATACTTCACACTCAGCGATAATCATTATGTGAATAATGAACGC
>Ga0066376_10001508_pt1 | contig 22603 bp, 21 predicted proteins | sample Knorr_S15_td_Bot_FD_77009 | JGI IMG/M metagenome (GOLD analysis project Ga0066376, IMG submission 77009) | Marine microbial communities from Southern Atlantic Ocean transect - Knorr_S15_td_Bottom_ad_5009_LV_A | ecosystem: Environmental > Aquatic > Marine > Oceanic | place: Southern Atlantic...
ATGAAGCAAGTTGTCCGTCTTCGCGCCCAGCTTGGCATGGTGTTTCAAAATTTCAATCTGTGGTCACACATGACGGTGCTCGACAATGTGGCCGAAGCGCTGATTTATGTGCTGAAACTATCGAAGATAGAAGCCTATGAGCGCGCTGAAGCCACCCTTGATAAGGTCGGTCTGTCGAATCGACGCGACTATTATCCCGCCCATATTTCCGGGGGACAACAACAACGGGCGGCCATCGCCCGCGCTCTCGCCATGGAACCTGCGGTGATGCTGTTCGACGAACCCACTTCAGCGCTGGATCCAGAACTGGTAGGCGAAGTACTCAAAGTCATGCGGACTCTAGCAGACGAAGGTCGAACTATGCTCGTCGTCACCCACGAAATTGGATTCGCACGCGACGTGTCTAACAGGGTAATCTTTCTTCATGAAGGGCTGATTGAAACAGAGGGAACACCGCAAGCTATGTTCAGTAATCCAGAGTCTGAGCGCTTTCGACAATTTCTATCTAATACACTGCACTGAACTTAGACTTAAGGAAGTCAGTCTGTCATGCACCACTATTTTGATCACAACATCACCGGAGGAGGTTTCAACTAATGCCATTGAAAAAATTACTCTTATCTTTGCTGACAACAATATTTATGTTGAGCAGCGCAGCGACGTACGCCGGCGGCAGTTTACGAGTCGGTGTAGAAGGTGCTTACCCACCATTTTCGTGGAAGGAAGCAGACGGAACACTGAAAGGGTTCGACATCGACTTTGCTTATGAAGTGTGTAAACGCCTGAACAAAGAATGCGTGCTCGTTGAACAGGAGTGGGACGGAATGATCCCTGCCCTGCTGGCAAGAAAATTCGACACCATTATCGCATCGATGTCCATTACAGAAGAGCGCAAAAAGAAAGTTGACTTTACCGTCAAGTACTACAACACACCGGCCATGCTGGTTGCCAAGAAGAATCCTGGATTCGATGACACAGCCGATGGACTCAAGTACAAGCGTGTTGGTGTACAACGCGCGACTACCCATCAGTGTTCTGCAGAAAAACTGTATCCAGACGCAGAAATCGTGCTTTACGCAACGCAAGAAGAAGTCTGGCAGGATCTCGCTACCGGCCGACTCGATGCACAGTTGTCGGACTCACTGCAAGCACTCGAAGGCTTTCTCAAGCTTGATGCCGGAAAAGGATTCGACTTTCTTGGCGGCGCCATCGATGATCCGCAGTGCCAAGGTATTGGTGCTGGATTTGCGGTGCGCAAGAAGGACACCGCCTTGCGTGATGCATTGAGCAAGGCGATCGACGACATTCGAGCAGATGGGACGTATAAAACGCTTAACGACAAATACTTCGAAATCGACGTCTACGGCAGCTGATCGGCTGCATTCTCTCCCAACCCAGGCGGGCCCGAGCTTCTCGCGGGCCCGCCCGCACTTGCCCTAATTACTGTCGATGGAATCCGTCTGGGAGTATCGTTATCTGTTGCTCAACGGTACCGTTGTCACGGTGCAGCTGGCGGTTGGCTCACTGATCTTATCGGTAGCGCTGGGTCTGGCAGGCGCGTCCGCCAAACTAGCCCACAATCCCATTTCGAATCGCTTCGCATCAGCCTACACGACACTGGTTCGGGGCGTTCCAGATTTGGTGCTGATGATGTTGCTGTTTTACGGCGGACAACAAATCGTTAACGAGCTGGGCACCGTCACCGGCTGGTGGGACTATCTGGAGATCGATCAATTCATTGCGGGCATTGGCTCTATCGGTTTTGTCTTTGGCGCTTACATGACGGAAACCTTCCGCGGTGCGATCCTGGCCATTCCGCGTGGCCAAATTGAAGCAGGTATTTCCTGCGGCATGACGAACTTGACGATATTTCGCCGAATCACCTGGCCGCAGATGGTGCGGCACGCGTTACCAGGTTTCACCAACAATTGGCTTGTACTGATTAAGGCAACAGCGCTGGTCTCCGTTATTGGCCTGCACGATGTTGTTTGGAATGCGTCGACTGCTGGTCGCTCCGTGCGGGAACCGTTCACCTTTATGTTTGCGGTGCTATTGATTTATCTCGCCTTAACCGCGATATCCGATATTGGTCTGCGCTGGCTAGGTCGTCGATATAGCGCGGGCGTAAGGCCAGCTTAACTGTGGCAAACACCAGCGAAAGAACCTTCTGGGACTACCTGGCATATGTCAGCGAGAACCATTCACCCATTGATTTCGTTCTGATCGCAAATCACCTGGACAAGTTTCTGTATGGCACCCTGGTGACACTTGAGATTACTGTCCTATCCCTGTTGATCGGTGGTGTACTGGCAATCCCACTGGCAATCGCACGAGCACAACGGCAACGTGGCCTCAACGGCGCCATATTGGGCTTTACCTATTTTTTTCGTGGGACACCATTGCTGGTTCAGACTTACCTCTTTTACTATGGCTTGGCCCAGTTCGAGTTCATTCGTGAGAGTTTCCTCTGGGCGCCTATCCTGTCGAAAGCATGGTGGTGTGCATTGATTGCATTTACCTTGAACACAGCCGCTTACACCACCGAATTTCTTCGAGGCGCCATAGAAAATACCCCGCGTGGAGAGATAGAAGCGGCCCGCGCTTGCGGCATGTCACGCCTGACTCTTTTGTGGCGCATCGTCCTACCCAGTGCGTTTCGGCGGGCGTTACCCGCCTACTCCAACGAGGTGATTTTTATGCTGCACAGTTCAGTCGTGCTTAGCACCATTACGATCCAAGATATTCTCGGCGTTGGCCGATGGTTGAATGGCCGCTACTATCTCGCATATGAGGGCTTCATCACCGCGATGGTTTTTTACATGATTCTCGTTTTCATTATCAGTCGAGGATTTCGATGGTGGGAAAATCGTTGGTTAGCCCATCTTCGCCCTCGTCCCCTGCTGAGCACACAATGAACTTACTGTGAGCACCTCTGACCCAACCCCTTCACCGACAGGACAGTTGGCCGCGCAATTGGTCCGTCGAGTCTCGATTACTCCTGATGACGCGGGCTGCCAGCCATTACTCCTTGAACCACTCCAGGGTGCCGGTTTCCAGGGCGAGTATTTGCGCTTTGGTGATGTCAGCAACCTGTGGGCGCGTCGCGGGCAAGTAGCCCCCCTCTTTGTCTTTGCAGGGCACACCGATGTCGTGCCAACCGGTGGCGATGAAAAATGGGGGCATCGCCCGTTTGCCGGTGACATCGTCGGCAATATCCTGCACGGTCGTGGTGCCGCAGATATGAAAGGCAGTCTTGCAGCCATGGTCACTGCCTGCCAACGATTTGTAAAACAACATCCCAAACACCGGGGATCAATCGCACTGCTGATAACCAGTGATGAAGAAGGACCCGCAAAGGACGGCACGGTACGAGTACTAGAAACGCTTACCGATCGCAACGCGCGAATCGACTGGTGCGTCGTTGGAGAGCCCACCAGTCAAAATCGACTCGGCGACACTATTAAGAATGGACGACGTGGCTCACTCAACGGAACACTGGTCGTTCGTGGCATTCAGGGCCACGTGGCCTACCCGCACCTTGCCGATAACCCCATCCACCGCACCGCTAACATCGTGGCCACACTGGAAAAACAACATTGGGATGACGGTAACACCTATTTCCCGCCAACAACATTTCAGATCTCAAATATTCAATCTGGCACAGGTGCCACCAACGTCATTCCCTCTGAGGCAAAAGTGATGTTCAACTTCCGCTTTTCACCTGAATCCAGTGTGGAATCGCTAAAATCCAGGGTGGAAACCCTGTGCCAGGCGAGCGGCGCCGATTACACAATCGACTGGTCCTTGTCTGGCTTACCTTACCAGACTGCCGAGGGAGAACTGGTAGGTGCGGTCATCACGGCCGTTGAATCCGTAACGAATCATCACCCTAATCTGTCAACGGACGGAGGCACGTCTGATGGTCGGTTTATCGCCCCCACTGGCGCACAGGTGATCGAGCTCGGGCCGATTAATCGCACGATTCATCGAATTGACGAACAAGTCGATCTTCATGACCTTGACCTCTTGTCCGCGATCTACGAAAACATCCTGATCCGATTATTATCCTGAACCTTTACCGAATCCACATTACGATCTCGTAATCCAGCCGTAATCTCGTCGTAATGCGAGCTCCGCGACACTTCTTTGCCCTTATTCTTAAATGGAGATATTCCCGTGCGCAGGAAAAGATTTCTCACCTTGACCGCCCTGCCCATTGCACTTTGGCTTTTCTTTTCTGGCGGGGCGACTTCAAACGCAACTACCGCCCTTCCCCCACAAGTCAAAGAAACGCTAGAAACCGTTCCGCTCAGCGGCTTTGCTGATCTCGTGACGCGAGTCAAACCCGCTGTGGTTAATATTTCAACAAAGTCACGGGCTCGCGCAGTGCCGAGTGGCCCAACGGCCCTGGACCCTCGCTCCACGTCACCACGATTGCCAGGCGGCCCTTTAGAGATGGACAATTTTCTGCGTCGATTCTTCGATTCCGAACCGATTCACCCTAGGAACCGTGCGAGGCGTTCGTTGGGATCAGGATTTCTCATCGATGCAGAGGGACTCATTGTCACTAATCGGCATGTAATCGAAGATGCCAGCGAAATCACTGTGGTTCTCGATGATGGTCGTTCGTTCCCTGCAGTGCTTCAGGGCGAAGACGACAAGACGGATCTCGCCCTACTGAAAATCAATGCGGTGAATGATCAACCTTTTCCCTACGTCCGATTTGGGGACTCCACCTTGGCGCGAGTCGGTGACTGGGTACTTGCTATCGGCAATCCCTTCGGCCTGGGTGGAACAACAACCTCCGGCATTATTTCCGCCAGAGGTCGCAATATTAATTCCGGCCCCTACGACGACTACATTCAAGTGGATGCTTCCATCAATCGAGGCAACTCCGGGGGACCCTTGTTCAATACCAAGGGCGAAGTCATTGGTGTTAATACCGCGATCTTCTCACCGAACGGTGGAAATGTAGGTATAGGCTTTGCCATCCCCGCCAACGTGGTGACCGAGATTGTCGCGCACCTCGAGTCACACGGAGAGGTGCGCCGTGGATGGCTCGGCATTCAGATTCAGTCTGTCACACCTGCCATCGCGGAAAGCTTTAACCACACCGAGACCGGTGGTGTCCTGGTATCAGCCGTTAATCCCAACGGCCCGGCCGCCCGTGCGGGAATTGAGATTGGAGATATCATTATCAGTTTCAATGACATAGACACTCGCCGCCCGCGACAATTGCAACATCAGGTTATTCGAACTCCACCGGGCATTGAAGTAGGCCTAGTGGTCTGGCGCGAAACCCAAAAAATCCGTTTAACGACAACTGTGACCTTAATGCCGACCGATATGAACATGGCGGCCACTGTGCCGACATTAACCGAAAAACTGGAACGATGGGGAATCGAGCTTGCGGCCATAGACGACGACGCCCGGCGTCAGCATCAAATAGACGCCAGCACCAAAGGAGTCTTGATCCAGCATGTCGCAACAAACAGTCCCGGGGAGCGCAAGGGACTCAAGGCCGGTGATGTGATCGTACGGATCGGCAGAACCGTCGTCACCACGCCTGGCGATGTCATCAATCAAATCGCCCGTGCGCGGGACACCGGCCAGCGCGCCATGGTCTTTCTAATTCTCCGGCAACACGCTACTCGCTTTGTACCGTTTAACCTTACCTGACAAGAATGTTGACGAGGACCGACCACTATTCGGCTCCTCGTCAACTGGTTAGAATTTCGGACATTGTCTGCGCGGGACTTATTGGCTGCCTCGATGCGCATATTATTGGTTGAAGATGACCCGGATACAGCACGACATGTGCGGCGCGGCCTGGCTGAGTCGATGCACGTCGTGGATCACACGGACAATGGCAACGATGGCCTTGGTCTAGCACTCACAGAGCATTACGACGTCATCATCGTCGATCGGATGCTGCCTGGCCGCGATGGCATTTCACTGATCAAAGCCCTGCGAGAGAAAAATCAACGACTGCCCATCCTTATTCTTAGCGCACTTGGTGACACCGATGATCGAGTCGCTGGATTAAAGGCTGGGGGAGATGACTACCTCGCCAAACCGTTTGCCTTTAGTGAATTGCTTGCTAGAGTCGAAGCGCTGCAGCGGCGCACCCAGCAGGGACCTATAACAACGAAACTCCAGGTGGGAGATCTAACTGTTGATCTACTGTCTCGCGAAGTGCGACGGGCAAATCAGTTGATCTCACTACAACCCCGCGAGTACCGACTACTGCTCTACTTGGTACAGCACGCTAACCAAGTAGTAACCCGAACCATGCTACTTGAAACCGTATGGGACTACCATTTTGACCCGCAAACCAACGTGATCGACGTTCACATATCCCGACTTCGATCAAAAATCGATCGAGACTTTGATTCACCGTTACTACACACTGTTAGAGGCGTGGGATACGTCATCAGTGAACATCGCTAAATTCTTCCCCAGCACCACGTTCAGATTCGCAATTTGGTACGTAGGTCTATTTTCCTTATCTGTCATCGTGATATTCGGGTTTATCTATTGGTCAACTGCAACTTACATGGCGACACAGACCGACGCCGCCATCGAAGCTGAGATTCAGGCGCTTGCCGAGCACTACGAAAAAGGTGGTATCCGTGCGCTTAGACAACTCATCGTGGAACGCGTTCAGCGGCAGCATCCCACCGGCACCACCATTTTTCTTCTGACCAATCCAGCTTATCAACCACTTGTCGGGAACATCAGCGGTTGGCCTAAAGGAAACGAGAACGGTGGCTGGATCGATTTCACACTGGAAGACGCGGGGACTGCGGGCGACGAGCTACATATGGCTCGTGCTAGACCCTTTCTGTTGCGGGGGGGCTTCCATCTGCTTGTCGGTCGTGACACCGAAACTCTGCGGGTCGCGAAAACACGCATCATCCAGTCACTCTCCTGGGGTCTTGTTTTGACGCTGGTTCTTGGTATTGCGGGAGGGGTTGTCATCAGTGGCCGAATGTTACGCCGCCTGGATGCAATTAATGATACAAGCCAACACATTATGGATGGCGATCTTAGTCAGCGGGTACTGTTGAGTGGCGACAATGATGAATTTGATCAGCTGGCACGGAATCTCAACCGAATGCTCGACAAAATAGAAACTCTTCTCGACGATATTCACAGAGTATCCGACAATATCGCCCATGACATGAAAACCCCCCTGGCCCGCCTACGGGCGCGCCTGGAAACGCTTGTTCAGTCAAGTCACGAAGATCTTACCAGCCGTCACGATCTTGACGTCGCTCTACGGGAATCCGACCAACTGTTGACCATGTTCAATGTGGTTCTTCGGATTGCGCGAATCGAGGCCAGTCCGCATATCCAGCCGACTGAACACGTTAACCTCGCTATTTTGGCCCGCGACCTGATAGATCTGTACGAACCTCTAGCGACAGAGAAGAGCCTGACTCTGTCTTGCCCCACTAACCAAGGCGTCGTGATTGCCGGTGACCGGGATATGTTGTTTCAAGCATTCAGCAATTTGATCGACAATGCGATTAAGTATGCCCCCTCGAAAAGTCACGTCGCTCTAGATATCGGCCCCGTGCCAAAACCATTTTTTGAGATTAGCGATCAAGGCCCAGGCATTCCGGAAACCGAACACGAAAGGGTCTTTCAGCGCTTCCATCGACTGGATCAAAGCCGCTCGACTCCGGGCAACGGGCTCGGTCTGAGCCTGGTGCGAGCCGTGACCAACGTGCACAGCGCAACGATTTCACTTTCAGACAACAGGCCAGGGCTTGCCGTGCGTGTAACGTTTCCAGCAGCCTGGTAAATGCCCCCTGACCCACTCACCGTGTTTCCGCTTCCAAACCTGCTCGTGAAATCGATCATACGCATTAAAACAGTGACGATCGCTGCACAGTATGATGTGCGTCAGTCGCCGCTAGATGATCCCCTCCCGGTTCGTTATACTTTGCCTACATTCACGGTTAAATGAGGAAGCGCGAACCGCAGTGGCAAAAGAAGAACATATTGAGATGGAAGGCACGGTTCTTGAGAACCTGCCCAACACACAGTTTCGAGTCGAACTAGACAACGGCCATGTCGTCACCGCCCATATCTCGGGGAAAATGCGCAAACACTATATCCGTATTCTGCGAGGCGATCGCGTCACGGTACAACTCACGCCCTATGATCTAAGCAAGGGGCGCATCACATTCCGGGCTCGTTGAACCCCGTGATCGCTCGCCCAACCCCTGTGGACTGAACAAATATGCTGCACCTCCCCTGGTGGGGAAACACACTTGCCGCTTTCCTGCTGACCCACCTTTCGATCATTTCTGTCACGCTATACCTGCATCGACACAAAGCTCATCGCGCTCTTTCAATGAATCCCGCGTTGAGTCATTTATTTCGGGCTTGGCTCTGGTTAACAACCGGCATCATTACCCGGGAATGGATTGCCGTACATCGCAAGCATCATGCCAGAGTCGAAAGTTGTGACGATCCTCATAGTCCACAACAAGTTGGCATTCTCTCCGTTCTTTTTGGCGGACTACTCCTGTATCGACGTGCCGCTCGAGACTCCAAAACACTCCGCAAGTATGGTTCCGACGCACCGAATGACCGCATTGAACGCGGTCTCTATACGCGCTTTCCAAATTTCGGTCTCGTGTTGATGTTGGCGATTGACCTGATCGTTTTTGGACCTCTGGCCGGCGCGATCATTTACGCTGTGCAGGTGATCTGGATACCGTTCTGGGCAGCCGGAGTGGTTAATGGGCTCGGCCACTATATGGGCTATAGAAACTACGAGGTTGTGGATGCGAGCCGCAACATTGTGCCCTGGGGTCTACTGATCGGTGGCGAGGAATTGCATAACAATCATCACGCTTTTCCACAGTCCGCCCGTTTTTCCACCCGCTGGTTCGAAATCGATCTGGGTTGGATTTACCTCAAACTATTGAATCAACTGCGCATGACTAAGATTCACCGCATTCAACCCATCATGGAAGCGCGTCTTGCTACGCAGCCATGCGACAAGGCCACATTGCAAGCATTTCTTGTAAATCGCTTCGAGATCCTGGCGGAATATGCACAGCACGTTGTTTCTAATGTGGTGCATGAAGAACGGTTACACATGTTTCATCGAGAAAGGCGACAACTGATGCGGCAGGCCGGCCATTTGATGCGTACCGAAACTCTTGGCCTTAACCCGCGCGCGGACAACCAACTACAAAAAGCCCTGTCCCTATCGCCGAAACTACAAACCGTTTATCAAATGAAACAACAACTTCAGAACATCTGGACGCGATCAACGGACTCCAGCGACGTGCTTGTGCATCAACTGGAAGATTGGTGTCGCGCAGCAGAACACTCAGGAATCCAGGCTCTGGAAGGATTCTCTGAAAGATTACGCACTTATCGCCTAGTAGAGGGATAACCAAACTCGATGCGCAAAGGCAACAACCAACCTACCTGATCTTGAATTCCTTATAGATCACGTGCTTGCGCACAACCGGGTCAAATTTTTTCATTTCAATCTTATCCGGCGTAGTCCGTTTATTCTTACTCGTGGTGTAGTAGTGCCCGGTTCCAGCACTTGAAACGAGTTTTATCTTGTCGCGCATAGTGACGTCTCCTGCTGATTCAAACCTTGACTCCGCGACCGCGGATGTCTTTGAGGACAGCATCAATACCTTTTTTATCGATGGTCCTCAATCCTTGCCGTGAGACGGTCAAGCGAATCCACCGATTTTCGGTTTCCACCCAAAATCGCCGATTGTGGAGGTTAGGCTTAAATGTCCTCTTCGTCCGATTATTCGCATGGGAGACATTGTTCCCAAACATAGTAGTCTTACCAGTGATTTGGCAGATTTTCGACATTGTTACGATCCGATTAGAAATAGCGCTCTCGGGGGCACGTTTTATACCAGATTTCGGCGTTTTTGCAAAATAACTCGAGCCAGAAAACAAGTATTTCAACCTTTCGCGTGTAACCGTTACACTGCGATCTATGTCTTCGCTTGCGGGCAAACACGTTCTCGTTGGGGTCACTGGCGGGATTGCAGCATACAAGAGCGCCGAACTGGTTCGTCGACTGGTCGATCAGGAGGCTATCGTCCGGGTGGTTATGACTCGGGCAGCGCGGGAATTTATTACACCACTTACCCTACAGGCGGTGAGTGGTCACCCGGTTCGTGACGCACTGCTGGATTCCCAGGCCGAGGCCGGTATGGGTCATATTGAACTTGCCCGCTGGGCAGACCATGTCATTATTGCGCCGGCGACCGCAGACTTCATCGCACGTCTAGCGGCTGGACTGGCCAATGATTTGCTGACTACGCTGTGCCTCGCAACCGAAGCGCCCCTAAGCGTAGCACCGGCCATGAATCGAGTCATGTGGGACCATCCTGCTACCCGCGCTAACATTGACATCCTGAGTCGCCGCAACGTCCACATCCTTGGACCCGACAGTGGCCTACAAGCGTGTGGAGAAACTGGCGAAGGTCGCATGATCGCACCCACCGACATCGTCTCATGCCTGCATGAGACTCCATCAACCGGTGTTCTCCATGGTGTCAGGGTTGTCATCACAGCCGGACCGACTTGGGAGCCATTAGACCCCGTTCGCGCCCTGACAAATCATAGTTCTGGCAAGATGGGTTATGCCGTAGCGAGCGCGGCGATTGAAGCGGGAGCCGATGTCATTCTGGTGTCTGGACCCAGTTCCGAACTGCCGCCCCCGGGCGCCACCATTCACTCAGTAAAAACTGCCAATGAAATGTTGGCGAAAGTAGAGTCACAAATCGCTTCTGCCAATATCTTTATCGGCGTCGCGGCGGTTAGCGATTACCGGCCGGTGGAAGCCAGTCACAAGAAATTGAAAAAAGGCCAGGAAACGATCCGTCTTGATCTTGTCCGCAATCCAGATATCCTAGCCAGCGTCGCCGCCAGAGCTGATGGCCCCTTTACAGTCGGCTTTGCTGCTGAGACAGAAGCGACCCTAAACAACGCACGGGAAAAACTGTTAGCCAAAGGACTGGACCTGATCGTGGCCAATTCAATCACCAGTGACAACAACCCGTTCGGCAGCGACCATAATCATCTGCTGCTCATTGACGCGGAGAGCGATCTGGATCTCGGTCGAGACACAAAGAGGGCATTGGCACAAAAACTCATCATCGAAATTGCCCGACGCTATCGTGCAAAGCATTCAACTCAAGATACTTGACCCGCGCCTGCAGAGTGAATTCGGGCTACCCACTTATGCTACCAGCGGGTCAGCAGGCCTTGATCTAAGAGCCTGTCTGAAGGAAAGGTTAACCATTGAACCTGGCCAGTGCTGCCTAATACCTAGCGGATTGGCTGTGCATATTGCCGACCCCAGCCTGGCCGCGATCCTGCTGCCGCGATCAGGCCTTGGCCACAAACACGGTATTGTTCTTGGGAATCTTGTCGGTCTAATCGACAGTGATTATCAAGGAGAGGTCATGGTGTCGTGCTGGAACCGCAGCGATCAGACCTTTGTCATCGAGCCAGGGGACCGTATTGCGCAGATGGTCTTCGTACCCGTTACTCAAGCTAAATTTGAGCTTGTTGACTCCTTCGACGTCAGCGACCGCGATAGTGGCGGATTTGGACACACCGGCAGAAGCTGACTGCGGGATGCCCGTACCCTCTTGTCTGTTGGGTAAAACGGAGATTTTCCTTATACTCTCGGCCACATCACCGATTCTGTTCTGACCCCACCGTATCCACGGACAAGTTTGGCCAATGCGCACCGATGATAGAGGCCGTTGGCCGCTGTATCAGAGCTATCTCACCGGCACTAATGCGGCCTATCTTGACTCCTTATACGAGACTTACGAAAACGACCCCCAGGCTGTCGCCACTGATTGGCGCCAAACGTTCGACACTCTGAGATACGAATCGGTCACAACAAATCGTGACAGTTTGCCAAACGGCAACGTCTATGCGTATCACGATGAACAATGGGGCACTGCAGAGGCACGAAAACAATCGGCCGTGCTCCGCTTGATCAATGCCTATCGCAGTCGCGGACATCTGATTGCGCGGAATGATCCGCTGCAACTAGCAATCACTAACCCACTCGAAGACTTCGACCTTGGTTTTCAGGGCCTCTCCAGCGAAGACCTCGATACACTCTTTGACACCGGCTCACTGTCAGTACGCCAGAAGATGACGCTTCGGGAGATTATCGATTTCTGCGACACGGTTTACTGTGGACCCATCGGCATCGAGTACATGCACATTTCGCGGATGGAAGAAAAACGATGGCTACAGGCACGTCTTGAAACGATGCCTGTGCGCCCCCTGGAGAGTGCCGAGGTGCGTTGCCAGATGCTGAAACAACTATCAGCTGCCGAGGGGCTCGAGCGTTATCTACACTCTCGTTACGTCGGTCAGAAACGCTTCTCGTTAGAAGGGGGAGAAACCCTGATACCTTTGTTATCAGAACTCATTCAACGTGCCGGCGCCAACGGCGTGCGTGAAATCGTCATTGGGATGTCGCACCGTGGTCGGCTCAACGTTCTCGTTAACATTCTCGGGAAATCTCCTGCAGAATTATTTGATGAGTTTGAGGGCCGCTATACCAGCGCCAGCGGCAACACGGACACAGGTGACGTCAAGTACCACCAGGGATTTTCGTCTGACGTAGATACGCCTGGGGGGGTCGTCCACCTGGCGCTTGCGTTTAATCCATCCCACCTCGAGATTATCGGGCCAGTGGTTGAGGGATCAGTCCGAGCACGTCAAGAACGCTATATTGCCGCCAGTTTCGAAACGATGGATCGCCGTCGAGACGAGGGCAAGCAGCGTGTGATACCTGTTCTGATTCACGGCGACGCCGCTTTTGCTGGACAGGGGGTCGTCATGGAAACCCTCAATATGTCGAGTACCCGAGGCTTTTCAACCGGTGGCTCAATTCACGTTATTGTCAACAACCAGATTGGGTTCACCACCAGCAATCCGCTGGACGCCCGATCGACACTGTATTGCACGGAAGTCGCCAAGATGGTGCAAGCGCCCATTCTTCACATTAACGGTGATGATCCTGATGCGGTGCTGTTTGCGGTTCGACTAGCCTACGACTTTCGCACGACTTTTGATAAAGATGTGGTCATCGATCTGATTGGCTACCGGCGTCTTGGTCACAACGAAGCCGACGAACCCAGCGTAACGCAACCCACGATGTATGCCCGCATCGATAAACTGGCTACCGTGCGAGAACAGTATGCCGAACGCCTCACAGCGGATGACATCATTGACCGCACCCAGAGTGAACAAATGATGCTGGATTACCGCGCTGCACTAGATGCCGGAAAGATTGTGGCAAACCATGTCAGAACAGGCAATGGTCCATTAAACGGTGTTGACTGGAGCCCCTATCTGAACAGCCACTGGACGGACGCGAGCGACACCCGCGTTTCCAGTGCGCGTATTAGCCGCCTCAACGCACAACTACAAGAAACACCTCCCGGGTTCACCATCCATCCACGGATCGCGAAGTTGTTTGACGACCGCAATGGCATGGCCACAGGCACACAGCCCATCGATTGGGGTTTTGCCGAGACCATTGCCTATGCCAGCCTAATTGAAGACGGATACTCTGTGCGCCTGTCTGGACAGGATTCCGGACGTGGGACGTTTTCTCATCGCCACGCGGTCATCAAGAACGTGAACGCACGCGAATCACTGGTTCCGTTGCGTTCCATTGGCGCTGACCCAAACCAGTTCCTCGTCATCGACTCCCTGCTGTCGGAAGAGGCAGTGCTAGCGTTTGAATATGGCTATGCCACCACTGAGCCCCGCGCACTGGTTATTTGGGAAGCCCAGTTCGGTGACTTTGCCAACGGAGCGCAAGTGGTCATTGATCAGTTTATCAGCAGCGGTGAATCGAAATGGGGCCGTTTGTGCGGCCTGACCTTGTTTCTGCCTCATGGCTACGAAGGCCAGGGGCCCGAGCATTCATCTGCTCGATTAGAACGCTATCTCCAGCTGTGTGCTGAACAGAATATCCAGGTCTGTGTACCAACAACACCCGCGCAATTTTTCCACGTCCTTCGTCGCCAGATGATCAGACCACTGCGGCGACCGCTGATATTGATGACTCCGAAAAGCCTGCTACGACATAAACTATCTGTCAGTTCACTATCTGACCTGACTAGCGGTGAGTTTGAGGCCGTCATCAACGATCAACAAAATCTCGACCCAGTGAACGTCGAGCGAGTGGTTCTATCCTCGGGCAAAGTCCATTTCGACCTTTTCAAAGCACAACAAGCACTACCTTCCGAAACAACTGCCCTTTTGCGTGTCGAACAACTACACCCATTTCCATTGGCACAACTTCGCGATATGTTGTCAAACTACGCTAACGCTCACACAGTGGTTTGGTGCCAGGAAGAACCTAGGAATCAGGGCAGCTGGTACCAGATACGGCATCATCTGCAAAACTGTCTGAGTGCAAACCAGACGCTGGTTTATGCTGGCAGAGAATCAGCCGCGGCGCCGGCAGTCGGCTTTTACCGCTTACATGTTAAACAACAAGATACGTTGGTCAAGCAGGCGCTCGGCACTGGTCCGGGCCAGGCAACAACTCCACAGCGTAAACCCAGCCACTAAGCCCATGACCCAGGAGCTTCGAGTCCCCGTCCTGCCAGAATCTGTCGCTGAAGCGACTGTGCTCGATTGGCGCATTGACATCGATCAGCCAATCCACCGCGATGACATCATCGTTGAACTGGAAACTGACAAGGTGGTTCTTGAGGTTCCCGCCCCGGCCGATGGCAAACTGATCGAAATCCGTTGCCCAACCGGGGCTGTTGTGACCAGCGAAGACATTCTGGGTTTATTTGAAGCCGGTCAGATCGCAGTTGAAAGTACAGCACCGGAGCCAGGGGCCAAGACAACGCCGCGCCAGACAGCGCCGGCACCCGAACCGTCGAAAAGCTTGGAATTACCCCAACCAACCGCCCCGACCGCCGCACCCACGACCCAAGTGGCTTCGACCGTGAGCACCCAATCTCTTGGCGAACGCAGCATCCGACGTGAACCCATGAGTCGACTACGGCAAACCATCGCCAATCGCTTGCTAGATGCACAACACAGTGCCGCCATCCTGTCGACCTTTAATGAGGTTGACCTGTCTGAGGTAATGGCATTACGGAAACGTTACAGTGAGGCCTTTGAGGCTCGTTACACCGTACGTCTGGGTTATATGTCGTTTTTTGTCCGTGCGTGTGTCGAGGCACTACAAGCTTTCCCATTAGTCAACGCCCAGATCGAAGGCACTGATGTGCTCTACCACGACCACTTTGACATCGGAATTGCGGTATCCTCTCCCCGCGGCCTGGTCGTACCAGTGTTGCGGGATGCTAATACCAAGCGCTTTTCTGAGATAGAACAGGAGATTGCCGAATTCGGCGATAAAGCTAAGAACGGTACTCTTGCGATGGAAGAACTGACAGGTGGGACATTTACCATTACCAACGGCGGCGTATTCGGCTCGCTTTTATCCACACCGATTCTCAATCCCCCACAAAGCGGCATCCTTGGCATGCACAAAATACAGCAACGCCCCATTGCCATGGACGGTGAAGTCGTCATTCGACCGATGATGTACCTGGCGCTGTCCTATGATCACCGCCTCGTTGATGGCCGCGATGCCGTGGGATTTCTGGTGAGCGTCAAAGAAACCCTTGAAGACCCGGCCAGACTGCTGCTGAATATCTGATCATCGATCTTTTAAGAACACGCTGATACCGCTGCACAATCAATGCAACCCACCGATACGTCAGACCCAGACTTTTACCATCGAGTCGTAGACTGCCAGTGGGCCTGCCCGGCGCACACGGATGTCCCGGAATACATCCGTATGATGGCACAAGGCCGCTATACGGACGCCTACCTCCTGAACCGAGCCTCTAACGTCTTTCCCTCGATACTCGGCCGCGTCTGCGACCGTCCCTGCGAGCCGGCCTGCCGGCGCCGGCGAGTGGAAGACAAACCGGTTGCGATCTGTCGCCTGAAACGGGTCGCTGCCGATCTCAGCGATGACATTCGGCCCCTCTTGCCACCCATTCCGCTCGAAAAGAACGGCAAACGAATCGCCTGCATTGGGGCGGGTTGCGCCTCACTCACCGTAGCAAACGACCTGCTACCGCTTGGCTACGAGGTGGTTGTCTACGAACAACTTGACCGCACCGGTGGCCTGATGCGAACCAACATACCCGCATTTCGTTTGCCCCAAACCGTGCTTGATAACGAACTCAATATGATTATTGATATGGGGGTTGATCTCAGACTGGATCAGCGTGTCGACAGCCTGGCAACGCTATTGGAAGAAAGCTACGACGCTGTTTTTATTGGGACTGGGGCACCGCGAGGAAAAAATCTCGAAATCTCTGGACGCTACGACAGTGACCGCATTCATATCGGTATCGACTGGCTGGAATCGGTCGCCTTCGAGCACACAAAGACCATTGGTGAGCAAGTGCTCATCATTGGGGTCGGAAACACGGCGATGGATTGCTGTCGTACCTCGCTCCGACTGGGCGGCAAACAGGTCAAGGTCATGGCACGGAAACCTCGCGGTTATTTCAAGGCGTCCGAATGGGAACTTGACGATGCCGAGGAAGAACAAGTTGAGATCGTGGTCAATCATTCACCCCGTGAGTTCGTTATTAATGATGGCCAACTGGTCGGCATGCAGTTCGACGTGTTTGAGTACCATGTTGACGATGACGGAAAACTCCAGCAGGAACTGATCGGCGAGGAATTTTTTCCTTGTAACGATGTAATCCTAGCAATAGGTCAGGAAACTGCCTTTCCATGGATCGAACGAGATATCGGCCTGGATTTCGATCAATGGAATCAACCAGTAGTTGACCGAGCGACCTACCAGTCAACACGCGCTGGCGTTTTCTTTGGTGGTGACGCGGCATTCGGACCTGAAAACATCATCTGGGCGGTGGAACACGGCCACCAGGCAGCAATCTCAATCCACAAGCACTGCCAAAACGAAGCCATCGATGATCGTCTGCCCTTTGGAATGAATCTCGCTAGCACCAAAATGAGCATCCACGAATGGTCTTTCAGCAATGACTACGAGGAAGCTAACCGTCGCCAGATGCGTCACGTCGATCTCAAGGAACGATTTAATCAGCTAAATATCGAAGTCGAGATGGGCTTTTCCGCCGAACAAACAACAATCGAAGTTGAACGTTGTCTGAACTGTGACATCCAAACGGTCTTCACTACGGACCTTTGTATAGAATGCGATGCCTGTATTGATGTCTGTCCAGTCCGTTGCCTAACCATTACTGCGAACACAGATGAACCAACCTTGCGGGCAGCGCTCACTGTGCCGGCTCAAAACCTCGACCAACCGCTGTATGTTTCTGCCGCACTGCCACAAACTGGCCGGGTTATGGTCAAAGATGAGAACGTCTGTATTCACTGCTCTCTTTGCGCGGAACGGTGCCCTACCGGCGCTTGGGACATGCGCAAGTCCACACTATTGATCCCCTACGCAGTTGACGAAAAAACAGCAAAATGGCAACAGAAGACCGCGTAAACGATTTCGTTATTCGAATTGCCACGGTGAACGGCACTGGCTCAACCAGCGCCAATAGCCTGCTCATGAAGGCGATATTTCGCATGGGTATTCCCGTCGTCGGCAAAAACTATTTTCCCTCAAATATTCAAGGTCTGCCAACATGGTATGAAATTCGTGTCACTAAAGATGCTTATTTGTCCCGTTCGGGCCACATTGACATCATGGTCGCCATGAACGCACAGACCTACAGCGAAGACCTGGCCAGCGTCCAGTCCGGCGGGGTCTTTATCTACGATTCGACCCGGCGACGCGAAGAACTGCATGCCAGGGCAGATGTCACCGTACTACCTATTCCCCTATCAGAACTGGCCAATAATGCCTTTACCGGTGCCCGTACTCGCATCCTGATGCGCAACGTCACCTACGTCGGCGCGTTGGCCGCCCTGCTTGAGATAGATCTCAACACGTTAAAACAGTTACTTGAGGAAACATTTGCCAATAAACAAGCGCTAATCGACTCGAACCTCACAGCAATTCAAATCGGTTATAACTATGCCCGCGAGCAATTTAATTGCCCGCTGTCCATGCACCTTAGCCGTCTCGATAAGACCGCCGGCTACATTATGATCGACGGCAATACTGCCGCCGCGCTCGGCTGCGTCTACGCAGGTGCAACCGTCGGCAGTTGGTATCCGATTACACCGTCCACCTCTCTATTTGACGCATTTACTGACTTCTGCAAACGGTTTCGAACCGATACGGAAAGCGGCACACAAAATTACTGCATCATCCAAGCCGAAGATGAACTGGCGGCCATCGGCATGGCGCTCGGCGCGGCCTGGAACGGTGCCCGTGCATTTACGTCAACCAGCGGTCCTGGTATTTCTTTGATGTCTGAATTCCTGGGCTTGGCTTATTTCACTGAAATACCGTTAGTCTTGTTCGACATACAACGAGTCGGTCCTTCGACTGGCATGCCAACACGCACGCAGCAAAGCGATATTCTTGCTGCAGCTTATGCATCGCATGGCGATACGCGGCACGTCCTGCTGTTTCCCTCTGACCCTGCAGAATGTTTTGAATTCGCCGTCAAGGCTTTTGACTTGGCAGACCGCTTACAAACACCTGTGATCGTGCTTTCGGATCTTGATATTGGCATGAACGACTGGCCATGCCCGGAACTGCGATGGGATGACTCCTATCGTCCAGATTACGGCAAGGTTTACCGGGCTAATGAACTCAGAGATCTGGAGCGCTTTCAGCGCTACCTGGATGTCGACGGCGACGGCATCTGTTATCGGTCACTGCCCGGTGATCATCCACGCGGCGCCTACCTGATCCGTGGCTCCGGACACAATCAGGCCGGCGCCTATACCGAGCGTTCAGACGAATACATTGAAGTCATGGATCGACTGCGCCGAAAGTTTGACACGGCTGCCACCTTGGTGCCTGGACCCATTATTGAGCGCACACCTAATGCTGATATGGCAATCGTTTCACTTGGCAGCTGCCACGGTGCCATTCAGGAAACCCGTGATCGCCTCGTAGAAAAAGGGTTGGCCAGTGACTACATGCGGATTCGAAGTTTTCCTTTTTGCGATGACGTGCGCTCATTTTTCGATTCACACCCACGAGTTTTCGTCGTGGAACAGAACCGAGATGCCCAACTGCGCTCACTGTTGATGACCGAAACCGGCATCGCGGCAGATCGACTGGTGCCTGTGCTGTATTACGGTGGCGAACCCCTATCATCGGTGGATATCATTGATGTCATCGCGCAAGACATAAAACAAGGAAAAGCCGCGTGAGTTTTATTAAGAAACCCCGCATTAACCACCCAGGCCTGGATACCAACGCCGTTGGGCTTACGATACAAGACTACGAAGGTGCCATGTCCACCTTGTGCGCAGGTTGCGGTCACGATTCCGTGTCCAGCGCCATTGTCCAAGCCTACTACGAACTCGCCATTGAACCTCATCGCGTGGCTAAGTTGTCTGGGATCGGCTGTTCAAGCAAAACGCCGACCTACTTCCTACGGCCCGCACACGGATTTAATTCAGTGCATGGACGCATGCCGTCGATTGCGACCGGCGCAAGCGCAGCCAATCGCGATCTCCACTACATCGGCATCTCAGGGGATGGCGATTCGCTCTCCATTGGCCTTGGCCAGTTTTGTCATGCGATCCGACGCAATGTCAATATGCTCTACGTGATCGAAAATAATGGCGTCTACGGCCTGACCAAAGGCCAGTTTTCTGCTTCGGCCGATGTGGGCAGCTCGGCCCGCAAGGGCGGCGGCACCAACGAGATTCCACCTATCGATCCGGTACTCACTGCCATCAATTTCGGTTGCTCCTTTGTCGCCCGCGGTTTTTCCGGTGATAAGACAACTCTCGTGCCACTGATCAAAGCGGCCATCCTTCACCGAGGCTTCGCTCTGCTCGACGTCATCTCACCTTGTGTGACCTTCAACGATCATGAAGGTTCGACCAAGAGTTACCTGCATACTCGGGAATTCGAACAAACTGCAGTGTATGCGGATTTCGTCCCCATACGCGATGAAATAACAGCCAGCGTAGATACGCACGTCACATCGGTCACTCTGCACGACGGAAGTCAAATTCACCTACGCACCGTCGACCCAGACTATGATCCCTTTGACCGCGACTCGGTGGTGTCCTACATCCATGAGCACCAGAACAAAGGCCAAATTGTGACCGGTCTGCTCTTTGTCGATGAAACAGCACCCGACATGCTCACTCTCAGTGGCACGACGGAAACACCGTTGGTTGATCTCTCCTTCGACACCTTGAACCCCGGGGCCGCCGCACTTAAAACTTTGCAAAAGCAGTGGCGCTGACGCATCGCATGACAATCCCTGCGGCAGAAATATTTAAGGCCTACGATATCCGCGGTATCGTTGACCACAGCCTGACTGAAACAACGGTCCAACAGATTGGCCAAGCCGTCGCGAGCGACACGCTCGCATGCCAAGGTGATACGGTTATCGTGGGCCGGGATGGTCGACTCTCCGGGCCACGACTTGTTAATGCCCTCTCCGACGGCATCCGTGCCGGTGGTTGCGATGTTGTCGATATCGGCATGGTGGCAACGCCGTGCACCTACTTTGCCAGCCATCACCTCAATATCGGCTCAGCGATATCAGTCACCGGCAGTCACAATCCGCCCGAATATAACGGGCTCAAGATTATGGTGGGCGGTGAAACGCTCTTTGGCGAACGCATTCAACACCTGCGTCATCGGATTGAAACAGGAGAACTGGAACACGGCAGTGGCGACCGCCGAGAAACTGATGTTGTCGAGGCGTACCTGAACCGCATAACGAGCACCATTGAACTTGCACGCCCGCTAAAAATCGTGACCGACTGCGGTAACGGGGTAGCTGGCGCGTTGGTGCCGAGACTCTTTCGCGCACTGGGATGTGAAGTGATCGACCTCTACTCAACCGTCGACGGCACTTTCCCCAATCACCATCCAGACCCGATTCGCCCGGAGAACTTGACTGATCTGATTGCAACTGTTCAAGAAGAAGGCGCAGAGTTTGGTCTCGCATTTGATGGTGATGGCGACCGCCTCGGGGTCGTTTCTCCAGATGGTCGCATTGTCTGGCCAGACCGTCAGTTGATCCTGTTCGCCAAGGATGTATTGACTCGACATCCCAACGCGGAAATCATTTTTGACGTTAAGTGCACCCAACTACTGCGACAGGCTATCGTGGAGAGTGGCGGTATTCCAACCATGTGGAAAACCGGACACTCGTTGATCAAAGCAAAATTACGCGAGAGCGGCGCCCCCCTTGCCGGTGAGATGAGTGGCCATATTTTCTTTAACGACCGTTGGTATGGCTTCGATGATGCCCTCTATGTCGGTGCTCGTCTTTGTGAACTACTGGCTAAAGAAGAAAGTTCCCCTGAGACTATTTTTCGCGAACTGCCAGACACATTCAACACGCCGGAACTGCGCCTCGAAATGAATGAAGGCGCGCATCACGACCTGATTCATGAACTGGTAGCCAACGCTGACTTCCCCGATGGTGCGGTCAGCCGCATTGACGGCATTCGGGTCGATTTTGAGGATGGCTTCGGTCTTGCCCGCGCCTCCAACACCACTCCAACGGTTATCTTTCGATTTGAAGCGACTACTGAGACCAAACTCGATCGGATTAAATCACTCTTTCGCGACCAGCTACTGTCATTGCAAGGTGACCTCGCCCTACCCTTCTAGTTAGTCACTGCCCAGTTAAACCAGCCCCAGGCCGCAGCACTTTTAGTATGTCGAATCGTGTTATTACAATCATCTGAAAACCCTTTAGGTATGGGATTTAGATTAAGATATTAGAATATACTTATACTATTTACGCTAATGTTTTACTCTAATTTATAAGCTATCCAATTGATTTACAGGCACTTTATTTTGTTAGATATACATACACACTACTCACTATGACAAACGGGTTCTAAACTGATCCTCCCCCACTAAATTGGTCCACCGGAATAGTGAGTAAACGGAGGATCGAGTGATGGGAATCAAGAGACACAAGCCCGAAGAGATGGTCACCAAGTTGCGCCTGAAGTACTTATCGGCCAGGGAATGGCCAGGATCGATTCGATTGGGCAGATCAGTATTGCCGAACAGAGGTATTATCGTTGGCACAAGCACTATGGGGGTATGAGCACGGGCCAATTGAAAGAGCTGAAACGGCTGCAGAAAGAAAATGAACAGCTAAGAAGAGCGGTAGCTGACCTGACCCTGGACAAGTTCATTTTAGCGGAGGAGGCCCGGGGAAACTGCTAAGCCCGGCGCGTCGCAGGCATGGTATTGATCGAGTGTGTGGCCGGCTGAAGGTATCTGAGCGGCGTATCTGCCGAGTACTTAGCCAGCATCGATCGACTCAGCGACACGTCCCAAGGGGCCAGGCAGATGAAGAACGGCTGGTCATGTATATGATCGAGTTTAGCCGTCAATATGGACGCGATGGCTATCGTCGTATTGCAGCCCTGTTAAGAGACGTTGGCTAGCTAG
>Ga0066376_10001509_pt1 | contig 22583 bp, 15 predicted proteins | sample Knorr_S15_td_Bot_FD_77009 | JGI IMG/M metagenome (GOLD analysis project Ga0066376, IMG submission 77009) | Marine microbial communities from Southern Atlantic Ocean transect - Knorr_S15_td_Bottom_ad_5009_LV_A | ecosystem: Environmental > Aquatic > Marine > Oceanic | place: Southern Atlantic...
CTCCCTGCGAGACCTACCAGTCGACCACCGATCCGTCATCCGCGTCGTACGGCATCGGATTCCGCCAATCGTGACCGATCTTCTCGGCCACCGCGTCGTCATCCAGCTCGACTCCCAAACCCGGCCCGTCGGGCAGGTCAATGTACCCATCCCGCACCTCGAACGGCTTCGTGATGTACCCCTCGCCCAGGTGCACCTGTTCCTGGCACAGGAAGTTGGGGATCGACCCGGCGATCTGCAGCCCGGCGGCCAATGAGATCGGACCCAGCGGGTTGTGCGGCGCGATCGCCGCGTAGTAACTCTCGGCCATCCCCGCGATCAACCGCACCTCGGTGATCCCGCCGGCGTGACACAGGTCCGGCTGCAGCACCGTCGCGGCCCCCTTCTCCAGCAACTCGCGGAACCCCCACTTGGTGAACACCCGCTCACCGGTGGCGATCGGCAGGTGAGTGCTCCGTGCGATGTCGGCCATCACCTCGACGTTCTGACACTGCACCGGTTCCTCGATGAACATCGGCTGGTAGGGTTCCAGCGCCTTGATCAACAGCTTGGCCGTCTGCGGACTGATCGCGCCATGGAAGTCGATCGCGATGTCCCGCTCGTCACCGGCCGCCTCGCGGAGCTCCTCGAACCGCCGGGCCACCCGCTTGACGAACCCGGGCGTCTCGATGATCCGGGCCGGCCGATGCTTGAATACACCGGTCTTGAACGCCGTGAATCCCTCCCTGGACCGCTCCCGGATCGCTTCGGGTGTCGAGGCATGAGCGTAGACGCGGACCCGGGTTCGGGTGGGACCGCCGAGCAACTCGTACACCGGCACCCCCAGTGCCTTGCCCTTGATGTCCCACAGCGCCATATCGATGCCGCTGATGGCGCTGGTCAGCACCGGTCCGCCTCGATAGAAGGCGTGGCGGTACATCGCCTGCCAGTGGTGAACGACCGCACGAGGGTCCTTGCCGACGAGGTAGGCCTCGAGCTTCCTGATCGCCTCGGCCACCGTCCGGGCCCGACCCTCGACCACCGGCTCACCCAGCCCGACGATCCCCGCGTCGGTGTGTACCTTCAGGAACAGCCAGCGAGGCTGCACCAGCAGTGTCTCGAGCTTCGTGATCCTGATCGCCTCGCCCGCACCCAACATCGACTGCAAGCTCCCTTCTTTTCTGCCTGGGGAACCTCCAACTGTAGACTTTCAAGTGACTCGCCGCATCTGTCATGGGCACTGCACTTGATAGCCAACAGCCCACAATCGTGGTAAACAACCACCCCGCATCTTTCCCCCGCGCACCAGAAAGCCCACCCCATGACATTCGGAATCGGCGTCATCGGAGCCACCGGGTTCATCGGCACGCCCTACCGCGCCGAGATCCGCGAATGCACCGACGAGGCGAGGATCGTGGCGCTGTGTGCCCGCCGCCAGGACCGCCTGCAGGCGGCGGCCGACGAGGACGGGTGCGATTTCATCACCGACGACTGGAGGCAGGTGGTCGATCACCCCGAGGTGGACCTGGTGCTGGTGCTGACCCCCGACGCCCTGCACCTGGACCCCGTGCTCGCCACCGCCGAGGCCGGCAAACATCTGTTTTGTGAAAAACCGATCGGAGCCAACATCGACGAGGCGTACCGGATGTGGTCGGCCGTGCGTGATGCCAAAGTGGCTCACTACGTGCCGTTCTGGAGCCGCTACGTGCCGGCGTTCATCCGGGCCCGGGAAATCGTGCAGGCGGGTACGCTGGGCGAGATCCGAGGCATCATCTACCGCTGGCAGAATCCTCGACCCGCCGCCATCCCTTACACCTGGCGTGACGACGCCAGAGTGTCATCGGCCGGCTCGATCGCTGATGTCGGCTCGCACGCCTACGACCTGGTTCGCTGGATCATCGGCTGCGAGGCCCGCCGCGTGCTCGCTCACGCCGATGTCATCTCGCCTCCCAAGCCCGACCTCGGCGACATCGATCTCGGGGAAGCGATCGGCTGGGGCCAGGACAACGAGGTCGCACAGAGCCAGCAGGTGAAGACCGGCACGGCGTTCGATTACGCGACGATCGCCTGGGAATGGGACAACGACGCCATCGGAGCCATTATCCTCTCGCACGCTCCGTTCCTGCGCAAGGGCTTGGCTCCGGAACTGGAACTGCACGGCACCGAGGCCTCGCTGGCCGTCGATCGCATCCGCAGCACGGTGACGCTGTACCTGCCCGAGGACACCGACGGGCAGCCCGAGACGATCGAGGACCCGGGCTTCGGCAACCGCGCCGCCAGGCATGTCTTCGGCTCGTTCCAGGAACAGGTCGGCGGCACTCGAGGAGTCCACCCGGGGATGGACGATGGTTGGCGAGTGCAACTGTTTACCGACTCGGCCGCCACGTCGGCCCGCCGCGGAGGCTGGGTGGAACTGGCCGAACTCGACGCCGAAGCGACCTAGCCGACCTCTTCCACCCGCCCGCTCTTACCCGAATCGACCGCCGCCTGCACCGTGGCGGCGATGTCGCGACTGGTGGCTGCGTCCAGGATCCCGCCGCTGCCCGAATCGATTGCAGCCGCAAAGTCGTCCATCAACTGGTAGTCGAGGTCGATGGCCATTCGCCGGCCGCGGAATTCGAACTGCGGCTGGTTGCGGTAATACACGCTCACCTCCGGCCGCGCCTCGCTGATCACCAGCCCCCCGGCCTCGCCCAGCACGTGCAACTTGATCTCGCCGATATCCGGGTGCGAGGCTGCTCCAATCCGACCGATGCACAGCGTCCCGATCACCCCGTCTTCCATCTCCAGCGTCACCGTCGCCAGGTCCTCGACGTCGTTGTCGGAATTGGCCTGGTGGAAGTGTGAGGTGGTCCGAGCGTACACCCGCTCGACGCGGCTGCCCGAGAGGTGCTGAATGTAGGCCAGGGGATAAATGCCCTCGATCTTCAACTCGCCCATCGGATCCACCCCGACACCTCCGTCGGATCCATCCGAGTGGGCTTCGATCTGTCGTTCGAGCCAGTCGATCGGCGGCTCGTCGGGGCCACGGCTTCCCTTGGCCGGTCCCGAGTCCTTGGCAAAGTAGAAGTCGACGTGAAACGCATAAGGCCGACCGATCCAGCCCTCGTCGATCATCCGCTTCGCTTCAACCAGCGCGGGCAGGAAGTTCCGGTTCCACATCATGAACCGCACATCGTTCTCGGCCACCGCCTCGACCACCCGATCACACTCCGACACCCGATTCGACATCGGCTTGTCCTGCACCACGTGCAATCCGGCCTCAGCACACCGCACCGACAACTCGCAGTGTCGCTCGGCCTCGGAACTGATCACCGCCACCTGCACATCGTGTTCGGCAATCGCCCGTTGAATATCCCGCACATAGGGGATCCCCTGCTCGTCGGCGTAGAGCTGGTTCCGCTCGTGGACCCAGTCGGGCTGATCCTTATCGTCGCAGACGACGACCAGGTCGAACCGCGGATGCTTGACCACTCCGTTGGGAACGTAAGCGTGCTTGACCACGCTGACCACGGCACAGCGGAACACGGCGGGGAGTTCATCCGAGCTCATAGCCGTCTCCTGTCTCATCCCGCCTCAACGGCTCACCCGCCTCGATCGACCGCCCGGCAGCTTCGGCCACCGTCAGGGCAGCCACCAGGTCAGCTGGGCCGGGCACTGCGATGCGGCCCTCGGCCACCGCCTCGGCAAATTCCCGCAACAAACCGACCAGCCCCGCCACGCCCTCGCCAGCCCGCACCGCTTCGGGATGGCCTCCGGCAAACAGCAGGTGCATGTTGTGATGGTCGTCGACGTAGGCCGATCCGTCGCCGCCAATCAGCGACAGGCAATAGTAGTCCTCGCCGTCGGGCAACGTGGTGGCCACATCGATCAGCGTCATGCCGCCGCCGGGAAATCCCAGGTGCACGTGGATGTAGCTGTCCGATTCGCCTCGGCGGACGGCGTAGACGTCGTCGGGAAGCGTGCCAAACAGCCAGTTGGCCAGGTCGAGTAGATCGGCCAGGTCGGATCTTCTCACCTGCTGGCCACCGGGCATCCAGCGGTGAATTCGCAGTACCCCCGGTGGCCCCAGCGTTCCGGAGGAATTGACGGCTGCGACTTCCTGGATCGACGGCTCAAAGCGTCCGGTGGCCGCCAGCATCACGACGGTGGTCTCGGGAGTCTCCAGCCGTGCCGCTTCGGTCGACTCAGCCACCGACCCGGGCAGCAGCAGCACGTGTCGACCGTCGGCAACGGCCTGGTTCGCTCGATCGACACCAGCCACGAGCACAGCATCCGCCTCATCGGCGTCGACGATCGTCACATCGGCCAGCCGGTCGACGGCCGCCTGCCAATCGTCGGCCGGAGTTGATCCGGTGTCGATCAGTCCGAGTTTCAACATGCCGCTTCCCGTGATCCCCCGCCCGGCCCGCCGGCTAGTCTTCGATTTCGCCACCGACACCCGCGGGCAACAGCAGAATGCCGATCGCGCCCAGCAGGTAGATCAGGCTCATGATCTTGCCCAGCAGGGCATAGTCTTCGTTGAACTGCTGGATCAGGATCGCTCCGGCAAACACCGTCACGGCCGTGATGATCCGGCCGAAATTGAAACAGACACCCGCACCGGTCGACCGGATCCGCGTGACGAACAACTCGGGCAGGAACAACGGCAGCCAGCCGAAGAAGACTCCGCTGAAGAACCCCAGCACCGCGAATCCCGCCAGGAACTGCCACTGCTCGGGCGTGTGGAAGAAGTAGACGTACTCGGCACAGACCAGGCACAGGATGCTGGTCAGGAAGTAGGTCAGCTTGCGGCCGACGGCTGTCGCGATTATCCCTCCCAGGAAACTGCCGATGATGCCCGTCAGCGAGCGGGCCATGCCGATGTCGGCCTTCAGGGAGGGGTTCCCGATCTCGGCTCCCACCTTGTCAGCCCAGCCCTGCGCCCAGTTCGACGCGCCCCAGCCACCCAGCAATGGGACGGTGGCCAGCAGGATGCCGACCAGAGTGACACCGATCATGCCCGGCTTGAAGACGTCCCAGGTCGAGGCGGCCGCTGTGTCCTCTTCAAGACCCTCACCGGCGAGCAGTTTCCGCCGATCGGCGATCCAGCTGGGCGATTCGGGCACGAAGGCGACCACGAACACGGCCAATATGATCGGCGATCCACCCAGCAGCAGGATCCAGCGCCACGAGTCGTAGTCGACTCCGACCTCTCGCCCGAGCCAGAAGGTCAGGAAGATCCCCACGTTGGCGGCCGTGCCGATCACCCCGGCGAGCATCGGTCGCGACACCCCCTTCCAGGCCTCGGACATCAACGCCACGCCGTTGGGCCACATGCCGCCCACGCCCATGCAGGTGATGAACCGAGCGATCCACAACTGCTCGGGCGACTGTACGAAATACGACAACAGCGACATGACTGAATAGCAGGTGATGGCTGCCGCCATGCCCTTCGAACGACCGTACCGGTCGCCGATCCGGCCAAAGACCAACCCGCCCAACGCCGCTCCGAACAGGAAGGCGCAGACGTAGAACCCAAACCAGCGACCGGCTCGGCCACCCAGCCGGGCGTCGATCACGTACCGCTGGAGCTCCGCAGCCGAAATCACCCCGTCCTTGTCCCCGGCCTTGCCGAGGATCTTCACACCGTCGGGGTTCTTCGCCAGCCCGGCCGCCTTCAGGTCGGCCTTGCTTGGTGTGCCGTCCTTCGAATCAGAGCCCGCCAGTTCCGACAGCCTGAGCGTGCCATCGGAGTCCTTGTCGAGCGACGTCTTCAGCTTCGCCAGCTCCAAGCGGTCGGCACCGGTCAATTCGCCCTCACCCGAGATCACCATCAGGTTCAACGCCGCCGTCCGCATCGCCAGACCATTGATCGCCATGTGCGTACCGCCAAAGAACCAGCCCAGGAAGGCGGTCGCGATGATCAGGTACTTGCCCAGCTGGCTGAGCGAGGGACCCTGGTTGTCGTCGGTGGTCGGAGCAATGGACACGTTGAGCCTCGTCGACGGCCAGTAGGAAGACCGAGGCGATCCGGAGAACTTGTGTGCGGATCAACCGGCGTCGATTCTACCTCAGCTGACTTCCGGATTCGATTCAGCCGACACAGGTTTGCCGCCACGGTGGTCTCGACGCGACCACCCGGTCAGAATCAATGTCCGCCTGATCCGGAAATCGACCTCGATGCCGCACGACGCAGAACTCCGCAATCGGCTCAAGAACGTCCACACCTACGCGGCAACACCGTTCACCGACGACCTGCTGCACCTGGACCTCGCCGGCTTCGAACGCAATCTCGAGTTCCAGGTCGAGCACGGCATGCAGGTGATCGCCGTCGGGGGCGGAACCGGTGAGATCGAGACCCTGACGGTCGATGAACTGGAAACACTGGTCGGGACGGCGCTGCGGACCGTCGCCGGCCGGGCACTGGTGATTGCCTGCCTGCCGGCAAACCTGGGCGAAGCGGTCGAGTTGCTGGGCCGGTACCAGCGGCTGGGTGTGGAGATCTGCCTGGGTATGCCGCCGTTGATTCGATCGAAGATCCCCACCGACCTCTCGGGAACCTGGAACTACTTCAACGAACTGGGCAGTAGCACCAACCTGCCGCTGATGCCCTACAACACCCAGGGCTGGCCGGCGGAATTCGTGGTCGAGCTGGCCGAGATCGATGTGATCATCGGGGTCAAGGACCCCTGCCAGGTGCCGCACGAGTTCTTCCGGGCGATCCGGATGCTGGGTGATCGCTTTGTCTGGATCGGCAACAAGAAGCACGACCCGGGAGTGGCTCAGCTGAGGTACCAGATGGGGATGGAGGGTTTCACATCGGGGCAGGGCAATTTCTGGCCTGAACCCGAATTGGCAATCCACGCGGCGGGCGTCGAAGGCGACTGGGAGACGATCGTCGAGATCCAGCAGAAGGTGGCGGTGCTCGAACAGCTCAGGCTGGCTCACGATGATGCGGCGATGGTCAAGGCGGGCATGGACCTGGTCGGCCTGGCCGGTGGCCGCGTGCGTCCGCCTCGAGTGGACGCTCCGCCTGAGGCCCGCGAGGCATTTCGTCAGGCATTGGTCTCTGCGGAGTGTCCGCTCGTATGAGCTCCTCGCGCCCGACCAACATCCGCTGGATGATCTTCACCCTGGCGGCCCTGGCCAGTTACATCAACTACGTGCACCGCTACTCGTGGGGGGTGATCAAGCCGTTTTTGCTCGAGGACGGCGTGGTCACCGACGAGAACGTCGGTTGGCTCGACGGCCTGATCGGCATCACCTACGGACTGGGCCAGTTCCCCGGCGGCCTGGCCGGCGATCTGCTCGGTCCGCACCTGGTGATCCCGATCAGCGCGGTGCTGTGGTCGGCGGTCACCGCCGCTCCCGCGCTCGTTTCGGCCTACCAGGGCCTGGCGGTGATCCGACTGGCGATGGGGCTGGTGCAGGCGCCCTGCTATCCCTGCCTGGGCAAGATCACCCAGAGCTGGATACCTCGCTCGATCCGGACCACCCAACAGGGGTTCATCAGTTCGTTTGCCGGGCGAGCCGGCGGGGCCTGCTCGTCACTGATCATCGGAGCCTTGCTGATGGGGGCCTGCGGGACCAGTTGGCAAACGGCGTTGATGATCACCGCCGGAGCCGGAGTGGTGTTCGCGGTGGCCTTCGCGTTGCTGTTCCGCAACACGCCTCGCGAACATCCCTGGGCCAACGCTGCCGAGGCGGCGATGATCGAAGAGGGTGAGGTGGTGGTCGCGGGTGACCAGAAGCTGCGTTGGGACTGGTCCATCGGCAATATCCGAAACATCGGAGCGTTCTTCGGGGCATCGTTTTTCAGCACCTTCGCCGACAACCTGTTCGTGTTCTGGATGCCGACCTTCCTGGTGCAGGACAAGGGTTTTTCCCCGGCGGAGATGGGGATCTTCGCCAGTATCCCCCTGTTCGGAGGTGCCTGCGGCGGACTGCTGGGCGGGATTCTCAACGACGTGCTGATCCGCCGCATGGGGAGTCGCAAGTGGGCACGGCGAGTGATTGCCGGAGGCTGCAAGGTGATCGCGGCGCTGTTGATCTGCAGTAGCCTGTTCTTTGATGACGGACGGGTGGTGATGGGGGTCCTGTTCTTCTGCAAGTTCTTCAGCGACATGAGCCAACCGACCTGGTGGGGCACGGTGACCGATATCGGTGGACCGGCCGCAGGCCGGGTGTTCGGCATGGTCAACACGGTCGGCGCGGCGGGGCTGTTTGCAGCAGGGCCGATCATGGGCTGGATCAAGATCCAGTGGGGTTTCGACGGGTTGTTCTACACTGTCGCAGCCGTCTACCTGATCACAACCGCCTGCTGGCTGATGGTCGACTGCACCAGGCGGTTGGTGGTGGTGGTGGACGAGTAGGCAGCCTGCTCAGTAGAGAAGGGGTCAGGCCCCAACACGGTCCGCCTGCGGCGGAACAAGGAACCGGCAAGTCGCCTCGACCGCCTCGGCCCAGTTCTCTTCGGCCGTGCGGCCTGACTTCTTTCGCGGCACCAGGTCGTGGTCGCCGTCGAGGATCCACTGAATGCGGATGGAATCGGACAACGTGTAGCCGGCTACCTCCTCGGGGGTACCGAACCGGTCTCGCTCGCCCTGGACGATCAGTGTCGCAGTGGCCAGGTCGGCCAGGTGCTCGGTCCGCGTCTTTTCGGGCTTGTCCGGAGGATGAAACGGGTAGCCCAGGCAGACCAGCCCCGCCACACCGCACTCATCTGCGACCAGGCTGGCCATCCGGCCCCCCATCGACTTGCCTCCGATCACCAGGCCATCGGCTCCCAGCTCTTCGATGACCGCTCTCCAGGCATCCAGCAGCACCGGCTGCCGATCGGGTGGTCGCCGCGTCCCGTCCTTGCGGCGTCTCACCATGAAAGGGAACTCGAACCTCACGACCCGGTGCCCGGCGATCGCAAGTCCCCCGGCGATCGCTTCCAGCGACGGGCTGTCCCAACCACGACCCGCTCCATGAGCCAACACGATGGTCCGCTCGGCACCCAGGGGGCCATCGCACAGGAACTCGGGAACGGATGTCACTCGAGTTGGTGATCCGGCTTTACCTATTCGCCAGCCGCAGCCGCCGCCTTGGGCTTGCCGATGCAGTAGAGGTGCTCGGTGGTGCGGAGCAGGATCTGGCCCTTCGAGAAGATCGGGGTGGCCACGGTGAACTCACCCAGCACGTTGGCTCCGACCACCTTGAACTCCTCGCCCGACTCGATCACGAACGTCTTGCCATCTTCTCGCGTGATGTAGATCCGTCCCCCGGCCAGCACCGGTGAACTCGAAAACGCCGTCCGGTTCTTCTCGGCCTGGCCACTCCAGATCGTCTTGCCCGTCTTCACGTCCAGGCAGGTCACCTTACCGCGGTCGCTGCAAACAAAGGCCCGGTTGCCCTGCACGATCGGAGTGGGCACATCAGCCGCGGCACCGCCCTTGTTGACCCAGGCCACATGCGACCGGGTCACATCGCCCTGGCCACCCAGCCGAATGGCCGTCAGCGTGCTTCCGCGAGAATAGGGGGCCAGCAGCAGGTCACCGGCCACTACCGGCGAGGAGATGCTGCGGAAGTACTTTTGCCCCGACGGGTTCAGGCCGCCAACCCGCCACAACTCCTTGCCCGTATTGCAGTCGTGAGCGGTGACATGGTCGGCACCCAGAACCAGCAACCGCTCGGAGCCGCCGCGGTTGAGTACCAGTGGAGTCGTGTAACTCTGAGCCGCCTCGAGCGGCGCCTCGAGATTCCGATCGTGCTTCCACACCACGTCGCCGTCCTTCTTGTCGAACGCGGCGACATACGATCCTCCCGTCTGCATCACCGCCACCAGGACCTTGTCCTTCGAGAGCACCGGCGAGGTGCCGAGGTCCCACCACAGGGTGTCCTTGCCCCAGGCCGTCTGCAGGTTCGTCTGCCACACCAGCTTGCCGGACAGGGTCAGGCAGGCCAGGTCACCGGTCTTGAAATAGACGAACAGCTGTTTGCCGTCGGTCACCGGTGACGGGTTGCTGCCGCTCGCCTTTCTGTGCTTGCCCTGGATCGAGGTCGCCCCGACAGTCGTCTTCCAGATCAACTTGCCCGCTCGGTCCAACGCCATCGTCGTGTTCCCGCTGGCGTCCTGGCAGGTCAGGATGATCTGGTTGTTCCAGATGATCGGCGTCGAGGTGCCCTTGCCCGGCAACTTCAGTCTCCACGCCACGTTCTCCGTGGAGCTCCACTTGAGGGGATAGCTGCCCCTGGGTGCCACGCCGTTGAATGTCGGGCCTCGCCAACTGGGCCAGTTGTTGGCCTGGACAGTAGAAACGGCAACGAGGACGGCCAGCATGGTGAGCAGGGGCAGACGGGGCATGAGGGACTCCGTGGCGAGGGTAATCAGCTGACGGTACAGGATAACAGACCGCTGCGGCGGCGGCGGCGGTGGCGGGCAGGATCGGACCAGCAGCCGCGTCTAGAGCCGGGCCTTCAGTTTCACGATCTCGCGGGCCAGGCGATCACGGAGTTGCAGCAACCATGCGGCGTTCTGGGACCAGTTGGTGTTCTCGGGAAAGAACCGCTTGATGTCCGAAAGTGCCCGCTCGGCCGACTTCATTTCGATCGACTTCTTCCGCCCCGTCTTGACCAGTTCCTCGAGCATGCTGGCGTACTCGAAGTCGTCGACCGACTCGCGGAACGCCTCCAGCCTCAGCGATGGCGTGACGGTGAAGTCGGCTCCCTTGGCCCCGGCTTTACGGCGAGGCGGATAGAAGAACGCCAGTGAACCGTTGGCGTGGCGGGTGTAGGGGTCGATCCAGGGGTTGTTCGAGTTCCCATAGAGGTGATCCCACCCGAACGACTCCCACATCAGCACCCCGCTGCCACCTCGCTGAAACACGTCCAGTGCCAGCACGCGGTTGTTGACTCCGGGCGTGTCGATGGCGATCCGGCTGGTGGCCACGATGTAGCACCACAGCTTCTGCCGATCGTGGGGAATCTTGTAGTCGTCGAAGTAGTACGGCATCCACCGGTCGTAGTTCTCGTCGATCTCGGGGCAGTACGTATCGATCAGGTCCGGAAACGGAAACTCCGTCAGGCCCTCGTTGCCCGGTGATCCGGGATCCATCAGGCCCAGCCCCTGCATGCAGGCGACCACGCGGATCCGCCGTGTCAGCGGGTCGGACTTCAGCAGTTTCAGGAAATGAGCCAGCCGCCTGGGGTTCTCGGTTTCGTCGATCAGGATGTGGACGCGGTCGAGCCAGCCGTGCTTGTCGAGTTCCTCGGCGGTCCGCCGAAAGAACTGCATCACCACGTTGTCGAACTGCTTCCGAGTGATCTCGATCGTGTTCTTCTCGGTCTTCGCCTTGTCGTAGGCGACGATCGTCATCTTCCGCCAGGTCTGCCAGCCCATCGACGTGTGAGGCGAGGAGATGGCGGGGAAGTCGAGTGGTTCGCCGGGCAGGTGATTGAAGTGGTTGCAGGCGGTCGGGTTGGTATGCAGCAGGCAGAGGCTGTTGACCTTGCGTTGGTTGATGAAATGATCGAGTTCGGCGTTGAACTTCCGGAAGTCCCAGTCCTTCAGAGTGATGAAGTTGCCCGGCTCATCGACGTTGAACCCCTTGGGTGGCGGAGTCCAGTTCATCCCGATCTCGGTCAGCAGCGCGGCGTTCTTGGGATAGAACTTCGACTTGGCCATCCGGTCGTAATAGCTGCGGGTCAGCTTCAGGATGTCGGACTTGCTCGAGACTCCGTGGTAGTCGATCACGCGTTGCGGCGACTTGCTGAGGTGATTGAGCTGCTTGACCATGTACTGGCCGCCCATGTCCGATCCGAACGACGCGAACTCGGGCAACTCGAACCCGTACACCTCCAGTTCCACCGGCACATCCAGCCCCTCGTCTTCGAACGCCACGCTCAGCGTTCCCCGGTAGACTCCCGCCGGCGTTCCGCCCGGAACATGCAGCGTGATCCACACGGCGCGGTTGCCATCGAGCGGATCAAGTTTCACGGGGCGGTCCAGCGGCACCAGCGGGTCACCGACCTCGCCGGTCAGGCGTGCCGGAGTGATGTAGCTGCCGGTATTGATCGGTACATACTCGACCAGTCGGATCTCCGCAGCCCGCATCGAAATCGACGACCCCGACCCGGCCAGGGGCGAGAGCGTGACCGAATTGAGCGTGGTGGCTCGGCGCGGGGTCAGCACCAGCTGGAACGACTGCGATTCGTTGGCCGCAGCAGTCACGCGGATGCCACGGCGGACCTGCTGCGGCGGTCGCCGCTTGCGGGTCATCTTGACAGTCGACTCGGCGAACCACATCCGCACCGATTCCGAATCACCCACGCGGTATCGCGTATCGCCGGTGAATTCAGTGGCCGTGCCCACCGACCGCAGCGTCGCCGTCGCTTCGGGCACCGACTCGCGACGACGACGTGGCACCTGCAGGTGGTGGCTGCCCATCGGCTGGTAGTAGAGGTGGTAGCGATGAACACCGGGCGCGGTGATGTTGGCCATCAACCGAATCTCCGCGGTCCGAACGCTGATGTCGTGGATGGTGCCGATGAATCGGCCTCGAACCAGCAGCTCCATCTGCTTGCCGTCGGGCACGAACAACACGTCGTGGGTCCGCCTGGCCTGGGGCAGCAGGGGGGCGAAGTAGCTGATGCGGTAGACGTGCTTCCTGAGAGGTGTTCCCGGTGGGAAGATCGGCTCGTAGGCCAGGGCGGGACACTTGCCACCACCCGATGACGTGAAGCTCATCAGGTGATACCGGCCCGGAGTCACCCCGATCGTCTTCTTCTCGGCCTCGCCTTCCAGCACGTCGCCGGCCAGTTCCGGGCCACTCCTCACCAACGTGAAGCCTCCATCAACGGCCCGACCGATCGCGTTGCCCGCTTCATCCACTTCGACCAGCTTGACCTGGTTGAAGGCCAGGTAGTGGGGATCAAAACGAAATGGCCCGACCCGGTTGATCTCGCGAACGATCCGCTCGGCATCGATCGGCAGCACCTGCCAACCGGCCGTCTTCGCCTCGACCTCCACCGGCACGCGGAACTGGTAGAAGCTGTCGGACCAGTCGGCGGCCGAAACGCCACCGGGCAGGGCCATCAGAACCATGTTGACCATGTTGACCAGCAGGGCGAATCGGCGAGTCATCGGTTGTGGGCCTGTGAGGCAGACATGTGGACCGGTCGTGCATGATAGCGGATCGGTGAGTGGCGAAGCTCGGTGGCGAAAGCAATGCCAGGCACCCCTGCGGTCCAGACTTGCCGCGCGGCAACCGAACAGGAAGACTGCATCTGCGATTCTCCCGAAAAGCCAACACCCATGCCCCGACTCACCGGTGCCCAGTTCCTCGCCGATGTGCTCAACCTCTACGAGGTCAGCCACGTCTTCTTCGTACCGGCGATCCTCAACCAGACGCTCGCCGAGATGGAACTCCGCAACACCGGCATCGACCGGGTGATGACTCATGGCGAGAAGTCGGCCGTCTACATGGCCGATGGTTTCGCGAGGGTCTCGGGTCGGCCGGGCGTCACCTTTGCCCAGTGCGTCGGTGCCGCCAACCTCGCCGCCGCACTGCGGGACCCCTACCTCGCCTGCTCGCCGATTGTGGCCGTCACCGGCGGCCCCTACCACGACACGCGGCATCGGCACACCTACCAGGAAATCGACGACTTCAGCCTCTTCAAGCCGGTCACCAAGTCGAGTACCCGGGTCGAGACGATCGATCGGCTGCCCGAGGCGGTCCGGCAGGCGTTCCGCGAGGCCACCAGTGGCACGCCCGGCCCGACGCACATCGAGCTGCTTGGCCACATGGGCGAGATCGAACTCGAGGAACTCGATGCCGAGCTGTGTTTCGAACCTCACATCACCTCAATCCCGGCAACCCGCAGTGCGGCCGTGCCCGAGGATGTCGTCGAGGCGGTCGCTGTGCTGATCGCTGCCGCGAAACCGGTCATCGTTGCCGGTGGGGGAGTGAAGAGCTCCGGGGCCGGTGAGCTACTCCTGAAACTGGCCGAAACACTCGGCATCCCCGTCGCCACGTCGCTGAACGCCAAGGACACGATCCCGGCCAACCACCCTCTCAACATCGGCGTCCCCGGCCACTACTGCCGCAAGAGCACCAACCAGGCACTGCTCGAAGCCGACCTCGTCTTTTTTGTCGGCAGCCGCACCGGCAGCCAGGTGACCGCTCGCTGGCAGGTGCCACCAGCGGGCACCGAGGTCATCCAGCTCGACATCGCCCCCGAGGAGCTGGGTCGGCATTACGTGAATCGAGCCAGTCTCTGTGGCGATGCCGCCACCGTGCTCGGCCAGATGCTCGAGATCGTCGACGACTCGACCGCGGAATTCCGCCAACCCTGGCGCGACCAGGTGGCCGCCTACGCGGCAGCCTGGCACGACGAGCTGGTCCCGTTGCTCGAATCGGACGCGGTGCCGCTGCGGCCGGAACGGATCTGTGCCGACCTGACTCGCCTGTTGCCGCCCGATGCCATCCTGGTCTCCGAAACCGGCCACAGCGGCATGTGGACCGGCGGCATGATCGACCTGAACCACCCCGACCAGTCGTTCATCCGAGCGGCCGGCTCGCTGGGCTGGGGACTGCCGGCGACCCTGGGTGCGAAGCTGGCTGCCCCCGATCGACCTGTCGTGCTGTTCTCGGGCGACGGAGGCTTCTGGTACCACCTCTCGGAACTCGAGACCGCCGTCCGCTGGAACATCACCTGCGCGCTGCTGGTCAACAACAACACGTCGCTGAACCAGGAGATCGAACTGGTCGACGACGCGTACGGGGGCCAGAGAGGAGCGCGGCACGGTGACCTCTGGCAGTTCACCGACGCCAGCTTCGCCGAGATCGCTGTGGCAATGGGCGCACGCGGGATCAAGGTCACCCGCCCCGGTGAACTCGACACCGCACTCGATGAAGCACTTTCCGGTGATGGACCCTGCGTGATCGAAGTCATGACCGAACAGACCGCGCTGGCGCCGTTGGCCTGGGTAGGAGAGAACTGATGAACCAAGCCGATGCCAGCCCCGACACACCACACGTGCTGCCCGGCGATTCACCGGTCGCGGTGATCGGCCTGGGCACGATGGGACACGGCATCGCACAGGCGTTTGCGGTCGGAGGGTATTCGGTTCGAGCCATCGACGAGCGGCCCGAGACTTCCGCCACGGCTCTGGACCGCATCGGCAGCAATCTCGAACAACTCGCCGACGCCGGACTCTTGCAGAGCGAGCAGATAACCGAGGTGCTCGAACGAATCACCGTTTGTGAAACTCTCGAGGCAACCGTCGATGGAGCACTCTGGGTGACCGAGGCGGCGTGGGAGAACCTCGAGGTCAAGCAGCAGCTGTTCCGGAAGATCGAACCGCTCGTCGATCCTCAGACGATCCTGGCCAGTAACAGCTCCAGCTTCCCGATCACCCGGACTGCCGGTGACCTGGAACATCCCCAACGGGCCATCGTCACGCACTGGTTCAACCCGCCTCACGTGATCCCGGTTGTCGAGGTGGTCGGCGGCGAGCGGACCAGCGAGGCGACGGTGGTGACCGCGCTGGCAACACTCGAAGCGATCGGCAAGACGGCCATCCGCATCGACAAGGAACTGACCGGGTTCCTGGTCAACCGCGTGCAGGTGGCGATGTTCCGCGAGGTGTTTGACCTGCTCGATCGTGGTGTCGCAACGGCCTCGGAAATCGACCGGGCCATCCGCGGCAGCATGGGGCTGCGACTGGCGGCACTGGGGCCCCTGGCGATCATCGACCACGCCGGCTGGGATATCTCCTCGGCCACCTACACCAACCTGGTTCCCGACATGCGGGGCGATACCGAGATCCCCGCCGTCATTAGGCAGCTGGTCGAAGACGGGGACCTGGGTTCCAAGACGGGGCAGGGGGTCTACGCGTATCCACCCGAGACGGTCGACGACACGATCGCCCGGCGAGACGCCGACTACCTGTCGCTGGTCAAGCTGTTGCACTCGCGGGAGGACTCGGCGTGATGACGCCCGAGGAGTTCCGACAACACGGTCGTGACGTGATCGACTGGATCGCCGACTACATGGAGCAGGTCGAGGAGTACCCGGTACTCTCGCAGGTCGCGCCCGGCGACATCCGAGCCGCACTGCCCGACTCGGCACCTCAACAGGGTGAGGGCTTCGACGAGATCCTTGCCGACGTCAAGCGGGTCATCCTGCCCGGCATCACGCACTGGCAGTCACCGAACTTCTTCGGTTACTTCCCGGCCAACACCTCACCCCCCTCGATCCTCGGCGAACTGCTCGCCGCCGGCCTCGGAGTCCAGGGCATGCTCTGGACCACCAGCCCCGCCTGCACCGAACTCGAACAGCACGTGCTCGACTGGCTGATCGAGATGCTCGATCTGCCCGAGTCGTTTCATTCGGGTGGCGACGGAGGCGGAGTGATCCAGGACACCGCCTCGAGCGCCTCGCTGTGTGCACTGCTGGCCGCCTGCCACCGCGCAACCGACAGCAAGCCCCACGACACACGGCAAAAAGGGATCGACTCGTGGCAACTCGCCTACACCTCCGACCAGGCCCACTCGTCGATCGAGAAGGCGATGATGATCGCCGGCATGGGCACCGATCGCCTGAGGGTGATCGCGAGCGACGACGAGGGGAGAATGCGACCCGATCGGCTCGAACAGCAGATGACAATCGATGCGACTCACGGACTGCGACCCACGTTCGTCTGTGCCACCGTCGGCACCACCTCATCCGGTGCGGTCGATCCGTTGCCCGAGATCGGAAGAATCTGCCATGAACACAAAGCCTGGCTCCACGTCGACGCGGCGATGGCCGGCACGGCAGCGATCTGTCCGGAATTCCGCGAAATGCACGAGGGCCTCGAGCTGGCCGACAGCTACACCTTCAACCCGCACAAGTGGATGTTCGTCAACTTCGACTGCAACTGCTTCTTCGTCGCCGACCGAAAGCCGTTGCTGCAGGCGCTCAGCGTATTGCCCGATTACCTCAGAAACCGGGCGTCGCAGTCGGGCGAGGTGGTCGACTTTCGCGACTGGCACATCCCGCTGGGTCGCCGCTTCCGTGCCCTGAAACTCTGGTTCGTGATCCGCAGTTTCGGCGTCGAGGGCCTGCAGCAGAAGATCCGGTCGCACGTCGAGTGGGCCGGGCGGTTTGCTGAGTGGGTCGAGGCCGACGGCGACTTCGAGCTGGCGGCCCGGCCGTCGCTGAACCTGGTCTGCTTCCGCCACACCGGCGGTGACGAAATGAACCAGGAACTGGTCGATTCGCTCAATGACTCCGGCGACCTGTTCCTGACTCACACGGTGCTCGACGATCAGCTGACGCTGAGATTCTCGATCGGGCAAACGTCGACGCGGCTGGACAACGTCGAGAGGGCCTGGGCAGCGATCCAGGGGACCGCGGCTGAGTTGGCGTAAATCGGGCTCCCGTCGCCCTACAGCACGCCGCAGTAGTTCATCGCAGCCAGGACGTAGATGCGGGCCGAGTCGACCACACGGGTGATCGAGACGTTTTCGATATCGGCATGCGCCGTCTCGTTACTCGGCCCGTAGTAGATCGTCGGCACCCCGCTGCCGTGTACGTACAGGTTGGCATCGCCGACGATCCGGCGTCCGATGACACGAGGGTTCTCGTCGAAGAGTTCCTGGTGAGCAGCCCCAACAGCCTCGACCAGCGGATCGTCCAGCGCGGTCTCAAACGGCTCACGCTCGTGATCCATCGTCACCTCCGCCGTCATCCCACCCGCCTCCGCGATCGGAGCGACCAGTTGCTCAAGCTCCTCGAGCACCTCGGGGGCACTCTTGCCCGGCGACCAGCGACGGGTGCCGGTGAAGCGGCACGAGACGGGCGTGCGGTTGAAGTAGTCGCCGGCGTGCAGGATGCCCAGGTCGATCCGCTCGGCACCGGCCAACGGATGCACGTCCTGTGTGTCGAGCTCGTCCTGTCGTGCGGCGATGGCGGCGACCAGGTCACCGGCAAACCGGATCGGGTTGTCTTTGAAGTCGACATACTGCGTGTGGCGACCTCCGTTTGAAGGCGTCAGCGTGACGGTGAAGACCATCGACCCCATGCTCATCACCCACAGCTCGTCGTCACCCTCGACGATGATGATCCGGTCGGCGGCGACGCGTCCGTCGTTGATGTCCTGGATCAGAGCCTTGGGCCCGTCCTTCCCGGCCTCGGGCTCCTCGTGCCCGACCACCGCCGTCAGCCACAGGTCACCGGCCAGGGTGGTTCCGGACTCCTGCAACGCCCGCACCACTCCCAGCACCGCCGCCATGCCTCCCTTCATGTCCGTGGTACCGCGTCCGTACAGCAGATCGCCGTCGCGGTAGCACGACTGGTTGGTCTGGTTGGGGATCGTGTCGAGATGCCCGTTGAGCATCAGGGTGGGGCCGTCGCCCTGGCCGCGGACGCACGCATAGAGATTCGGGCGACCCGCAGTCACCTCGCGAACATCCACCTCCAGTCCCAACTCGACCAGCTGACGCTCGTAGTACGCACAGACCTCGGTCTCGTTCATCGTCACGCTGGGAATCTTGACCATCTCCTCGGTCAATTCCGCAATCCACTCGCCGTCGATCTTCTCGAGCACCGCGTGCCGGTCAGCCATCGTCGCCGTCCGTCTCGAGAAACTCGTTGGGCTGCTGGAAGATCCCGATGCCCAGCAGCCCGTCCGGAGCATGGGCCTCGTGCACGCTGCCCGGGTGACGCCAGACGAAATTGCCCGCCGTACAGACACCCTCATCATCAACCAGGCTGCCTTCGAGGATGAAGGTCTGCTCGACACCGAGGTGCCGGTGCATCGGCAGCCGGGCACCGGGTTCGGCCCGGAACAGCGCGGTGAACCCCTCGCCGTCAGGTTCCTGGAACAGGATCTTGATGTCGATCCCAGGAAACGCCGTCGGCTGCCAGGGCATCTGTTCGACGTCGACGTAGACCGAGCCGGGTGGTGTGCTCATGGAGAACTCATTGGCGGAGGCAACTTGGGAGTTTCCTGTCACTTTCGAACGCAGGTTGTGCGCTCACTTCCCCGCCGGCACCTCCGTAACCTCGATCCCCGAGAGCATCGGTAGCTCGGATGTCTTGGAAACCAGCTCGATCGTCAACTGGTCCTTGACCGACACGTTGCGGACTTCGAGCACCACAGTTCCATCCTTGCTCGACTTGGCCGCATCGACGCTCTTGAGCACGACCTGGCCCTGGACATGAACGTCGAACACCCTCTGGCCGGGTCGAGCCTGCTTGGCTGAGCCGGACGAGAAGTAGAGTCGGACCGAATAGCGAGCCGGCCGGTCACCTGCGCCCCTGAGTGGAACGGTGCACCTCTTGATGCCCAGGGCCGAGGACGAGTAGACCCACGCAGCGGGACTCGTGCTCGTCTCGCTGGAGTCTCCATCGTAGCTGACAAACTTGCCTCCCTCGGCAAACGACTCGCCGAGGCTGAGGTTCAACTCCAGCCCGGTCGTCTTGGGCGACTTGGGCCTGGGGTAACTGAGCCAGAGTTTCCCGGTCGCGTCGCGGCGGTCGCCGGGAGCTCCGAGGTTCAGTGACAGTTTCTTGACCGGAGTCGCGGTACCCACGCCACTGTAGATCCCCCACGCCCTCCGAGGAGCTCTCGGTTCCATGACGACGGTCGAGGCGATCGAGAACAGGCAGACGCATCCGGCACTCGCCTCGGGAATCATCACCAGCCCGTTGGCGGGAATCGCGTTGATCCAGCACCCCAGCCGGTGCCCGGCAAAGTGCCTCGTGCCGCTGTCCGACTGCAAGTCGTAGAACGCGGTGAAGCCCGAGCGGAAGAAGAGCATGTTGGGCGCGGCGGTATTCATCCCGCAGTGGTGACCCGGCCGCATGAAGCTCCACGGCACCTCCTTGCCGGTCAGCGGATGGATCCGCGTGATCTGCTTGCCGGTCTTCAGGTCATACGACCACGGTTCGGCGATGATCCGGCTGCCGACGATGATCGGCCGGTGCCGGTAGTTGGCATCCTTGGACCACAGCTTGTAGCCGTTGACCGACGAGAGTGCCACGAGCCGTCGCTTCTTGAATTCTCCGGAGATGAACTGCCTCCAGTAGTGACCGTTGGCATTGGCACCACCCAACAGCAGCACTCCGTCCTTGTAGATCATCGTCAGGCGACCGCCGCCGATGCCGATGTCGCTGGTGTCTGTGACATCAACCCCCTGCCGCCACAGTTCCTTGCCGGTATGCGAATCGAGTGCCATGGCGGTGCGGGCGTCGATCCGCTTCTGCCGGTCCTCGGCCCGCTTGCGGTCTTCGCCCTTGAGGTTCAAGAGCTCGGTCTTGTCCTGCTTCAGCAACGCCTGCCGCTGCTCGGCGGTGATCGTGCTGTCGATGAAGTGAACGCGTCCCGGCCCCAGGGCGATCGTTCGGAAATCGATGCTCTTGCCCTGGTAACTCCACAGGTGCTTGCCGGTCTTCAGATCGATGGCAAAGATCGCATCGGTGGCATCGGTCGTCTGCTTGCCACGCCGTGCCCGTGCGGCATTGAGCCGCTTGCGGCGGGTGGCGGTGCCCAGCAGCATTCCCTCGGACAAAGCCACGTAGCCCCATTCGTGCTCCTTCACGTCCTTGCCCTTGGGCAACAGGTGCGTCGCCTGGAGCTTTCCGGTGGCAGCGTCCAGCTGCAGGCAGCGGGAATCGAGCATCATGAAGACGCTGTTGTCGTTGGCGACGAGGTTGCCCGGGGAGTGGTTCTGGAACACGCCCGTGCGGATCGCCTTGCTGTTCTCGAATTCCCAGAGGAACTGGCCGTTGTAGGCGTCGTAGGCCATCAGGCTCTCGGTGCCCTGGATGAACATTCGCCCGTTGGTCGAAACCGGGCCGACGGCTCCGTCGTGGCGGTTGATCATCTTGCCCGGGCCGGGGTCGCCGTACCACAGCACTCCCAGTCCGCCGCGGATCAACTGGTCGTCGGAGCAGGCCGTATTGCCGGCGTCGCCGTACTGGTGCGACCAGCTACCGGCTCCGGGCAACTTGCCCCGCTCCAGCACCGTGAAACTCCCGCCCAGTTCCGTCACCGACTGGTCCTTGAGCCCCAGGCTGTCTCGCCAGGCGGCGTCGAACTTGTGAGTGCCGCCCAGGCAGATCGCTCCACCACACGGCTTCAGGTGACGTGCGACCACGTCGCCGGCGACCGGCACGCGACCCGTCAGCAGGTGCGTGTCGCTGACCACCAGGTTGGCGAAGTAATTCGAGTAGGGAATCTCACCGGCAGCCGCCTCGTGGATCGTGATCCTGTGTCCATAGAGACCGGTTCGGACCAGGGCCTTGCGGGCCGTGGCCACCTTGGCCGGGTCGGACTCGACACCGTAGATCTTCAGCCCGCTGTTGCGAGCCAGTGCCAGCGCCAGCCGGCCCTGTTCGGCTCCCACCACCAGGCAGAACCCGGTGCGAATACCGGTTTGTGCCAGGATCGCCTTCGCCGATGACTCGTAGACCGCGGTCCACTTGTCCTGCGGATACGGATCGGCAACCGGCTTGCCCTCTGCGACCTGATTGCCCCTGGCACCGGCCGCGAAGCAGTGGATGTGACCCGAATCGGTGCTGACGACCAGGCGACCGTCCGAGACGGCCAGCCCGCGCGCGGATCCCTTTACGGCCAACCGTCCGGTTGGCTTGCCGGTCTTCGCGTCGAAGATCTCGACGATGTTCTTACCGCCGACGATCACCGAGTTGGCGGTCAGGATGACCGCGGAGTTCGAGGTGCACTTCGCCTTCCACTCGACACCCACTTCCTCCTGGGCGTTCAGCTTCGCGCGAACCGCGTCGGCCTTGACCAGGTATTCCGGTTTCTCGATCTTCCCGCTGCGGTACTCGCTGTACACGGCCCGCAGGTCGTTGCGGAGCTTGGCTCGGTTGGCGTTGACCGTCGCATAGATCTTCTGGTTGATCCGCGCCAGGGATCCTCCGGTGGTCACGTAGGTCGAGCCGGCAGAACCGGCGACCTGGCTGCCGAGTGTGAAGATGCGGAGTTTGCCGCCGAGAATCACGGCGTTGGCGCCGGCGACCTGGCCGGAGGAGAGGTTGAGCGTTTCGCCGGACGAACCGCCTCGCCAACCGGAAACGACCTTGATCTTGCCCGTCTTGCGATCAACGGCCGAGGGCCTGGATCGGCCCGAGGGGAAGTAGAGTGCCGTCTTGGTGGCCAGCAGGTACCCCTGCGGCGACAGGTCGACTCGACCCGCATTGCCATGGCTGACCTGGTCGTTGCGCCAGATCGGCTTGCCGGACTTCGCGTCGACGGCTGCGAGGTAGACATTTTCGTGAGGGAAGATGCCGGCGCCGAAGTAGGCGATGCCGTTTTCGACGAGGATCCCGGTCCGGACCGGCCACCGCGAAATCATCTCGCCTCGAGCCACGATCCGCTCGTCGGCCAGGCCCAGCCGCAGTTTCCACAACACTCGACCGGTCCCCGCATCCAGGCACCACGCGTATCCATCCTCGCTGCCGATATACACCCGTCCGTCGGCGACGCTTGGAGCCAACCGAATCGGTGCATCGGTAAAGGTCGTCCAGACCGTCTGGCCCGTCGCGGCATCGACGCACTGAATGCGATGATCAACCGAGCTGCCGAAGTAGACTCGGCCCTTGACGATCGCCACGTGCAGTGCGTC
>Ga0066376_10001511_pt1 | contig 22558 bp, 20 predicted proteins | sample Knorr_S15_td_Bot_FD_77009 | JGI IMG/M metagenome (GOLD analysis project Ga0066376, IMG submission 77009) | Marine microbial communities from Southern Atlantic Ocean transect - Knorr_S15_td_Bottom_ad_5009_LV_A | ecosystem: Environmental > Aquatic > Marine > Oceanic | place: Southern Atlantic...
ATCTTTCCGGAGCTCAGCCGGGAGTATGTCCGCCAGGGCGCGGAAATTTTGGTGGTGATCACCAATGATTCCTGGTACGGCCGCACCGCCGCCCCCTCTCAGCATCTCCAAATGGCCGCTTTTCGTGCCATAGAGACTCGTAAACCGCTTCTTCGCTCTGCCAACAGCGGCTATACAGTCGTTATCGACCCTCTGGGCCAACAGGGCCAGAAGATCGGACTGTTCGAGGAGGGAATGTTCATTGCCGAAGTTGCCGGGAACAATTACCGCTCCATTTACTCTTATACAGGGGAATGGATTAATATAGCCTTGATAGGAGTTACACTCATGTTGGCTTTGGGGAGCCGCTTTCGAAAATCAGATTCTCAAGGATCCAAGAGATCGAAAAGGAAATAAGCGCTGTGGAAGACCTTCAGGAACACTACAATCATCTGAAAAAGCGGATCACACACCTCTGGGAGTATCTTTGACGTAGAAGGAAAGCGTACCGAGCTGGGGAAGATTGAGGTGCGGATTGCTGATCCTGCCTTTTGGGGAAACCCCGAGGATTCACAAAAGCAGCTCTTGAAGAGGCGAAGCCAGTTGGAAGAGAGCATTAACCTGGCCGAGCAGTATCAAAGTTCCCTGGGCGATCTGGCCGCCTTACTGGAGCTGCAGGACGAGGGTGAAGACGTCACCTCCGACCTTCAGGAAGAACTTTCCAGGCTGGAAGAGAGCCTCTCGGAAACCGAGTTGCAGACTCTCCTTTCCGGCCCCCACGATCGGAATGACTCCATCGTGACGATTCATCCCGGTGCCGGTGGGACGGAGAGCCAGGATTGGGCGGAGATGCTTCTGCGCATGTACCTGCGTTGGGCTGAAAAGCGCGGCTATCGCACAGAGGTCACTGATTACCAGGTGGGTGAGGAAGCCGGGATTAAGTCCGTCACCTTTCTGGTGGAGGGGGAGTTCGCTTACGGTTATCTTTGCTCGGAAATCGGGGTTCACCGGCTGGTTCGGATCTCTCCTTATGATGCCGCTGGTCGGCGACACACTTCGTTCGCTTCCGTCTTCGTCACCCCGGAAATTGAGGAAGAGATCGATATCGTGGTTGACGAAAAGGATCTCAGGATTGATACCTATCGGTCTTCGGGGGCGGGCGGACAGCACGTCAACGTGACCGATTCTGCGGTTCGGATCACACACAATCCCAGCGGGATTGTGGTCCAGTGTCAGAACGAACGCTCCCAGCATCGTAATAAAGCCACGGCCATGAAAATCCTCAAGTCCAGGCTCTTTGAGTTGGAGATGGAAAAGAAAAGGAAGGAACTGGATCAACTGGAGGACAGTAAAGCCGAGATCGCTTGGGGGAGCCAGATTCGATCGTATGTTCTGCACCCCTATCGTCTGGTGAAGGATCATCGAACCAAGGTGGAAATCGGAGATGTCGATTCCGTTTTGAATGGGCAATTGGATTCCTTCATCAACGAATTCTTGAAAAAAAAGAGTGAAGAAAAAAGTAAGGTAACGAAGTCGTAAATGGAAGAACCGGAAGAAGGTCAGACCACGGAAGAGGAATATCAGCCGCCCGAGATCAGCTCCGAGCACCTGCAGGAGCAGATCGAGTTGGTTCGCCAGCTGGCCTCTGCTGCACCGCCGGTATTCCGTGAACGCCCTCTGCCCGCCTGGAAACAGATCGTCTATCCGGTTGTGGTTTTCGGAGTGCTCTTTTTCGTGGTGTTCCTGCTGATTTTTAACCGCAGCCGTCTCCAGCTGATTGCCTCGATGGGGGAAGGGTGGAGCAGTACCTACGGTGATCGGCAAAACGAGGTCTTTCGACTGCCTCCTCCTCCACCCAAGGCTGTGACTACCCGAACCGTGTTTCCAAGCGGACGGATCTCCTTCGGTGGCGCAGAAGAGGAGACGGAGGGCGTACTCTTTCTGGATAGACAACCCCCTGCGCTGGGGAAAGCAAAGAAAGAGAAAGCCCCCGCTGCCATTATCCTGGCCAAGAACTCCTTTAATAAGGCTGCCTTCACCCTCTTGACGGCGACATCGGAGACTGTCGCTGAGCTGACCCAGAACAATATTGAGGGGTTTGATTTCCAAGACTGGCGACCGGTTAAGGACGATCCACCGGAGGCCTGGATCGATTTGGTGGTCACCCGCGGTACCGATGGAGAGCTGGTCCATCTGATTTGGTCCGTCAACACAGAGACGGAAAGGATCAACCCTCTCAGTCAGGCCGCCCGGGATCTGGAAGCTTCCCGATAAGTAGTCCGAAAAGGGTACCCGCTCGTGGTCATACGCAGTCAGAGCCGAGGGCTTTAGCCCACGGGCCAGAGGTGTCTTGGCCGAATTTCCCGAAGCTGCTAGAATTGGCTTAAATTAACAAGGAGAAAACTGTAGTTCATGGCCCAGTCTTCGGAAGTCAAAACATCCCCGGGAATCGAAGAGGAATTGGAAGTTTTTTCCAAATATCTCAAGAAGAGCGGACTCAAAATGACCCGTCAGCGCCAGTTGGTGGTGGAGAGCTTCCTGCTGGCGGGGGGCCATTTGAGCACGGAGGAACTCTACGAACTGGTCAAGAAGAAGGATGCAAAGCTCGGCTTTGTGACCGTCTTCAGAACTCTGAAGACTCTGGCCGATTGTGGACTGGCCCGGGAGACCATTCTTCATGCCGGCCCCACCCGCTTTGAGCATACCTACAAGCGTCCTCACCATCATCACCTCGTGTGCGTGCAGTGTCGGCGCACCATTGAGTTTCTGAGTCCTGCGGAAGAGCAAATTCACGAAGAAATCACTTCCGAGTACGGCTTCAAACCGGTGAGCCATAATTTGCAGATCTTTGGAATCTGCCCGGACTGTCAAAAGAAGCAAAAAACCACTCTAGAGACGGTGGACTCCGATTTGGTCTTTGCGCGAGACGCCCTAAAGATTGCCATGGCCACCGAAAGAAGGGGGATGAACTTCTACAAGACCGCCTCTGAAATTGTCACCCACGCGCCTACCAAGAAGATTTTTCTCGAGATGCTCGACGAAGAAAAGGGACATCTCAGTCGACTGCAAAAAGAGTGGAAACGGCTCATGAAAAAGGACAGGAACCTGCGGACAGCACCTGTTTTTCTACACTTCGATTACGAAGCTTTGAAGAACATCTTTCCTTCTCGGAGTGAGGTCAAGAGAAAGCTGAAAGCCAACATTAGCGAAGTCGATGCTTTGGGACTGGCGATGAAGATGGAACTGGAGGCTTTCCGATTCTTTACCGACTACGGCGATCGATTCAATGACACCAAGGGCAAAGACATCTTCCTGCAGTTTGCCACCGAAGAAGAGGAACACTACCAGCTCATCAAGAGTGAATACGACCGGCTAGTGCAAAGAAAAGGCTGATCGCTGTCCGAAGGCCGCCGGAAATCCCAAATCCTAAATCCCAAATTCCAAACAAATCCCAAATTCCAAGTTCCAAACCACAGCCGGAAGACCGGCTGAAAACAGGAAACCCATCCGAAAGAACCGGTTGCCGAAGCAACAGTCTTGACCCAAGAGGTTTTGGATTTGGAATTTAGGATTTGGGATTTCCGGCGGCCGGCCGGTAATTTAGGGTTTGTAATTTGGTATTTTCTCTGACCGGCGGCCAGAGACCGCCGGTCAGAGGTGATTGTTACAATTCCCAGGTGAAATTTCGCTGGAGCGTTCTCCCAAGTCTCCCAGAGCAAATCCAATCGCTTTCCACTCAGTTGGAGGTTTCCCCCCTGGTAGCTCATCTGCTGCTTCAGCGGGGATTTGACGATCCCGAGCAGGCTCGCAAATTTCTCAAACCCAGCCTGGAAGACCTTCATGATCCCTATTTGATGAAAGATATGGATCGTGTCGTGGGTCGTATACTTCAGGCCCGGGATCTGGGGGAGAAGATCCTGATTTATGGGGACTATGATGTCGACGGCATTACCTCCACGGTGGTCTTGAAGCGGGCCCTGGAAATGCTGGGTGCCTCGGTCGGTTTTTATATGCCCCGGCGATTGGAAGAGGGATACGGCGTTCAAAAGGATGCATTGAAACAGGCCTCTCAGGATGGGTATCGTCTGATCATCACCGTCGACAACGGGATCCGGGCCTTTGAGGCGGCGGATGTGGCCCGTGATCTGGGACTCGACTTGATCGTCACCGATCATCATGTTCCCGACAGTTCCTATCCCGATGTCTATGCCATATTGAATCCCCACCGTAAGGAGTGCGCTTACCCGGACAAGAATCTGGCTGCCGTAGGAGTGGTGTTCAAACTGGTTCAAGCCCTTTTCCGAACCGCCGGCAGAGAAGGGGTCATCCGCCATTTCCTGAAACTGGTGGCCATTGGAACCATCGCTGACGTGGTTCCTCTGGTGGGAGAGAATCGGATCCTGGTTCGGTTTGGTCTGGAGGGGTTGGCCCATCCGCAAAATCCCGGGCTCAAGGCCCTTCTCAGCGGTGCCGGGGTTCGGGGAGAAGTGGATTTCTCCGATGTGGGATTCAAGCTTGCGCCGCGGATCAATGCGGTGACCCGAATGGGGGGTGGCCGTGAGGTGGTGGATCTGTTCAGTGTCGATGATCAGGCCGATGCTCAGGCCATCGTAGAGGAAATGAACGTCAAGAATACGCTCAGGCAGCAGGAGGAGAGGCGTATTCTGAGTGAGATTGAAGATCGAGTGCAGCAGAATCCCGAAGCCTTTGCCGGCAAGTTTTTGACCGTGGCTGGCCGGCACTGGCATCGTGGGGTCATTGGAATCGTGGCCGCCCGACTGGCGGAACGCTTCTATCGTCCTGTGCTGGTTCTCTCCATTGAGGACTCCTTTTGTCAGGGCTCGGGACGCAGTATTCCAGATTTCAACCTCCTGGAGGCTCTTGATGAGTGTCGTGATCTTTTCGAGCAATATGGAGGGCATGCTCAGGCAGTAGGCTGTCGGTTGGGTGAAGAATTTTGTAAACCCGGTAAAGTGGAGGAACTGGCCCGACGACTGGAAATTTATGCTTCTGAAAAACTGCTTTCTGAGAATCTGGTGCCTTCGCTTCGTATTGAAAGTGTTCTGTCCAATCAGGAGATAAACCTACCCCTTTACGAAGCGGTCGAACAACTCACTCCTTTCGGCAGGGGAAATCCGGTCCCGGTATTCGCATCAAAGAAGATGAAGATTGTGGGTGGGCCCTGGGTCCTGAAGGACCAGCACCTGAAATTACAGGTTCAGTGCAACGGCTCTCGGGTGGACGCCATCTGGTGGAAAAATGGTGCTCTTGCTGATGACATTACCGTAGGTTCTCATGTGGATTTAGCCTATACGATGAGCCGGGACAATTACCTGGGAAAAGACAAGTTGTTGTTGACCATCCGTGACATGCAGCTTCCTTGAGTTGTGCAGGCCATTTCCAAGTCTCCGGAGATGAAAACTTCCCATTAGAAACGAAGAGTCACCCCCCCCGCTGACTTCGAACTGGTGAGAGTAATTGGGCTCCTCGATGATCCAACAGCTGCCGAGCCAGAAGGGGCTGCACCAGATGCCGCTGGGATCTGATCGAATGAAAGTGGGAGTCCAGCGAGCGGCCAGCCGGATGCCGATATGATCACTCCTGTACAATTTCACGCCTCCACCCCCGGTGGTGGAAAATTTCTTCATGCTTTCGACACTGTTTCCCTCGATGTTGTCGGGAGCGTAACTGGTCATGCCCAATCCAATAAAAAGGAAGGGTCTAAGGGGTGCATCGGGTGCCCCAAAGTTAAAGGTGAACATGGCGTGGTAGTTTCGAACCGTCATGTCCGTGATCTCCACTTTCTCTCCTTCCGCACCGCTTAACTCCATCGTGCTTAATTGTTCGCTGTATTGGAACCCGAATCCGTTCATTTCACCGGCCAGAAGATCCACCTGGAAACCCCAGGTAGGGCCACTTTTGGGAGTGATCTTGTCGATGAGGCGGCCACCGCTAATGTTATCGGGACCAAAGGTGATCCCTTCACTAAAGGTGTAGCCAAAGAAGGCGGCGAACTCAATCCTATAGTCCTTCCCAAAGTCCTGGGCCAGCGCCGATGGACTCAGAGCAAACATGAGTACCAACACCGCAAAAATTCTATTTTTCATATCTTGACTCCTCTTCTTTCTGGTTTCTTCAGATCGATTCAACTGCGGCTAAGATCATGATGCGCGTGAATAGGCGAAGCTTTGGGTCGATCATATTGCCAATGATAGACCAGTACACAACTTGTGTGAAAGTGTCCGGGTGGGGTAAACGGCTGAAAACCTGTCATGATCACAACGGAGCGATTTTATTGGTACGGAATTGCTCTGAAATTGCCTTGATTTGCCGAGAGTGTTGGCCCTAAAGTGTTAGAATCCCGAAGTGGTAAGGCTCATTGTACAAAGGTGCTTCACATTCCGATTCTGCACCAGCTACACAAAAAGGGGCTAAACGGGTTATGAACCTCTCCAAGGTAATTCGCCTCCTCTTGCTCCTTTGCATCCTTCTAGGGGGTGCGGCTATCGTGTGGAGCTTTCTCTCCCGACGTCAGGGACAAATGGTTCTTCCTGATGTCTCCATTCTCTCACCGGACATTAGCCGTCAGACCACGCAGTTTCAATACGCGGAGCACAAGCGCGGGAAAACGGTGTTCACGGTTTATGCAGAGACCAGCACACAGACGGTCAGCCAGGTCCACACGCTGGAGGATGTGACCTTTACTTATTACGACGAGGGCGGAGAACCTTCCGATGTCATCTCGGCTCAAGAAGCGGTCTACCACCTCCCGGAAAAACAGATTGAGTTCTCCGGTAATACCACCATTCAGTTGGCCGATGGCACCGAGGTATTCTCAGACCAGGTCAGTGCCGACCTGGTTCAGGAAAGTGCGGTGATCCAAGGGAGTTTTCGGTTCAAGAAGGGCAATATTGAAGGGAATGGCGAGTCCCTGAACTACCTCTTTCCCCGACGGGAGCTTCATGTGGGAAAGGGGCTGCAGTTGTGGACCGATTCCGAGTCAGGTCCGATCGAAGGGCAGGCTTCTCGGGCCGTCTATTTACTTACGGAAGGAACGATTATCCTGGAGGGGGAGGCGCGGATCTCAGGGGGCGAGACGGATCTGAAGGCCGATCAAATGCTGGTTTATCTGACCCCGGAAAACCGAATTCAAAAAATTCTCAGCTCGGGTCGGGCCCACCTCGAGTCGGCTGGCTCGAAATCGCTATCGGGCCATCAGATTAATGTGGTTTTCAATCCTGCTGCAGGTCGAGTGGACTCGATTGAGGTACTGGCCCAGCAGCCCAGGACACTTCAAAGAGCCGTTTACTCGGAGCAGGGACCCGGGAGAAACTATTTTCTGGAGGCCGACCAGATTGATGTTTTCCCCAATCGGGCAGGGAACTTCAAGGGAATGGTCCTGGAGAAATTTACAGCCCAGGGGGAGGTTCGGTTTCACTCTCCCACTCTTGGGATTGAGGACTCCAGTTCCAACCAGATGGATGGGCGGTTTTCCGAAAGTGGGGAGCATTTGCAGCAACTCGATCTGCAAGGACAGGTGTCGGTCACCCGGAAATCCGATGGCCAGGCCTGGACAGAGGAAAAGTTACGGGGTGAGGCATTGAGCCTGCGTTTTGGGCCGACTCAAGAGATTGAACAGGCCAGAGCCACCGGCAATGTGGTCTTGAGGTTGGATTCCCCACAGGGTTATCGTCAACTCTCGGCTCGGGAATCTTTAGATGTGAGCTATCTGGAGGGAGCTCCACAGCGAATTGTGAGCAGAGGAGACAGCCGAATGGAAAGAGTGAGCCCTGACCAGAAAGTCGTCTTGAAAGCTCCTTTAATCGATATCCGCTATCGGCAGGGTCTTCTGGATCACATGATGGCGCAGGGGGGAGTGACTCTGGAATCGAACGATAAGGGGACAGCCAGATACACGAGCAGTCAGCGACTGGAGGTCTCTTATCAGGACCAGAAGATGGAGCGGGCCATCCAGTCGGGTGATTTTCATTTCTGGGAGGGTACTCCTGCCACCATCGATGTGCAGTCGGATCAAGCCGTCTATGATCCCGAAAGCCAAAAAGTGACCATGACGGGAGAGAGCCCGACACTCAAGTTCATGGGAACAAACAGCGGCGCTGAGGCTTCACCGATGGAGACCGTGGCCGAGCGCCTCGAGGTGGATTCGCAGACGGGCGAGGTGAGCGCCGCTGGAAAGGTGAGAAGCTTCCTTCGAGAGCAGGACGATCCCATCGTCATTACCGCCGGTCGCATGCAGGCCGATCCGGAGACGGGCTGGATCAATTATTTTTCCAATCCTAGAATTGTGCAACAATCCAACTCCATCACAGGGAACACCATACGTTACAATCACAAGGAGCAACAATTGGTGGTCGAGGAGAGCGTGGAGAGTTTTCTGATACAGGAGAGCCCAACAGAGGAAAAAGTGTACAAGGTGGAAGCGGACCGGCTGCTCTACAATCGAGCGGACCTGCGGGCACGCTACGAAGGGAACGTTAGGGTCAGTACAGAGGATCTGATTGTCGATGCTCCTTTTGTGGACTTCGTTTTTGCAGCAGGCGACCAGAGTCAGCTCCAGGAGATTGTGGCCTGGGGAGGTGTAGAAATTATCCAAGGGGAAAGGAATGCCCACGGGGATCAGGCGGTACATGATCCCATCCAAGACAAAGTTGTCCTCACCGGAGATCCCGCCCGGGTCGTTGAAAGCAACCAGGATACGGTCACGGGTCGTCAACTCACTTTCTTCATCGGAGATGAGAGACTCTTGATTGAAAATCCCTCTGCTCACGAAACGCCATGAATTCAAAAGAGTCCCCCCTCACACTAGAGGTCCGGAAGCTCGATAAGGCTTATCGAGGAAGAAGGGTCGTCAACGATGTCAGCTTAACGATTTCATCCGGAGAAGTGGTGGGGTTGCTGGGACCCAATGGTGCGGGGAAGACCACCACTTTTTACATGATTGTCGGTCTGACCACTCCGGACAGCGGCAGCGTACATTTGGGTGGAGAGGAGATCACCTCACTGCCCATGTACTTGCGGGCCAGACGGGGAATCAGTTACCTGCCTCAGGAGCCTTCCGTCTTTCGGAAACTTTCCGTGGAGGATAATCTCTATGCGGTGGCTGAGACACTGGATCTGGCGCCAGGAATGGCGGATCAATCGGTCAGCGAACTTCTCGAGGAATTTGGGATTACTGACCTGAGAAAAAGTCTGGCCTACACCCTTTCAGGAGGTGAACGCCGCCGTCTCGAGATTGCTCGTTCCATGATGATCAAACCGAAATTCATTCTCTTGGATGAACCTTTGGCGGGGATTGATCCGTTGGCCGTCTTGGAGATCCAACGCCTCGTTGTCCAACTCAAGTCCAAGAACATCGGCGTCTTGATCACCGATCATAACGTACGGGAAACCCTGAAAATCACCGACCGAGCTTACATTATCAACGAGGGAGCAATCTTCCGAATGGGAACGCCTGATCTGCTTTCCTCCGATATTGAAGTGCGCAAAGTTTACCTGGGGGAAAACTTTAGATTATACTGATTTACAGGGATAACACAGTAAGGAGGCTGTGAATTTCCGTCGTGTTTGTACTCGCGTTTTCAAGACCTTTAGATGAGCAAACATTTAAGACTGACATTAGCATTAACCCTTTCACAGCGACTGGTGATGACACCTTCGCTGCTGCAAAAAATAGAACTCCTCACCCTGAATCGATTAGAACTTTCCGATCTCCTGAATCAGGAACTTGGCGAAAATCCCGTACTCGAAGAAATCGTCGGACAAGGAGACGGTGAAGGGACTGAGAGCCCGGAGGAAAAAGAAAAGTCTGACGATACGGCTGGGTACGAGGACTTCGACTATGAATACTTTTTCGGCGAATACCTGAGTCCCACTTCCCGCCCCCGTGAGTGGGAAGGCAAAAGCGAGCAGCCCTCCTTTGAACTTTTCCTGGCCACCCCGTCCACATTGAACGATCATCTCAACTGGCAACTGAACATGAGTGAAGTTGCCTCTGAGATTCGCGACATTTGCTACTTCATCATCGGCAATATTAATGAGGACGGATACCTGATCCTTCCTGTCGAGGAGATCGCAGAGTCCCTGAAGGTTTCAGAGGAGCAGGTTGAAAAAGCATTGCTCGTTGTGCAGAGCCTGGATCCCATCGGGATAGGATGCCAAGATCTGCAGGAGTGTTTACTGATCCAGATGCGGGCCGCCGGGTTGGGGAATTCGCTGGCCGAACAGCTTGTGCTGGATTTCCTTCCCTTGATTCAGGGCAAGAAGTTTCGAGAACTTGCCAAGCAACTGGGCTGCGAACTGGAAGTCATCGCAGAAGCCATGGAGACGATTCGAAGTTTTTCCCCCAAACCGGGTCAGAAGTATAGTACTCAGAGTCCGGTCTACATCCAGCCCGATGTTCATATTTATAAAGTGGGGGATGACTACCAGATTTCTCTGAACGACGACGGGTTGCCCAAATTAAGGTTGAGCCGCGCTTATCGCGAACTGCTCAGGAAGAAAGACGTCTCCAAGGAAACCAAGAGTTTTGTGAAGGAGCGCTTTCGCTCCGCCATGGAACTGCTAAAGAGTGTAGATCAACGGCAGCAGACCATCTATCGGGCTTGCGTAGCCATCGTGGAGCGACAAAAGGGCTTTCTGGATAGCGGAGCTCCCTATCTCAAGCCGATGTTGATCAAGGATGTGGCCGAAGAACTGGGTGTGCATTCCTCGACTGTCAGCCGGGTTGTGGCCAATAAACATGCCTATACCCCGCAGGGTGTCATCGCGCTTCGAAAGTTTTTCACCAGTGGAATCGAAGGTGCCGACGGTGTGAATGTTTCCGTGGTGCAGGTGAAAGAGAAAATCAAAGGGATTCTTGCTAATGAAGATACCCAGAAACCTCTCTCGGATCAGAAAATCTCCGGCCTTCTGAACGAGGATGGGATTCAGATCACTCGAAGGACCGTTGCCAAGTATCGCGATCAGATGCGAATTCCTGGATCCCGCGAACGAAAGATGGCCGTGCTCTTTTAGTGTGTCTCAATGGCCCCTGAAAAGACCAAGCCGCCTAATCCAACCACCACCGTCAGGAAATTGAGTCAGTTATCGAGCCAACGTCTGAAACTGACCCTAAGGGGTGGTGAGGATGGCCTGGATAATCTCATTACCTCGCCGCGAATTCAAAAGCTGGGGCTGGCCTTGGCCGGTTATATCGACTACCTGCATGAAGGAAGAGTGCAGTTGGTGGGCCGAACGGAAATCCATTACCTGAAGACTTTGTCGGCGGCTGATCGGAAAACAGCCATCAATCAGATCTTTGCCCAGAAATTATCCTGTGTCGTGATTACCTCAGATCTGAAGGCTCCTCCCTCCCTCCTGCGCAATTGCGAGGAAAACAAGGTCCCGCTCTTTAAGACCAAGGCCTTGAGTTCGGTAGCCATCACGGAAATCTCAGGTGTTTTGGAAGAACAGCTGGCCCTGAGGACCACGATTCATGGAGTCTTGATGGAAGTCTATGGGTTGGGGCTTCTTCTCTTGGGGCCCTCCGGTATTGGAAAGAGCGAGTGCGCCCTGGATTTGATCTTACGCGGTCACCGGTTGGTCAGCGATGACATGATCGTGATCCGGAAGTTCGGTTCTGACCGGGTCATGGGTTCGGGCCCCAGTGATTTCCGCTTCCATATGGAGCTTCGCGGATTGGGAATCGTCAACATTAAGGAACTCTTTGGGATTTCGGTGTTGAGTCCAAAAACAATCATCGATATCGCCATGGATCTGGTGCGATGGAATCCCGAGGAGGAGTACGATCGACTGGGACTGGATGAACGGCAATACACCTTGATGGATGTCTCGGTTCCACTGATCACGATGCCCGTGGCACCCGCCAGAAATCTGGCCACGCTGGTGGAAGTTGCGGTACGATTGCAAATGCTGAAGAGTCAGGGTTACAGCCCCTCCGGAGAGTTTTTTAAACAGTTGGATGCACGTCTGAAACCGCCTGGGTCTTCCTCCGATGAAGCATGGCGTCTGTAAAACTTCAATCACTGGTCATCATCACCGGAATGAGCGGCTCGGGAAAGCATACCGCTTTCAACGCCTTTGAGGATTTAGGTTATTTCTGCGTCGACAATCTTCCCACCTCTTTGATCTCTCGCCTCATCCAGATGTCCGTTGCAGCGGGGGGGGAGCTACAGGAAGTAGCGATTGTTATTGATGTTCGACTCGGGGAGCCGCTGGAGGGCTTCGAAAAGCTCTTTGGTGAGATCAGGAAGTCTCACGCCCATGCCAAGATCATTTTCGTGGATGCCTCGACCGAGGTGTTGGCGAGAAGATATGGTGAAACCCGACGACTGCACCCGCTGGCCCAGGACACCACACTGCTCGAAGGTATTCGCGCGGAGCGAAGAAGGCTTGCCAGTGTCCGGACCCTAGCCGACCTGGTTATCGATACCAGTGAATTTTCCGTTCACGATCTCCGCGATTTCATCTACCAGAACTTTCAGCGCACGGACCAAGAGGAGGTTTTGAACGTTTCCCTGGTCAGCTTCGGATTCAAAAACGGGATACCTCACAACTCCGAGCTTGTCTTTGATGTGCGATTTCTTCCCAACCCCTATTTCGTTTCCGCTCTGAAAGAGAAGACGGGAAACGATCCCAGTGTAGCCCAATATATGCTGAAACAGCCGGAGACGGGGGAGATCCTGGGCAGAATCCACGATATGTTAGAATACTTGCTGCCCAAATACACTAGAGAAGGTAAGAAATATCTCACCATCTCCACCGGTTGTGCCGGTGGAAGACTCCGTTGCGTACTGATGGCAAATGATTGGAAGAACCACCTGAAAAAGAAAGGGCTCAAGGTTAATCTGATTCATCGGGATTTACACAGCGAATGACTAGCCCGTAATTCTCACACCTGTTCGTCACGAAGCGGCGGAAGGACCGGCCTGACAAGGCGCGTGACCCGCAAGCGGGTACCCCAGGCCCCCGCAAACGTACTGTAGGTACGTTGGAGGCCGAGGGAGGGGGCACCCGCTTTGCGGGTCGCACAGTCAGGCCGGATCATTGCGCCGATGCAGTAGAGGGGGTGTGAGAAATGCGGGCTGAGGCTGAGAATTCTTTAGTGGGTGCTCTCGTTGTCACGCATGGCCAGTTGGGGCAGGAGCTGGTCTCTGCTGCCCAGGCCATTGTGGGTGAAATCTCCTATGTTGCGGCGGTTTCGATCGGTTGGAATGATGATGTTGACGAATCCAAAAAGAAGATTGAGCAAGCTGTCGCAGAGGTGGATCAGGGGAAGGGTGTCATCATTCTTACAGACATGTTTGGAGGCACTCCTTCGAATCTCTCCCTTCCATTGCTCAAGAGGAATGAAGTGGACATCGTCACGGGCGTTAACCTGCCCATGGTGATCAAGGTGGCAAATCAACCCGGCACTGACTCGCTTTCGGAATTGGTCACCAAAGTGAAGAATCAGGGGCAAAGCCATATCTCGATCGCCAGTGAGCTTTTGGGAGAATGATTCGAAAAACTCTTCGTATCAAGAGCGAACTGGGCCTGCATGCCCGTGCCGCTGCCAAGTTGGTGAAACTGACGTCCCAATTCGAGTCGGACATCAAGTTGTCCCGGACCCATGTCGACGAGCAGGTTGACGCGAAGAGTATCTTGGGAATCCTGCTCATGGCCGCCGCCCAGGGGACGGAAATTGAAGTGATGATCGATGGAAAAGACGAGGAAGTGGCCATGGAAGCGGTGGTGCAATTGGTGAATGACCGATTCGGTGAAGAGAAATGACCCAATCTAAGCGGGATCTTTCGCCTCAAGAGCTCTCCGGTGTTGGGCTTTCCCCCGGAGTTTCGATTGGCACTGCCTATGAAGTCGAGCCGCAGATCGTGGCTTTGTATCCGATTCGCATTGCTTCCGATGAAGTGACCAGAGAGTTGAAGAGACTTCGTGCCGCTCTCAAGGAATCACGCCTACAGCTGGAGAAGGCAAGGAGAAAACTTGAAGCGGAACTGGGCAAGGAGCACTCCCATATCATCGATGCCCATCTGCTGATTCTGGAAGATCCTCTCTTACTGGAAGAAATCGAAAGGAAAATTCAGGAGGAGCTGCAAAGTCCGGAGCGGGCCGTTCGAGAAGCCGCTGAGAATTGGATTTCCGCCTATCGTTCCCTGGAAGACCCATTTTTCCGGGAGCGGGGTTCCGATGTGGAAGAGGTGGTACAACGCCTGATTTTCAACCTCATGGAACTCGATTCGCAGGGTCACGAAGGTTTGCCCGAGGATCTGATTCTGGTGGTCTCTGAGGCCAGTCTTTTTCTTCTCGTTGAGTATCCTCTGGAGAGGGTCAAAGGGCTGGTGGTGAAGAGGGGAGGGACCACTTCACACGGCATCATTATTGCCCGTTCCTATCGAATTCCCGTGGTGGCTGGAATTCAGAACTTGAAGGAAGTGATCCGCACGGGAGACACGCTTATTGTGGATGGAACCTCAGGAATGGTCCGAGTCCGACCCTCTGAACGGGAAATCAGGAACTACCAGGCTCAAGTCCGGAAGGAACAGAAAATTCAACCGGAGCTGGTGGGAGACACCTCCCCCTGTCTGACTTCGGATGGCCAGAGAATTTACTTGTATGCCAACGTCGAGATCGATAGTGAGGTCCCCCTTGGACTCAAGCTGGGGGGTGGAGGGATCGGGTTGTTTCGCACAGAATACGTCTACATGAAGGACAAGCAAAAGCCTGTCAGTGAAGAGCAACAGTTCAAGATCTATAAGCATCTGGCCACGGTGGTGGCTGGTCGTCCCGCCCACATTCGAACCCTGGACTTCGGAGGCGAAAGACATCCCTATTTTTCCCCGATCCTGGGAGAGAACGACACCGCGCTGGGTTTGCGGGGAATTCGTCTCAGCCTGCGCTACCCGGACATCTATCGGGAGCAAATCCGGGCCATCTTGAGAGGCAGTGCCTACGGCAATCTGAAGATTGTCCTCCCCATGGTTTCCGATGTCGATGAAGTGGTCCAGGCCAGACGACTCATTCAAGCGGCGAAGGAGGAACTTCTCGAAGAAGGAGTTGCCTTCAATGAGGAAATTGAAGTCGGTATCATGGTGGAGGTTCCGGCGGCCGTCATCATGTTGGAATCGCTTTGTCCCCATGTCGACTTTTTGGCAGTCGGTACCAACGATCTGATCCAGTATACGCTGGCGGCCAGCAGAACGGACGATCGTATTGCCAACCTGTTTAAGCCGTTGCATCCTGCTGTTTTGAAGAGTCTTTATCGAGTCGCCCAGGTGGCGGCAGCAGAGGGGGTGCTGACTTTGATTTGTGGTGAAGTCGCTTCCCATCCTGTTTACGCCCGCCTTCTGATCGGAATGGGCTTCCGGCATTTATCCATGAGCCCGTTTGCCATTCCCGAGGTCAAGGGCAGGCTGCGAGAGATCTCCTGTCTCGAGGCAGCCGAGATGGTGGAAGAGGTACTCAGACAAGCCACCCTGGAAGAGGTGGAAGACTATGTCAATGAGTTCATGAAGAGACAGAAGACGACAGTCTGAGGGTAGCGCCCTGCGCGCCCAGAAAATAGAAAAAGGAACAGAAGAAGTCACAGGTTAGAAAACAAAAGATTGCTGTCAGCTGGTCAGGAGGTCAGCTGGTCAGGCGGTCAGGTTCCCCCATGATCTCAGCAAATCAGCTCACCATTTTACGTATGGCCTTTGTGCCGCTCCTGGTCTTGCTGGTGGTGTACGACTACGTAGTCGGCGCTCTGGCTGTTTTCCTGTTGGCCGGCGCAACGGATTTATTGGATGGCTACATTGCTCGGAAATTCGGCCAGAACACTGCCATTGGTGCTTTTTTGGATCCGATTGCCGACAAGTTATTGCTGGTCAGTTGCTTCATCCTGCTCTCACGCAACGTTGTTGAACTGAATGTGAACATTCCCCTCTGGTTGACGATTACCGTGATCGGCCGCGACATCCTGCTGGTGGTGAGCGTCGTCATCATTAACCTGACCATGGGAAGGCACCTGTTTTCTCCCTCCATCTATGGAAAGGCGACGACGTTTTTTCAACTCTTGACCGTGTTCATGGTGCTGGTGGTCAATGCTCTGAACATCGACATGCCTCTTTGGGGCGCTGTTTTCTATGTGACGGCTGCCTTAACCGTCATCTCCGGGCTGCATTATATGGGCCGGGGGATGAAGCTCTTTGAGTATAATCAGAAAGAGGTTTGAGGAGTGGCCGAATTCAGGACCCTGAAAATTGAGATCGAAGATCGGATTGCCTTGGTCACGCTCAATCAGCCTGAGGTCCTGAATGCTCTGAACCAGGCCGCCCTGGAGGATCTGGAGGCGGTCTTTCTGGAGAGACTGGCACAGGATGATGTGGGTGCGGTCATCCTGACCGGCGCCGGGGAGAAGGCTTTCGTAGCGGGCGCGGATATCAAGGAACTGGCTGCACTGGATCCTCTGGAGGCCAGAGCAAAGTCCCGCCAGGGACATAGGCTCTTGGAGAGAATTGAGGGCTTTTCAAAGCCAGTGATTGCCGCCATCAATGGGTTCTGTCTGGGAGGCGGCTGTGAGCTGGCCTTAGCCTGTCACATCCGCATCGCTGTTGAGAGTGCTCAAATCGGCCTGCCGGAGGTCAAGTTAGGACTCATGCCCGGCTACGGCGGAACTCAGCGATTGCCCCGCTTGGTGGGTAAGGGAAAGGCCATGGAGATGATCCTTTCCGGAGAGAGAATGGGCGCTCAGGAGGCCCACAGGGTCGGGCTGGTGAATGAGGTGGTCTCCCGGGAAGATTTGATCCCCAGGTGTCGGGAACTGGCGGCCGGGATACTGGCTAACGGCCCACTGGCGGTACGATATTGCATCGAGGCTGTGAACAGCGGGCTGGACATGCCTCTGCAGGAAGCGACACGGTTGGAAGCCTCCTTGTTTGGCCTTTGCTGTGCCACGGAAGACATGAAAGAGGGAACTCAAGCTTTTATAGACAAGAGGAAGCCGCAATTCAAGGGAAGGTAAAAGGTTCGCAGACGTGAAAGAGTTTGTTGGGAAAACACAATCCCAGGGAGTCAAAATTGGTGTTGTGGTTAGCCGCTTCAATGAGATGATTACGGAGGGGTTGCTGGCGGGAGCCTTGAGTACCCTGAAAGAAGCGGGAATCGTCGATGAAGCGATCACTCTGGTACGGGTACCGGGAAGTTTTGAAATTCCACTGGCGGCCCAGCGACTGGCCCAAACGGGAACATTCGAGGCAATCGTTTGTCTCGGGGCCGTGATTCGGGGAGAGACGCCCCACTTCGATTACATTTGCTTGCAGGCCAGCAACGGACTTCGCGAAGTCGCTCTGAAATACGATCTTCCCGTGACCTTTGGCATCATCACGGCCGATACCGTGGAACAGGCCCTGGCTCGAGCCGGTGAAGAGAGAAATAAGGGAAGTGAAGCTGCCACCAGTGCCGTTGAAATGGCAAATTTGATGAAAGATCTGGAGGCGAACGGCAAATGATTCGACGATGGTCAGGTGGTCAGGGTTCCTTCCGGTCAGGCGGTCAGGTTCTCCCGGTCAGACGGTCAGGTGGTCAGGCGGTCAGGAGGTCAGGGTTTCTTCTGGTCAGGTGGTCAGGATTCCCCTCCCATGAGTAGCAGGAGGAAGGCCCGTGAGTTGGCTTTGCAGATGCTGTTTCAACAGGACCTCAATCAGGTTGCTGCGGAGGAGGTGTTAGAGCTTTTCTGGCAGGTCCATCCAGCCGATCCGGGGAATCGCAAATATGCAGAGATTTTATTCAAGGCAACCCTTGAAAACCGATCCCACATCGATGAACTGATTCGTCGGCATGCCCAACATTGGCGATTGGAGCGAATGGCTGTCGTGGATCGGAATATTCTGCGCTTGTCAGTAAGTGAATTCCTCTATACCGAGACCCCTCATATTGTGGTGATTGATGAGGCCGTAGAAATTGCCCGCAGATTCAGCACCGCCGAGTCCTCCCAATTCGTCAATGGTATTCTGGACGCCGTTCGAGAGGAAATGGAAGATCGGCCCGTCAAAGAAGGTTAGCATGGGTGATAAAACTGAACTCATCGAGCAGCGCTCTGAGAAGCTGGAAGAAATTCGCCAGCTCGGACACGATCCCTATCCCCACAAGTATGAGCTGAGTCATACCGTGGCTGAGTTGGTCCACGAATTCTCCAAAAGATCGGGGCAGGAGTTGGAGCAGGAAGAAGTGTCCGTGCAGACGGCCGGCCGGCTGGTCAATCTTCGAGGACACGGAAAGGCCGGCTTTGCCGATCTCCAGGGTTCCGGTGAGCGAATCCAGATCTATGTGCGACAGGATCGAGTGGGCCAGGAAAATCATCAGCTTTTTCGCTTATTCGACATCGGAGACATTATCGGTTGCCGGGGCACGTTGTTTCGAACCAAGACGGATGAGCTGACCATCAAGGCTGAGCAGCTGGTCCTTCTGGCAAAGGGTCTGCTGCCGCTGCCCGAGAAGTGGCACGGTCTAAGCGATGTGGAGATCCGGTATCGGCAGCGTTACCTGGACTTGATGGCCAATCGCGAGATCAGAGACATCTTCATTCGCCGGAGTCGTATCATCTCTGAGATCCGGGACTTTCTGGAATCGAGAGGCTATCTGGAGGTGGAGACCCCGATGATGCAGCCGCTGGCGGGAGGAGCGACGGCCCGGCCCTTCAAGACATTTCACGAAGCACTCGGCATCCCCCTGTTTCTAAGAATCGCTCCCGAACTTTATCTCAAGAGGTTGATTGTGGGTGGTTTCGACCGGGTCTACGAAATCAACCGAAGCTTTCGAAATGAGGGGATTTCCACACAGCACAATCCTGAGTTCACGATGTTGGAATTCTATCAGGCTTACAGTGATTATCAGGACTTGATGAGCCTGACCGAGGTGATGCTGCAGAAGGTCGTTCAAGCGGTCACCGGCGGTCTCGAGGTGCCATTCAACGGTAACTCGATCGACTTCAATGAGTTTGCCCGTTACTCCATGATCGAAGCCATTCAAGAATTTTGGAAGGAAGGAAGTGCTCCTTCAACTGAAGATCTGTGCCGGCACGATCGGTTAGGTGCTTTGTTGGAGAAGGTAGGCCTGGACTTTAAAGCCGATCTGAATTGGGGAAAACTGCTGGAATTGTTATTTGAGCATGTCGTGGAAGAGCACCTCATCCAGCCAACCTTTATTTATGATTTTCCCACTGAGCTTTCTCCGCTTTCCAAGACCAGGGATGAAGATCCCCGCTTCGCTGAGCGATTCGAGCTATTCATTGGAGGTTTTGAGATTGCCAATGCCTACAGTGAGCTGAACGATCCGGAAGAGCAGCGGAAACGATTCAAGGAACAGGTGGAGGCCCGCGCCCGTGGAGATTCTGAGGCCCACGAGATGGATGAGGATTACCTGAAGGCCCTTCAATATGGGATGCCCCCAACGGCTGGAGAGGGAATCGGTATCGATCGCCTCACCATGGTGTTGACGGATTCGGACTCTATTCGAGAGGTGATCCTGTTTCCGCATCTGAGACCTAAGTCCTGATTATGCATAAGTTCGCTACTGTGACGGAATTCGGGGACTGTCCCCGAATTCCGTCAAGTTCTGACTCTTAGGGGAGTTTATAACCAGTGCTCTTTACGAAATTCGAGCTTTTTGTGGCCCTGAGGTATCTGCGAGCCGGACGCAAGCAGGCGGTCATCTCGGTTGTTACTCTAATCTCGGTGGTGGGGGTGGCGGCGGGGGTGACGACTCTGAATATCGCCCTGGCTATGAATGCGGGTTTTCGAGCAGAGTTCCAGAACCGGATCCTGGGTGCCACCTCACATGTGAACGTGTTGAAGGCCAGTGCCGGACCTATGTCCGAGTATCAACCCTTGGCTGAACAGATCAGAGAGATGCCTGAGGTGCTGGCCCTGATCCCCACCGTTTATGGTCAGGCTCTTCTGGTGAGTGATGTGCGCGAACAGCCCGTCATGCTCAAGGGAATCGAAGTCAGAGAAACGGATCAATTTTCCGACCTGTTTCCCACCATCGTCGACGGAAGTCTGGACAGTTTTAATGAGGGAGATTCGATCCCGACTGTCGTTTTGGGAAAGGATCTAGCTCAGTCTCTGGGAGTGGCTGTGGGTGAGAATATACGCGCCATGGGTCTTCAAGGAGAGCTTTCCCCGCTGGGTCGGATGCCGCGAATTAAGACCTTTCGGGTGATTGCCATTTTTGAGTCGGGTCTTTGGGAATACGATGCCAACTGGCTCCTCTGTTCCATTGAGGCCGCTCAAAGTTTTTTTGGACTCTCTCCCAACCAGGCTTCAACTCTCGAACTGCGGATCCACGATATTGACGAGGCTCCCTCGGTGGCTACCCAGGTGAAGAGCATCGCCGGTTCCGGTTATTTGATCAGTACCTGGATTGAACTGAATCGACCTCTGTTTTCGGCTTTGGAGTTGGAAAGACGGGTCCAGGGCCTCGCCATTGGCCTGATTATTCTCGTGGCCTCTCTCAACATCGTGGGAACACTGACGCTGATGGTGGTGGAGAAGAGTCGTGGCATTGCCATCATCACGGCCATGGGAGGGACCACTCGAACCATCATGGCGGTCTTTATGCTGCAAGGTTTGGCGATTGGATTGGTGGGAACGATTCTGGGAGACCTGCTGGGCAGTGGGGCAGTTTGGTACTTTGACACCTTCCAGGTTTTTCGCCTTGAAGCGCAGGTCTATGCGATCCCCTACGTTCCCTTTGAGTTGAATCCCGTTAATCTGATTCTGGTGTCGGGTATGGCGATTTTGATCACGTTTTTGGCCACCTTATATCCGGCCAGGGTGGCCTCCCGCTTGGATCCTATCGAAGCATTGAGGTATGAATAACTTCCTCAAGATTCAAGGACTTTACAAGTCGTTCCAATCCGGGACTGAGAAGCTGCGCATCCTGATCGATCTGTCCTTGCGTTTGAAAGAGGGTGAGATGCTGGCGGTGACTGGCGCCAGCGGATCGGGCAAGAGTACCTTTCTTCATCTGGTGGGAGGCATGGACCGGGCCGACGCTGGAGAGATTATTCTGGCAGGGCAGAAAGTCACCCGTCTAGAGGGCCAGCAGTTGGCCCAATTTCGTAATTCCAAGATCGGATTCATCTTTCAGTTCCATCATCTGCTTCCGGAGTTTTCTGCCTTGGAGAATGTGATGTTTCCGCTGCTGTTGCGGCGTATCGCCTTTGCCGAGGCCAGAATCAGGGCACACGCTCTGCTGGATGAAGTGGGCCTGGCAGATCGATCCCACCACAAGCCGGGGCAATTATCGGGCGGGGAGCAACAAAGGGTTGCCGTTGCCCGAGCGCTGGTGGGAAAACCGAGCCTGCTGCTGGGCGATGAGCCTACGGGCAACCTGGATGAACATACGGCGGAGTCGATTTATGAGCTTCTTCTGGACATCCAGCGCCGTCATCACTTGACCTCAATTATTGTCACTCATAACCCCAAGTTGGCTGCTTTGTGCAGTTTGGAAAAGCGTCTTGAAGAAGGCAAGTTGGTGTGAACGGGAAATGAGTAACTACCACTCATTTCCCGTAAATTCCAAATTCCAAATTCTAAATTCCAAACAAATTCCAAATTCTAAATTTCAATGTTCAAAACCTCTGAATGTGGGTTCACGGACTGTCTTAACCGCATTTGTTTGTGATTTGCAGTTTGAGATTTGGGGTTTGTTTATGATTTGAGATTTAGGATTTATGATTTGGGACTTCTCCGATGTCAGGGCCAATCTTTATCGTCACAGCTGGTGGAGTGAGTTGCCGGAGGGAGGCAATTTCTGTTAAAAGTAGAAGACAGGTTGTTGGTGCGGCCTTATGTTTGAAAAATACACGGAAAAAGCCAGACGAGTCATCTTTTTTGCACGTTATGAAACCAGCCAGTTAGGTGCTCGACGAATCGAAACGGAGCACGTTCTGCTAGGGTTGCTCAGGGAAGATAAAGCTCTCAGTAGCCGCTTTTTCCCCCATGCCGAGGCCGCTCTCGAAAGCATCCGAAAACAAATTGAAAGTCGTAGCTCTGTGCGGGAGAAAATCTCCACCTCTGTAGAGTTGCCCTTGAGTGATGAATCGAAGAGGGTTCTCACTTATGCGGCCGAAGAGGCCGATCGGCTGATGTGCAACTACATTGGAACAGAACATATCCTGCTGGGTTTGTTACGCGAAGAGAAGTCCCTGGCCAGTGAAATTCTCTATGAAAACGGTCTCAGGCTTTCCCGTGTGCGCGAGGAGCTGGCGGGCACCACCAGCGATCGGCCCGCACCTACCAAGCCCAAAGAGGCACTGATCCTGACCGAGTTCAGCCGTGACCTTACCGAAGCCGCCGCCAACGGCATCCTGGATCCCCTGGTGGGACGGGATGCTGAGATCGAGCGCGTGATTCAGATCCTCTGCCGGCGCACCAAGAATAACCCTGTGCTCATCGGAGAACCGGGTGTGGGGAAGACGGCAATCGTGGAGGGTTTGGCCCAAAAGATCATCAGTGGGGACGTCCCTTCCATGCTAGCGGAAAAGCGATTGCTGGCTCTGGATATCTCGTTGATCGTGGCA
>Ga0066376_10001512_pt1 | contig 22548 bp, 20 predicted proteins | sample Knorr_S15_td_Bot_FD_77009 | JGI IMG/M metagenome (GOLD analysis project Ga0066376, IMG submission 77009) | Marine microbial communities from Southern Atlantic Ocean transect - Knorr_S15_td_Bottom_ad_5009_LV_A | ecosystem: Environmental > Aquatic > Marine > Oceanic | place: Southern Atlantic...
AGCGGGGCGCCGGGCTGACCTGGGCGTCGCAACGGCCCCAGGCGGGTGAGCTCGCCGTTGCCATTGAGCGTCAGATCAGCTGCGAAGACCGGCTCCCGCGACAGGTCGCCCTGGTGAGCGAGCACTGCCGTCACCCCCGTGCGCACCGGACCGTGGCCGACCTTCAGAGGGCCGTCCCCGCGGATGAGAGTGATGTGTCCGACCGCTACACCCGGAACATCCGTAATGGCGTTGTGGGGGCCCGGTGTCAGCGAGCCAATGCGGATCCCCAGATCCCGCAACCGGGCCCGGGGTGCCGTCTCTGGGCCGACTGCCTGATGCAGCCCCGACGACAGAGCAGCGGGACCGCAGCCCAGCACGGGCAAAGCGGCCAGACTGAGTCCCACGCCAAGAAATTGGCGGCGGTCCATGGCGGATGGTGGGGACTTCGAGCCAGGCCTACGTCTGGTCATTGCGTCGGCGCCAGTTCCTCCGCCGCTTTACAAGCCCGCACGCCGATACCGGCGCGTTCCTCCGTGCCCCGCCACGCATACGGATCCTCGCCGTGCACCATGACGATGTCGCGGTAATCACCCCGCGCCGCGCTCTCCCCTTCGCGCAGCTGCCACGGCAACCGCGACCAGGCGTTCATGTAGTGGCTGACCAGAACCCGCCGGTGTTTCCGACTTCGGTTCTTCCACGACCGATGCAGCAGATAGCCATCGAAGAAGACGACGTCCCCGGTCTTCACCTCAACGGGAATCTCGTCGGCGTCGTCAAATCCGTACGACTCGGGCGCAAAGTCGAACTCGTCGGAATTATCGTGAGGCCGCATCTCCCACAGGCACCCCTGGTGCGAGCCCGGCAGTACCCAGAGACAGCCGTTCTCCACCGTGGCGTCGTCGAGGGCGATCCACCCACCGGTCAGACTGTGGTCTCGAGTGGGAATGAAGATCTCGTCCTGGTGCCAGGCCTGTCCCTGGAAACCTGGCGGTTTGACGAACAGCATGGACTGCATGCACTTCACATCCGGGCCGATGAGAGCCGCCAGAACCTCGGCCATACCCTCGTGCTTCACCCCCGTCTCCAGTATTATCGGGCTAATCTTGTGAGGATGGTGAATGCACAGATATCGGCCGAGGGCTTCGGTATCGGGCACCCCCTCTTCCACAACCGGCAGCTTCTCGTGGGGGTAGTTGCCCCGGCACAGGGCCATCGTATCGGCACGCAGAATCTCCACATCCTCCGGGCTGACCAAACCGGGGACGACGAGGAAACCGTTTTCACGATACGACTCGACATCCTTGTCGCCGACTGACTCACTCATGTTGTTTCTACCTTTCTCGTGCAGCCCAGGGGCATCATCCGGCAACAGAGTGGGCAAGACCCCGGTTGTCGATACTCAGGGACAGTCAGATCTCGACCGCGGGCGACATTCCAAAGTAGAGGACACTTAACGCAAAGGCAACGAAATGAGCGTCTCGGCTGCCTCGCCGACGTGGCATCTCGCCCAGACCGCCAACGCCGCTCGTCCGCTATCCACATGTCCGATCTGGCCGTCCCCAGGGGCGACCGCAAGTACCGCGTTTGCATGGGCCGTTCGCTTCCTCGATCTTGACGGCCGACAGCCCGGTGCCCCCGATCCTTACAGTAAGCCGGATCGGACTGGCAGAAGGGGCCATTGACTGATAAGACAAGCAAGTGGAAGGGAGGGAGGCATACACGATGGGATCCATCCATATCCGCGACGGTCTCGACACCACCTACAGCGATGTATACACCCCGGAGGCGCTAGCCGCGCTGACCGCGCTGACTCGGTTCAACCAGGATCAGAAGGCGCTCATGGAAAAGAGGATGGCGAGGAGGGCGGCGCGCACGCGGAACGCAGAGCGCCTGGCTTTTCTCGATGCCGATGCGACCATCCCTGGGACCGAGATCGGTGTTGCCCAGGCGAGAGCGGGCGACTTCATTGGCCCGGAGATCCCGGCTGACCTGCAGCGGCAGTGGATTCAGGGGACCGGCCCGGCGGCCAAGCCAGAGGCGCCGCTTGAGCGCAGCATCCGCAACGTCGCCTATGCGCTGCTGTCGGGCGCCGATGGCTGGATGTTTGACGGTGAGGATGCGCTGGGCCAGATCAGCGCCATGTCCCTGGACAACCAGCGAAACCTCAAACTCGCCATCGCCAGGGATCCCCTCTTTCTGCGGGCAGCGGAACAGGTCGCGAGAGAGATGAACGAATGGGCGCACGGATTCTTCGGCAGGGCGATCGTCGAGGATTGGGAGCGACAGCTCGATTTCACCACGAAGATCTTCCGCGCTCGCGGCCTGCATCTGGACGATCGCCACGTTCGCGATGGCGGCGGGGTGGCGCTCTCCGCCTCGATCGTCGACGTCGTGCTTTACGTGGTCAATAACTACCAGCAGTTGCGCGCCTCAGACTCATCCATCGTCCTCTATCTACCCAAGATCCAGACCGCCGAGGAGGCGGCTCTGTGGGATCGGATGTTGTCGGCGCTCGAAGATCACCTCGGGCTCGAGCTCGGGACGATCAAAGTCTACGTCCTGGTCGAACAGCTCGAAGCGACCTTCCAGCTGATGGAGATCCGCGCCGCGCTGGGTATGCACTTCGTCGGATTCAATACGGGGCGATGGGATTACATCAACAGCGTGGCGGATGCACTGGCGTGGGACTCAGACTTCGTCAATCCCAGCATCGAATCCATTACCATGACCTACGGCTACATGCGGAACTACGAAGACCGGGTTCGGCGGGCGGTCAACACCGCTGATGCCAATGGCAACTTCGCCCTCTGGCAGGGCGGCATGGAGCCCAACATTCCGGTGGGGTCGGGCGCGGGAATTGCCGCCAGCATGGAAAAGGCGGAGGCCGGGGCGACTCGCGAACAGAGAGAGGGCGCCAGTGGCAAATGGGTCGCTCACTGGAAAATGGTGCACATCGTGCGGCCCGTGTGGGAGGAGGTGGGTCAGGACAACCAGCTCGGGCGGCGGTTCGCTCCGCTAACCTATACCCAGGTAGATGCGGACGGACTGTCACTGCTCGAGCCCGCCCCCAGGACAATCAGAGGGGCGCGCAACCTGCTCAGCGTAGCGCTGCAATACGGCAATGCCTTCGCTCAGGGGCTCCAGGCGGCGGCGCTGAAGCCAGCGGACTTCTTCGGCGACGACGATGTCATGTATCTGATGGAGGATATGGCGACGGGAGAAATCCGGCTGAGCATCGTCTGGGAATGGCTGCACAAGAAAGCGACGCTGACGGAGGATGATACCGGCACCCGATCGAAATCGGGAGATGAGTTTACCGCTGAGCTGCTCCAGAAGTTGCTGGCCGAGGAATACGACAAGCTGATCCATGCCGACGACCGGGACGTTCACGACGATTCCAAGGACACGACCTTGCCGATCGCCAGAGAGATCGTCGAGGCCTACGTGCTGGCAGAGCTCAAGATGCCCTGGTATATCGATCTCCTCAACATCAATCTCAACAATCGGGACCTGGCAGTGGCGAAAGAGCGGATCCGCCTGTACGTGAGTGCGTTAGGAAAAGATGGTACCCGGATAACCGAGAACCTGGATTTCCCAACGGCGGTCGCGTCATGACGAAGACCGCGCCGACATTCTCAACCCCGGATAAGCATCGCGGTCGGGCGTTTGGAACGTCGACGTGGCGCGCTATCTACGGCGCATACATCAGATACAGCACCGTGACGCCGGCGTATCCGTAGCTGATGCCCAGGATCACCCAGCCGAGAAGCCGCCGCTTGGTCAGCCGGTACCACAGATAGATGCCGGTGAGGGAGAAGACGATCAGTGACAGGCTCGCCAGGTCGTAGAGCACCACCCAGATGTCGTAGAGCCAGCCACCGCCGTACCCGTGCAGGCGATGGAAACCGACCAGCGTCGTGCGCGCATTCTCCTCCCGCCTGAAGATGCGGACGCTGTCACCGGCCGCCGTCACGACGGCTTCGTGAAAGGTACCGGGCCGGACGTAGCGGAACCGCCATCCACCGTCGTCCATCCGCTTCCCTGGCTGACGCTTCCCCCTCAGGTCAAAGGTCTCCTGTAAATGGCGGGAATACGCCTCTGGCTCCATCGGGCCGGCGTAAGTGAGGGGCTCCGTGCGCGTCGACTTGACCGGATCCGGGTTGGCGAACCAGTCGTGGTGGATCATGGGGTAACCGGTGACAAAATACATGATCACGAAGGTGAGCAGCACCAGGCTGCTGTACAGGTGGATCTTTCGAAGGAGGGTGAAGAGCTTCAATCTCTTACCCTCGCCACCAGATGTAGAGCATGAAGAGCAGCGAGGTGCCAGAGCCCGCCCCCAGCATGATCCAGCCGACGAGCCGCTCGCGGCGACGCCGGGTCCAGAAGTATACGCCTGTTCCGGCTGAGAACAGGACGACCCAGATACAGATCTCGGTGTACACCCCCCAGAGGCTCATGAAAGGCGAGTACGGCAGCCGCGTGAGCGCATGAAGGGAGTTGACGATCGGCCAGAATCCCGTCCGTCTCTCCTCGACCCGGATGAGTCCCTCGTCGAAGAACACGTGGACGGTGTACTTCTTGCCAGGGCGATTCAAACCGAAATGCAGGTTGTCGCCCTCGTCGCGGTAGGTCTCCCAGGGAATGGTCCAGCCGATGAGGCCGAGGCTTTCAGTGATCCTGTTGGTGAAGGCGCGGTCGTCCCCATCGACGTTGGCCAGCTCGGTCCTCCGTTCCCAGGAGATGGGATCAGAATCGCTGGGTTTGCCGAAGTGGTGGTTGTAGTTGAGGGAGCTGAGTCCGAAGATGAGCAGGTAGCTGGAGCACAGCAGTCCCGCGTAGATGTGGATCTTCAGGAACAGCGAGCGCAGGGAGGATTTCATGTCGGCGGCGGGTCGACCGGTGAAAGTTGAGCAGATCTACCGATTGAATGCCGACAAGATAGGTAAACTCGCGGTGCCCACACAGGCCAGTGCGCGAGCTCGCGTCGTCGCCGATTCGCCCCGGAGGCCACAGCTCCGCCGGCCCCGCGAAGGAGATGGGTGGGTGGCTACTTCATCAGCACCATTTTGCGCACCACTCGTGCCCCCCCGGCGCTCAAGGTGTACAGATACACGCCAGAAGCCACGGCTTCACCCCGTTCGTTCCTGCCGTCCCAGATTACCTCGTATGGCCCCGCCAACAGCGGGTCTCCGTCTGTCAGGGTTCGAAGGCGCTGCCCCGTCAGGTCGAAGACCTCTACCGACACCGCACTCTCCCCCTTCAGCTCAAAGCGGATGGTCGTGCTCGGGTTGAAAGGATTGGGAAAGTTCTGCCCGAGCTCGGGTTGGTTGGGCCGCCCCCCCGCCTCCTCCACGACCGTGGGCAGGCTGGCGTCGATGCGGAGCTGCTCCCCGCCGCTGTTGAGGAGGATGTTCTTACCCAACGCCAGATAGCGCCCCAGCTCGGGCCGCTCTCGCAGGAGTCGGAAGTAGCCATCGGTGCCATAGCTGACGGCCCGCGCCCCGAGACTGTCGTCGTACTGGCTGTCCTCCCAGAAGCCGTCGCGCAGATAGAAGGTCTTGTCGCCGACATAGCGGACCTGGATGGACCTGACTTGCGTAGTGGTGGTGGCGCCGGCGTAGCTGGCTACATCCTGTGCCACCCTTACCGCCTCGGCCCCGCTCTGATCGCGCAGACCGGTGTCTTCGGCGATAGGTGTCACCAGATCATCTTCGACGATGAGGAAAGAGGTGTAGGGGGTGATGATGCCGTGGCGTCGACTTAGAGCGACGATTTCATCCACCAGCTCCTGCTCTTCGCCGTGCAGACGGATCTGATCCAGAAGGAAGCCGACCTTTCTTGTCGCCCACAGCCTCGGGAGAAATTCGGGCCCACCGTCGCCGATGCTGATCTCCCTCGCAAAGACCTGACGGTCGCCGAGGATATCACCAGTGAGCTCCACCACTACTCCTTCTCCGTTCACCTCGAGTCTGCCCAGCTGTACGATCTGAGCGCCGCGGAACAGGTTGGGAAGCTCCCGGGGATAGGCGTCGCGGAGGCGCCCCCCCTCGACCTCGAGCTGCAATTTCGTCAGCACCGGGTTGCTCACCTTGGTGTAGAAGGAGGAGACCGCTACCCCGATGTCCTCGCCTGGCGTTACGTAGGTGGAGGCGCCGCCGTTGTCTCCGGCCAGCCGGTCCAACAGGTGGGTGTTGACCTCGTTGCCGACGCCGAATACAAAGAGGCGGGCCCGTGTTTCGTTGGCGGCGCGAATGTCTCCCAGAATCACCTCCAGTTCGACCTCGCCGATGGTGGGCCTGCCATCGGTGAGAAAAACGATCATCTCCGCGAAGTCATCCCCCGCGAGCATGCCCGTTGCTTCGAGCAAAGCGCCGTGGATATTGGTGCCTCCTGAAGCCAGGATGCCGTCGATATATTCCAGCGCCGCCGCGCGATTCGTTTCGGTCACCGCTACCGGCGCCGCGGCGAAGGTCTCCACTGTGGTGCCGTAATCGATGATGTTGAACTCGTCTTCCGGTCCCATGCTGTCAACGGCGAATCTCAACGCTTCCAGCGCCTGCTCGATGCTCTCACCGGCCATGCTGCCGGAGCGATCGAAGACAAAAATCATCCGTTTCGGGATCACCTGATCGGTCACCGGGTCCACCTCGGGAGCGGCGAGCAGCATGTAGAACCCCAATTCATCTTCGCCGTCGAAATAGGTCAACAAGTCGATGCCCACCGGGTCGGAGGAGACGGTGTAATAGAGGACGAAATCGGCGGTCGGCGTCACGCCCTCATCGGCATAGGTGACGCGCGCCTCCAGCTCTCCCTGACGCTCGACGACGATCTGGTGGGAAGGGGAGAAAATCGCCTTGATCGGAGCCGTGGACCGAATGTGGACCTGGACCGACACATCCTCCAGCGGCGCCGAGGAAAACTTCTCCGTGTTGAGGGGATAGGTGTAGCGCACGATGCCGGCATCCCGCACCAGCACCTCGTCGTACGACAGCTCGATCCGCTTCTCCCCCTCGGCCGGGATTGGGAAGATCCGCGCCCGATACGCCCCCTGACCGACGTATTCCAGCAGGGCCGGGTCGATGCGCTGGCGCACGATCTCTTCGTAGATCCGGCGGGCCTCGTCTGCGGTCAGAATCTCAGCGTGGAGCTGCTCGCCATCGACGTGCATGGAAAAGGCGGAGAAGCTAGCGCCCGCAGGTAGCGGAAAGATGTAGGTGCCCTCGATGTCCCGAGGCTGGGAATTGACGAAGACCTGGTCGATGTCGGTGTGAGCCGCCTGGTCGTCAATTTCCACTGCCACCCGATGGTATTTAATAGCCAGGGGCTCGAACCGAGGCTCGGGGATGATGATGCCGTCGCCGCGGACCGCGGCAGCGGCCAGCAGCAGGACGGGCAGCAGGACGGGCAGCACTCTTGCGTTTAGCATGACTGTCACCTCGCGATGAGGGCCTTCACCCGCCCCCAGGAAGTCGCTTCGACGGCAGATGGCGTAGGGCCGTAGTCGACGCCCGTATCCCGGGCCGCCTCCTTGATGGCGGAGGTGATCAGATCATCCAGATTGGTCGAGGTCGTCACGTCGATTGCAGTCCCGCCGCCCTCGCCGGCAGCATCCACCGTCGCATCCACCGCCTCGGCGCCGCCTCGAGTGCGTATCGCGCCGCCCAGGCCGCCCGGCGGGAGATCGCTGGCCTCCCAGGTACTGTCGCCCTTGGTGTACACCGCCACTCGACCTTCGACCCGCACGACCACCTCCTCACCATCTTCGTCCACATAGCGACTCTCGTACGCCAGCCACTGAAACTCCCCCTGCGTCGTTGCGGCCACGTGCCGGAGAACATCCTCCCCTTTTTCGTCCAGTCCGCTGGCCCCGATGGTGTGGACGACGATCCCTTCTCGAGCCGCTGCATCAGCCTCGTCGCGGTAGTCGAAATCCTGGGCGTAATCCAGGTGGGGCGGCGCGTCGGCGATCAGAAAAACCAGGCGGGCAGCGCGCTCGGATCGGTCCCACGCCATGTCGTGAAGAGCGACGTGCAGTCCTTCGTTCAGGCTCTCGGGATAGTCACCACCGCCGGCCGCTTCGATGTCGCGCAGATCTTCGACGGTCTGGTCGATGTCGCGGGTCAGCGGATAGCGTCGAGTGACGTACTCGTCGCCCCTGTCGCGGTAGGCGACGATGCCGAACCGCACATCCGGAGAGGGTTCACCCAGGGCGATAGCGGAGATCATCTCGCGCATCTTCTCCTTGATAACGGCGATCTCGTCGCCCATGCTGCCGGTGGCATCGAGGAGGAAGACCACGTCAATGCGGGGCCGTTCCTGCTGGGCGTAAAGAGAGGACATCGAACCTGTCCAAAGAAATATCACGGGCAATATGGATGTGACAACCAAGATCGATCGCTTCACAGTCGCTCCCCCCTCTTCATATGCGCTCTTCATCCGCTTTTCCCGCAGGTGCCGCGGGTGCCGTACCGGAACCAAGCCAGTCTCAGGACCCCCGCGATCGCTTGGGTATATCTACAACACCTGGCGACGGCCGAAGTGTCACTTCAACATCGGAAAGTGCGTGCGGGCTGTCGGAGAAACCTGCGGGCTGTCGGAGAAAGTAACTTGCCAGAAGTCGGGGGCCGTGGAGCCCGGTGGTGTAATAGGAAGGAAAATCGGACCCATCGCGAGACGCTCGCGGTCGTAGCGCCCTGGACGCGGTGTCCTGCTGACACGCCTGGGGGCTGAACTCTACCCCAGGCGCGTCACCTGCGAGGGACATCGCAGCGAGAAATTCCTATCGCCGGGCTGACTGCGACCACCTCGGTTCACGGGCTGTAGAGGGCCATGTGCTCGCCGCTCCTCGCCTCACTCACTCACTCACTCACTCACTCACTCACTCTCCCGCTGCCACCGCCTCGGCGATACGCGAGCCGAGCTGTTTCGTCGTCATCTCCCCGCCCAGGTCGGGCGTCCCGGATCCCGGTTTGGCCAGGATGGTGCGCACAGCCTGGTCGATGCGGACACCGGCAGCTGCGGCAGCGGCGTCGTCGTGCCGCTGCCCCAGCCAGCGCAGCATCATGGCCGCCGACAGGATGGTTCCCACCGGATTGGCGATCCCCTTGCCGGCGATGTCGGGGGCGGTGCCGTGCGACGGCTGGAAGATGGCCGCATCTTCGCCGATGTCGCCCGATGGCGCCATCCCCATGCCCCCCACCAGACCCGCGGCCAGATCCGAGAGGATATCGCCGTACATGTTCTCCATCACCAGCACGTCGTGATCCCTGGGGCGCTGCACCAGATATAGCGCCATGGCGTCGACGTAGGCGTGGTCGCGCTTCACGTCGGGGTATCCATCCGCCACCTCGTCGAAGACGCGCCGAAAGAAGGCCATCGAGCGAAATATATTGGCCTTGTCGACGCAGGTGACGGTGGCTGCCTTCGCGTCACGCACCGGCTCGCCACTCCCCGCGGCGTCGGCAGACGACTGCCGCTCCTGGTGGCGCTCGCGGGCCAGTCGAAAGGCGTAGTCCGCCAGCCGCAGGGTCCCGCTTCGGGTGATCACCATGGTGTCGGTCGCCACTTCGCCGCGCAGCTCGATGCCCCCATCCATGGAGGCGAACAGACCCTCGACGTTCTCGCGCAGAATCACCAAGTCGATGTCACCGGCCTCGAAACCCTGCAGCGGGGTGTGGTGCGAAGCGTACAGATAGATCGGACGCACTCCCGCGTACAGGTCCAGCTTAAAACGCAGATCCACCTGAGGCCGCATCTCCGTGCCGTCCGGCCAGCGCACCTCGGGGTCCCCCATGGCGCCTATCAAGACAGCGTCCGCCCGCCGGCAGGCCGCCAGCGTGTCGTCGGGCAGCGGCGTTCCCTGTTCGAGATAGCAGTCAGCCCCGCAGGGATACTCGCTGAACTTCAGCTGAAGCCCGCCGGCGCCGATTGCACCGGGGGCAGCAACGGCTGCGGCAAGCACCCGCAGCGCCTCATCGACCACGTCTGGACCGACGCCGTCCCCCTTTAGCACGGCGATATCGTAGGGTCGGCGTCCGTCGCCCGCCGCGGAGCCCATCAGCTCCACAGCCGATCGTGGGCCGGATCACCGTCCCACTCATCCGTCGGTCCGAAAGGCTCTCCCTGGTCCGGGTCGCCGAATTCAGCCACGACATCGTCGTTGAGCCCGGAAAACCCCAGACCCGGGGTCTCCGGCACCTGGATATGGCCGTCCTCTATCAGGGGCACCGGCAGCCCTTCGACCAGATTGCTCCAGCGCTCCAGATCATCGACCGAGTGATTCTCGAGGACCATGAAGTTCTCCGTCGCCGCGGCGCAGTGAACCGAGGCCATGGCCGCCACCGGCGACATCGCCATGTGCATCGCCATGGCGATTCCCGCCTCCTGAGCCGTGTCGCCGATCTTCTTCGTCTCCAGGATGCCTCCGGACGTGGCCAGGTCCGGATGACAGACGGAGATGGCACGGCGCTCGAACAGCTCGGCGAACCCCTCCTTCAGATAGATGTCCTCGCCGGTGCACACCGGCGTGTCCACTGCCTTGGACAAGCGCTCGTACTGATCGGCGAACTGCCAGGGGATCAGGTCCTCGTACCACGCCAGGGAGAACTGATCCAGCGCCTTGCCCAGGCGGATACAGGACTCCAGCCCGATGTGGCCGAAGTGATCGACCGCCAGCGGCACTTCGTACCCCACCGCATCGCGCACCGCCGCCACGTACTCGCACAGCTTGTCGATCCCCTTCTCCGACAGCTGAATACCGGTGAAGGGATGCATGACCGTGTTGGTGGCCAGCATCCCCGGTGGCGCGATGACACAGTCGCTCTCCTCCCGCAGCAGCCCGATCCCGACGTCCATCTTCAAAAACCCGAAGCCTTCCTCCATGCGCGCCTTCAGGCGACGGCCCATCTCGGAGCCGTTGGGCGACGAAGTGGTGTCGCAATAACAGAGAATGCGGTCGCGAAACTTTCCGCCCGCCAGCTGGTACGCCGGCACGCCATACGCCTTCCCCGCCAGATCCATCAGCGCCATCTCAACGGCGCACACTCCGCCTCCCTGGCGGGCGTGATGACCGAATTGCTTGATGCGCCGAAAAATCCGATCCACGTCACACGGATTCGCCCCCAGAATCCGCTTCTTCAGCGCCAGAGCATACTCCTTGCTGCCGCCATCCCTCACCTCCCCGTAGCCGCTGATCCCTTGATTGGTGTCGATCCGTATCAACCACGACCGGAAAGGCGCCCCCTTGAGATACGCCACTCTCATATCGGTGATCTTCAACTCAGAGGGCAGCGACGCCCTGGAGACATTTCCTTCAACTGCGGTCACAATACTCTCTCTTTCTCTGCAGGCTTTACCTGCGTCTCAATTGACGGTTTTCGCTCATCACACCGTACGACGCCCAAACTATCCTCTCTCCCTGTCAGCGTCAACCACCCAACAGCAGCACACCGTATAGTTGAGCTGAGCCTCCCGGGGGCGCCGGCGATGTCGACTTGCGAGGCACCGTCATCGCGACAAAGGCCCGCACGCGGGCGCCGTAGAGCACCAGCCGCAACCCCCCCCGTTGCGAATTTGGTGATGTCAGGTGAGATTTACCATATGCCCCTCACCGCGATCCCCATCCACAAGCAGAGAAACCGCCCTTGAAGCCGCAGTCGAAACCACGAGATACCGCCGCTGCCCTCACCCTCCTGCTGATCGACGACGACGGATTTATTCCCGAGGAGATCCCGCCGGATGTGGCTTCCTGCATCGATGTGCTCCTTCCCAAGCCGGTGAGCATGGACACGTTCAACGAGCTCATTGACGGAGCCTGCGCTATCTGCGAAACCATGAGCTCGATCCGGGAACTCGGATTGGCCCTGGCAGTGGGGGATTAGGCGCACACCTCCCGCCGCACTGCCATGGGAACCTTCACTACTCTCTCTCCTCCACCGGCGAATCAGTCGATAGGAATCCAATCGGCCATGGATGCGGTTATGCGCCAGAGCCGGATCACCGAGCTGAACTCAGCAGCGTGCGTCGCCCCGCTCAACAGTTTCGACGGCGACGACCGCAACATTCTGGTGCAGGGAGACGTGGTGGGACTGCGCCGCGTCAAGGGAGAGCGCGCCATGGTCGTGCTGGGGGATGTCCTTGGTGAAGAGGATTCTCTCTGTCGAATAGAGGTCGCCGGCGACGTGATTGTGGCCGGGCGCATCGAGTGGGCGCAGGTGATCGCCGAGAACATCCTCGTCGGCGACAGCGTCACCCAGAGCCAGCTCACCGCTGCCGGTCGGATCCGCATCGAGGCCGGCAACTTCGATGGGGTCAGAAAGCGAATCGAGTCTTTGGTCGCCCGCATCGACCGGGGCAAGGAGGTCGTCGAGTCGCTGGTGAGACGCGTGGGCCAGGATGAAAAGCGCATGGCCAAAGCCTGCCGCACCCTGCGCGTTCCTCTGGATTTCAGCGTCGGGCGTATCGTCACTCACGCCCAAGGGAAGATATCCGTCGATCTGACCAGCTTCTATGCCTCACTCGACGAGCATAAAGAAGCACAGCTGGAGCTTGCCCTGGGCGAGTTTTTCGCCAAGGGAGTTGTCGGGGTCGTGGCCCGGACCAACCGCAAGTATCTCGTCGATTATCCGGCGCGTGAGAAGATCTTCATGCAGCTTCTGCGAAGCCTCAAGGAGTTGTTTCATCTGGTGGTCGAACGCGACCGCACGGTGCGCACCCTCAAAGCGGCCGAGGGAGAGCTCGAAATGGTCCTGGCCACGCTTGAAGAGAGACAGCCACAGGTGGAGGTAGGGGGGCGTGTTGCGGCACACGTGGAAATGGAGTTCATTCTGCCTGTCGCGGTTCGCCTTCTCGATACTGGCGTCGATTTCGGCCAGCCCGAGACAGCTGCTCTCAGCGTCCGCAAGGGAGCCAGCTTTGGGGATCTGGAGATCAGCTTGAGAGACACCGCCGGAGTGCGGGGGGCCCGGGACGCTTCGCCTCTGGAGGGGGTTCTCATCCACCTCGATGAAGACGGGCGCATTCGCTGGGAAACGGCGATCTCCTCGACCGAGGTGGAGGAGGCGGCGTGAGGTGGGTACCACGGCAAGGGAATTTTTCTGGCGCGCCCGGTCACGGCGGCATCTCGACATATTGCGCATTATCACCGGCAATCACAAGGGACGGGCCATCCCCTTCAGTCCCAAGAGACAGGGAGATATCCGCATCACCTCATCCCGGCTCAAGGAGGCGATCTTTGCCTCAATGGGAAGGGGAGGCGACCTGGAGGGCCAGACCTTCCTGGATTTGTGTGCCGGCAGCGGTCAGATCGGTCTCGAGGCCCACAGTCGCGGCGCTCGCGTCACCTCCGTTGAACCTGACTTCAGACGGTTCACCTGCTTGAAAAAACTGCTCGCCGACTGGAACGTGGGCGACGGCATGGACGTAATCAACACCAAGGCCCAACTCGTCATTCCCCAGCTCGAACAACAAGGACGTCGCTTCGACACCGTGTATATCGACCCTCCATACGAGGCCACGCTCGGTACCGAGCCCCTGTGCCTGTCGCTGCTGGGCAAGCTCGGCCACTCGGACATTCTGCGTGAGGAGAGGCTGGTTATGGTCCAGCACTCGCGCCGACTCGAACTCCCCGCCAAAGTGGGTGGGCTGACGTGCCGCAAGCGGCGCATCTACGGAGATACCCTCTTGAGTGTCTATCGCCCGCTGCACTACTGATTGACCGGAACGAAGTCGTCTTATCCCAACCAGGCGTGCCGGCTCCCAACCAGGCGTGCCCGCGGTTCTTGACCCTCCCCTGCCGCCTCCATAGCTTGTGACCAAACGCGGAGGTTGCGCCTCGTCGCTCCCGATGAGGCCGGCCAATCCACTAAACCCGGTCAGAAGTATGGAGTTCACCGCTCTCACCAAACAGCAGCGCCAGGCCTTCGACCGCGATGGATTCCTGCTGATACCCGATGCCCTGCCGGCGGCGATGGTGTCCCGCCTCCTCGAGGTGGTGGACCGACTGCATGACGAGGGCGTGAGACGCGACGGGCTCAACGAGCGCGGTTTCTGGCAGATGCGCAACTGCCTGCCAAACGACGACCTTTTCCTCGAGCTCCTGGACTGGCCCGCCACCGTGCCTCTCATAGTCCAGCTGCTGAGTCACAATATCCAGCTTATCACTTCTCATCTGGTCGTACGCCCCCCGGTCCCCGCTGTCACCGACAGCTCCTACAAACAGGTAGGCTGGCACCGGGACGGCGGCACCGCCCCCAGCGACCTAGGTCTCGCACAGCCGCGCATGTTCATCAAAGTCGCCTACTGGTTGACCGACCTCAGCGAAACCGGGCGAGGCGCCATCCGCCTGCTGCCGGGCAGCAACGACACCTCGATGTCGGCCCCAATTCCTGCCAATGGCAGCCCCAGAGACGGCGGGGAAGAGTCCCTAGAGCTTCGGGTGACGCCGGGGACCGCCGTCCTGTTCGAGAACCGCACCCTCCATGCCGTGGGCCCCAATCTCTCCGAGATGACGCGGAAGAGCCTGTTCTTCGGGTACGGATACCGCTGGCTGAGACCGATGGACTACCTGACCATGCCCGATCAACTGATACGGCGATGCGACCCGATCCGCCGCCAGCTGCTGGGCGATTGCACCTCCCCCATGGGGTTTCAGTTGCCCGAAGCGGACGATGTGCCGCTGCGCGTCTGGCTGGCAGAACAAGCCGGTGAAGTCCCCGAGTCCCGCCTGGAGACCCCGGGCGCCTTTACAGCTGGAGACTGAGCCAGTGCGATGAAGATAACAGCCGTCGAAGCTATCCCCGTGCGGATACCGCGCCCGCAGGCGTTTTACAGCAGTCTCGGCATCCACCAGGACACCGAAAACGGCGTCGTCGTGATCCACACCGATGAGGGTATCACCGGTTTGGGCGAAGCTTCAAGCGTATGGGACCGCAAGGGGAAAGGTGAGTGCGACCACGTCAACCAGCTGATCGCCGCCCACCTCGTGGGCAGGGATCCCTTCCGCATCAACGAGCTCTCGAGCCTCATGGACGGTCTCCTGCACCGAGCCTGGCCAGCCAAAGCCGGTATCGAGATGGCGCTCTACGACATTGTCGGCAAGGCCCTGAACACCCCCGTGTACAATCTGCTTGGGGGCCGCGTGCGCGAGCAGGTGTCGTTGAGCCACTCCCTGTCGATGGGACCTGTCGGGCAGATCGCGGAGCAGGCCGTGCAGCTGAGGGAGGAGGGCTACGGCACCCTCAAGCTCAAGATCGGTCGCGATCCGGCAGCCGACCGCGCCAATGTCGAGGGCGTGCGCAGACGGGTGCCGGATGTGATCCTGCGGGTGGACGCCAACATGGGCTGGTCCTCGCCGAAAGAGGCGGTGCGGCGGATTCTGGAGCTGGAGGAGTTCGACCTGGAGATGGTGGAGCAACCGCTGCACTCGTCCGACCTGGAGGGACTGCGCTTCGTCCGCGATCACGTCGGCGTGCCTATCATGGCCGACGAGAGCGTGTGGCGACCCGAGGACGCGATTCGCTGCATCAGAGCCAGCGCCGTCGACATCTTCAATGTGTATGTGGCCGAGGCCGGCGGTTTGGGGCCCGCGGCGCGCCTGTTCGCCATCGCCGAGGCCGCCCGGATTCCCTGTATCATCGGCAGCATGCCCGAGTTCGGCATCGGCACCGCCGCTCAGGCCCACCTCGCCTTTGCCATGGGCAATCTCGGCTTCGCCAGCGACGTCAACGGCTTCGTCTACAACAGTGATGATGTGGTGGTGAAAAACCTGGAAATCCGCGATGGCTGTCTGCTGCCGCCGCCCGGCCCGGGTCTGGGTGTAGCCCTCGACCCGGACAAGCTCGAGAAGTATCGGATGAGGGAGTAGGGATGCGGTTCCGCCCCTGTATCGATCTTCACGACGGCGCCGTCAAACAGATCGTGGGCGCGACCCTAAGCGCGCAGCCGGGCAGCCTACACACCAACTTCACCGCCGATCTCCCCTCTTCACACTACGCCGACCTCTACCGCCGCGATGGCCTCGACGGGGGCCACGTCATCATGCTCGGCCCCGGCAACGAAGCGGCCGCCAGCGGGGCCCTGGCCGCCTTCCCCGGGGGTCTTCAGATCGGCGGCGGCATGACCCCCGACAACGCCCCCGGCTGGCTCGACCGGGGTGCCGCCGGCATTATTGTCACCTCCTACATTTTCGACCACGGCCGCCTGCAGCCGGAGCGTCTGGAGCGCATGGCCAAGGTCGTGGGGCGCGAGCGCCTGATCTTCGACCTGAGTTGCGCTCGAGTAGAGGGTTGTTACGTCGTCGCCGTCGACCGCTGGCAGACCCTGACCGACTTCGAGGTCAGCGCAGCTAACCTCGCCTACCTCGCCTCTCGGTGCGCCGAATTCCTGGTGCATGCGACTCAGAAGGAAGGCAGACAGGAGGGCATCGACGCCGACCTTGTAAAGCTGCTCGCCGACGCCTCCCCCATCCCCACCACCTACGCCGGCGGCATCAGGAACATGAGCGACATCGACGCCATCGGCGAGCATGGCCAGGGCCGCATCGACTTCACCGTCGGCAGCGCTCTGGATATCTTCGGGGGAGAGGGAATCAGGTACGAAGAGCTGGCTTCGTCATTCGGGAGAGGGGCGAACACACAATAGCTCAGTAATTGGCGGTCTACTCATGGCGCTCCGCCGCCACTCACCTCCCTACTGCGGGTAGAAGAAAGCGAGCACTGTGCTGCAGCCGCTGCGACGGCGACTGGTGGGAATGGGCAAGGCCTCGATGCGGAAGCTGTGGCCGCCGCCGCCGTCGCTTCCCAGATCGACCCATTCGTCGCCGGCGCCCGCTTTCCGGCTCCTGGCCGTGGTGTAGACGCAGCTGCGGTTCTCCAACTCGAGAGTTCTGGGAATAGCTAGTCCCGACGATCGGAAGGATGTGGAGGGGGCGGCGTAGTGTACCGTAAATCGACGCCGCCCGGGGTCAGTGACATTGCCCGCGCGGCCACCCCCCCGCCTCTTGTCGCGCCGCGACTGGCGACGAGGCTCCAGTGCCAGCAGGACGCAGCGTTCCAGATCTGACTCCACCATGCGCAGGCAGGCGGCCTCCGCCCACACGCCAAAGCGCTCGCACAGGGGCTCCACTCGTCCGGCTCCGAAGCCGTTGTCGAGCAGGTCCTCGGTGAAGATCCATCGGCATCATGAATTCGGAAGCCGCCAGGTCGCACAGGTACTCGAGTTGACCGTCGGGTTCCAGTATCCGCGGACGCACGCGGCGCTGGTAGACGGGGTTGAAGCGATAATCCGGAAACAGGGTGTGGGCGATCTCGTGGAAGAGATTGTAGCGGGTTCGCGCCGGACAGCGCTGCTGTCTGTAAAGAATGGTGGGCGTGCCGTCGCTCATCATGATCATGGCCTGGTGGAGCGAAGGGTTCTTCACCGGCACACAACGGATACCCAGGACCTGAGCCACAAGGATGGGATCGAAGGGCGGCGGAGACCAGGAGGAGTCTATCCGGCGGAGGAGCCGGTCGGCCTCGCTCAGTCTGTCCCGGACCCGCTCGTATACTACCTCCTCAACCCCTTGTCGTCCCTCCACCGCCCCGTGGCCACCCGACTGCCGGCCGAACTCGAGCCCGGCTTGCGCGGCTGTAGTCTGGTGGCCCGCTATGTCGTTGCTGACCGTCATGCGACGGTTACTCCGCGATCATTTCCCTGAGCATGCCGTACACCACCGACCATTGCTCCTTGCTCTGAGGGCGACCACCCTTGAGTTGGACGAAGGAAAGCGACTGAATTTCCTCCGGCTCCAAGGCCTGGCCCAGACGCTTGCGCTCGTTGATGAAGGCTCGCAGTCCGTCATTGATCTCCGGCTCGATCATCTCCCTGGCGTCGTCTCCCGTTGCCCCCTTACCCATCAAGTGGGCGATGGTGACGCCTAAAGCCTCGGCGATCTTGTAGAGCAACTCGGCGCCGGGCCGCTTGCTGTTTCCCGTCTCGATCTCCCACAGGAACGCCTTGGACACACCTGCTCGAGCCGCTAAGTCCGGCAGCGTGTAATCGCGTAACTCCCTGTATTTCTTGACATTTTTCCCGATTTCCATACTCGATCTCCTCCTGTTCCTCCACCCCCAGCTAAAGTACCAAGCCGATGCATCTGCACCTGGCACCGCTAGGCTGTAAATCAACCTAGTGCAGCGACTTGAAGTCAAGATAGTGCACCGACTTGCCGATGGCAAACCAAAACCCCTGAAAGTTCGCTAAACAAAACCTTGATAGAGAGCTTCCGTTAGCGTATGTTCTTCCTTGTTGGTTCGCTTAAGAGAACCACTGGTCCCACAGGTCCTCATACCCGGGTGCCCGCGGGTCCGAACTATTTACTTCACACACCGCAATGGAGGCCTGACCGTGGTTGGGATCGAACGAGAGCGCGTTGAGCGAGCTGCCCGACTGTACCGCACTTGCAAGGATGCCAGCAGAGCGCTTGGCATCGCCCCGGGAAGCTTCAGCCGACTGTGTAGGAAGTTCGACATAGACTCGCCCGTAGCCCGGCGGCGGGGTCGGCTGACCGCTCCACGCCACGGGCGCGCGGCGGAAGATTGAGTTGAGATGATCCGTTGGGGCGCGGCGGATATTCGCCGCGCCTCAGCTTTCTGTCTGGTCCATCAGTTGGCGGAACTCTTCGGCGTACTGCCGCAACACCCCATCGGCGTCGTGATCGCTTCCCGGCTGGTGAATCACCTCGACCGAGAAGTATCCGTTATACCCGCCCCTCTTCAAGAGATTGAGGGGCATGGCGTGATCGATCACCCCCTCGCCGAGGGCCCCCACCTGCATCCTGCCTTCGTCGTCGTAGTCGCCATCGTGGGCGTGGGTATGCCGCGTCAACATGCCGATGGCGAGAAAGGTCTCCTCCGGCGCCTCCAGCATGCGCTGCGGGTGCATGAAATCCCACAGCACCTGGAGGTTGGCGTGATCGACCCTTTCGATCACCGCTCTAACCGGCGGCGAGCAGCACCAGTCGTCGTGAGTCTCCATGAGCACGGTCACGTTGCGGTCCTGTGCCTGCTCCACCACCTGGCGGTAGCCCTGAGCGACGTAGTCGACGACTCGGGCAAGGGGTTGAGCACCGTCTCTCTGCCCGCCGAAAGTGCGCACGAAAGGACTCCCCAGATCGCCGGCCAGATCGATGTACCTCTTCAACTCCTCCACCTGAGCGGCCCTTTCGCCGTCGTCGGGCAAAGCCATCCGCACACCCGTGGCGACGCAGCAGATGGCCAGCCCCTCCCCCTCCATCCGTTCCCTCACCCCCCGGCGCTCATCCGCCGACAGACTCGCCTCGATGCCACAGGCGTGTCCCCAATCCACGCGGGGTTCCAGACCCAGGTAACCGTGCCGCTTCATCCCCTCGATAACCCGATCGAGATTCCAGTCTGGACAGACGCTGCTCATCGTCGCCAGTCGTATCATTCCCACTCCCCTCGCTCTTTAATAGCGTTTGCTCATCCTCTTGTGAACCGCTAAATTAGATAACTACTTCGCGTCCGCAAGAGTCGTCCGAAGAGTCCGGACAATTGTGACAAGGGATCTGCATAAATGGACAAGCCCCGCCTGCTCTACCCCAATGTTGTAGTTCTCGTGTTCATCCCCATCGCGGCCGCTATCATCGTCCCGCTATACGGCTATACCGTGGGCTACGACGCCTTCGAGTGGTCTGTGTTCGCCGTCTTCATGATGGCGACGGGGCTTTCCATCACCGCGGGATATCACCGGCTGTGGTGCCACCGGGCTTACGAGGCCCACCCCGCGGTTCGGCTCTTCTTCGCCGTCCTCGGTGCCTGCGCCATACAAAACTCGATCCTGCACTGGTCGGCCGATCACCGCAAGCACCACCGTTTCGTCGATGATCGCGACCTCGACCCCTATCCGGCGACCCGCGGCTTCTGGTTCTCACACATGGGCTGGATCCTGCGGGAGTACGACCACGTGGAGAACGATTTCTCCAACGTCAAGGACCTGAGCCGCGACCCCATCTGCGTCTGGCAGCACAAGCATTACTTCCTGTTGGTGGGGCTGACCAACATCGCTCTGCCTCTCGGCATAGGTTTCCTTCACGGCAAGCTCTGGGGAACGCTGGTTCTGGCTGGGCTGCTGCGGATGGTTCTCAATCACCATTTTACCTTCTTCATAAATTCCATCGCCCACATCTGGGGTCGGCGGACCTACTCGGAAAACAACACGGCGAGGGACAACGGCCTTATCGCCTACGTGACCTATGGCGAGGGCTTCCACAACTTCCACCACCGCTTCCAGTACGACTATCGCAACGGCGTCCGCTGGTGGCACTTCGATCCCACCAAGTGGCTGATAAAAACCTGCTCCTGGTTAGGTCTCACCTGGGATCTGAAGCAGACCTCGAAGTTCCAGATCGAGAAGGCCCGCCTGGCCCTCCAGTTTTCCAACGCCATGGCGGGATTGCAGCAGGGACCGGAAGCCGATAACTGGCGTCAACGCCTGCAGGAAGGGCACGACAGCTTCGTCGCCAAGCTGGACGAGCTCAGCAAGTTCAGCAACGAATGGGCGAAGAAACTCCGCGACGAGAAGCTCCTGCCCAGGCTCGACAAGACGGCCATGAAGCAGCGTTATTCCGAGCTCAAAAAGGACCTTCAGGCCTGCCGGGAGGAGTGGCGGGGACTCACCTCTCAGCTGAGTGTTCAGCTCGCCTGATACGAGGCTATTAGCACCAGGCCGTACCGATGGTCGGCCCTCGCCTTGCAGGGGTGCCGCTCTTCCGTGCTGTCCCGCGTTCCAAGGCCCCGGCTGCGCCCTCGCGCGCTGGGGTTTTGTCGTCCTGCTCGGTTTTGTGACCGGCGGTACCCCCGCCCCTGCTGCCACCCCCTTCCGCGCCACCGCCACCGCCACCGCCACCGCCACCGCCACCGCGCGAGAAGGTCCGCTATCGGTCCTCCCTGGAGGAGCTGGCGGCGCTTCCCGGAAAAGTCGCCCTGTTGCCCTTTCTAGCGATCTCCGAGATCGGCAAGAAGGCAGCGAGGGCGATTCTTTTACAAGGACCTCTTCGGCCCGATCGACGCTGATCTGACCGCCAGCTTCGGGCTGTCCGCACGAGACCGTCAACGTTACCTCCTGGTGCTGGACGGCGCCGATGAGCTGCTCCCGGGCGCGGGAGAGGCCAGTCTGATCACTCTGTTAATGAGAGAGCCAGGCGAAAGCTTTTTCGGAGTGGGCAATGACAGCAGGCGGTCCCACCGGACCCGGCATCAGCAACTCAATGTCGAGGCTCGGGTCGACTACCGACGCCGGATCGGCCAGTTCCTGGCCGTCGATGCCGAAGTGGGGTATCGACTGGCCGATATCGGGGACGCCAGGATCGGTGACGACCCGAATACCCGCGACAGCTACGGCCGGGAGTTGCCCGGGCTTGGCCCCCGTACACAACTGGCCCGAGCCGCGATGGCTGTGAAGACAACCCTCGTCGATATCCCCGGGAGCCCGACGCGAGGCAACAAGACCATGGCCCGCCTCGGATACTCCCAATCACTGAATGGCGCCGCCCTCTCCCATGTCAGCCTCACCGCCGTGACCGAACAGTTTCACGAACTGTTCTACCGCCGCACGCTCTCGGTCCGCCTGGGCACGGACTGGAGATTTGCTCCCGGGGTCCAATGCCGTCCCGTTCTACGATCTGGCCTCTGTGGGCGGCGAGTTGTTCGTTCGGGGATTCCAGCGAGGCCGCTTCCGAGACCGCGGCTCCGCCTTTACCACCGTCACCTACAGATTCCCGGTGGCCAGGTTCCTGGACGCCTCCCTGCTCTACGAAACCGGCCGCACCTTTCATCGTCTGGACGACATCTCCCTCCGGGACTGGCACCCCGCATTCGGGGGCGGGTTTCGAACGTGGGTGCCCCGTGGCATCGTCTTCGAGCTCAACGTCATCCGCAGTAGCGAAGAGGCCCGCGTGCACTTCAGCTTTGACACGGTGTTCTGACCATGGGCCGCCGCTCGCCGAACTGCATAGCCGCAATGGCCGTCTTGACAGCCGTTGTTCACCTCACCGGGTGCACGGCGGCGCATCTACTGCCCCCTCCACAGCGTCTGGTGTTCGCCGACGACACGCCCGTCGCCAAGCCATCTTCACGCGGCCGTCCCCTGATCGAGGAAGTCATCGAGATGAGCTTCGTCACCCAGTTGGAGCAGGCCTTCGATCTTCCCCGGGTGATCCGAAAAATCGTCGGACGACCGTACGAGGCCATTGATGTCGACAACTTCGACGAGGTGCCCGACAACTCCTGGTTCACCAACCGCAACACCCGGGTCCCCATGTCCCTGGAGAAAATTCGCCGCGGTCCTTGCCGGGGGGACGGCCCGGATCCGAACGGCAGCTGGACGGTCGTGTCCCTCAAGACCGTGGGGGTCACGCCGGGGATGGTCATCGACGACAGCAGCGGGGAGCGCTACATCATCAAGTTCGATCCTCCCGACTTCGCCGAGCTGTCCAGCGGTGCTGAAATGGTAACGAGCCGCCTCTTCCACGCCGCCGGGTACAACGTGCCTGAGAACTACATCGCC
>Ga0066376_10001516_pt1 | contig 22515 bp, 22 predicted proteins | sample Knorr_S15_td_Bot_FD_77009 | JGI IMG/M metagenome (GOLD analysis project Ga0066376, IMG submission 77009) | Marine microbial communities from Southern Atlantic Ocean transect - Knorr_S15_td_Bottom_ad_5009_LV_A | ecosystem: Environmental > Aquatic > Marine > Oceanic | place: Southern Atlantic...
TGCTACAAATATCATGCCATAAACTAGTCATTGCTCTCATTTTACACATTTCAGTAATAAATCTAATTCCAGCATTGACAAAAAAACTAATCCTACCTACAACCAAAGGAAAATCTTTTTCTGGAACTTGACCACTTTGTCTTACAGTATTTAAAACCTCGCATGCATTTGAAAGTGCATAAGAAATTTCTTGTTCAGGTGTAGCGCCTACTTCTTGAAGATGATAAGAACAAATATTAATAGGATTCCATTTTGGCATTTCTTTATAAGTAAAAGAAATAATATCAGAAGTTAATTTCATACTTTCTTTAGGTGGAAAAATATAAGTTCCTCTTGAAAGATATTCTTTGATAACATCGTTTTGAGTAGTGCCTTGAAGATCTTTTCTTTTATAACCTCTTTTTTCAGCTACAGCAATATATAACGAAAGCAACCAAGCAGCTGTAGCATTAATAGTCATCGAAGTATTCATTTTTTCTATAGGAATATCTTTAAACAATTCTAACATATCCCCAATATGACAAATAGGGACACCGACTTTACCAACTTCACCTTGAGCTAAAATGTGATCAGAATCATATCCTGTTTGAGTAGGAAGATCAAAAGCAACTGAAAGACCTGTTTGACCTTTTTTTAAGTTTGTTCTATAAAGCTTATTAGATTCTTTTGCTGATGAATGGCCTGAATAGGTTCTTATTAGCCATATATTATCTTTGTTGTTTTTATCTTTTTTATCCATATTTTGTTTTTAATAACAAAAAAAAAGTATATATAGTTATAAAAAAAAAATTTATTAGATTTTATATTATCTATTATATTAAAAATATCTAAATGAACGAAAAAAAAGAATTATATGAAGTAGGCGAAATACCTCCATTAGGTCATGTTCCTAAACAAATGTATGGATGGCTGATTAGAAAAGAAAGACATGGTGACCCTACAGATGCAATGAAAATTGAAGTTGTAGATACGCCAAAGGTAGGTGAAAATGACGTGCTTGTTATGGTCATGGCAGCTGGTGTTAATTATAATGGTGTTTGGGCTTCTCGGGGCGTTCCTATCTCACCTTTTGATTACCATAAAGCAGAATTTCACATAGCTGGTTCTGATGCATCTGGAATTATCTGGGCAGTAGGCTCAAAAGTCAAAAGATGGAAAATTGGTGACGAAGTAGTTATGCATTGTAATCAAGATGACGGTGATGATGAAGAATGTAATGGAGGAGATCCAATGCTTTCAAATTCTCAAAGAATTTGGGGATATGAAACTCCTGACGGTTCATTTGCACAATTTACATCTGTTCAACAACAACAAATAATGCATAGACCAAAACATTTGACATGGGAAGAAAGTGGTTGTTATGTTTTATGTTTAGCAACGGCATACAGAATGCTATACGGTCATGATCCTCACACTCTCAAGCCAGGCCAAAATGTATTAGTTTGGGGAGCAACTGGAGGTTTGGGTGTATTTGCAACACAATTAGTTAAATTTGCTGGCGCAAATGCAATTGGCGTTGTTTCTAGTGAAGATAAAATAAAATATGTTAAATCTCTTGGAGCTAAAGGGGTAATTAATAGAAAAAATTTTGATTGTTGGGGTGAACTACCAGATGTAAATGATGTAAAAGCATACGGAGAGTATTTAGAAAAAGTAAAAGAATTTGGAAAAGCAATTTGGGAATTTACAGGTAAATATGTTGCAGTCGATAGTGTCTTCGAACATCCAGGCGGTCAAACTTTTCCTGTTTCTTGTTTTGTAGTAAAAAGAGGAGGCATGGTTGTTTATTGTGCAGCTACAAGTGGATATAATTTAACATTTGATGCACGTTATGGATGGATGCATCAAAAAAGAATTCAAGGAAGTCATTTTTCTACCTTAAAACAAGCTTCAGAAGCAAATAAATTAATTATAAATAAAAATATACAGCCTTGTATGTCCGAAGTACTAAGTTGGAAAGACATACCAGAAGCACATATGAAAATGGCAAGAAATGAACATAAACCTGGTAATATGGCCGTCCTAGTTCAAGCAAAGAAACATGGAATGAAGACTTTAAAATAGTATATTAAATAATATGACGGACGCTGCAGTGGATATAAAAAAAGGTAATATTCTCTTGGATGATCTTTTTCTTAAATGTGAAAACTCAATTAAGGCTCTCGATGAATTAGTTAATAAAGCAGAAGCACATGTAAAAAAGAAGATTCATAATAAAGGATCTTTAGATACAAAACTTTTAGAAAAAGAACAATTTATTTGTCACGGCTTTGCCTGGTTAAAGACATATAATATAGCATTGAGAGAAATGTTAAATTGGGCAAAGGAATTAACTGCAAAAAAAAAAATTTTTGAAACTGAAAAGTTAATTTTGCAATCTGCTTTTGGAGAATATTTATCACAAATAATTGGCGGAATATCTATGTGTCAAACTGAAATTGTTAGAGCTTATGACTTTGGTTTAACAAATCAAGAATTAGATTCTTTTTTAATTGATGACGTTAATGACTTAATTAAAAACGGGAATACTAATGAAGTAAAAATACAAATTGCCAAATTAATTTCAGACAAAAATTATGGAAATATTGGACTTGAAGATGAAACTTTAGAGATGATACGAGATCAATTTAAAAAGTTTTCTGAAGAACAAATAATTCCAAATGCACATGAATGGCATTTAAAAGATGAATTAATTCCTATAGAAGTAATTAAACAAATGGCTGAACTTGGCGTTTTTGGTTTAACAATCCCTGAGACTTACGGAGGGCTTGGAATGAAAAAGATTGCTATGTGTGTAGTTACTGAAGAATTAAGCCGTGGATATATCGGTATAGGATCAATCGGAACTAGATCAGAAATTGCTGCAGAGTTAATTCGACTTGGTGGTACTGAAGAGCAGAAAAAAAAATGGTTACCAAAAATTTCCTCTGGAGAAATTCTTCCTACAGCAGTTTTTAGTGAACCAAATACAGGATCAGATCTAGGGAGTCTAAAAACAAGAGCTGTTAAAGATGGTAATGTATATAAAATAACAGGAAATAAAACTTGGATTACACATGGTGCCCGTACAGATTTAATGACAATGATGGTAAGAACAAATCCTGATGAAAAAGGATATAAAGGTTTAAGTATAATATTAGCAGAAAAAGATAGAGGGACAGATGAAAACCCATTTCCAACTAAAGGAATGAGCGGGGGAGAAATTGAAGTATTAGGTTATAGGGGTATGAAAGAATATGAAATAGCTTTTGATAATTTTGAAGCTAAATCAGAAAATCTTTTAGGTAATGAAGAGGGAAAAGGTTTTAAACAATTAATGGAAACTTTTGAATCTGCAAGAATTCAAACAGCTGCTAGAGCAGTTGGTATTGCTCAGAATGCTTTAGATATTGGCCTTCAATATTCACAAGAAAGAGAACAGTTTGGAAAAAAAATTTTTGATTTTCCAAGAGTTTCCAATAAATTAGCTTGGATGGCAGTTGAAACTATGATTGCACGACAAATAACATATTTCTCAGCAAGAGAAAAAGATTTAGATAAAAGGTGTGATATAGAAGCAGGAATGGCAAAATTATTATCTGCAAGAGTTGCTTGGTCAAATGCTGATAACGCTGTTCAAATACATGGTGGAAATGGTTATGCGTTAGAATACCCAATTAGTCGCGTATTATGCGATGCAAGAGTTTTAAATATTTTTGAAGGAACAGCTGAAATTCAAGCGCACGTAATAGCTAAAGGCTTATTAAGTTAATTATTTATTAATGGAATTTTTTACAAAAATTGCTCCAATATTAATAATTATTGGTCTCATTTTAGTTTCTATAGTACTAGTTATTGGCCTAGTATCAATGCTAGCAAAAGCTGATTTTAACAAAAAATATTCAAACAAATTAATGAGACTTAGAGTAATAACTCAAGGTATAATTATTTTAATATTCGCTTTAGTATTCTTAATTAAGTTTTTAGATTAAATTGGTTAAATTAAATAAAATATACACTAAAACTGGTGATAAAGGGTCTACTCAACTTGGAAATGGAAAAAGAGTTGAAAAAAACTCATTAAGAGTTGATGCTTATGGATATGTAGATGAAGCAAATGCAGCTATAGGATTATCAATTCTAACTACAAATATAAAAATAAAAAAAATACTTCAGATAATACAAAATGATTTATTTGATTTGGGAGCAGATTTATGTATACCTGATAAAAAAAATATTCAAAAACTTAAAATAACAAATGATCACGTGGATTATATTGAAGAAAAAATTGATAGTTTTAATAAAGAATTAGCTCCTCTTAATTCATTTGTGCTTCCAGGTGGTTTAAAATCATCGACTTATTTGCATATTGCAAGGACTGTAACAAGAAGAGCTGAAAGAAAAGTCGTTGCTCTTTCAAAAAAAGAAAAAATTAACCCTGTAGCAATTATATATTTAAATAGATTATCTGATTTGCTTTTTGTTCTTGCTAGATATACAAATAACAAAGGTAAAAAAGATATTCTTTGGAAACCAGGAAAAAATTTAAAAAAGAAATAAATTTGAATAAAATAAGTTTAAAAAAAATTTCACTTTTTCTACTTATTTTTCTGCCATTTGCAATTATTGTTGGGCAAGCACCTTCTGATATAATTGTAAGTACAATTTCTATTTTATTTTTAGTTAATTCTATAATCCAAAAGGATTGGTCTTGGATAAAAATAAAATGGATAAAAATAATTTTTTTTTTATGGATTTATTTAATATTTGCAAGTTTTTTTGCTTTAGATATAAAAACAGCTTTAGAACATTCAGTTTTATTTCTACGTTTTTTTATTTTTGCAGTTGCTTTGCAATATTGGGTTTTAAATGACAAAAGATTTTTAACATATATTCTATATTCTGTTTCAGTTGCATTTATTTTTGTTTTTATTGATACATTTTATCAATTTTTACATTTTGATTTAACTAAAGGTTATGGACCTGATATTTTAGGTTATTATTCTAATGATCATTTTAGATTAACAGGCCCTTTTAGAAGCAATATACCAGGCGCTTATTTATCTAAATTCTTTTTTATAGTTTTCTTATTTACTATTGTTAAATTAAAAAAATCAAAAAATGATAGTTTGTTATTTGTTCCTTTAGTGACACTAAGTTTTTTTTTAGTATTTTTAACAGGAGAAGCAATGTCTTTTGCTAGTATTGGACTGGGTCTATTAATTCTTTTTTTATTAGAAAAAAAATTTCGCAAAAAAATAATTTTTTCTTTGATTATTTTATTTTGCTTAATTTTTCTTGCAGTAAAATTTAATCCTATATGGAATAAAATAGAAATAGTTGAAAAGAATCCATGGCATAACGGAACTGTTTATCAAATTAATTTGCCTTGTAAGAATAATAAAAATGAAATTTGTAAACAAAAATTTAAGACTCAACCTTTTTTTTATGAAGTGCTTAATAATTTTTCAAAAAGTGCGTATTGGGAAACATATAACCAGGCTATAACTATATGGAAAGATCATCCTTTTTTTGGTATTGGTATAAAAAATTATACAAATGCATGTAAATTAGAAAAATATAAAGAAAATTTAAGATATTTTTTCTGTACAACACACCCGCATAATTTTTACATTCAATGGTTATTAGAAACAGGGGTGCTTGGGCTACTAGGATTTATAACTTTATTATTTATTTGGTTTAAATATTTTTTTAAAACTATCAGTAAAAATATTAATCCATTAATTTATGCTCCAATATTAACCTTATTTGTTTTGTTTTGGCCTATCATGTCTACAGGTAGTTTTTTTTCTAATAGAAATGCAACTATGAATTGGTTTATTATCGCTTTATGTTTAGCTATCACAAATTTAAGAAATAAAAAAGTTTAAATTTTTTTAATTGAAATTGTGTTTTTAGAGTGTAAATATTTATGATCATGAAAATTTTAGTACCAGTAAAAAGAGTTGTAGATTTTAACGTAAAAATCAAAGTAAAAAGTGATAATTCAGGAGTTGATTTAGAAAATACTAAAATGTCAATGAATCCATTCGATGAAATTGCAGTTGAAGAAGCTGTAAAATTAAAAGAAAAAAAAATATGTGATGAAATTATAGCAATATCTATTGGATCTGCAAAATCAGAAGAAACGCTAAGAACTGCACTTGCAATCGGGGCTGATAAAGGAATTTTAATCGAAACTGAAGAAGAGGTTCAACCTCTAGAAGTAGCAAAGATTTTAAAAGAAATTATAAAAAAAAATAATCCGGATTTAGTGTTAATGGGAAAGCAAGCAATTGATGATGATTCTAATCAAACCGGTCAAATGTTAGCTGCCTTGCTTGGTTGGCCACAAGGAACATTTGCTTCTAAATTAGAAATAAATGGAAAAAAAATAAATGTAACAAGAGAAATAGACGGAGGATTAGAAACGCTTGGTATGGAATTACCAGCAATTGTTACAACAGATTTAAGATTAAATGAGCCTAGGTATGCGTCATTACCAAATATTATGAAAGCAAAACAAAAACCTATAGAAAAAATAACCCCCGGTGATTTAAATATAGAAATTAAACAAAGACTAAAAACTTTAAAAGTTACAGAACCTCCAAAAAAAGAAACTGGTATAAAAGTAGATAGTGTCCAAGAGCTTATATCTAAACTTCATGAAAAAGAAAAGGTAATTTAAAATGAGCGTACTAGTTCTTATTGAGCATGATAATAAAAATGTAAAAGGATCTTCATTAAACACTATAACTGCAGCAAAAAAGATTGATAAATCGGTACATGCAATTGTTTTAGGTGAAAATTGTTCAAAAGTAGCTGATCAAATAAGTAAATGCGAGGGAATAGAAGAAGTTTTTATTGTAGATAATAATATTTATAAAAATCATATAGCAGAAAATATTGCCCCTATAATAGTTGAATTAGCAAGTAAATATTCTCATATACTTGCACCTTCATCAACTTTTGGAAAAAATATAATGCCAAGAATTGCTGCACTCCTAGATGTGGCACAAATTTCAGATATTATGTCCGTTGAAAATAGTGATACTTTTATAAGACCAATCTACGCAGGAAATGCTAATTTAAAATTACAATCTATTGATAGCAAAAAAATAATTACAGTTAGAACAACAAATTTTGTAGCTACAAAAACTGATAGAGGAAATGCAAAAATTACAAAAATTGATAAAAAAGAAGATGCCGGATTATCTAAATTTGTTAAAAATGAATTAAACAAATCTGATAGACCTGAATTAACTGCAGCACGTATTATTATCTCCGGAGGAAGAGGAATGGAAAGTGGTAAAAATTTTAATTTGCTAGAAGAAATTGCAGATAAACTAAAAGCTGCTATTGGAGCTTCAAGAGCTGCAGTCGATGCTGGTTTTGTGCCAAATGATTATCAAGTTGGTCAAACTGGCAAAGTAGTTGCTCCAGAATTATATATCGCAGTAGGAATTTCTGGTGCTATACAACATTTGGCTGGAATGAAAGATAGTAAAATTATTGTTGCAATAAATAAAGACGAGGATGCACCTATTTTTCAAGTAGCAGATTATGGAATTGTTGGTGATTTATTTAAAATATTACCAGAATTATCAAAAGAACTAGATAAAATTAAGTCTTAATTAAGTAATTAATAAATTCTATTACAGTATCATTATCCCATTCCATATCACCCTCGTAATAACCTATTAAATCACCTTTTTTATTTATAAAAAAACTTGTTGGAAGTCCAATTAAATTTATTTCTTTTGCTAATGAATTGTTTATATCAAAAAATTTTTCTAAATTAATAATTTTATTTTCATTAAAAAAATCAGTTACTTTTTTTTTCCCATCTCTATCCAGAGATATTGCTATGACATCAAAATTTTTTTCAAATTTTGATTTAAGTCTATCTAAAGAAGGTATTTCTTTAATACAAGGAGCACACCATGTAGCCCAAAAATTAACTAATAATACTTTGCCTCTAAATTCTGAAAATGAAATTTCTTTTTCTTGATGGTCTTTAAATATTAAATCAGATATATTTTGTTTTTCTTTACTAAACTCAAAGTCTTCTAATTCATTTTTTAAAAATTCATTAATTAAATCTTTGTCTTTATTGTTGTAAGACTTAAAAGATAGCGATGTTAATATAATTAATATAAATATAAAAAATTTCATAGAAAAAGCTTTTAACCTAAAAAAAGTATATTATCTAATGAACAAAAAATAATGAAAAAAAATAAAAAAAATATAAATCCTATATGGGGTAATAACTTTAATAAACAAAGTAATCCTTTGTTAGAAAAAATCAATTCTTCTATTGATTTCGACAAAAGATTAGTATTGCAAGATTTAAGAGTATCTGAAGTACATTCTTTAATGCTTAAAAAGAAAAAAATAATTTCTTCTTCAGAATATAAATTGATAATTAAAGGATTAAAAAAAATTAAAACTTTAATTCTTAATAATAAATTCAAATTTGATAAAAAATATGAAGACATACACATGAATATAGAAATAGAATTACATAATCTGATTGGTGACACTGCAGAAAAACTTCACACAGCAAGATCTAGAAATGACCAAGTAGTAACAGATTTTAAATTATGGATTATAAAAGCTACAAAAGAAATATATTCAAAAATTGGTGATTTACAAAAAACTATCATCAAAAAAGCAGCTCTACATGTTAAAACAATATTGCCAGGTTTTACTCACTTACAATCTGCGCAAATAGTGAGCCTAGCTCATCACTTAATGGCTTATTACGAAATGTTAAAGAGAGATAAAGATAGATTTTTAAATAGTATTAATAGAATGAATGAATGTCCGTTGGGTTCAGCAGCGTTAGCTGGCACATCCTTTCCTATAGATAGAATCTTGACATCTAAAATGCTTGGTTTTAAAAAACCAACTTCGAATTCTATGGATAGTGTATCTGATAGAGATTATGCTTTAGAATTTTTATCTAATGCAGCTATTTGTGGCTCTCATTTATCAAGATTTGGTGAAGACATTACAATCTGGGCTAGTACCCAATTTAAATTTATTACATTATCAGATGATTTTTCAACTGGCAGTTCAATTATGCCACAAAAGAAAAATCCTGATTCTGCAGAATTAATGAGAGGAAAAATGGGAAGACTTTCAGGAAATTTTATTAGCCTTTTAACAACAGTTAAAGGTTTACCATTAACTTATAACAAAGATTTACAAGAAGATAAGGAACCTGTTTTTGATACCTATGATAATTTAGTATTAATAATAGAGGTAGCAAATGGAATTATTAAAGGTGTTAAAATTAATAAAAATGAAATGTTAAAAGCATGTAATAAGGGTAATTTAATGGCAACTGATTTAGCAGATTGGCTTGTTATAAATTATAATGTATCTTTTAGAAAAGCTTATAAAATGATTGGAAAAATTATTAGTATTGCTAATAAAAAAAATTGTCAAATTAATGACTTAACTATTACTGAATTAAATATAATTAGTAATGATTCAGGAGCAAAAATAAAAAAATTTTTAAAAATAGATAATTCTATTAATTATAAAAAAAGTTTAGGGAGTACTTCGCCAAAAGAAGTAAAAAAAGCTATACAAATCGCAAAAAAAGAACTTTATTAATTTTTTAAATTGTGAAAATTTTTCTTTATATTACTTTTTTATTTGTAATTTTACTGAGCTTTAATAATTGCGGTAAAAAAGATGATTTAGAAAAACCTGGAAAAAATTATCCTAAGGAATATCCGAGTGAATAATTTTAAATTAAAAAAAAACGATTTGTTGATTGAGGGAGTATCAGTAAAAAAATTATCAAAAAAATTTGAAACTCCTTTTTACTGTTATTCTTCTAGTACAATAATTGAAAAATTTAAAGAGTTTGAAAAACCCTTTAAATACTCAGGCACAATTATTTGTTATGCAGTTAAGGCAAATCCAAATATTGCTATATTAAAAATCCTATCCAAACTTGGTGCTGGTGCAGAGGTAGTTTCCAAGGGAGAATTAAAAAGATCTTTAAAAGCAAATATACCAGCAAAAAAAATAGTTTTTTCTGGTGTAGGAAAAAGTTTAAAAGAAATAGAATTTGCTATAAAAAAAAATATTTTACAAATCAATGTGGAATCTGAAGAAGAATTAAAATTGATCGAAAATATTGCAAAAAAATTAAAAAAAAAAATACAAGTTGGTATTAGGGTAAACCCTAATATTAATGCAAAAACACATAAAAAAATAACAACTGGAAGGGAAGAAGATAAATTTGGACTTAATATAGAAATTGCTGAAAAAATTTTTAAAAATTATAAATTTAATTCAAATCTTAATATTGTTGGTTTATCTGTTCATATTGGGTCTCAAATAATGTCTTTAAATCCATTTAAAAAAGCATTTTTAAAAATAAAAACATTAGTTAAAAGAGTTAATAAAAATGAAAAAATAATAAAAATTTTAGATTTAGGTGGAGGAATTGGAATCAATTATAAAAATGAAAAAGTTATTCATTTTAATGATTATGCAAAAATTATATCAAATTTATCAAATGATCTTGGTTGTAAATTAATATTAGAACCAGGCAGAATGCTTGTAGGAGAATCTGGGATATTAATAACTAAAGTTTTATATACTAAAAAAAATAAAAAAAATACTTTTATAGTCGTAGATGCAGGTATGAATGATTTATTACGTCCAGCTTTATACGACGCTTACCACGATATACAGTGTGTCACAAAAAAAAGTGGCAAAAAAATTAAATATACTATTGTCGGCCCAATATGCGAAACTGCGGACACTTTTGCAAAGAATAAACTATTAAACAAAATAAATACTAACGAATTACTTTTTTTTAAAAATGTAGGAGCATACGGGGCATCAATGTCATCTTCTTATAATTCTAGACCGATAATTATGGAATTAATTATCTACAAAAATAATTTTTCAATAATTAGAGAAATAGATACGGTAACTAATCAAATTTCTAGAGAAAAAATACCTTCTTGGCTGTCTAGAATTAGATAAATTTTTTTATTTTTTTATACACATATTCTGGCTTTATCAAATCCATGCCTTCCTTTAATGGTATTGGATTAAATCCATATTTGTGAGGATCTACTGGACCTTTTGGTGGAACCAAGGCATAAACATTATTTATATTTTTTATTGGTGGTGATGCCCCAAATAAACCAAAAGATTTAGTCCCTATTGCTCCTGATAAATTTAAAGGGCCAGAATCATTACCAATAAAACATTTGCTTTTTATTAAAATTGATAAATTTGTAATTATCGGGCTACATGAAATTACAATGTTATTTCGAAAATAACATTTCTTTTTTATTTTTTTAGCTAAATTTAATTCATTTTCAGCACCTATTAAAAAAACGGTTTTTCTTTTATTTTTATTTAAAAATATATTAATTAATTTTGAAAAATATTCTGGTCTCCAAGTTCTATAAAATGAGTAAGGTAAATTATTTTTCATAAAAGCTGTTTTATTGCATGAAAACCCAATTGAAATCCATGGTTTAATAAATTTCTTAAATTTTTTTAATTCTCTATTTATAATAAACTCTGGTAATTTTAATTTAAAATCTTGATAATATCTAATTCCATGAATACTTAAGAATCTTTTTGCTTTATCAATATTGTCACTTTTTTTTGAATCCTTTCCTATATTTTTTTTTGATGTCAACCAGATTTTTTGAGCCCCAAAGCCAAATCCATAAATATTTTTAATTTTTGCTAATCTTGCTATAATTGCATACCTAGGGCTTCTATGAAAAATCCAAATTGTTTTAAATCTTTCTTTTTTTAATATTCTGACTATTTTTGGAAAATTTTTAATTGTATTAAAAAATTCTCGAGTTTCATTTAAGTAGTAAATTTTATCAATTGCCTTTTCATGTTCTAGAATTTCTTTTGCTAAAGTAGTTTTTCTTGTAAATAAATGTATTTTTTTCTTTTCGGATTTTTTTGCAAGAGCTCTGAAAAAAGGTAGATGCCATATAATATCACCAATTCCAGGATAAATAGATACTATTGCAGTTTTTCCGGTTTTATTCATTCTACTTCTTTATAAAATTCAATTTTTATATCAGCAATATTCTGATTATCATGAATATAACTAGTATTAAAATCTATGCTTCCCTGAGGTTCTAAATTCTCTTGTTCTGCATAAAAAAACCACGATGTTATAATGTTCTCATTATTATCCAACAAAGTAGCTTGTAATTTAGGAATTTTATAATTTTCCGTATTTGATGTATTGCTAATTTTCCCAAAAATTTTAATGATTCTTTGATTATTATGTAAAATATTTACTTCTTTTTCTATTTGGTTAAGAACTAAATTAAAAGAATTTTTATTTTGATTATTTATTAAAAATTCTTTTTTTATTAAATTAAAAAAATAATCTTTAATTGGATAATTAAAATATTGTTCATTTAAATAAATAAATAAAATTAAAATAGCAAGTATAAACAGATATAAAAAACTATTACTTTTCTTTTTTATAATCTCTGAAGAAAATACTTTAGTATCATCAATTTCTTCATTAACAAAATTTTTTTCTATTTGTTGTTCTTTTAAAGATATAACTTCTACACCATTTTTTTTTATAATATCTATTTTTTGATACCATTTATGTTCACAATTAGAACATTTAACTTTTTTTCCATTTTTACCTAAAACTCTTTTACTAATGGAATATTTCGTATTACAGTTTGAACAGATAATAATCATTTAAATTTTTTTAAAATAATAATTATATATCTCATGTATATTAAACGTAATTTAAAATTTTAATTTTTGAAATGATAATTTTTATTAGATCTTTAATTTTTACTATTTTATTTTATATTTGGACTTTTTTCATATGTTTTTTTTCTTTTCCTGTATTTTTTTTTAATAGAAAATTCAATGTAAAAGTATGGTTCACTTGGATAAAAGTAACAAATAAAATTTTAAAAACGATAGTAAAAATTGATTATGAGGTTAAAGGATCAAAAAATGTTACTTCTAATAATGTTATATATGCTTGTCAACATCAATCTGCTTGGGATACAATTATTCTTCCTTATTTGATTGGTGATTGCATTATATTTCATAAACGATCTCTTTTATTTATTCCACTATTTGGGTGGCATTTATTTAAATTAGGTATGGTTATTATTACTAGAAATAAAGGAGCTAATAATTTAAGAAAAATTATTAGTAAAACAAAAGAGGCAATTCGCAAAAATAGATCTATACTAATTTTTCCACATGGTACTAGAACTTTGCCTGATTCAATAAATAGAATTCAATCTGGGGTAGTTATACTATACAAACACTTAAATATAAAAGTTATTCCTGTAAAATTAAATTCAGGAAAATACTGGGGAAGAAATAAATTTTTAAAATATCCAGGAAAAATAACAGTAAATTTTTTAAAACCAATTTATCCAGGATTAAATCCAGGTGAATTTAGAAAAAAATTAAAAAAAATTTTGTAGAAAATCATTCTTGTTTTTCTTTTTCAATTAATTTTCTAATTTTTTTTGTTTTTATAAAAACTTCTTGTATTTTTTTTGATTTATTTTGTTTGATATATTGTTTTATCAAATTTAGTGATTTTTCAAATTCATTAACTGTTTTAAGTAAATTTTTTTTATTATTTAAAAAAATGTCCTTCCACATTGTTGCATCAGATGCGGCAATCCTTGTAAAGTCCCTAAAACCACCTGCAGAAAATTTTATTATTTGAGATTTTTCTTTTGCATTAGCATTTAGTGAGGAAAAAACAATCGCGTAAGATATTAAATGGGGCATATGGGATGTTATAGCAAGAATTTTATCATGATTCTTTGCATTCATTATTTGAACTTTTGATCCAAAAATATTCCATAATTTCTTTAATTTATTTAATGAGTTTTTATTATTCTTTCCCATCGGTGTTATAATACACCAGCGTTTATTAAATAATTCAGCAAATCCTGATTCAGGACCAGATTTTTCTGTACCCGCTATTGGATGTGCCGGTAATATATTAAATTTAACATTTTTAAGTTTAGAAAAAATTTTAACAACATTTAATTTAGTAGATCCAACATCAGTCAATATTGTATTTGGCATTATATGTTTTGATATTTTATCTAAAATATTTTTATATGTAGAAAGAGGTGTGCAAATAATAATTAAATCACTACCTTTAACGCTTTTTTCTAAGTCATTTGTATAAAAGTTTCCTAATTTAAGTTTTTTTGCTTTATAAATTGTTTTTTTTGTTCTAGAAAATATACAAATTTTTTTACTAAGTCTTTTTTTTTTCAAGGCCCTTGCTATGGATGATCCAATTAAACCAATTCCTATTAATGTTGTTTGTTTAAAAAAATTCATTTAGATGAAATGTAGATTATAATTTCTTTTTAAAGTAGATTTTTAAAAACTTTATAAGTTTTATTAATTCATTTTTCTTACCTATAGAAATTCTCAAAAAATCATTAAGACTATAACTTTCTACTTTTCTTAAAATTATACCTTTAGATAAAAGATAATTATTAACTTTATTTGCAGAAAATTTTCCTTTACTAGGAAATTTAACTAAAATAAAATTTGCAACACTAGGAATAGGGATCAAACCTAATTTAACAATCTCTTTAGTTAACCAATTTAAATAATAACTATTATGTTTAACAGATTTTATATAAAAATTTCTATCACTTAATGCAGAAATTCCAGCTTTCATTGCAGCTATATTTATATTAAAAGGCAATCTAACTTTATTAAAAATATCGACAACATATTTTGGACCATATGCCCAGCCAAGTCTTAAACCTGCTAATCCGTATATTTTAGAGAATGTTCTAGTCATAATTACGTTATTATTTCTTTTAACTAAGTCTTTACCTGATGAATAATCCTTTTTTGTAATATATTCAGCATATGCAGCATCAATGACTAATAAAATTCTTTTAGGTAACTTTAAAGTAAATTCATTTAATTCATTTTTGGTTAAATATGTTCCGGTAGGGTTATTTGGATTTGCAATAAATATAATTTTAGTTCTTTTTGTAATAGCTTTAGTAAAATTCTTTAGAGAATTTCTATAATTAATATCTTTTACTTTAATTCCCTTTGCTCCAGATAATTGCGATGCTATTGGATACATCAGAAATCCATATTCAGAATAAAGAATTTCATCTCCTGGACCTGAAAATATTTTTGCTATTGTAGTTAGAATTTCGTCTGAACCATTTCCACAAATAATATTATTTTTATTCAGTTTATGTCTTTTAGATATTGTTTCTTTTAATATATTGCTTTCTGGATCTGGGTATCTAAAAATTTTTCCCTCAAACTCTTTTAATATTTTTTTTATTCTTGAACTAGTACCAAAAGCCCCCTCATTTGAAGATAATTTAATTATTTTATTACGATCAGCTAATTTAAATATCCCGGCTTCATACTTAACCACGCTTTTAATATTTTTCTTTATTTTTAAAAGATTACTCATGATTAACTAAAATTAATTATAAGACTGAAAAATACAACTTTTAATTAAACTTGAAATATTTTTCAAAAATGTTACATATGAATTGCCGATTTGAAACGTAGCTTGCGGGCAAGAACAGCTAAAGCGCTATTTTTTTTTTACCACCATGCTTCGTACATCGGTGGTTTTTTTTTATAAAAAAAATAAAAATGAAAAATTCAAAAAAATTTGCTCTTTTAGGAACCAAAAAGTCACTTAAACTCGATAGTGGTAAAAATTTAAGAAGTTTCAAAATAGCTTACCAAACATATGGAAAATTAAATAAAAATAAAAACAATGCCATTTTAATTTGTCATGCACTTAGCGGAGACCAATATGCTGCTGGTCAAAATCCTATAACAAAAAAAACAGGTTGGTGGTCTAAAGCTATTGGTCCAAATTTACCAATAGATACAAATAAATTTTTTGTAATATGTTCTAATATACTTGGCGGCTGTCTAGGAAGTATTGGCCCCAAAGAGTTAAATCCTGTAACAAAAAAAGAATATAATATGTCATTTCCAGTAATAACTATAAGAGATATGGTTAATGCTCAAAAAATGCTAATTGATGAATTGGATATAAAAAAACTTTTTAGTGTTATTGGAGGATCAGCAGGTGGCTTTCAAGTTTTACAATGGGCAGCAAGTTACCCTGAAAGCGTTGTTTCTGCTATACCAATTGCAACATCCTTTAGACACTCTGCTCAAAACATAGCTTTCCATGAAGTAGGAAGACAAGCAATTATGAGTGATCCTGATTGGTGTAACGGTAATTATATTGATAAAAAAAAAAGACCAGAAAAAGGTTTATCAGTAGCTAGAATGTTAGCACTTATATCTTATCTATCTGAAGAAGCCTTTCAAAGGAAATTTGGAAGAAATTTACAAAGCAAAGTATCTTTAGCATATGGTTTTAAAACAGACTTTCAGGTAGAAAGCTATTTAAAACACCAAGGTCTAGCTTTTGTAGGTAGGTTTGATGCAAATAGTTATTTATACATAACGAGAGCCATGGATTATTTTGATTTGCCAAACCAAAAAAAAGGTGGTTTAAAAAAAATTTACAAAAATTCTCCGGTAAAATTTTGTGTAATATCTTTTACAAGTGACTGGGTATATCCAACTAAGTATAGCAAAGAAATTGTTGATTCTTTAAATACTGTTGGTGCTGATGTAAGTTTTGTTGAAATTCAAACTGACAAAGGCCACGATGCTTTTTTATTAGATGAAAAAGAATTTAATGAAACTGTAAAAGGTTTTTTAAAAGCAAATGCAAGTAAGGAGGGTTTTTAATTAATAAAAATAAAATGAATAGATTAGATTTTGAAATTATAAAAAATGTTGTAAAAGACAATTCAAGAGTTCTTGATGTTGGCTGCGAAACTGGTGAATTATTAAAATTTTTAAATAAAGGAAAAAAAATTGATGGAAGAGGTTTAGAAATAAGTCAAAAAAACGTTAGTATTTGTCTAAAACATGGTTTATCCGTTGTTCAAGGAGATGCAGATAAAGATTTAGTCTCATATCCTTCAAAATCATTTGATTTTGTAATTTTAAGTCAAACTTTACAAGCAACACATTCACCAGAGAAAGTTTTAAATGAATTAGTTAGGATTAGTAAGCGTGCTATAGTATCTTTTCCAAATTTTGGTTCATGGGTAATAAGATTAAAACTTTTAATTAATGGCATTATGCCTGAATCTGATTTACTTCCATATACTTGGTATACAACACCAAATATTCACTTATGCACTATTAAGGATTTTAAAAAATTATGTAATAAAAATTCAATTAATATTGAACAAAATTTTTTCCTTAATAAAAACAGAAAAAAAATAACTAATCCTATAAAAAAACTTTTTAATAATTTTTTCTCTATATCTGGACTTTTTGTTTTAAAAAAATAATAATCTTATTTCATGAAAGTAATAACTATTCCAATTTTATCTGACAATTATTCTTACTTAATTATTGATAAAAATAATAAATCCTGTTCAGCGATAGACCCTGCTAGTCCTGAAGAAATAATACCTTTTCTTGAAAAAAATAAATTTGATTTAAAAAATATTTTAAATACTCATTATCATAGTGACCATACAGCAGGAAATTTAGATCTAAAAAAAAAATATAAATGTAAAATTTTTGGACCAGAAAAAGAAAAAAACCAAATCCCTGGTATAGATTTTACTTTAAAAGAAAATGACGTTCTAGAGTTAGAAGATTATAATGCTAAAATTATTGAAACTCCTGGTCATACAGCTGGACATATAATTTACTGGTTTGAAAAGGAAAAAATTGTTTTTACTGGAGATACTCTTTTTGTTTTGGGGTGTGGTAGATTATTCGAAGGCACACCTGAAATAATGTGGAATTCGCTCTTAAAAATTAGAAATTTACCAAAAGAAACTCTAATATATTGCGGTCATGAATACACAAAAAACAATGCAGATTTTGCTCTTACTGTTGAAAAAAATAATAATAAATTAATAAAAAGATTCGATGAAATAAATAAACTAATCAATGAAGGTTCTTACACTGTCCCAACAACTGTTGAAAAAGAAATAGAAACAAATCCATTTCTAAGAGCAGACAATAATAATATAAAAAAAAATCTTGCTATGAATTCTGTGTCTACTGAAGAAATTTTTGGTGAAATTAGAAAAAGAAAAGATAACTTTTAAGGAACATTATATTGGCCGCCATTAACATTTAATGTTGTTCCTGTAATAAAACCAGATTCATCTCTAACTAAATATAAAACTGCTTCTGCTATTTCTTCTGGCTTTCCTAGTCTTCCAATTGGTATTTTATCTTTAATAATTTTATCTAAAATCTCTTTAGGAACCGCTTGTACCATTTCAGTATCTATATAACCTGGTGCAACACAATTAACAGTAATACCTTTATTCGCTGTTTCTAAAGCTAGTGATTTTGTAAAACCAATCATTCCTGCTTTTGTTGAAGTATAGTTGGTTTGGCCAGCTTGCCCTGCTTGCCCATTAACAGAACTAATGTTGATAATTCTTCCAAATTCTTTTTCTCTCATACTATCAATAACGCATTTTGACATATTAAAACATGAATCTAAATTTGTCCTTATTACATCTCCCCATTGTCTTACGTCCATTTTATGCAACATACTATCTCTAGTAATACCTGCATTATTTATTAAAACTTCAATAGGTCCTAAATCTTTTTCTATTTCTTTTATTTTTTCGCTACATTGGTCAAAAATAGCAACGTCAAATTTATATACATGTATTCCTGTTTTTTTCATGAAATTTTTTGCATCTTCATCCCTAGATACATAACTTGCTGCCACTTTATATCCCTCTTTTTTTAATCTTAAAGAAATTGCCTCTCCAATACCTCTTGTTCCACCAGTTACTAATGCTACTCTAGACATAAATTATTTTCTTTCCAAGCACATTGCTATACCCATACCGCCACCAATACATAAAGTAGCTAAACCTTTTTTTGAATCTCTTTTTTCCATTTCATATAAAAGAGTTGTTAAAATCCTTGTTCCAGATGCTCCGATTGGATGACCAATTGCGATTGATCCACCATTAACATTTACAATTTCCGGATCCCATCCCATTTCTTTATTAACTGCACATGCTTGAGCTGCAAAAGCTTCATTGGCTTCAATTAAATTTAAATCGGACGCCTTCCACTTTGCTTTTTTAAGAGCTTTTTTACTTGATGGTATAGGACCACTGCCCATTACTGCAGGATCTACTCCTGCTGTTGCCCATGAAGCAATTTTTGCTAATGGTTTAATTCCTAATTTTTCTGCCTTTTCTAATTTCATTATTACTACTGCCGCAGCACCATCATTTATTCCAGATGCATTTCCTGCAGTTACTGTTCCATCTTTTTTAAATGCTGGTTTTAAATTTTTTAAGTTCTCTAAAGTGCAACCATGTCTTGGATATTCATCATCTCTAATTACAGCTGTGCCTGTTTTAAGTTGGACAGGAACGGAAACAATTTCCTTCTGAAATTTTCCATTTTTTTGTGCTTCTTCGGCTTTTAATTGAGAGTTTAAAGCAAATTCATCTTGTTCATCTCTTGTTATTTGCCATTTTTCTGCAACATTTTCGGCAGTTACTCCCATATGATAACCATTAAAAATATCCCATATTCCATCTTTGATCATGCTGTCAATCATTTCTGCATCTCCGATATTTCGGGCTTGTCTTAAATGAAAACAATGAGGAGCTTGTGTCATATTTTCTTGTCCACCAGCAACAACAATTTCTGATTCATTATTAATGATTGATTGCCAACCTAGAGCTATAGATCTTATACCTGATCCACAAACTTGATTGATTGTTATAGCAGTAACTTCATTTGGTATTCCGGCATTTATAGAGGCTTGTCTTGCAGGATTTTGTCCACAAGATGCTGTTAAAACTTGGCCCATTATAACTTCAGAAACATCTGATATTTTAATTTTTGCTCTATTAATTGCTTCTTTGATAGCAATAGAACCTAAATCTGCTGCGCTCATATCAGAAAATGAACCATTAAAAGATCCGACAGGTGTTCTAGCGGCGCTAACAATTACAACATCAGACATAAAATCTAATTTATTAGATAGAGTGTTCTTTTCAAGGAATATTTTTAATTATACAGTTAAATCTCTTAGCATTTTTAAAGCTGAAATTAATAATAAAAGACAAAAAAAACGTTTAATTAACATATTCTTAAAATTATGCATGATTTTTACGCCCATAGGTACTGAAACATATGTCCCAAGCGTTATTAAAAAAAATGGTATAATACTTATAAAACCAATAGAATATTGAGGTCTATCTTCAATATGTAATCCAGCTAATAAAAAAATTAAAGTCGCTGGTAAACTTATAAAAAAACCTATACCGGAAGATGTGCCTACTGCTTTTTTTATATTTCTACCACAACTAAGTAATAAAGGAACGCTAAGAGTACCTCCTCCTATTCCTAAAAGTGAAGAAATTGTACCAATCAAAAAACTAATAATTTTTTGAATCGACTTTAAAAAATTATAAGTTTTATTTGAATAAGGTTTATTGAAAAACATTCTAATTGCTACAAAAAAAGAGAAAAAAGCAAAAAGTATTATTAATACTTTTCCTTCAATTAATTGTGCTAGTACTGCTCCAAACAAAGAACCAAATAAAATAGTATATTTCCATTTATCAAGTAAACTTATATCAACACATGATCTTTTTTTATGTTCAATAACTGAATTCAACGAAGCCAGAATAATAGTCGCAAGAGAAGTGCCAATAGCCATATGCATTGATATATTTTCTGAAAAATCTAAGAAATTAAACAAATGATAAATAACAGGAACAATTATAATTCCACCTCCAATGCCAAAAAAACCCGCTAAAATTCCAGATATGAATCCTGTAAAAAATAAAAGAAGAGAAATTATAAAAAAAATATCTATTTCTAACATTGTATAATTCTATAAAAAATTATTTATACTACTTTGAATCCATTTTTTCTATAAAAGACTTTAATAAATGATTTTAAAAAATAAAAAAAAAATAAGAATAATAATAGGATCCTTAAATGTTGGTGGAACTGAAAAACAACTTTTAGAAATAATTAATCGATTAGCAGGAAAAAAATGGGAAATAGAGCTAATTACTTTAAAAGAAAAAGGTAATTTAGCAGAAGATTTAAATCCAAAAATAAAAGTAAATAATTTAAATATTAAATCATCATTTAAAGTTATAAGACTTTGCTTAATTGTATTAAAACTTTTTAAAATTTTCAAAAAAGACCCAAATACATTGACTCATTTTTTTCTCCCTCAGGCATATATTGTTGGAATGATTGCAGCTATGACTGCAAGAAGTAAATGTAAATTAATAATGAGTAGAAGATCTTTAAATCTATATCAGAAAAACTTTCCTTTATCTAAAACAATAGAAAAATTTTTACATAAGAAGGTAGATAAAATTTTAGTTAACTCAAAAGCTGTTAAAAATCAACTTATTAATAAGGAAAATGTAAGTAAAAATAAAATTAAAATTATTTATAACGGAGTTGATGCAAGATATAGAAAAAGGGATAACCGTAGATATGGGAAATCCAGTATAATAATGATCGCAAATCTAATACCTTACAAAAATCATAGGATGGTTCTTTATGCTCTAAATATAATTAAGGAGAAGTTGCCTAAAGATTGGTTTATATATTTTATAGGAAGGGATGATGGTATAAGAAAAGATTTAGTTAGCTTAGCCGAGAAACTTGAAATACGTAAAAACACTCTTTTTATTCATACAGAAGATATTCATAGTATTTTACCTGATATGAGTATGGGAATATTGTGTTCAGAAGAAGAAAGTTTTCCTAATGCTATACTTGAATATTTTTCACATAAAATACCAGTAATATCTAGCGATGTAGGAGGATGCAAAGAAATAGTAAAAAATAAAAAAAATGGAATATTATTAAAAGAAAATAGTGATTTAGAACTTTCAAAAGCAATTTTATATTTGTACAAAAATAAAAAAATTGGAAAAAAATTTGGTACTGAAGGTTTTAAAATTATAAAAAAAAAATTTACTCTAAATAAAATGATAAATGAGCATGAAAGAGAATATTTAGAACTCGTAAATCCTTGACATAAAAAAATGTAAGAGTATATTTCTGAAAAAATCTTTATAAAATTTAAATTATGTTTGCAATAATTAAAACTGGTGGAAAACAATATAAAATTAAAGAAAATGATACGATTTTTGTTGAGAAACTAAAATATAAAAAAGGTAATAAAATTGATATTAAAGATGTCTTATTGATAAGTAATGATGAAAAAAATATTAAAATTGGAACTCCTATTTTAAAAGGAATAACTATTAAAGCAGAAGTCTTAGAGCAAAAAAAAAATAAAAAAATTATTGTTTTTAAAAAAAAAAGAAGAAAAAATTACAAAAAAAAAAAAAAAAAAAAAAAAAAAAAAAAAAAAAAAAAAAAAATAAAAAATAAAAAAAAAACAAATAAAAAAAAAAAAAAAAAAAATAA
>Ga0066376_10001518_pt1 | contig 22507 bp, 18 predicted proteins | sample Knorr_S15_td_Bot_FD_77009 | JGI IMG/M metagenome (GOLD analysis project Ga0066376, IMG submission 77009) | Marine microbial communities from Southern Atlantic Ocean transect - Knorr_S15_td_Bottom_ad_5009_LV_A | ecosystem: Environmental > Aquatic > Marine > Oceanic | place: Southern Atlantic...
CCGGTGTCCACGCCGTTACGCCTGCGCGCCGGGCGGCATCGAGCAGCTCAGCGTCGAAGCACTGTCTCGAAACGGCCACCGAGCCCTGCAGAGGCACAACGGCTTCGGTGGACCAGGCGGCGAGGCGGAGGGCGTGGAGCGCTACACCATCACGCGGCGAAGGGAGGCCGGCTTCGCGGAGTACCTCCAGGGTCCCCGCACTCAGGCAGGCACCGCACACCTTCCAGCGTGGCATCGTCTGCCGTTCGACCAGCAGAACCGCGAGGTCACGGCGCGCCAGCTCGAGGGCCGCCATCGTGCCCGCCGGCCCTGCACCGACTACGACGACGTCAAACATCGCGCCGCCAGGTCAGCCGGAAGCGCTGCGGCCAACACGGCTCGACGAGCGCGCCCTCGAGCCCCGCGCGTCGCGCCAGATCACGCGCCTCTCGTAACGAGAACGCGCCCTCCACGGAGCGAGGGCCGTCCGTATGTGCCACGTCGGACCGCGAGATCAGCCGCAGTACTGCGAAGGCCAGCGCGTACCCCGCGGCGGTACGGCGCAGGTCCTGCACCAGGACGGTGCGGCGTGCCTTCTCAGCCATCGTGACCAAGAGCGCGACCGCGTCATGCTCTTCCAAGTGGTGGAGAAAGAGCGAGCAGCACACGACGTCGTAGTCGTCGGGAATCTCGTCGCGCAGCGCGTCCAGCTCGAAGAAGCGCGCCCGGACACCTGCACGCTTCGAGTTGTCCCGAGCTATCGCAATGGCGGTCGGACTCACGTCGCAACCGTGCACCTCGAAGGCGAGTCCGGAGCGAGAGGCTCTGCGCGCGAGCGAGACTACGACATCGCCCCCTCCGCAGGCTACGTCCAACACACGGATCGGTCTACCGCCGTGGCCGCTGTTCAGCGCACGAGCCTCGTCCCAGACCCTGCCGGCGACGCCGGAGAGCCGATTGACGCGCGCGAGCGCTCGTAGGGCGCCCGCCGCTCGTGCGGGGGCCAGATCCGGAGCGTCCATGAGCTCCGGCTGCAGGTGACGGGTGTCGAGGTCGGGCAGCTTCATCCCGACCAGAATACGAGGGCAGAGTGGCCTGCCGACAGCACTGCGTCTCTCTAGCGTCGCTAGAAGGTCGCGATGGCGTTGAACGGGCCTGCGGTGCCGCCGGGGACCTGCGTAATCTGCCAGGACACCATGAACTCCCACCTCTGCAGCCTCTGCGCCACGCGGGCCACGTCGCGGAGATAGCCGTTGTCCACCAGCGGGAGCCCGAGGTAGACCTGGGTGAGCTGGTGAATGGGACGGTTGATCCCCGGTACCCCCGACGGCTGGACATCGTTGACCGCATCTCCGACGAGTAGAGATACCCCACGCTCGTGCAACCAGGGTAGCACCGAGGCATGGAGTCCAGCGCCGCCTCGGCCGTACGCCCAGGGTCCCTCTTGGGCCCGTTTTTCCCAGCGGCCCCCGCGAACCAGGAGAACGTCTCCGGGCCCGACGGTCACGCCGGCGAATTCTTCCCACTCCTCGAGGTCGGACACGTAGATGGGCGTGCTGGGATCGAGCCAGTCCACGCCTCTGAGCAACGGCATGTCCACTAGAATGCCGCGCGTCACGTAGCCGGGGCCCATGCGGTCGATGGCCAGGTCCTTACACCCATCGGCGTCCAGGTTCTGCAGGTACCCGTTGAAGATCACGAACTCTCCGTCCACCTCGGTACGGTAGTGGCAGAGGGCGTCGAGGTGCGAAAGTTGGCCGTCGTGCAGCGAGAAGCTGATGGCGTCCAGAGCGAAGCGCGGAAGTCCCGTGTCCGGGTCGACCGAGGTCATCCAGTGCTCGGTGGGGCCGAACGTCTGACTGTCGATCGCGTCCTCCTCGGTCACGAAGTGGCCGAGCGAGACGGTGACGCCCTCCGTCACCAGTCGAGCGGCCCGAACGCTCTTCTCGGACGTGATCATGTTCAGGGTACCGAGTTGATCGTCCGGACCCCACCGACCCCAGTTCGAGAGTTCCTTCTCCCACACGGCGAGCTTCTCCAGATCGACGCGTACCGACGGATCTTGAGTGGACGGATGGACGGTGAACCGCTCTTGCGCCGTGGCGCCTGAGACGGCAAGAAGGACGAGTAACAGTGCGACGGCGACGCGCTTCATCAGGATCACCTCTCGACTCTTGAGCATTCCACGACCTCTACGGCGGACAACCTAGCTGCCGGCGGGCGAAGGCACACGCGGTTGCGCCATCCGGTCATCAACTCGGGACCCTACCCGAGCGTAGTCGTGGGGACCGCGGTTCGCCGCAGATCCGGCTCACCTCGAGCGGCTAGAACGACTCCAGTTCGTGGAAGACCTCGTTTCCGTTCTTGAACCAATGCTCGCGCCACGGATACTCGGAGACCTCGCCCAAGAAGTGATCGGCGGTCATCGGGTGTGGGAAGAGCTTCATCCCGCCCTTCTCGTTCTCGTGCACCGTATAGTCGCCGCTGATCTGGAGCGTGGTACGGAGGCGCTCTTCCCCGTTCATCATGAAACCCTGCAGCAGGTGCGTCGTGGTCTCCCACTTCCCCTGCGTGACGCTCAGGTCCATGATCGGGTCACCCGATCCGAAGACGCGGACCCGTAACCGGTCCTCGGTTTCGATGAATTGCGCGTCGATGTCGTCGGAGTGATACGGAAAGTGAAAGCGCTCGGCCTTGATGCGGCGCGCCTCCGCCGAACTCGTCGCCGCGAGAAACGGGAAGAACCCGGCCTTCGCGTGACGCCCCCACTTGGCCACCTGCGGCGGCACGATCACCGAGAACATCAACTCGCTGTACGGGCCCACGACGCTGTCGTCGAAAAGGAACACCGTGACGGATAGGATGCTCCTCTGGTGCGTCACTTCGATCGGCTCGAGGTGTTCCGGCAGAACCGCACGCGCGTCCGCCGTCGACATCTCGAAGAATGCGCTGACCCCCGAATGGAAGCGATAGCTGCCTATGGGCATATCCCGTACCTCTGCAGGACCCGGACGATCACCGCGGCGCCTTCCTCCAACTCTTCTTTGGAGTGCGCTGCCGAAATGGACATCCTGAAGCGCGACTTGTGCTTTCCGACCGCCGGGTATTTCACGGGATTGATGTAAACGCCCTCGCGGAAGATCTCCTCGCCCATCTGGAAGATGCGCGCATCGTCCCGCACCATGATCGGGATCACCTGAGAGGTGGAGTCTCCGATCGGGATCTGCGCGTCGGCGAGAAGCTTTTGCATGTGGGCGACGTTCTCCCACAACTGCGTGCGCAGCTCGGGCTCGCTGCGTGCCAGCTCGAGCGCCTTCAGCAGGCCCGCGACCACGACCGGTGAAAGCGCGCAGGAAAAGAAGCGCGAGCGTGAGAATCCGCGTAGATAGTTGATCAACTGGCGCGAGCCGGCCGTGTACCCACCTTGGCCGCCGAGGCTCTTCGAGAACGTGCCGAGATGGATGTCGACCTCATCGTCGAAGCCCTGGTCCTCCACGACGCCCTTGCCCGTCTCTCCGTAGACGAAGGCGGAGTGCGCTTCGTCGATCATGAGGCGGGCGTTGTACCGTCGGCAGATCTCGACGATCTCGGCGAGCGGGGGTGTGTCCCCGTCCATCGAGTACACACCTTCGACGATTACGAGCTTCTTGCCGTCGAAGCCCTTGAGCTTCTTCTCGAGATCGTCCATCCGGTTGTGACGGAAAAACCGCGACTTCGCCTTCGAGAGGATCATCCCGTCGACCACGCTTGCGTGCGCGTAGTGGTCGGCCACGATGAGGTCTCCGGATCGCATGAGCCCGGCGATCGTTCCGATGTTGGCACTGTACCCGGTGGGGAAGATCATCGCCGCTTCTTTGCCCTTGAACGCGGCGACCTCATCGGCGAGCTGTTGGTGGAGTACGGTCGTCCCGCTCAGAATCGGCGAGCCCGACGAACCGCCGCCGTAGATGTCGACGGCGGCCTTGATCGCGTCCTTGACCTCCTCACGATACGAGAGACCGAGGTAGTTGTAGGACGCGAAGTTGACGAGTCCTCGGCGCACGATTCCGGCCTTGGTGTCCTCGACATCGACGCGCGTACCAGGCTGCGAATGAAGCGGCAGTTCGTAGAGGTAGTACCCGGAGGGCTTGACCTTGCGCCACCAGTCGTCGAAGGGCTCCAAGAGGGCGAAGGCATCACTGCCAGCGCCAAAATAGAAGTTGGTGTAATCGTACTCCATCGCCCCCGGTTCGGTGGGCGGTGCATCGATCGATGTCTCTTCCATCGGGAGGCGACTCGTCGCGACCGATACACGACTTTCGGCCGTTGAGGTTCCGTTCTTGGACTTGGGCATATCTGTTACCAGGTTGTTTGCTCTAATTCAGTCCTCAATCTTCCAAAATCTGCCTCAGGTTTCAAGGAGAAACTGATCGACACCTCCCACTGGCCTGAACGCCTGCGCAACTGGGACCCAGCCCAAGGGTGGCGCCGGATCACCGCAATCGACACCCACGTGGCAGGGGAGCCGCTGCGCGTCATCGTAGGTGGATACCCGTCACTTCAGGGTGAAACCTTGCTCATGCAGCGTAGGTTCGTGCGGGAATGGTACGACGGCCTGCGCAAGGCGCTCATGTGGGAGCCGAGGGGGCATCCCGACATGTACGGCGCCATCGTCGTCCCGCCGGTGAGCCCGCGCGGCGACATCGGCGTGCTCTTCATGCACAACAGAGGGCTACAGCACCATGTGCGGGCACGGCATCATCGGCGTCACGACGGCACTCCTGCAGTGTGGCATACTCGAGGCGCACGAGCCGGAAACCCTCCTTCGCATCGACACGCCCGCCGGCTTCGTCGAGGCGTATGTCGAAGTCACGGACGGCCTCATCGGAGAAGTCACCTTCGTGAATGTGCGCTCATTCGTCGCCGGACTCGATCGTGAGGTGGAGGTTCCAGGTGTCGGCACCGTTCGCTACGACATGGCGTTCGGCGGGGCTTTTTACGTGTACGTCGACGCTGATCGGTTCGACTTGGATCTCGTTACGGATGAAAAGAGGCGCATCGTGGAGTTGGGGCGCAGGATCAAGGCCGCCGTGCAGGAAGCGGATCCGCCCCAGCATCCGGTGGAAGACGACCTCGGATTCGTGTACGGCACGATCTTCGTCGGCCCGCCACACGCTGAAGGCTCGCACAGCCGTAACGTATGCGTGTTCGCCGACGGTGAGGTGGACCGGAGCCCCACGGGAACCGGAGTCAGTGGCCGCCTGGCGATCCACCACACGCGCGGTGAGGTCGACGAACTGGAGGAGATCGTCGTGGAGTCGATTCTCGGCACGACGTTCCGCTGTCGCGTTCTGAACAAGGCCGTGGTTGGCGGACAGTGGGCGATCACGCCAGAGATCACGGGTCAGGCGTTCGTGACCGGGCGTCAGGAATTCATGATCGATGCGCGCGACCCGCTCGCGGAGGGGTTCCTACTTCGCTGAGCCGGGCCCGGGCCTGATCACGCCGATCTGATCCCACCCCTGGAACCCGGGCTCCATTGTGGCTACTAGGTGCACTGCGCGTATAGTCCCAACGCGAATACTCAAGCCCCTAGACTCGAGACCGTACTCCCGGAATGAAAGGAGGGGAACATGAGCCCGACCACCGCCGCGCCGCTCGATCTGCTGCCGCTTACGCCGGTGGCGTTCGAGATCCTGCTCTCTCTTTCCGCGGACGACCGGCACGGCTATGCGATCATGCGCGCCGTGGACGAACGCACGAACGGAAGGACCAGGCTACACGCGGGGTCTCTGTACCGAGCGTTGGCGCGCCTCGTCGAGTCCGGCCTGATCGAGGAGTTGGCCGATCCTCCGAAAGAGGGCGCTGATGAACGGCGACGCTACTACCGCCTGACTCAACTGGGTCGCAAGGTGGGAGTCGCCGAGGCCCGACGGCTCGAGAGCCAGGTGGGCGCGGCTCGATCGTTCGGACTACTTGGGCAGTCCTGAGCGCGTGACGGAACACTAGTGCACGAGGGACCACGCGGACTCACAGCCCGCCTCTACCGGATTCTCATCCGGTGCTACCCGCAGGAGGTTCGAGACCGACACGGAGAGGAGATGCTCCGCGTCTTTCTCGAGCGCGCATCGGAGGCGCGTGGCCGTGGCGCGGTTGGTTGGATGCAGGTGCTGATCGGTGCGATCCGGGACCCGATTTCGAACGGGTTCGGCCAGCGCATGGAGGAGGGTCGCCGAGCGCGACGGGAGGCGGGCACGCCATTGGGGAACGCCCGTGGACGGGATGAACGAAGAGGAGGGGTAATGGACTCCCTGATCAAAGACACGAAGTACGCGTTGCGAACGCTCTTGAAGAACCCGGGCTTCGCCGCCGTGGCCATCTTGACCATCGGCATCGGCATCGGAGCGAATACGGCGATTTTCAGCGTTGTGCGAACCGTATTGCTGCAGCCGCTCCCGTATGCCGACTCCGAAGAGTTGGTCATTCTCTGGGGCGAAATGCGGAACCGCGGTGTGACGCACTTCCCCCATTCGCCGCCGGACTACCGGGACTTCCAGACCCAGGCCGACCTGCTAGACGATCTGGCCGGCGTTTTCACCTTTACGTCTTCGCTGCCGGGGACCGGGGATCCGATTCAGGTCGACGTCGGTTTCGCGACCTGGAACTTCTTCTCCGTGCTCGGCGTGCAGCCTGTCGTGGGACGAGACTTCATCGAATAAGACGCGATCCCGAACGACCCGACTGCTCTGCCTGGGGCGCCCGGCACGTTGCCCGGGATGGTCGTCCTGAGTCATTCCCTGTGGCAGCAAAAATACGGCGGCGACGTCTCGGTGATCGGCCAGACCATTGAGCTCAGCGGTGCGTCTTCACAGATCGTGGGCGTGATGCCCCCGGGCTTCGAGTTGTTGGTGCCGACGGGGGCGATCCTGTCGTCGAATGTCGATCTCTGGATGGCCAGTCGAATCGATTACGCCAACGCCCCGCGCAACAACGTCTCGATGATGTTGGTGGGCCGCCTGCGCGATGGTGCCACCGCCGTGCAATTGTAGCCCCAGATCGATCGAATCGCCGCGACCATTGCGGCCGATAGTGAGATCAGGCAGACCGCGGGCTACGCGGTTCGGGTCGAGGAGATGAAGGCGAACGTCACGCAGGAGGTGCGGCCGGTCCTGATGGCGCTGGTCGGTCGTGCTGCTCATCGGTGCCGGGAATCGAGTTTCGTTCGGTCGCCGTCGAGGCCTTCAAGGGAAAGCACGGCCCCTGCTTCGAGCGCAAGCAAGCCATCATCTACAAGGGGCCCTTCGAGGAAGTGCTCGACGACGACGGGCATCGCCTACGTCGCGGTGAGCGTACCGCCGTCTGCGACAAGACCTTCCAGATCTACCGGAAAGAACCCTACGCGAGCCACGTCGAGTTTGTAGAGCCAACTCAAGTCGATCACCCTCGCCGATGCCGAGCCCTTCGACTGTGCGCGCGATGCGCCCCGGCATCCCCGTGAGCGCAAAGGGTTGGCGTACGAGGGGACCACCGAGGCATCGGGCTAACTGTGCCGGACCCGAGGGTTGCTGCTGAGGCCTAAAAGGGCAGGCCGTCGTCTCCGTCGGAGTCCGGCGGCCCGGGGAAGGGCTCGCCGTCCGGCATGGGTGGTGCTCCCCCGGCGCCGTCCCTCTCGACCTTCCAGGCCTTCACGTCCGTATACCAGCGCTCGTTGTACTCGCGACTCGCGATGTCGATCGAGACCGTGAGCCGCTCGTCGAGTTGCACGCCGAACGAATCGATATTGTCCCCCCACTGCACGATGCAGATCTGCTTGGGGTAGTTGCCCTCGGTCTCGAGGATGAACTCCTGCTTGCGCCAGGGCCCCTTCTGGCTTTCGCCAGACTGCTGCTCCAGCAACTTCTTGACGGTTCCGGTGATCTTCAGGTCCATGCGGCGTTGTCGGCGATCGGAGTCGTTGGCTTCGGGGGCAACAAGGTAGGGGGACGGGGGGTGGCGTGGGAGGGGTCGATCGGCACGGACTATTTCGCCCCCATGCTAGATTGCGAATTCCGCCCTACTTTGTGCACCCTCGTCCCGAGTCACGCCCTTCCGCCGTGTGCGATCCATGACCTCGAAGCGTGTTCTGCTCTCCGTTTGCGCCCCGCTCATTGCGTTGGCGCCGCTCGTGTTCCTTGCCCCGCCCGCCGCGGCCCAGCAGTCGTCGGCTGGGTCCGTCGTTCTCGATTCCGCGCTGCTGGCTGGGTATCGGTGGCGAAACATCGGACCGGACCGAGGTGGGCGATCGATCGCCGTTGCCGGCGTGAAGGGGCGCCCGAACGAGGCGTACTTCGGCGCGGTCGGTGGCGGTCTTTGGAAAACGAGCGACTCGGGTCTGAACTGGGCGCCGGTTACGGACTTCCAGATCAACTCGGCATCGGTCGGCGCGGTGGCGGTCAGCGATACCGATCCGGATGTCATCTTCATCGGCACAGGAGAGACCTGTATTCGTGGGAACATCTTGCCCGGCGACGGCGTGTACCGGAGCCGCGATGCCGGAGAGACCTGGCAACACGTCGGCTTCGCCGAGTCCCATGGGATCTCGAAGATCCGAATCCATCCGCTCAACCCGGACATCGTTTTTGTGGCGTCGTTCGGTAAGTACGCCGCCCCCAGTGAAGAGCGTGGCGTCTTCAAGAGCACGGACGGGGGGGATAGCTGGCGGAAGGTCCTCTATCGAAACGACGAGACGGGCGCGATCGACATCGTGATCGATCAGAACAACCCGGACGTGATCTATGCTTCGTTGTGGGAGGCGTACCGCAAGGAGTACCAGATGTCCAGCGGGGGCCCGGGCAGCGGCATGTTCAAGAGCACGGACGGCGGTGAGACCTGGACCGAGATGACCCGCAATCCCGGCATGCCGCAGAGCGGACTCGTGGGTCGCATCGGGCTCGCTGTCTCGCCGGCGAACTCCGACCGCGTATACGCGCTCTTCGAGAACGACGACGGCGGACTCTTCTCGAGCGACGACGCGGGCGATACTTGGACGTTGGTGAACGACGCGCGCGCCATTCGTCAGCGCGCTTTCTATTACACGCACGTCTTCGCGGATCCGATCGACGAGGACGTCGTGTACATGCAGAACACGTCGTTCTTCCGCTCCACCGACGGTGGAGCCACGTACGAAACGATCAACAACGGGACGCACGGGGACTTCCACGACCTCTGGATCGACCCCGACGATCCGACGCATCTGGTGGTCGGAAACGACGGCGGCGGGGCGGTCTCCTCCAATACCGGGGACAGCTGGACCGAGCAGGATTTCTCGACCGCTCAATTCTACCACGTGGTCACGACCGCGCACGTCCCGTATCACATCTGTGGCTCGCAGCAGGACAACAGCACGCTCTGCTTGCCTTCGAATTGGAATGCTTCGCGCTTCGGATTCGGGGACGACGGCGGCCGCGGGGGTGGCGGGGGCCGCGGCCGCGGTGGTAGTGGGAGCGTCACCGAAGGCTCGATGGACGTCGCCTATCGCGCCGGCGGGGGAGAACCCGGCTATATCGCGCCGGACCCGAAGGACGTCGACGTGTTTTTCTCGGGCACGAACAACGGCCGGTATGTCGACAAATTCAACCGTCGCCATGGCATCACGCGCGAGGTGAACCCGTATCCCTGGTTCTATTCGGGCGAACCCGCGATCGATCTCGTCGAGCGCTGGCAGTGGACCTTCCCCATCATCTTCTCTCCGATCGACCCGGACCGGCTGTACGTGTCTTCGCAGCGGCTGTGGATGACGCTCGACGGGGGGGCGAATTGGACGGCGCTGAGCGGTGATCTGACCCGGGCGGACCCGTCGACGCTGCAACGCTCGGGCGGGCCGATCACCGGCGACATGAACGGTCCCGAGGTCTACGCGACCATCTTCTCGGTGGGACCTGGAAAGACCGATGTGAACGTGATCTGGACGGGCTCGGACGACGGCCTCGTGCACGTCACCCAGGACGGCGGATCGACCTGGACGAATGTCACGCCGCCCGGTATGCCCGACTTCGGGCGCGTTAGCCAGATCGACGCATCGGCGTTCGAGCGCGGTCGCGCCTACGTCTCGGTGCGCCTGCCGCTCCTGGATGATTTCTCACCCTACATCTTCAGAACCGACGACTACGGCGAGACGTGGAGCAACGTCGTGAGTGGCATTCGTGAGGACGCCTACGTGCATGCGGTCCGAGAGGACCCGAACCGCGAGGGGCTGCTCTACGCCGCAACGCAGCACGGGGTTTACATTTCGTACGACGATGGGGGAATGTGGCAGGAGCTGAACCCAGGCTTTCCCGACATCCCCGTGATCGATCTGATCGTCGAGGACAACGAGCTCGTGATCGGCACGCACGGACGCGGGTTCTGGGTGCTCGACAACTTCGAGCCACTCCGCCAGGCGACCCCGAACATGACGGCCCAAGCCGTCGAGCTGTTCACCCCACCGCTCGCGATGCGCTCGGCCCCGGGGGTCACGATCGCGTGGTGGCTCAGGGACACGCCGAACGAGGCCAAACTCGAGATCCTGGATGCCAACGGGGAGGTGCTGCGCACCTTCGAGAGCGGATCCGCGGCACCGGACTCGAGCGCGGCCGGAGGCGGTCGCGGTGGTCGCGGCGGTGGGGAGGGGCGACTCTCCGCCGAGCCGGGCCTCAACCGCCTCACCTGGGACCTGCGCACAGAGCCCTGGACCACGTTCCCGGGATTGATTTTCTGGGGCGCGGGTCGCCAGGGGCCCGCGGTGCCTCCGGGGGATTACCGGGTGCGGCTCACCGCGGACGGCCGGACCGAGGCTGCCTCGCTTACGGTCGAGCGGAATCCCTGGATCAGCGACGTCACGAACGACGACCTGAATGCCCAGTATGCATTCTCCAGCATGGTGCGCGACAAGGTGACCGAGGCCAACCGCGCGGTCATCGCCATTCGCCGCATGAAGGCGCAACTCGAGGACCGTCTCGAGCAATCCGACGACCTCGGCCTGGCGGAGGCCGCGGAGAGCCTCACGACGAACGCCTCGGCCGTTGAGGAAGACATCTACCAAGTCCGGAATCAGAGCAACCAGGATCCGCTCAATTTCCCGATCAAGGTCAACAATCGGCTTGCGAATCTCATGTCGATGGCCGAGCGGGGGGACGGACGACCGATGAACAACATGTCCGAGATCTTCGATATCCTCGTGAACGAGTTGAGGGGCTACACGGACCGGCTCGACGAGGTCTGGGCCATCGACCTGGCGGCGGTCAACGCGGAGCTCGTGCGGCTGCAGCTCATGCCCATCGATCCGGAGTGCGACCGGCCGGAAGGGTGCGTCGTCGCCTGAAGCCAGCTCCCGCCAGGGGCGGTTACTGGCCCGCTCCGCGAGGCCTCGTGGAGGTCCTATCGATGCTGATCGAGCAGGATCATGTTCCCGTCCGGGTCGACGAGCGTCAGGCTGGCGGGGCCGGTCGTCGCTTCGTCGGCTTCCGACGTCAGGGTGAGCCCGTCCGCCTTGAGCTGCTTCTGCAGATTGCGGATGTCGGTAAACGTCTCAGGATGCTCGCCGTCACCGGACCAACCGGGGTTGAACGTCATGGGGTGGTTCTCGAACATGCCCTGAAACAGGCCGATGGTGGCCTCGCCGTTGCGACGGATGAGCCGGTTTGGCTCCGCTTCCCCGCCGATCATGGTGAAGCCGAGACTCTCGTAAAAGGCGCGGGATGAGGGGAGGTCCTGCACCGCAAGGGGCCGCTCGAGAAGCTCGCTGAGGTCGCGTACTTTTTTCCATCGCGTGTTCAAGCTGCTGCTGGGCGAGACGATCAACCGTGCTTCGAGGCGTGGATCGGTCGTCCGTTCCAGCACGGACCCGAACACTTCGAGCTGTTGCTTCAGGTGCCCGTCAAACCGGACCACCTCTGGGGGCGCGGTTGACCTGGCACGCCAATCAAGGAGTGAGGACCACGCGGCCGACGATGCTTCCCGCGGCGAGGTCGTCCAGGGTGCTCTGCGCTTTCGCGAGCGGGCGAGTCTCGATCGGAATCGCTTGGATGCGGCGCGCCCGCACCAAATACATGAGCTCCCCCATCTCGGCCAGGCTGCCCAAATACGAGCCGCGGATCGTCAGGTTCTTCAGGGGCAGCAGCGGCAGCGACACTTCGAGTGCGCCGCCGAAGAGACCGACGACCACGAGGACTCCACTCATGGCCAGGCAGCGCATGCCGAGCTTGGCGGTGGACGCGGCGCCCACGCAGTCGATCACTGCGCAGGCGCCGCCGTTGGTCAGGCGCTTGACCTGCCGGTGTGCGTCCTCGCTCGTGGCGTCCACTACGAAGTCGGCCCCCGCCTGGCTGGCGGCCTGGAGTGCATCCTCCCTCAGGTCGAGTACGATCACTTTGAAGCCCGTGAGCTCTTTCGCCATGCTCAGTGCCGATAGGCCCACCCCACCCGCACCGATGATGACGAGATGCTCCCCGGTCAGGTCGGCGACCTTCCGGACCGCGCTGTAGGAAGTAAGGCCCGAGCACGCATAGGTGCACGCGAGCTCGGGAGCCACGAAGCCGAAGTTGAAGAGATATCGGGAGTGTGGGACCAGGACGTGATCGCTGTATCCGCCCTGCACGAAGGTGCCGAGCGCTCGCGTCTTGGGGCAGAGATGCTCTTGGTCGCTCAGGCAAGTCTCGCACGAGCCGCATCCGATCCACGGAAAGACTACCCGTCTGTCTCCGACTGCCGCGCCACTCTCGTCAGCGGCGAGGGCGTCGGGCCCGAGCGCGACGACTTCGCCGACGATTTCGTGCCCGAGCGTAAACGGAAGATCGCGGCCGACGCGCACGTCCAGCGTTCGGCCGCCGCCCATGTCGTATTGCCCCTCCCAGACGTGCACATCGCTGTGGCAGGCCCCGCACGCGATGACACGCATCAAGACTTCGGTGCCGGCGGGTTCGGGGTTCGGGGCCTCGATGAGCTCGAGCGGCTCTGCGTAGTCTCTGAACTGGTAGCTCTTCATGGGCGGCGAATTTACACGGGTTCGCTGCGAGAGCGAGGGGGGCGCGCATCGCTACCGATCGATGACAGCTGGACTTTGGACGCGCTGGTGGACGCGTCCGTGTCCCCGCGCCGTTTCACCCTACAGCTCCTCGGCGCATTCGCAGCCAGCGCGCTCCTCCTCGCCGGGCTTGGGATCTACGGAGTGTTGTCGTACTCGGTCACTGAGCGCATTCCCGAAATCGGGATCCGCATGGCACTTGGCGAGTCCGCGGCGGGTGTGCGTCGGACTGTGGTGGGGAAGACGATATCGCTGGCGCTCCTCGGTGTGGTGGTGGGCGCCGCGGTCTCGCTCGTAGGCGCGCGTATGCTCGGGTCACTTCTTCATGGAGTCGAACCGACGGATCCCGTGACCTTCGTGTCCATGATCGCAGTGCTGCTGGCGGTGGCATTCGTTTCCGGGCTGATACCCGCGATCCGGGCGTCGAGGACGGATTCTGCGAGCGCCCTGCGTTCGGCGACCTGATGGGGGTGAGCAGCTGGGGCGCAGCAGTGACCTGAGTTCGGCCTTGCCTGTCGCGCGTGGGGCCGCGCCGTACATTGCAGTTTCGACCGACCCATCGGCGCCAAGGAGTCAGGTATGATCGCGGGTAACCACCACGCCAGCTCTCACGGCCGCATCCTCGCGCTGGCGGCGTTCGCCGTCGGCCTCGCTACCACGACGCTCGTGGCGCAGCAAGCTCCACCGTGGACGGCGATGAACCGGGGGAGCGACAACATCGAAGTATTGGGTCACCTGCCCTTGGGGCCCGACGAGAACCTGGCGGACATGGACATCGAGCAGGAACTCGGGCGACCCTACGCCTATGTGGCCAGAGCGCGGTATGCCGGAACCGGTCCCGTTGGACTGGCGATCGTGGACATTTCCGACCCTACGCACCCCACGAAGATCACTGAGTGGCAAATCGAGAATCCGGATCTCCACATCGGTGGCGCTCGGGACGTGAAGCACTTCAAGTGGAACGATCGCTACTACGTCATTCAGAGCCTCCAATTTCGGCAGGGGGGACCGGACAGCGATCTCGGCGCCGTCGTGCTCGACGTGACCGGTCTCCCGGACCCGGCCTCGGTCGAGGAGGTGGCACGCATTCGCGAGCCCAGCCTCCGAGGCGGTTTTCACAACATCTTCGTCTACAAGCACTCCAACGGCAGGGTCTATCTGTTTGCCACCGTTTCCGGGCCGTACGCGAACGTATACGACCTGGGCACGTTGATCGAGGAGGGTCAGGAGAACGCGCTTGCCGGACAGGTGCCGGTTCCCGATGGCGATCCCAACCGAAGCGGATATCACGACTTCTATGTCGCCTATCATCCCGACACCGACCAGGACCGTTTCTATGGTGGAGGAACCGGGGGCTACTACATCTACGACGTTTCGTCCCTGGGAGAGCCGGAGCTTCGCATCACTCTGACCGGCATCAGCGGAATCCGGCGCGGGCATACGTTCACCCCCACCCCTGACGGCCGCTATGTGGTGGCCGAGTCCGAGTATCAGTACGCACCGCTCCGTATCTTCGACCTACAGCCCGCGCTGGACGGGGAGGTCACCAACGTGCGCACTCCGGTGTCGGCCTGGACCGCGCACTGGGAGCATCTGGTACACAACCATGAGGTGAGGTGGCCCTACGTCTTCGTGTCGGGCTACATGGACGGGCTGCAAGTATTCGAGATGTCCGACCCCTCGAACCCGCAGACCGTAGCCTACTACGACACGTATCTCGGCACCCTGAACGCCGACAATCCGGGCGTGATGCGGGGCTCGTTCGGCGTCGACGTCCGCAATGCGGACGGTCTGATCGTAGTGAGCGACATGACGACGGGTCTGTGGATCTTCCGTATGGAAGGCTTTCAGGGATGGAACGGCGAAGACTGGGGCATGCCAGACATATCGAGCGCCCAGAAGTGGGACGAACCCGTGAAGAGGCGCGTAATCAGCGAGTAGAACGAGGCTGAGGTGGGAGGGTCCGCCAAGTAGACTGGTGTCTTGTATCCTGCGCCGCGCCCGCCTACCCTGCTTTGTCGATCCATGAGGTTGTCCCCGCCCTCGGAGTGAACCATGCGGCGTCCGCGCCCAGTCCCTGCCTCGTCGTTGACGGCCGCGATCGCCGCCCTCCTCCTCGCGGCGTGCGCCGACGCAGCTCCCGACCCGGCCGTCGCGGAGGTCGACGACGCCCGCCTCGCCGCCGCCGATACAGACGACGAGAACTGGCTCACCTACGGGCGCACGTACAAGGAGCAGCGGCACAGCCCACTGACCCAGGTCAGCGACGAGACGGTCGACGGTCTCGGCCTGGCCTGGTATCACGACATGGAGACCAAACGCGGGCTTGAGGGCACGCCGCTCGTCGTGGAGGGCGTGCTTTACGTGACCGGAGCCTGGAGCGTGATGTATGCGTTCGACGCCGCGACCGGCGAGCGCCTGTGGACACACGATCCCCAAGTGCCGCGCGGGCACTCCCGCTTCGTGTGCTGCGATGTCGTGAACCGCGGACCGGCGTTCTATCGCGGGCAGGTCTACGCGGGCACGTTGGACGGACGGCTGGTATCCGTGACCGCCGAGGGCGGGGAGTTGGTGTGGGAGGCCCAGACCACCCCCGTGGGCGCTGCGTATTCGATCACCGGTGCACCGAGGATCGCGGACGGGAAGGTCCTGATCGGGAGCGGTGGCGCTGAATACGGCGTGCGCGGCTACGTCTCCGCGTACGACGCCGCCACGGGCGAGCTCGACTGGCGCACGTACACCGTGCCCGGCAATCCCGCGGACGGTCACGAGAGCGACGCGATGGCTGCGGCCGCGGAGACCGGGTCCGGCGAGTGGTGGGTGGCGGGCGGCGGCGGCACGGCCTGGGACGCGATCGTCTACGACCCCGAGCTCGACATGGTCTATATCGGCGTGGGCAATGGTTCGCCCTGGTATCGGCAGCTGCGAAGCCCGGGCGGAGGAGACAACCTCTACCTGTCCTCGATCCTGGCGGTGCGCGCTTCCGATGGCGAGTACGTATGGCACTTTCAGACGACGCCCGGCGACAACTGGGACTACACGGCGACCCAACCGCTCATGCTCGCCGAACTCGAGCTGGACGGACGCGAGCGCCGCGTGATCATGCAGGCGCCCAAGAACGGGTTTTTCTATGTGATCGACCGGGAGACGGGCGAGTTCCTGTCGGGTGCGGCGTTCGCCGACATCAATTGGGCGACCGGCCTCACGCCCGCAGGCCGTCCTATCGAGAACCCGGCCGCACGGACACTCGAGGGAGGTGTGCACGTCTCGCCTGGACCCACCGGGGCTCACAACTGGCACCCCATGTCCTTCAACCCAGACGTCGGCCTCGTGTACTTCCCGGTTTACGAGCACTCCTGGCTCCACGTCGTCGACGAGGAGTGGGAGTACGACCGCCGGGCTCTCAACATCGCTGGAGACTTCGCGTACACGGGGCCGACTACCGGCGAGCCGGTCACGCCGCGGGGACACCTGGTGGCGTGGGATCCTATCGCGCAACGCGAGGCCTGGCGGGTCGAGCAGCCGCACCCCTTGAGTGGCGGCACACTGTCTACGGCTGGCAACATCGTCTTCCAGGGCCGTCCCGATGGCGTCTTCCGCGCCTACCGCGCCACCGACGGTGAGGTCCTCTGGGAGTTCGAGCACGAGACCGGCATCTTGGCGGCGCCCATCACCTATTCGGTCGACGGCACGCAGTACGTGGCGGTGCTCTCCGGTTACGGTGGGCCCGATGTGCTGTTCAATACCGGGCTCGCCGGAGGCAGTGTCGGCCCCGGACGCCTGCTCGTATTCGCGCTCGGCGAGAACGCGTCGCTGCCGGACCCGGCGCCCCCGCTACCGCCCATCGAGGCTCCTACGTTCGAGCTGGCTGCCACCGAGGCGGACATAGCGCAGGGCGGACTCCTGTACCTGAGTACGTGCGTGGCCTGCCATGGCTTTGCGGCCGTGAGCGGGGGCATCGTTCCTGATCTGCGTCGCTCGACCGCCGCGACACATGCCGCGTTCGAGCAGATCGTGCTGGGAGGGACGCGTGAACCGTTGGGCATGCCACGGTTCGACGATATGCTGGACGCCGAGGACGTGCGCCGGATCCAGGCCTACGTGCTGAGGCGGGCGAGCGAATCGGCGGGGGGAAACTGACGGGCTGGGTCTTCAGTGCCTACGCGCCGATCGCCTCGATACGCTGGCGAGCTTGCCCCGCGTAGGAGTCGTAGAACTGGAGCCCCGGATCGAGCTCGAGCACGTGCCGGTAGACCCTGTGCGCGGACGGGTTGTCGTCGTCCGCCTCGTGAATGTTGCCGGCACTCTGGGTGGCGGGCGCCCTCTTCCTGACGGTGTTCGGTACCGGCTGTGACACCGGGGAAGCAACCACGGAGTGACTGTTCGAAGAAGACCGATTCGGCGACACAGTGTCGGTTGCGACCTTGTCGGGACAGGTGTGGTCAGAGGGCGTGCGACCCGTGATCGACCTGTCCATCGGAGTATTGGAGGGTGACGAGGAGTTGATGCTCGGCAGCATCACTCGCCTGGCTGAGGATCGCGCCGGCGGGATCTACGTGCTGGACGAGCTGGGTCCGATCATTCGACACTTCGGTGCGGACGGCGTCTATGTCGGGAGTGTTGGCCGAGGCGGTGAAGGACCGGGCGAGTAGGGGTCGCTGAGTCTCGGCATGGTCGTGGACGTCACCGGTGTGCTTCATGTGAGCGATTGGGGCAACGGTCGCATCGCACGATTCTCGCCAGATGGCGACCCACTCGACCCGTGGAGAATCGACGCACCGTTCCTCACGACCGTACCAGGCAGGTGGGTGTTCTCCGACGGTCGCGGTCGTGTCCTCCTTCGGGCAGCCCCGGACGACCGACCCGCTTTGCTGGCCCTGGAGGACGGCCGAATCGTCGATACGCTCCGGGTACCGAGCCTGCCCGGCGTACCAGAGTCGAGAGGTGGCCCCTATCGGGTCGAGGAGTATTGGGGCTTTCATCCCGAGGGGCACTTCGTGGTCGGTGTGAGCGCGGAGTATTCGTTCGAGGTCCGTCGCCCAGGCGAGGTGGTGCGGATCAGCAGAGTCACCGAGGCCGTCCCCGTACATGCGGCCGAGGCGGCGGAATGGCGACGCCGGTTTGAGTGGATGGAGGCCGAGCCGCGCTACAATGCGCCGGTGGGCGAGTGGTTTCCGTCACACATGCCCCCCTTCAGGGGGCTTCAGGTGGGAGACGACGGACGCGTGTGGGTCCGGCGGAACGCTCACCCCGTCCGCTCAGATGTCGAGACCCCCGAGGGCGGGCCTCCGCCGATCACGTGGAGACAAACACATTCGTACGACGTCTTCGAGGCGGACGGGCGCTTTCTCGGTGAGGTGCGTTTCCCGGACGACGTCGAGCCGCTCCTGTTTGCGGCGGGTCACATCTGGGGCATCCGCCGTGGGGATTAGGACGAACAGTATGTGGTGAGGATGGGCCTGGCTGGGATCGAATAGTGTGACATCCGCTACCGCCCCGGCCCCAACAGCACCGCGTTGATGAAGAGCAGCTGAGTCGCCTCCGCGTATGCGCGATAGTTCGGATGTTCCGCAAAAGCGATCAACTGCCCTCGACCCAGCGGCTGATGGAACAGGAACGGTTTGTTCGCGAGTTGGGCCTTGGCGTCCTCCCAGACGATGCCGCCCATGACCAGATCGTCGACTCCCGCGTACCGGCCGACGTTGGTACCGCGGTCGAGCGTGATCGGGGCGAAGATGCGCGTGCCTTCCACCAGCACGCCAATCTCCCCGTCCGTGCCACTCGCGAGCCAGTGCCCGGTATCGAGAGTCCCGCGCACGATCGCACCAGGGGTCTGTTCGGGCGCTTCGTCCGACGGGGCGATCGCCTGCAAGAAGTCGATCGGCTGGTCCGCGCTCTCGGAGGTCGGCGGGTCGTCTCCTTCCGCTCGTCCACCGCGGCGTTCCGCGTTCGTCGCGAGTAGCCCGGCGCTGGCCGCCCAGCGCGTCGACTCCGACATCGTGATCATCGTACCGCCGGAGCGCATCCACCCAGAAAGGTCCTCCTGCATGCCGTCGCCCACGACGTCGCCGTAGTTGCCGCTGGGGAAGACGATGACATCGAAGTCGGACAGGTCGACGCGGCCGAGGCTCGAGGCCCGCACCGCGGTGGTGCGCTGACCGTAGCGTTGCTCCAAGACGTAGCGAGCCCACCCGACTGAGTAGGTCTGCCCGGGTCGGTCGTATACCAGCAGCACGCGAGGCTCGGTGAGGTGACGGACGCGCCCGCTGCCGAGCGACATGCCCTCGCGCACGTAGGAGTCGTCGATGGGCACGACCTCGGCCCCATGCCTCGTGGCGATCCGTGCCAGGCGTTGTGCCAGATCCGGGCCGTTGTCCGAATTGCGGATGATCGCGGTGCCCACAGCGTATTCGCGATCTCCGAGCGTGAACTCGCCACCCGCGGATCGGACTCGGATGCCTTCGCGCAGGGCCTCCGCGACCGCTGCCGCCGCCGCCGTGCCCCATGGCATGAGGTAACCGACTTGTGCGTCCCGAAGTGACGCGACGTCACTCATCTGGCGCGTATCGTTCAGCGAAACGGTCGCGGCGCCGGTCGGCCCTTCCGACACGATCAGCTCGACGTCCCACAGCAGGGGCATGCTCCACGCGGTGACGTCGTAGATCTGATCGGGCAGGCGATTCGCGCGCCGCTCGATCTGGCGAGCCACGAAGTCGGCGTCCATCGGTGTGTGCGGATCGAGCAGATTGCGGATGAGTCTGTGCGTGGGCTGGTCCATCGGCACGATGTACGTGCCCTCCGCCGGCAGGGTGCGGTCACCCACTTCGACCGCCTCGAGCGCCTTGTCCACGCGGATTCCGGAGCGCACGAGCGCATCCGCTAGACGGCGGGCCATGCCCGGGTCGTGCTCCGACGTGAGCACGTACTCTCGGGGCCCGGAGCGGCCCATTTCCACGGCGCTCGTACGGAAATCCAGGTAGGTGCGCAGGATCCGCTCCCTGTGCGTGGCCGCCGTCGCAGCGGTCTGGATCGCCGCCGTGAAGTGGTGCAGCACTCCGTCGCCGTACGTGAGCTGGTCTCCATCGCTGCGCAGGAGAACGAGCCCGCGGGCCGAAGCCTGCTCGTAGGTGGCGCCGATTGCCCCCTGCGCCATCGGCCACGAGACCCCGTAGCCTGGATAGAAGGCGTCGTAGGTGTCGCGGTTGAAATAGGCGAAGCCGCGCTCGTCGAACTTGGCCGCGTTCGCAGCACCGAAGACGTCCGTGAGCTCCCTCTGCTCGTCGGTCGTCCAGGTATTGCCCGGGATCGCATTCGGCGGGAAGAAATACGTGGAGTTGCCGCCCATCTCGTGTAAGTCCACCACGACGTGGGGCATGAACTCTAGCAGTGCTGCCACCCGCCCCCGGGTCTCCGGTTGGGTCTGGGCGAACCAGTCGCGGTTCAAGTCGAACAGGTAGTGGTTGACGCGCCCGCCGGGCCACGGCTCATCGTGCTCGGCCGAGGCTGCCGCGGCATCCTCCCAGCGGGCGCGGCCCATCGTATTCTGGAAGACGAAGCGCGCGCGGCCGTCAGGGTTCTGCATGGGATCGATGAGCACCAGCGATTCGCGCAGGATCAGATCGACGGTCGCGTCGCCCCGCGCGGCGAGCAGGTGGTACGCCTCGGCCATTGCGGCGCCGCTGGAACTGATCTCGTTGCCGTGGACTCCGTGAACGAAGGCGGTGACCACCGGCAACTCGGCGACGAGACGCTCCGCGGCGTCGCCCTCCAGCGTGCTCGGGTCCGCCAGGCGCCGCAGGTCCGCCTTGAGGGCCTGCAATCGAGCCATTCGTTCGGGTGAGCCGATCACGAGCATCACCGTCGGTCGGCCCTCCCAGGTCTCTCCCGTCCGCATCAGCTCGGTGCGCTCCGGCGCCGATGCGGCCAAGGCCTCGAGATACGCGATCACCTGATCGGGCGGAGTGATCTCTTCGCGCAGGCCGTGGCCGGCGACCTGCTCGAGCGTGGGGATAGAGGCGTCGTATCGCGTGCCGGGTGCGAGCTCCTGGCTCGGAGCGGGGACCTGGATCAGCGCGGCTAGAGCTATGGCTTTCAGCATCGGTTATCTCCCGGGTCCCATGAGCACCGCGTTGATGAAGAGCAACTGGGTCGCCTCGCTGTACGCGCGGTAGTTCGGATCCTCGGCAAAGCTGATGATCTGGCCGCTACCCACTCGCTGGTGCATCAGAAAGGCTTTGCTCGCGAGCTGCGGTTGCGACTCTTCCCATACGGTTCCGCTCAGGACGAGCTCTTCGAGCTCGGCGTAGCGCCCCACGTTGCTGCCTCGATCGAGCGAGATCGGTCTGAACACACGCGAGCCTTGCACGAGGGCGCCGATCTCTCCGTCCGTCCCTGACGTGAGCCAGTGCTCCGCGTCGAGCAGTACGCGAAGAATCGCCCCGGGCACGCTTTCGGGTGACTCGTCTCCCGGCGAGATCTCGTCGAGGTACTCGATCGGCTGGTCGGGCGTCTCCGCGTCCGGTGCGTCGGTGCCTTCCTCCCTCCCGCCGCGGCGCTCCGCGGTCGTCGCCAGCAAGCCCGCGCGCGCGGCCCAGCGCGTCGACTCCGCCATGGTGATGACGGTGCCTCCGTCGCTCATCCAACCACGCAGTTGATCTCGCAGCCCGTCGCTCACAGCAGAGTTGAAGTTGCCGCTGGGGAATACGATCACGTCGTAATCGGACAAGGCGACCCGGCCTAGGCTCGACGCGCGTACCGCGGTCGTGCGCTGCCCGTATCGGCGCTCCAGCACGTACCTGGCCCAACCGACGGAGTAGGTCTGGCCTGGTGTGTCGTACACCAGCAGCACCTTGGGCTCGCGTAGCGCGCGCACGCTGTTGCTACCGAGGGACATACCCTCGCGCACGTAGGAGTCGTCGATCGGGATCACTTCTGCGCCGTGTTTGGCGGCGAGCGCGGCGAGGCGTCTGGGCAAGTCGTCGTCGTTCTCGGAGGTGCGGATGATGGCGGTCCCGACACCATACTCGCGTCCCCCGAGTGTGAAGGTGCCGCCGCCGGCGCCCACACGGATGCCTTCTCGCAGGGCCTCGACCACCAGTGAAGCCGCGTTCGTCCCCCAGGGCACGAGGTATCCCACGAGCGCGCGCCGCAGAGAGGTGACCGCCTCCGTTGGCGCGTCCGCCTCCATCATGTCGCCGGACATTCCCGTGCGTCGATCGCTCGTAATCACTTCCACGTCCCAGAGCAGCGACTGGCTCCAGGCGGTGATGTCGTAAATCTCGTCGTTCTGGCGGTTCGCGCGCCGCTCGATCTGGCGCTGGAGAAAGGCCTCATCCATGGGGACGTGCGCGTCGAGCAGGTCGCGGGCGAACCTGTGTGCCGGTTGGTCCATGGGCACGATGTAGGTGCCGCGCTCGGAGAGCGTGCGCCCGTCGACCTCCACCGCACCGGTCACACCGCGCACCTCGATGCCGTTTCGTACGAGCATGCGCGCGAGCCGCTCGGCCATCC
>Ga0066376_10001519_pt1 | contig 22490 bp, 22 predicted proteins | sample Knorr_S15_td_Bot_FD_77009 | JGI IMG/M metagenome (GOLD analysis project Ga0066376, IMG submission 77009) | Marine microbial communities from Southern Atlantic Ocean transect - Knorr_S15_td_Bottom_ad_5009_LV_A | ecosystem: Environmental > Aquatic > Marine > Oceanic | place: Southern Atlantic...
CATTGTCGAGGGCATGAACCTGAAATGGAATCTGACGGTGAGAAAAGCCTTCGGATTCCGCACCTTCCACGCACTCCAAATGGCTTCATTTCATCAACTTGGGGATCTTCCAGAGCCACAACTCACCCATGAATTCTACTGACGAGCCACAATTCTTACAGGTACACGGGCGTTTTCTGCCCAACAAGGTCCTGGGGGGCGGCGATCAAGTCGGACGGCCCGGCAGACTGTTGGAATACCTGCCTTTGTTGGCGGGAAGATGGACCTCGATGAGGGACGGGCGATGGCCGACGGGTGTCGCCACGTCTGCTCGCTACCGGTGAGCGAAGTCGAAGCACTGCTCGATCTGCTCGAGCGCTGACGGCCCAGACAACAGCTGCGCGGTCGAGTCAGAAATGCGTCTACTCGCATCGCAGCGTCTTGACCGGATCGGTCAGCGCCGCCCGAATCGACTGATGCCCCACCGTCAGCGCCGCAATCACCGTGACCAGTACACCCGCAATAACGAACGTGAACGGCCCCACCTCGACCCGATAGGTCGTCCGAGCTTGGGCGGCGTAGGCGGCCAGGCCATACAGCCCCACGCTGGCGATGAGGATCGCGACACCTGAAAAAAGTGTGAACAGCCAACCCAACTGACGCTCCCTCGTGTAGAGGTTGGCGAACGACTGATCGAGCCAGCGGGTCTGCAGAGGCTGATCGGGAACGAAACGGGCCCACGTGCGCTCGATGTGGTCGATGCCGGCCACCAGTTCGTCGGGCTTCAGTCGCACGACGAGATAGTCGAATCCCCACTCTGACGAAGGCCCCAGCATCAGCGGCCAGACCCTCGAGCGCATGGATTCGGTATGGAAGTCCGCCATGACCCCGACGACACGCCAGGCGTCACCGTTGAAGGAGATCGTCTGGTTCAGAGGTTTCTCCCAACCGAAATTGTTGGCCGCGGTCTGGTTGATGACCAGATGCCGGGCACTCAGGATTTCGTCCTGCTCGGTCAGCCCACGGCCTTCGATGATGTCGATCCCCAGGGTGGAAATTAACTCCTCATCCGCGTGATACTCCGCGATCCAGTACTCCTCCTCCGTTCCCTCGATCTCTATGGTGCGGCTGGTGTGCCCTCTAGACGGTAGAGCGCTCGACGCCGAGGCGGAGAGAATCGCGGCGTTGCGACGCAGTTCCTGGCGGAAGATGCGGCTCTGTGCCAGATCCAGCCCGCCGTGATTGTCGATCGCCAGCACTTGCTGTGTCTGCAGGCCGAGGCGCTGGTCCTGGATATACTGCAGTTGCTGACGGATGACGAGCACGCCCACCAGGAGGGCCGTCGCGATAGAGAACTGGGCTGGATACAGACCCGACATCAACCCGGTGAGAATTGCCACACCGACATAGCCGGCGACGAAAACAGGGTCGGTCCAGGGCAGGTCAGCCAGCGTGATCGCTTCCATCCGCTGCAGGAGCTCGGTGCCCAGTTCGGCGATCATGGCGCCGATGAGTCCCGCCGTCAGACACATCGCCACCGACTCGCCCATGAACTGCATCCTCAGACTCGCCGGGTGGGCGCCGATCGCCTTGCGCACCCCCACCTCCCGCGCTCGCCGAGTCGACCGCGCCGTGGCCAGGTTCGTGTAGTTGATGCAGGCCAGCAGCAACACGAGGGTCGCCGTCGTGGCGAACAGATAGACATCGTGCTCGTCACCGGAGATCCCCAGCCCGCCGTCACCGCCAACCGAATCCAGGTAGATCGATCGCAGCGGTTCGAGTTCATACCTCGTCACCGATTCGGATGTGGTATGCGTCATCAGCAGCGACGGGATCGCCGCCGCCAGGTCCTCCCGATCGACACCTTTGGCGAGTCGGAGATAGGTGGGAAAGCTGCGCATATTCCACGGATTGTTGCGGATCATCCACTGCTGCTCTCGCTGGGTCGCGAAGGAGCCGATCAGATCAAACTGGATCGAAGAGTTCGCCGGGGGCGGTGCCACGATACCGGTCACGGTCATATCCATGCGGTTTCGCAGTCGGATCTGGTGACCCATCGGATCCGTTTCCCCGAAGTATTTGCGCGCGATGGCTGGCGTGATCACGATCGAGTAGGGCTCGACCAGGGCGGTCGCCGGGTCGCCCTGTTGCAGGAGAAAAGAGAACTCCTCAAAGACATTGGCGTCGGCGTAAATCAGCCCGTTCTCGTAGTCCCGGGTCTCGCCGACGGCCATGAGGATGTCGTAGCGCCCCCCGTCAAAGCGCACCGACGCCTCCACACCGGGGAGCTCCTCGAGCAACGTGGGTCCGAGCGTCGATGGCTGATTCACGCCCGGCGTACGCCCCGGCGACGTGCTCAGTACACGCACGAGCTGATCCGCGTTCTCGTGGAAGCCGTCGAAGCTGGTCTCGTGTCGGACAAACTGCCCGATAACGAGGCAGGTGCCCAATCCGAGAGCGAGTCCGACCAGATGGATAATCGTGTGCGCCCGCTCCCGCACCATCAGGCGGAGTGTCGTTTTCAGGTAGTTGCTCAACATCGCCCTCGGCCTCCTACGCCGCTGTCTCCGTGCTCATCACTTTGCCATCCAGCAGATGCACGATGCGTGAGCCGTACGCCGCATTCTTCTCCGAGTGCGTCACCTGCACGATCGTCGTGCCCTCGGCGTTGAGCTCTTTGAGGATCTCCATCACCTCCTCCCCCTGCCTGGAGTTGAGGTTACCCGTGGGCTCGTCGAGCATGCCCATGATGTGCATCAACGTCGACTTGCCCGCGCCACTGGGACCCATGATCGACACAAACTCCCCTTCAGCGATGTCGAGGTGCACGTGACGCAGCACGTAACTCTTCAGCGATCCCGACTTGTAATACTTCTCGATGTCCTTCATTTCGATCATCGGTCACCGTCCTTGTCAAAGCCGTAGCCGCGAGCCCCCGCCCTCTCCCGGCGCTGGCGCGAATAGGGCGTCTCGATTCCGTGTTGGCGGCACAGCCGGCTGAAGCTGCGCGGGGCGATGCCCAGCGCCTGACCAGCTGCCTGGTTGCTCGCGTACATCCGCGCCACCCGCTCGATTCTAACTCGGTCGATCCCTCGTTCTCCGCTCCGCATGACACACTTTCTCCGCCTCTGGGTTCGTGATGATCGGTACCGGGTACCCCTGATAATTCAGCGGCCTCGATCCTGCATGATGTTCTCGGTCACCACCCGTCCGTCGAACAGATGGATGATACGGTGCGCAAAGTCGGCGTAGGCCGGCGAGTGCGTCACCATCACCACCGTCGTGCCCTGCTCATTCAACTCGGTGAGCATCCCCATCACCTCGTCCCCGTGGGTGGAATCCAGGTTGCCGGTCGGCTCATTCCGCCAGGATCAGCTTCGGGCGGGCGACGATGGCTCTGGCCACGGCCACGCGCTGCTGCTGGCCACCTGACAGCTGTTGTGGGAAATGCTTCTCCCGGTGCGTGATCTGCATGTTGTCGAGGATTCCGTGTACCCGTTGCTTGCGCTCCTTCCCGGGCATGCCCAGATAGAGCAGCGGCAACTCGACATTCTCATAGACGGTCAGCTCGTCGATCAGATTGAAAGACTGAAAGACGAAGCCGATCGTGCCCTTGCGCAGCATAGCCCGCTTGCGCTCCGAGTAACTGGCCACCTCCTCGCCCCGCAACCAGTATTCCCCCCCCGATGGGTTGTCGAGCAGCCCCAGCAGGTTCAGCAGCGTTGACTTTCCGCATCCGGACGGTCCCATGATCGCCACGAACTCCCCCTCAGCGATCTCGACATTGACGTTTTCCAGGGCGGTTGTCTCCACCTCCTCCGTCGTGTAGAGCTTGCGCAGCCCCTCGGTGCGGATCAGTGGTGACTTGCCGTTTCCAACGCTCGATGTATGCTCGGTCATGCTCGCTCTCCTCTGTCTCTGTCTCTTTTTGGGCGACGCTACTGCAGCACCAGCACGTCCATGTTCTCGCCAAAATTATCGTAGCTCGATGTGATCACCTGCTCCCCCGGCTCGAGTCCCTCCAGGACTTCGTAAAGTCGGGGATTTTGTCGGCCGAGTTTGATGTCGCGCCGGGTCGCGCGCTCGCCGGCGGCGTCCAGCACATAGACCCAGTGTCCTCCGGTCGTCTGGTAAAAGCCCCCCCGTGCCAGCTGCACCGCCTCCTCCAGGTCCCCCAGCTCCAGACGGATGTGCAGCGTCTGGCCCCGCCGGATTCCGGTGGGTGCTTCCCCCTCGAAAACGAGATCGACCTCGAAACGGCCATTCTGCACCCCGGGGTAGACCTTGCGGATCGTCATACCGTAGGCCTTCTCTTCGAGGTCAAACTCCCCCCGTTGACCCCGATTGACGCGCGCGATGTAGTGCTCGTCGATAGCGGCACGCACCTTGAACCCATCGACGATATCGATTTGCCCCAAACGCCCGCCCGCGCCCTTGCTCTCCCCTATCTCCGCATCCAGTGTCGTCAGCTGCCCGGACACGGGGGCCCGGAGCGTCAGATTGTCGAGTCGGCGGCGGACAATCTCGAGATTGCGCTCCTTGCGCGCCAAGGCCGAGACCAGCTGGGTCACCTTGGTCGCCGTCAGCAGCGAATCCTGCGCGTGAGTCTCCTGTGTCAGGGCCAGCTTGCGCGCCTTGTAGTCGTGTTCGTTGCGCAACTTCTCATAGTCTTGCAGCGGCATAATCGCCACCAGGTCCTGCTTCGACAACGACGCGTAGCGCTCGTAGTTACCTTTGTCTATGGACAACTGATACTCGAGCTCCATCCGCGCCTGCCGCGAGCGCAATAGGTTCTGCTGCATCGACAGCCGGCCGGTGCGCAGCTCCTCCCGACGCCGTTCAAGCTCGGACTCCTGCTGCAGCACGTGCAGCTCCAGGCTGGGGTTGGCCAGACGCAGCAGCGGCTCGCCCTCGGCCACGGTGGCGCCCTCCTCGACAAAGACGCGTTCGACCTGGCCGCTTTCGAGGGCATCCAGGTATATGGTGCGGATCGGCAGCACCGTGCCGCGCACCGGTGTGTACTCTAGAAACGGCCCACGCCTGACCGTGGACACCGTCAGCTTGTCGCGCTCCACGTTCAGCTTGCGGACGCCGCTGTCCTTCAGCAGGCCATAGGCGGAAAGGCCAGCAAACAGCAGCACCCCGGCGATGGTGGCTAGGCGGCGCGGCGGGAAGCGCCGCCGCTGGCGTTGGCGGTCCATTCCGGCTCCGCCGCCGGGACGAGGCACGGACCTCGCTGTGTTGGTATGTTCGGCGTCCACTGATTCAACTGGATTCGGGATGTGGGTTGTCTTGGGCATGGGGCTTGCGTCGTTTAATTTCACTTCCTTCACTATCCGGACTGGCAAGATGCATGCCAGATTCCTTAACTTACTGGCTGACAAGAAGATGAGTCACACCGCCCAGCATCAGACCCGAAGTATACCTGCACGCCAGCGATACACCTGGTGTCCGCTGCCGGACACTGAGAGAGGTCTGTCGTGAGTGCCGACCCCCCCCGGATCCTGGTAGTCGACGATGACGAGGATGTCCTCGTTGCCGCGCGGCTGCTCCTGAAGAAGCAGGGATACACCGTCCGCACCGAGACCGATCCCACCGTGATCCCAATGGTCATCAAGGAGGAGCCGGCCGATATCGTGCTGCTCGATATGAACTTCACCCGGGACGCAGCCAGTGGCAGAGAGGGTTTTTACTGGTTGCAGCGGATCGTCGAACAAGACCCCACGACCGTCGTCGTGCTGGCCACTGCGTATGGAGATGTGGAGATGGCGGTCCGCGCCATCAAGGAAGGCGCCGTCGATTTCGTCCTCAAGCCCTGGCAGAATGAGAAACTCCTCGCCACGCTGTCCGCCGCCCTGGAGTTGCGACGCTCTCGCCTGGAGGCCAAAAGTCTGCGCACCCGCCAACAACAGCTGTCGGCCGACCTCGACCAGCCTTTCGTCGACATCGTCGGCAACGCCCCCGTCATGCAGGAGGTATTCCAGACCATCTCCAAGGTGGCCGCCACCGACGCCAGTGTCCTCATCCTGGGCGAGAACGGCTCCGGCAAAGAGCTCGTGGCGAGGGAGATCCACCGACGCTCGGAGCGCGCGCACGAGGTCTTCATCTCGGTGGACATGGGGTCGCTCAGCGAGACCCTCTTCGAGAGCGAGCTCTTCGGCCATGTTAAGGGGGCCTTCACCGATGCCCGCGTCGATCGGGCCGGACGCTTTGAGGTGGCCTCGGGAGGCACCCTGTTCCTCGACGAGATCGGCAACGTGCCGTTGCCCTTGCAAGCCAAGCTTCTCGCCGCCCTGCAAAATCAGCAGATCGTCCGCGTCGGGTCGAACAAGCCCGTGCCGGTAGATGTTCGCATCATCTGCGCCACCAATATGTCTATCCACGACATGGTCGCCGAGGGCAGCTTCCGACAGGATCTGCTGTTCCGCATCAACACCGTCGAGATTCGCCTGCCCCCCCTGCGTGAGCGCCCCGACGACATCCAGATGTTGGCCGATCATTTCCTCGGCATCTACCGGGCGAAGTACCGCAAGGATCTGACCGGACCGGATCCGGGTGCCCTTGCCAAAATGCGCACGCACTCATGGCCGGGAAACGTCCGGGAGTTGCAGCACGCTGTAGAGCGCGCCGTCATCATGTGCGAGGGGAACCGTCTGGTCGCCGACGATTTTCTACTGATTGCCGCGGCGTCACCGGGCGAGGCCGTCTCCTTCGACAGCTACAACCTGGAAGAGGTCGAACGCGAGGTTATCTCCCGCGTCCTGCGCAACCACCAGGGGAATGTCAGTTCCGCCGCCCGAGAGCTCGGTCTCACCCGCACCAGTCTCTATCGCCGCATGGAGAAATATGGCCTCTGAGGGGCCACCTCTGCGTCGCCTCCGCCCCGTCCACGTGCTGGGTCAGGTCCTGCGCCAGGTGCCACGCCTCTATAGAGCCTTCCGCACCCAGGTGGTACTCCGGGTGGGCGTAATCGGCGCGGGCCTGTGGTTGCTGTTCTATACGATAGACGCGGTCGACCATCCCGCCACGACCGTCGTCGTCATCCTCCTCCTGCTCTACCAGCTCTACGCCCTTGTCCACTATGTCGATCGCACCAATCGCGATCTGGCGCGTTTTTTTCTCCGCCATCCGCTACGCGGACTTCTCGCAGACCTTCGTCACCGGCGGCCTCGGATCCTCCTTCGACGAGCTGAAGACCTCCTTCAACGAGGTCCTCGATGCCTTCCGCCAGGCTCGAGCCGAGAAGGAGGAGCAGGCCCGCTATCTGCAGACTGTCGTACAGCACATTGGGGTGGGTCTGGTTGTCTTCGATGGCACGGGTAACGTCTCCTTGATCAACACGGCCGCCAAGCGCCTCCTGCACGTACCCCGTCTGGGCAACATCGGCGATCTCGATCGCGTCAGTCCCGCCCTTGCCAACACCATGCGGGGCCTCGGCCCGCGGGACCGGCACCTGGTGCGTTTCGAGGAAGGGGGCGAGATGGCCCAGCTTTCCCTGCACGCGTCGGTGTTCCGCATGCGCGACAACGAGCATACTCTGGTGTCCCTCTTCGACATCGGCAGCGACCTCGATGACAAGGAGATGGAGGCCTGGCAGAACCTGATCCGCGTCCTCACCCACGAGATCATGAACTCTATCACCCCCATCGCCTCCCTGGCCTCTACCGCTGCCGACATGCTGGGAGATGATGACCTCGACACGGAGACGACCGACGACATCCGCACCGCCGTGAGCACCATCCAACGCCGCAGCGAAGGCCTGCTCCACTTTGTCGAAGCCTATCGGAACCTGACTCGACTGCCCGCGCCATCCTTCAAGATCACCTCCGTAACGGATCTCTTCGCCCGCGTGGAGCAGCTGCTGCAGCCGCAGTTTACCGCGTCGGTAGTCGAGTTGCACACCCGAGTCGAGCCGCCCACCCTCGAGTTGACCGCCGACCCCGAGCAGGTCGAGCAGGTCCTCATCAACCTCCTGCGAAACGCCCGTGAAGCCGCCGCTGGCCGCGCCGACGCCCGCGTTGAACTGACCGCCTATCTCTCCCGTGGCAAGGTCGTGGTTGAGGTTTTCGACAACGGACCCGGCATCGTCGAGGAGGCCCTCGACCAGGTCTTCATCCCTTTCTTCACCACCAAGCAGGAGGGCTCGGGCATCGGCCTGAGCCTGTGCCGGCAGATCATGCGGCTCCACTCGGGATCGATCGCCGTGCGGTCGGAGCCCGAGGTGCGCACCGTGTTTGCGCTGCGATTCTGAAGGCGACCGATCGGCAACATCCGGCTGGACACCACTCGCCGATGGCGCTTGATTAGGATCGACAAATGCACTGGCTCTTCCTATCAATAATACTCGACTTCGGGTTCGTCCAATTCTTCAAGCTTGGTGAACGACGCGGCTACTATGCGCCCGTCGTCGTGACCGCCAATTACTTCACCGTCGCCAGCTGTATTGGCGCCTACCTGCTGGCAACCGACGGCTGGACGTTCCCCTCCGGAGCCCTGGCAACAGGCTCCATCACCGGGGTCCTGTTCATCAGCTCGATGTTGTTGATGAATTACGCGCTGACGATCGCCCCTGTCGGGGCGGTACTCAGCGCCTTCCGGATATCTATCGTCGTCCCCGTATGCTTCGGTGTCTATCTGTGGGGCGAGCCCATGTCATCCTCAAAGATGCTAGGCCTGCTGCTCGCGCTAGTGGCGCTTGTGCTGATGTCACCACGCGCCAAAGGTGCGCTCACGGGGATCCGGGCATTTGGTCTATTGGGCCTGATCTGCATCTGGCAGGGATTCAGCCACACGAGTCTGCGATCGGTACACTACGCGGGCTTGGACGATGCGTTTCTGCAGGTGCTGATGGTAACCGGCGCGACCGCTGGGCTGATCGGCGCTATCTTCATTCTTCAGAGACGGCGACGCCCTAGCCTTCCAGCGGTCAGGCTGGGCATCTTCATCGGCGCTTACAATGCAGTAGCCCTTTGTGTCATCTTGACCGCGCTCAGCAAGTTGCCCGGCACCCTCTTCTACCCCGCCCTGGGCTGCAGCGTCGTCCTGCTCGATAATCTGTCTGCCCACTTCTTCTGGCGCGAACACCTGAGTCGTTCAGCGATCGCGGGTGTTGCCGTCGCCCTCCTGTCACTCGCGCTGGTCGTCTGATGGCTTCAAGCATCCACGAGCGCGTGTCGATTCGCGCCTACGCCGATCTTCTTGGCCGCTACCTGAGACCCTACGCGCCCCGCGTCGCCCTGCTGGCGCTGTTCATCTTCTCCGGCATCGGCCTGCGATTGGCCTACCCGCAGGTCGTGCGCTTCTTCATCGACACGGCCCGTGAGGGTGGCGCCCACGAAGATCTGATGTGGGCCGCCGGTATCTATCTCGCCATCGGCCTGGGGCGCCAGGTCGTCTTCCTGACCGGAAGCTACCTTGGACAGGACTTGGGCTGGCGCGTCACCAACACCATGCGGGGCGATCTAGCCGATCACTGCCTGCGCCTCGACATGGGGTTCCACAACGAGCGCACGCCCGGCGAGTTGGTGGAGCGCGTCGACGGCGACACCACCACCCTGTCCAACTTCTTCTCGCAGTTCTCGGCCCAGGTCGTAGGTAGTTTCTTTCTGCTCCTCGGGGTCCTCACTCTCGTCTGGCGCGAGGATTGGCGCATCGGCGCGGCGCTCGGTGTCTTCGCCCTGGTGTCTTTCGCCGTCATCAACCTGACGCGCAGCCTCGCCGTGCCCTACTACGCGGCCGAACGTGAGGGTTTCTCCAAACTCTTCGGCTTTCTGGAGGAGCGCCTCGCCGGCATCGAGGACGTGCGCACCAACGGCGCCGTCGGCTTCATCCTCGACCGCTTCTTTCGGGTCAACCGCGACGCCTTCGGGCGCGTCGTGCGCTCCGAGACCATGGGCGCGGCCCTGCGAGCCGTCATCGGTATCCTGTTCGCCGGCGGCCACGCGCTGGCCATGAGCATGGGCATCTGGCTCTACCAAGATGGCGTCTTCACCATCGGCACCGTCTATCTGATCTTCGAGTACACCTCCATGCTGCGCTTCCCCCTGTACCAGATCAGCGAGCAGATCAACGACCTGCAGCGGGCTACGGCGGGCCTCAAACGCATCGAGGCGCTGCACCGTATCCGCCCCCGCATCACCGACGGCAACGGCGAAACCCCGTCCGGGCCGCTGTCGGTGGAGTTCGACGACGTCTCCTTCGACTACTTCCCCGGCAGCCCCGTGTTGCGCGGCGTAAACCTGCGCCTCGAAGCCGGGCGCACCCTCGGACTCCTGGGGCGAACCGGCGGCGGCAAGACGACGCTGACGCGTCTGCTGTTCCGCTTCTACGACGTCGACACCGGCCAGATTTCGCTCGGAGACCGCCCGCTTCACGAGCTCTCGCTGCGCAGCCTGCGGCAGCGCGTTGGCATGGTCACTCAGGATGTGCAGATTTTCCGCGCCACCGTGCGCGAGAACCTGGCCCTGTTCGACGAGGAGACCGACGACGATGTCATGCTGGCGGCACTGGACAGTCTCGGCATGACGGCGTGGTTGGACTCGCTGGCCGATGGCCTGGACACCCCCATCGCCCCCGGCGGGCTGTCGGCGGGCGAATCACAACTGCTCGCCTTTGCCCGCGTCTTTCTGAGCGACCCGGGAGTCGTCGTCCTCGACGAGCCCTCGTCGCGCCTCGACCCCGCCACCGAGCGCCAGATCGATCACGCCGTGCGAGAGCTGTTGCGCGGACGCACGGCCATCGTCATCGCCCACCACCTGGACACCGTCAGACGGGTAGACGACATCGCCATCCTCGACGGCGGGCGCATCCTCGAAACCGGCTCCAGAGAGACTCTGGCGAGCGATTCCGCCTCGCGATTCTCGCAGTTGCTCACCGCGGGCCTGGAGGAGTATACGGCGTGAGCGCGTCGACTTCTGCGCCTCCCATGACTACCGGGCGCACGGCATTCCGCCTCCTGCGCTACCGCCCCGGCCTGTTCCTGGGCACCGTTCTGTTCCGCGGCATCGATGATCTGGTGCCGTTCGCCACCGGCTTGATCATGAAGGCGTTCTTCGACACGCTGACGGGCGACGCCCCGGCAGGGCTTACGGCGTGGACCCTGGTCGCCCTGTATTTCGTGCTGGAAATCAGCGACCGTGGCGTGCTCTTCGCCGCGGCCATCTTCGGCGCGCGCTGGCGCTTTAACGTCGAATCCCTGTTGCGCAGCAACTTGCTCACCGCCGCCCTGGCCGTAAGCAATCCGCACGCCGTTTCCAGTGCCTCTGGCGAAACCACGAACCGCTTCCGCGACGATGTCGAAGGAGTGGTCGATTACCTGGAAACCTACATCCACCTGTGGGGCAACATGGTGTTCGCCGGGCTCGCCATCGCCTGGATGTCGCGCATCGACGTGACCGTGACCGCCGTAACCGTGGTGCCGGCTATTCTCATCGTCACGGTTGTCGACGTCTCCCGCCGTCACATTCAGCGTTTCCGCTCCGCCCAACGCGCCGCCACCGAGCAGGCCACCAACTTCGCCAACGAGATGTTCCAGTCCGTCCTCGCCCTCCAGGTGGCCACCGCCGAAAGCGCGGTGGTGAGGCACTTCCGTCGCCTCAACGATCAGCGGCGCAAATCGACCCTGGTAGACAATCTCTTCACCCAGTTCCTGTTCTCCATCAACTTCCAGATCAGCCACCTGGCCACCGGCGTCATCCTCATCCTCGTCGCTGAGCAGATGCGCAGCGGCACGTTCTCCGTCGGCGACTTTGCCCTCTTCTCCATCTATGTTGGCGAAGTGGCGCGCAGTGGCGCTCTCATTGGCCGAGTGATGGCGCAGCACCGTCGCGCTGAAGTATCGCTCGACCGCATGTCCCACACCATCGAGGCCGCAAGCCCGGCTCCCCTGGTGGAGTACCGGCCCGTCTTTCTGAGCGGGGCATTCCCCCTCATTCCACCGCCCGAGCCCGCCTCCGCGCACCGCCTGCACAAGTTGGAGACACGCGGCCTGACCTGCGTTCATGGCGACAGCGGCAACGGCGTTTTCGAGGTCAATCTGCCTATCGAAGCGGGCTCCTTTACCGTCATCACCGGGCGTATCGGCTGTGGCAAGACCACCCTGGTGAGAGCCCTGCTCGGCGTGCTGCCCCTGAGCTCGGGTGAAATCTACTGGAACGGCAGTCCGGTGACAGACCCCAAGGCCTTCCTGGTGCCGCCGCGCTGCGCCTACACCCCCCAGGTACCGCGCCTGTTCAGCGAAACTTTGAAGGACAATATCCTCCTCGGTCTACCCGACGATGAGGGCGTCATCCAGAACGCGGTCTCCCTCGGCGTGATGGAAGATGACCTGCAGACACTGGAGCGAGGCCTCGAGACCGTGGTGGGGCCGCGCGGCGTCAAGCTCTCAGGCGGTCAGATCCAGCGTACGGCGGCGGCGCGTATGTTTGCGCGCGAAGCCGAGCTCTACGTCTTCGACGATCTGTCGTCAGCACTCGACGTGGAGACCGAGAGAACACTGTGGGAGCGACTCGCCGAGGCGACAAACCAGACCTGCCTGGTGGTCTCGCACCGCCGCGCAGCGCTGCGGCGAGCTGATCGCATTGTCCTGCTGAAGGAAGGCAGGGTGGAGGCGATGGGGACGCTCGACGAGCTGCTGGCTGACAGTGAGGAGATGCGCCACATATGGCGCGGCGATTCGGCGGGAACACACACTTGACGAAAGGAGTCAGCGATGATCATCGACACGCACACCCACTTCTACGACCCGCACCGTCCCCAGGGAGCGCCCTGGCCGGGTCCGGACAACGAGCTGCTCTACCGCACGGTACTGCCCCAGCACTGGCGCGAGCTGGCCTCGCCGCACGGAGTGACGGGCACGGTGGTGGTCGAGGCCAGCGCCTGGCTGGAGGACAACCAGTGGATACTCGACCTGGCGGCGGACGATCTGAGCATCGTCGGCCTGGTGGGCCACATCGACCCCTGCACCGAGAGCTTCAGCGCTCAGCTCGAGCGCTTTGCCGCCAACGAGCTCTTTAGAGGCATTCGCGTTGGCGCTGCCAGTTTTGCGGACATCTACAAGAATGGTTTCGCCGACGATCTGAAAAAGCTCGCTGACCTAGACCTGGAGCTGGACGTATTGGGTGGCTACGACCTACTGCCCGGCGTATGCCAGTTGGCACGCCGCCTGCCCGAATTGCGTCTTGTCATCAACCACATCGGCAGTCTGCAGATCGATGGTGGCCCCCCGGACCCGCTCTGGGTGTCGAATATGCGCGAGGCTGCTGCTTGTCCGCGGGTTTACTGCAAGGTTTCGGCTCTGGTGGAATCGAGCGTCTCCAAACCGGCTCCGGCGGATGTGGCCTTCTACACCCCCATGCTCGATATCCTCTGGGACGCTTTCGGCGAAGACCGACTGGTCTACGGCAGCAATTGGCCGGTGTCGGATGTGGGCGGGGATTACGCCCAGGTGTTTGCCATCGTCTCGGAGTATTTCGGCGCCAAGGGCGCGCAGGCTCGCGAGAAGTATTTCTGGCGTAATGCCAAAGCGGCCTATAAGTGGATCGACCGGGGTTGAGAGCGAGACCCCTGACACCTCACCTCGATCCAGAAGAGTCCGGGTTATCCGCCGCGCGCAGCTCCGAAATCAGCACGCAGGCGCCGAATGGCACATCGAGATGACCGAGGGCCTCCCAGCTGAATTGGGCTACTAAACCCCAATGATCAGACCGGGGAAGTAGGTTATCAGCAATACCACGAGGGCCAGCACGATCAGGAAAGGAATCGCGCTTTTGTAAACCTCCATCAGTGGCTTGTCGAGCCGGTAGGATGCGAGGAACAGATTCATCCCCACCGGCGGCGTCAGGTACCCGAGCTCCAGGTTCACCAGGAAAATCATCCCGAGATGGAGCGGATGAATACCGTAGATCTGACTGATCGGGATAATCAGCGGCACCACCACGACGATCGCCGAGAAAATATCCATCAGCGCCCCGACCATCAGTAGAAAGAAGTTGAGCGCCAGAAGAAAGACGATCTTGTCTTCGACATTGGCCTCGACCCAGTCAGCAGCCCGCATCGGGATCATGGCGTCAACCAGGTAGTTGGTCAACCCCATGGCGACCCCCAGGATGACGAGAATCCCTCCAAGCATCACCAGGCATTTGACCAGGATGCCAGGCAGGTCGCGGGTGAGATGGATATCGCGGTGGATGGCGGTTTCGGTAACGATGGCGTAGGTCGCGGTGATTGCCGCGGCTTCGATCAGTGAGGTAACACCGCCGAATATGGCATACATCACGATGATGGGCAGGAAAATCTCCCACTTGGCCTCAGCCATGGCCGCCCACGCTTCATGGGCGTCAAAGGGGGATCGCTTGATACGGCCACCCTTGCCCTGCCAGATGCCAAAAGCCGCCACTGCCGTGACCATGACGATGCCCGGCACGATCCCCGCCACAAACAGATCCGAAATCGGCACATGGGCGACCACGCCGTACAGGATCACCGCCAGTGAGGGAGGAAATAGAAGCCCGATCGAACCGGTGGAAGTCAACAAGCCAGTGGCAAAACGGTCCGTGTAGCCGTTTTTCACCAGCACTGGAAGCAGCAACCCTCCGAGTGCGAGGATCGTAACCCCCGAGGCACCGGTAAAGGTTGAGAAGAAGGCGCACATCAGGGTCGTCGCCACCACCAGGCCGCCTGGCATCCAGCCAAACAGGGCGCTGAACAGGCGTACCAGGCGCTCGGACGCTTTGCTTTCCGCCAATACGAAACCGGCCAGGGTGAACAGCGGGATCGCCGGGATCGACGCCGAAACCACAATTCGATAGGCGGCGACCGGGATCGCCGCCGCGGTGACGAATTCAGCGAAAAACAGCAACAGTGCGGCACCACCCAGCACAATGAAAATCGGCGATCCGAGCAGCGCCGAGACGAGCAGCACCGCTACTCCGGGCCACAGCATCTGAGCGGCATAAGGCTCCAGAAGAAAGCCGAATACATAGGCCAGTGGAAGGCCGAGGGCTGCAATACCCCTGGCCGGCCATTCTCCGGCGTGCCAGATAAAGCGCCATGTGATCAGGGCGAACGAGATGGGCAGGATCAGCTGGACCATCCACACCGGGATCAGACTTCCGACTCGGGCCGCCGATTCCATTTCGGCCGCCACCAGCAGGTAGGATCCCCAGAACAGCCCGGCCGCCACCGCGGTCGAGACCAGGCTGGCCAGCGAGTTGGTCAGCCGCTGATATTGTTTCGGGACAATGGTGATGCCGGCGGATAGGCTCAGATGCCGCCCTTCGCGGCTGGCCAGTGCCGCGCCGAGAAATCCGACCCACAGCGCCAGGTGCTGGACATATTCACTTGATCCTGTGATCCCGGTTCCGAAAACGGTGCGCAGAAAAAGCTCGAGCACCGGCAAGCCGGTCATTGAGAGCAGGGCGACAACGCCGATCCCGTCCTCAAGTCTCCTCAGTGAACTGGGGGGGGGCTTTGGAGCCTCCTCACCTGTCACCAGCACCTCGGTATTCTTCCAGGATGGCCGCGACCTCGCTGTAAATGCCCTTCGGGATGGATTTGCCTAGCAGCTTCGGATAGGTAGCCTCGATCTCCGTCCGCCATTCGTCGGCCGTCTCGGGGGAAATCTGATTGACCTTCAGGCCATAGCCCTCCATCGCCGCTATCGCTTCCTCCTCTTGTCTTCTGATCTGGACTTTGGCCCCTTCACCGGCGCGCTGGGCGATAGCCAGAATCTCCGGACGCAGATCTTCGGGGAAGCGATCCCAGGCCCGTTTCGAAATCACTACCGCCGCGGTCAATGGCGCCCATTTCATCGCCATCATATTCTTGGCCAGCCCGAACCACTGGAACGACAGCGCCGCCACCGGTGTGGTCGAAAAGGCGTCGACCAGGCCCGATTGCAGGGCGGTGTGAATCTCAGTCGCCGGCAGCGGCACTGGCCGGAAGCCGCCATCCTTGAGCGCATCGGCCCATGCCGCATCCCCCGCCCACACCCAGATCTTCAGAGGTTTCAGGTCCGCTGGCTGCCGCACCGGCTGATTGGAAAACAGATACACCCACCCCACCTCCGACCAGTAGAGCACCTTGAAGCCTTTCTCCTCCAGCAGGAGCTCCAGCTTCGGCGCCAGCCGAGCGCGGACATAGTCCAGCTCTTCGTCGGTGCGCAGCAGCATCGGCATCTGGAAGATGCTGACCTCATGGGCAACGTCGGACAGGCCGACGCCCGTCAGAGCCGCAGCCTGAAGCTGGCCGATCCTGACCTTGCGGACGAGGTCGGCGTCATCACCAGCCACTCCGCCGGGATAAATGCGCACCTGGATGCGCCCGTTCGAGACTTCGCGCCAGCCTTCCGACATTTCACGCAGCACGTTGTACCAGACCGAGCCCTCAGGTGCCAGGGTCCCCAACCTGATGGTTTGCGCAGACGCCTGATCAACCCAGACCAGGGCGACAAGACCTAGGAATGCCGCCGTGAGCTTTTTCACACTCTAGTCCTTTGCTTATTCTGCTTCGAGAAAAAGGTCCGAAATATTGGCTCCAAGCCGTAGAGCCCGTCTGTGGGCGATGGTGTTGAGCAGTCTTTGATGGGGAACACCGTCCGGGTCAACCAGAAGGGCGGCCTCTAGCAGACTCCTGAACTCGTTCAAATCCTGGTTCTGTACCGAGAGCCCCTCCGCCAGCGCCAGATAGACTGAAGCGCGCTTGCCGCCCGAAAACTCCAGCGCCTTCTCGTAATTCCCCCTGGCCTTTTCCGGATCACCACCCGGCCGGGCCGCTTCGTAAGTGATCATATACTCGTACGCGGCGCCATCATTAAAGCCCGCGTCCAGCTCGATCACCCGCTCCATCATCGCCCCCGTAAAAGGCAACGCGGCGATCAATTCCGCATTGCCCTTGGCCGCGCTCAGGGCCCCGCCCCAAGATGCGCCGACCCAGTAGAGAAAGGCGACATCCTTTTTCGTGGTTCCCGCCAGCGTCGCTGAAAGATCTACAACCAGGCGGTCCTTGAAGTCAGGGCTTCTCAGCGACAGCCCGCGAAAGGCATAGTCTCGACCTCTGAGATAGAGATTGGTGGCGCGCTCCCTCAGGCGTCCGGCTTCGCGGTAATCCTCGTTGTCGATCCGGTCGGCTTCGTTTTTGAGAAGGTAGGCATAAGACGCAAAACCGGCGGCAGCTGAAAGCAACAGTCCTCTGTGATCGGGCGATACCTCGAGCAAACTTTCGTAGGTCTTCAGTCCAAATGGCATCGCCTCCCTGACCAGATCCGGGTCATTGTCTGAATTGTATACACTGGAATCGCCTGAGATGGCATTGCCGAACCGATTGACGGCGAATTTCCTCGGCGAACAGGCAGATGCCAGCACACTGAGCGCTGCGATCAATACCAGATGGTGAAATCTTGGCCTCATGCGGCGCCCTCCCCTGTTCGTCCCCTTTGCCCGTCAGCAGCTGGCTTATCCACCGGCCGTGTCTGGCCCGCTGACCAACCCAACTCGCTCGGATTGCGGGCCGGAGTGCCGACGGGGTACCTACGTCCGTTCAAGGCAGACCCGGAATGTAAGCTGCAAACGGGAGATGGATGAGATAGATAAATCCAGCACTACCCATCCGCTAGATGCCAACTTCGTGAGGCATCGCCCACCGAGCTGCGAAAACACCAACCCCGCCGGCCAGGAGCAGCCAATCGTGTCGGGTGAAGCTGGTCAGGAGGTCTCGAGATTTCAACAGGACCCAACCGTAGAGATAGAACACGACGTAGTAACTGAAAGTGGCGGGATCGGGCAGAAAACAATGCCGGGCAGCACGACACGTTGAAGGCGATTCACCACCATCCTTCGCGGGCTGCGGTCGTAAAACAACAGGGCGCCGAAAAAGCCGGCAATGACAAAGGACAGCGGCATTCTGAAGACATGGATGAAATCCGCGAGGATGTCGAACAGGGTGCTCGTGTTGAGCGGGTCCTTCAACGGCCACGCCGCCCCATAGTCCTTGGGGCTATAGGTGACCGCTGAATGGAGTACCAGACCCAGGAGCATCATGATCGCCCGCAACGCATCCAAGCCGTGAATCCTGTCCTTCCGACTTGTGTCGCTCAAGATGGTTCCCCCCGCCATTTGATTGCACTAGGTTTTTTCGTTTACCCAAACCAACCCTCCCTCCCAAGATCAGCCACACTCTCGCGGGCGTCGATAGCCGGACCCTGACTGGACCCCTGCCTGCGTTCAGCGCGTACCAAGGTAACCATTGCGTCAGTCGTGGGCGACTGCAAATCTCAAGGCATCGCCGCTTCCAGGAGCGCCACATACGCCTTCAGGCCGAATCGCCGCGCCAGATCCAGCGACGTCTCTCCCGATGACTGTGATACCCTCCGCCCGCTTGCCCTCCTATATTACATCCGTGCATTTCAGGCCAGGTATCCGCCAACGACCTCCTGCCTAAAGCGGATGGCCACTCACCGGAGAGGACAGCTTGATGTCGACGAAAACCAGCCCTGCTACCGCCTTATCCGCCGAGGACCTCACCGCCTACCGGCGCGATGGCTTCATTGTCGTCCAGAATCTGATACCGGAGAGCGCGGTCGACGCCCTGCGTAAACGCATTCGCGACTACACCCACGGCGATCGGACCGACGACGGTATCTCCTACTAGGTCGAGCCTCGGGTGGAGCGCGGCGAAATAAGCGTCGATCAACCTGGCGATGGCATCCGCAAAATAGGCGGTCTCGTCAGCAGCGACGACCTCTACGGCGCCCTCGGATTGGGTCGGCCGATTCTCGACATCATCGAGCAGATCCTTGGACCCGACCTCAAGATGTTCCGCAACGCCATGCTGGTCAAACCGCCCGATGTCGGTACGCAGAAGGGCATGCACCAGGATTCACCGTATTGGCCCATCGAACCTATGGACCTGTGCTCGTGCTGGTTTGCTGTCGACGACGCCACCGAGGAAAACGGCTGCATCGGCGTGCTCCCCGGCTGGCACAATCGCGGACCTTTGCCCCATGAGGCGGTGACCGACGACTTCGTGATGCCCGAAGACAGCTATGATGTGAGCGACATGGTGATGGCGCCCGTGCGCGCCGGCGGCGCCGTGTTCTTCCACTCGCTCCTGCCCCACTACACCGCGCCCAACCGCTCCTCCGCGTGGCGTAGAGCCATCGTCCTGTCCTACATGAGCGCCAGGTCGCGATACACCCGAGACGGCGAGGAGCCGAAACACATCGCCGTGCAGGGAGAAACCTATCCCGGATGCGTGCGCTGAGGCGCAGCCGATTCACCTTCCCCAGGATCTGAACCATGCGAGTGACCGAAATCGAAGTCCACGAGATTACCCTCGAGCAGCAGGACTGGATCCGTTACCCTCTCGAACACTACGGCAACTACGACAGCCGTCGCATCTACGTCGCCCACACGGACGACGGTCTGTACGGCCTCGGTGAAGGCGGCCGAGAGGCACCGGAGATTATCGATCAGTACATCGGCACCTCGCCGTTCGACTGGGTCGGTGACGAGACCTCCTTGCCCCTCGGCACGGCGATGTACGACCTGATGGGCAAGGCCGCCGGTGTGCCGGTTTATAAGTTGTTTGGCCAGAAGGTCCGCTCATGGGTGCCGGCGGCATGTTGGACGGTATCCACCCATCCCGATCGCATGGTCGAGGCGGTACAGCACTACGCAGCCCGCGGCTTCACGTGGATGAAGTTCCACCTGTCGCCGTTTGAGAACGTCTTTGACCAGACCGAAGCCATGGAGAAGGTGGCGCCCGCCGGTTTCCGGCTGCACTACGACTTTACCGGTTGCGCCACCCAAGACCACATGCCCGACCTGCTCATCCGGTTGTCCGAGCACCCCATCGCCGGCTGTTTCGAAGACGCCATCAACGCCGGCGACACCGAAGCTTCCATCGAGCTGCGGCGACGTGTGCGTCTGCCGATCCTGCGGCACCAGGCGCCGCTGGACTGCACCTACGAGGTGCTCGCCGGGGCCGGCGACGGCTACATCCGCGGTCACCAGAAGATCGGCGCCGCCCGGCACTGCGCCGGCCTGTTCGCCGCCGGCAATATCCCCTTCTCCCTGCAGAACGTGGGAGGCCACATCACCCGTGCCATGGTGACCCACATGATGGCCGCCTTCCCATCCGCCAATCTGCATTTCAACAGCTGCACCGAGATCTGGAAAAGCGACATCGTCAAGGAACAGACCGACCCGGTCAACGGCTTCCTGCGGGTTTCCGAGGCGCCCGGTCTCGGGGTTACACTCGATCGTGCCGAGCTCGAGCGTCTCAAGAGCCTCGAGCGCCGGCCGTTGCCCCGGTGGATCATTCGCTCGCGCTACGGCAACGGCACTTTGATGTACAACCACTACGACCCGCAAAATACCGGCCACTTCCTGGTGCTGCCCAACCGACGCCGCGGCATCGGCCCGATGAGCTTCGCCGCGCCTCTGTCGACCGACTATTGGGACGACGACGGCTCGCCCGAGTTCGCCGCCATGATGGCGCGACTCGACCTTGAGGGGATGGTACTGGAAAAGGCGTCCTGAGGCTCCGGACTGAATCGCCGCCTACCGCTTCGACAGGACGGTGATTGAGGCCGGTGATTGATTGCCGTGGTGTGGGAAGTCCCCGACGACGCGGACAAGTAACCGGCCAGCTCTTGCTCCCATCGCTTGCTATCTCTTATTTATCGCCCGTTTCTCAACCGCAATGTTAGCAGACAGATTGCAAGAGGAGACCTGATGGCGGTCCGATTGATTGTTACTTTCACGACCAAGACTGGGAAGGGCCCTGATTTTATCGCCTCCTTCGCTCCTGTAGTTGAGGAGGTGCTCAAGGAAAAGGGTTGCGAGCAGTACGAGTTGTTCCGGAGCGAGGAAAACTCGGAGAGGATTGTGCTTCTGGAACGCTGGACCACCGCTGGAGACCTGGACGCACATGCCGAGGCGATGCGTGCCCGCGGCCCTTCGCCCACGGCACCGTTTCGCGATGAGGATGCCCCCCCGGTCCTGGAGCGCTTCGAGGTCTGATCAGGGACACCGCACAATCCGATTCCCACTATTGATCGCGGTCCTGGCCCCGTCGCTACTCCCTACTCCTTCACTTCGAAGACGATTCCTCCGCTTTCCGTCTTGACGATAAGGTCGGCCGATCGAAAGTCGGGATTCTGCCCAGACACGGACGAGAACAGGGTGAGCTGACGGGTGTTGGCGGTACGTCGGCTCGTCTGGTCACGCAAGTCCGAGTAGTCGACTATATACCGCAGATGGTCAGAGCCGTGAGGGCTAACTCGTCGAGTAAGTCCTTCGCGAGTGCGATGTGAACTTCACCTGACGTGCTCGTGATCTGGAAGCGGCTGCCCGCCGCGAACTCCTCGATGCCCACACGGGCCCCGTAGCGGTTGCGAATCCGGATATCGCCCGAGAGGCCTGTTGCCTCGACGCGCACGCGGCCGACGTCGATCTCGATGTCACCGGCGATGTTCTCGAGCGCAGACCTGAACTCGGTGCTTCGACGGGCACGCTCACCAGCGGAACTGACCCCACCATAGCTGTGGTAGCACTGATAGAGAGATCCGGTCAGGTTGGCTGCCCGCTCTATGGGCGTGTTGAGCAAATACACGCGCCCTCGTACCCCCTCGATGCTACAGCCGTGGCTATTGATGAGAAACAGATTCGCCTCGACGTCCTGTATGTTGACAGCCTCTGCGTTGAAGACAGTGAGGGTTACACCTGCCGGCACATAGACGGTGGCATCGACCCGGCCCGACCGGGCTGCCCGCGTCGGTGCTCAGCGACTCCGCCACCACCTCCAGGGATGCGGTCATTCCCTCGCGACGGCGGCGGCGCAACCAGTGCAGGCTCTCGGCGGCGACAATACGGCGAAACCACCCCCCGAAGCTGGATGCATCGCGCAATTGCCCGAGCTTGCACCAGGCAACGACGAAGGCTTCCTGCACGACGTCTTCGGCGTCCACCTTTCGACGCAGATGGCTGAGGGCTATGGCGTAGGCAGCGTTCTGGTAACGGCGCACGAGGATGCCAAAGGCCTCAGCGTCGCCGGCACGCGCCCGCTCGACAACGGCGCTCTCGCTCGCGCTCGTGGTGCTGAGCTCTTTTGAGTAGATCGGGATTCATGGCATCGTGTCGCGGATTGGCCGATCCGGAGAGACCCGGCAATATAGCGCACAAGGCAGCCGAATCAACAAACCCCGGACCGACTTCTTCTCAGGCACCAAATTGACGATCGCTGCTACGCTGTCAGCTCTCTGTGACATTCGTGGCGCCTGTCCGCTGTCCCATTAGAATCGCCGACCCTCCAGCGCGCATCATGGGACTCGCATGCCGGCTTGGTGTCCGCTGTGCCGGCGGGAGATCCCAATACCTGGCTACCTCTTGCCTTCGGATATCCAGGTATTACCGAGCCATCACGCCCAACGGGGCAGATGTTGCCCCGAAGGTGGATTTCCCTTCCGTGTAGCCGGGTTGACAGCGCGGGACCGGAAGCTTGACAGAGTGCAG
>Ga0066376_10001524_pt1 | contig 22447 bp, 20 predicted proteins | sample Knorr_S15_td_Bot_FD_77009 | JGI IMG/M metagenome (GOLD analysis project Ga0066376, IMG submission 77009) | Marine microbial communities from Southern Atlantic Ocean transect - Knorr_S15_td_Bottom_ad_5009_LV_A | ecosystem: Environmental > Aquatic > Marine > Oceanic | place: Southern Atlantic...
CTGCGCAAAACTCTCTGGACCAGGACCGTTACCTCCGCATGCTGTCTGAGGCCATCGACGTGACGCAGGAGGCCCTAAAAGCGAGCCTCCCTCGCTCCCAGGCGCCTCGCCGACGTGGGCCAAACTCTGCCCCTGCCAGAACCCCGGCTGGAGTATCAACCACTACCCTCGGCGCCAGTCCTGAGGCTGCGCTGGAAGACTACACGATGGCAATACTGATGCGGAGACCCGAATTCAAGGAGATGATGGCCGAATTTTCTCCTGAGTACCTTCGCAGCGCTGAGCACAGAGAGATATTTTCCAGATGGCTTGAGACATCCAACGTCGAAGAGCTTCAAAGCTCTTTGGATGAGACTCTGCACGCGCGACTTCAGAGCCTGATGGACCAAGACATAGTTCTTGGCGATTACAGGGCGTCAGAAAGGGCGCTGGACCAGTGCCTCCGCAGGCTTCGACAAAGGCATCTAAAAGAGCTTCAAGAAACCCTTCTGGACACGGCAGACGCCAGCATTCCCCCATCGCGAGACCTTGAGCAGGAAATCGCCAACGTGAATGCAGCGATTAAGTTAGCTGAATAGCGTCTCTTCCAACCCCTTTGTACACCTTGTATCCACCTTTAGCTGCTTTAATGCGGGTTAGTAACACCCCCTATTGAGGTATATATAAGCAGTCTCCACTTTTTAAAATGGAGCCCCTTCATGAGGTGAACGTTCCTCCGCCGGAACACTTTTCGAACCGGTGCGAACACCTTGGGGGTCCAAACACGGGGTTGCTTTTATATGAATAATTCCTTGGACGGTCAGGACTCAGAAGGACTAGAAGGTGTCTCTACCAGGCCAGATCTAGCCGATGAGCTTCCCGCAAATCGCCAGTCGGGCGCCGACGGAACCGCGTCAGAAGACAGCGAAGACTCTACCTCCTTCGACACCAGACCCAGATCTCAAGGCTATTCAGATTTGGATCCCGATGACGACGATATAGAGGACGAAGAGGAAGACGACGAAATCCAAAAACGGATCTTCTGCTCTCGACCCCAATTGGGATAAGAACTACGAAAATATCGACATGACCGATGACCCGGTCCGAATGTACTTGCGAGAGATCGGACGGGTTGGCCTGCTTAAAGCCGCTGATGAGCGCACCCTGGCGCGCCGAATCGAGGCCTGCAAGCATGTCGAAATCGTGGAAACAGAGCTAAAGGAATCCCAGGGCACAACTCCCAGGGCGTGGATGTTCATCCAGCAGTTCCTCAAGAGCATCTGCGAATCTCAAGATCTTGTGCATGCTCTCAGCCGATATATAAGCTTGGACGGCAAAAGAACTCTGAACAGCCTTATCTCCGACACCAAGATGCGAGATGTCCTGGACGGGGAGCTGACCGAGGAGATGCTCAACTTCATTGCTGAAATACTGAACATCGAGCCGGATCAGGCCAAGGCCGATATCCGCAAACTAGCCCTTAACACCAGACTGCTGCCCAAGGAAATTCTGGACAGCCTCAGCTCAGAGCCTACCCTGGCCGAACTGGAGTCCATGGCAGATTCCCAAGCGTTCAAGGATTCCATCGAGTCCCACGACAACGCCATTCAAAGCCACCTCGATCAGCTCAAAGAGGAAGGGGCAAAGTCCCAAAGGCACCTGGCAGAGGCCAACCTCAGACTGGTAGTCAGTGTGGCCAAGAAGTACATCGGTCGGGGTATGTCGCTCCTGGACCTGGTGCAAGAGGGAAACATAGGCCTAATCAGGGCCGTCGAGAAGTTCGACTACCGCAAAGGATATAAGTTCAGCACCTACGCCACCTGATGGATCAGGCAGGCCATCACCAGGGCAATCGCTGACCAGGCGCGGACCATTAGAATTCCTGTGCACATGGTAGAGACCATCAACAAGCTGCTGCGCATTAGCCGCAGGCTGGTCCAGGAATTCGGTCGCGAGCCAACCAGCGAGGAGATAGGCCTACACATGGAGGTATCTCCTGAGAGGGTCCGCGGAATCCTAAAGCTGTCGCAAGAGCCGGTATCGCTGGAAACACCTATAGGTGAAGAAGACGATAGCCATCTGGGAGACTTCATAGAGGACCGCGCCACGCTGGCACCCGCCGAGGCTGCATCTTACCGCGTACTTCGACAGCAGGTTGAGGAAGTACTGGAAAGCCTCAGTGAACGAGAGTCTAAGGTTCTTCAACTCCGATTCGAACTTGAGGACGGTCGTAGCCGCACGCTGGAAGAGGTCGGCCTGGACTTCGGGGTGACTCGAGAGCGCATCCGGCAGATAGAGGCGAAGGCGCTACGAAAACTGCGCCACCCAAGCCGTTCCAAGAAACTGCGAGACTTCTTGGACTGACTTATCGGACGTTGCCGCGCTCAGAACTCTCCATTGACGAAGGCTAAATTCCCACGGATTACGGGCAATTAATCTGATAAAATCGCAATGTGATAGTTTAAATATTACAGATTTTTTGCACGGGTCGTTGCCGGGTGTCTGCGTATTGCAATTCACCATGTCGACGGTCCCAGGGAAGACATGGTGAATTAGATGACTACCAGCCCTAGTGATCAGCAGCCCCAGACGAGCGCGACGATCACCAAGTCCAAGGTGGCTGTCGTTTACACTACGCCGGAGACAGTGCTGGAGGACATCGGCCGCGCCATGCGTCTGGCTGACTACGAAAAACACATGCCAAAGGAGAACGACACACTCCTGAAGGCCAACATCTCCTGGCAATACTACTACCCCGCATGCTCAACATCACCGTGGCAGCTGGACGGCGTGATACGTACGCTGAAGGAAGACGGCTTCACGAACCTCATACCAACCCACAACGGCACTGTGGTTGTGGACGCACGCGAGGGTGAGGTGGCCAACAAGCACCGCGTGGTAGAGCAAGCCCACGGCCTGGAAAGCCTTCACCTGGAAGAGTCTCCCTGGATGGACTTTAAGCCCAAGTCCAAGATGATCGCGCTGGACCAGGTCTACCCCAAGGGCTTCCAGATTCCCGAGGCGTTCCCGGGCAAGAACATCCTGCACCTGCCCACCATGAAAACCCACGTGTTCACGACGATTACGGGGGCGATGAAGAACGCCTTTGGAGGCCTGCTTAACCACCAGCGCCACTGGACTCATCCTGTAATCCACGAGACGCTGGTTGACCTGCTGCAGATTCAGAAGGAGATCCATCCGGGCATATTCGCCGTCACAGACGGCACCTTTGCCGGGGACGGACCTGGACCCAGGGCCATGCGCTGGCACATAAAGAACGTCATTCTCGCTGGTGCCGATCAGGTGGCGGTGGACGCCGTGGCTGCCAAGATGATGGGCTTCGACCCTATGACCATCAAGTTCATCTGGATGGCGCACGAAATGGGCCTGGGTTGCGCCAACATCGACGACATCGAGGTCGTTGGCGAGGACATCAGCAATGTAAACTGGCACTTCACCGGCGCCGAGAATACGCTGTTCAGCCTGAGCCAAAAGTCGGTGTACTGGGGACCACTACGGTCGCTAGAAAACATCCTTACCAGGTCTCCGCTAATCAACGTGGGCATCGCGGCTTCCAATACCTACCACAACTCCTACTGGATGCCGTTCAAGGGTCGCAAACGAGTCAAGGATGCGCTGGATACCGAGTGGGGCCAGCTCTTCCAAAGCTATTAGACTTAGTTCTACATACCCCAAAAATTGCATAAGCCAAAGGGCCTGGAGAAATCCAGGCCCTTTGGCTTATCTAATGTGATTGCTGGTTCTTGCTATTCGAAGAGGGCGGCTATCCTGTCGCCTACAATGTGCTCCTCGTGCTCGTTCAGGCCGAACATGTGAATGGTGATGAAGTCTTCCCAGTCCCGCACCCGCGTCCAGATGGGAGGATCGCCGGCCTTCAGCTTATCCGCAACCTGCCGAATGTTCATGCCCGTCACGGCCTCGTCTACCCAGAGGTTAAGCCCGAAGGGCTGGTGGCCTATTATGTTGTCCAGCATCTCGACGCGCACGCCAGGAACAGTCCGAAGGCGAGTCACGATAGTCTGCGTCCGAGTCTCCACATTGGCTAGACGCTCTTCGTGATTCATGGTCATCCAGCGCCTCACGGCGGCAACACAGCCCATCATCTCCTGTCGATCAACCTTATGCGGTCGGCCGATACCCCGCACTCGCCTGCCCTCGTAAGATGCGAATGCCTGGAGTCCCAGCTTGTAAATCATCTCCTCGGTACCCAGCGCCAGGCCCACCGACTGCGATGCGCCCAGGTATTTGGCCGCTATGCACTGGAAGTCGGCTCCCATGCGCACGTACTTCCCGAAATTCTCCAGAGGGTAAATCTGACCTGCCGCGTCTACCGTGACAGGGAGGCCCTTGCCGTGGGCTATCTCGATGGTCTCCTCCAGGGATAGCGCATGTGGGTCTGGACTCTGCTCCACGGCGTAGTAGTGCACTGCAGCAGTGTTGGGCCCGATGGCGTCTTCCAGGTCTTGGGCGGTAGTCCGCTCCTCACTGCCGAAGTCGACAAGCTTGGCCCCGGCCAGCTCCAGACAGCGGTCGTACCAGTAATGCATCATGTAGCGCTGCCGGTTCTGGATGAGAATCTCGTTCTTCATGCCAGTGGTATCCGGCAACTGTTCAATCTTGTCGTCATCGTCGCCCGCCATAATCGCGGCGGTGGCCAGCGTCAGCGCAGAGCCTGCGCCCGAAGTGATGTATGCAGCCGGAACGTTAACGATATCGGCAATGAACTTGCCGGCCTTCTCCTCGAGCTCCATGAGAGGAACGTAGGCCTGGTTAGCCATGGCCATGGCCTCCACCACCTCTGGGACCGGCGTAGAGCCGCCCAATAGGGTCACGCTGCCTGTGGCGTTGATGATGGGATTGGCGCCCAGTTCCTTGTAAATACTTGCCCAGTCTGCAGATACCATTGTCGCCTCCGTCCGGTTGCTGATGTCTGTATTGTCGGCAACATGCTACTGCAATAGAGATGTCTGAACAACCTGGCAACCAGCGGCGTGTTTAGAGGAGTGAAAAAGAAGAAAGACCGCGTTCCTATTACGCAAGGAACTTGGCGAGGTTAGTGACCTTGGCGCTACGAAAAAAGACGGGCTAGGTCAAGCCTGTCAGCTCATGAACTGATAGCCGCCGCCCTCGCCTTCGAAATCCCGAGTGCTGTAGACGCCCAGGTCTCGCCCCTGGTGAACGTGGATAATGACCTCTTGCCTAACGATGCCGACCGAATCCAGCAATTCCTCGTCGATTCTATCGATCAGGTCCTGGATTTCGTCGGTGGTCAGGCTCTCGTCCACGCTGAGGGTTGCATGAATCACAGCCTCTGCGAAATGGATGTCCACTCGGCCAATATTGCGGTCTTCCTCATCAACCACAGTGTAGCATTCGGAATTAGGAGTCCGGCACTCCCGCTCAAAGTCGAACTCTGGCATCCGCTAACACCTACCCATCTCAAAATCGTTGAGGATCAATTACGCACCTGGCCATTCCCCATGACGGTCCACTTGTAGGAGGTAAGCTCTTTGAGGCCCATAGGCCCTCTGGCGTGGATCTTGTTGGTGCTGATAGCAACCTCGGCTCCCAGGCCGAACTGCGCGCCATCGTTAAAGCGGGTCGATGCGTTAATGAACACCGCAGCGGCGTCAACCTCATCCATGAAGCGCATGGCAGCCGTGTAGTCTTCTGAAACTATGGCCTCGGAGTGGCCGGAGCCGTGCTCTAGTATGTGCTCCATAGCCTCGTCCATAGAGTCAACGACCTTGACGCCCGCCGTCAGTGACAAGTGCTCGGTATCCCAGTCTTCCGCAGTTACAGGGATGGCCGAGACGCCTTTAGTGGCCCCTACAATGCTTAGGGCCCTGGTATCGCATCGCATCTGCACACCCAGCTCAGCCCACTTTCGCGCCAGGGCGGGCAGGAAGGTAGGTGCGGTAGCGGAGTGGACGATGACCGTATCTAGCGCGTTGCATACGGAGGGTCTAGACACCTTGGCGTTGTTTACGATGTCTACTGCCATATTTAGCTCGGCGGCCTTATCGACGTAGGTGTGGCAAACGCCCACACCACCGGTGATGGCAGGCATGGTGGCCTCCTCAGCCACGCGATCGATTAAGGCCTTGCCTCCTCGGGGAATCAGGAGGTCGATCATGCCGCGGGCCTTCAGCATCTGGCCTACGAGCCCCCTGTCCGTGGACTCTATGACCTGCACGGCGTCTCCCGGAAGACCAGCGTCGGCAATTGCCTTCTTGACTACTCCCGCCAGCGCCGTGTTGGAGTTAATGGCGTCGCTGCCGCCTCGCAGGACTACAGCATTGCCAGATTTCAGGCATAACACAGAAATATCGATGGTGACGTTGGGACGGCTCTCGTAGATTACGCCTATCACACCGAGGGGGACTCTTCGTCTGCCAATCTTGAGGCCGTTGGGCATGGAGCGCATCTCCAGCACCTCTCCCACCGGATCCGGCAGAGAGGCTACGCAGCGGACGTCAGCTGCGATTGCCTCTAGCCTGTCTGTGTTCAGCAAGAGCCTGTCCAAAAAGGACTCGTCCAGACCGTTCTCATGGCCAGCGGCGATATCCTTGGCATTAGCATCAAGAATGTCGGCCTGGTTTGCCAGCAGGCCATCGGCAATGCTGCGCAGGGCGCGATCTTTTACGTCGCTGGTGATGTTTGCCAGCGTTCGCGAGGCCTTGCGGGCCGCCCCAGCCTTTATTTCAAGTTCATCTGCCACGATATCGTCCTCCGGACAGTTTAAAGTTGTTAGTCTTTAGTTCTTAGTGCCGAACAACGTTTTGCTCTTAATCTCTAATTACTAACTACTATTAACTAAGAACTACTCGCTATTCACAGAATCACCATATTGTTGCGGTGTACGACCTCGTCACCGTAATGATGACCAAGCGTCTCTGAAATCAGATTGGAGTTTTGGCCCTTGATTGCCGAGAGGTCGTCAGACCCGTAATTGCTGATACCACAGGCCAATTGAGACCGGTCGCTATCAAGTATGGATATGATGTCCCCACGCTCGAATGTGCCGACTACGGACGTCACGCCAGCCGGAAGCAGGCTGCGGTTGTTGTTGCGCAACGCACGGACCGCACCGGCGTCCACCAGGATTTCGCCCTTGGTGGAGACGCCACTGAGCATCCAGCGCTTGCGGCTCTCAAGCCTTGTTATTGAGGTCGGGAAGATGGTCCCTATGCTCTTACCGGCAACCAGCTGCTCGATGACCTTAGGTATGTGCCCACCCGCGATTACCACATCTACGCCAGAGGCCGTAGCAAGGCGTGCCGCCTCCAGCTTGGTTCGCATGCCTCCACGTCCCCGAGAGCCCCAGGACGGGCCTCCCAGACGCTCTACGTCGTCCTCAGTAAGGTGCTCAACGACAGGTATGTGGCAGGCCGAGGAGTCCATGAACGGGTCAGCCGTATATAGGCCTTCCACCTCGCCCAGCATGATCAGTAGGTCGGTATCCACCAGGTTCGCCACCAGAGCGGACAGCGTATCGTTGTCGCCAAAGGCCTCGCCTGCAAGCTCCTCCACGGCCACAACATCGTTCTCGTTGATAATTGGCACCACGCCGTGGTCAATAAGGCCCTCCAGCGTGTTTCGGATATTGAGGTAGCCGAGACGGTCCGTCAGGTCTCGTCGCGACAGCAGTGCTTGTGCCACAGGAATATTATGCGTGGCGAAAAGCTGCTCGTAGGCGTGCATCAGATGGCTTTGCCCGACGGCAGCAAGAACCTGCCTTTGAGGGGTATTCTTGTCCTCTCGCGTGATGCCCAGCGCATGACGGCCCGCCGCAACGGCTCCGGAAGACACCAGAAGCATCTGCTTGCCTTCGGCGTGAAGTTTGGCTATCTGCGCCACAAGGGCAGCCATGATATCCATATTCAGGCGTCCCGTGCCACCAGTCAGCAGGCTAGTGCCTACCTTGGCTACGACACGCTTATAGGAGTTTGCGCAAGATGTGTTGGAACCATCCGCATTAGCAGGATTGTTCGTTGAAGGAGTTTGGCGGCTTGCCGACACTTACGGGCCTCTACATCAAGGGGTGCATGAGTTTTTCAGAAACTCATTATATCAGTGAGCCATGGAGACCAACAAGGGAGGATGAGTACAAGATAGCGTGCGATGCTTGTTTCCCACCGAGAGGGCAGGTCGTGACGCCTACCAGGCGGGGTCGGTATCCTGCGCGCTATTATTGGTCAGACGCGACTGCTCAGTTCCATCTGCATTCATAACGACGATATCCGCATCGCCATCCATATAGGACACGAAGGCAATCTGCTTCCCGTCCGGGGACCAGACAGGCTGATCATCTCGCACGCCGTTCTGGGTAAGGCGCTGCAGATCGCTGCCCCTGGAATCGCTGACGTAGATCTCCGCATTGCCGTCTCGCTCGGAGACGAAAAGCAGCTTTCTGCCGTCGGGCGACCAGACAGGGCGATGCTCAGCCTCATCGGTGTCGGTGATACGTACCTGGCCAGAACCATCAGCGTTCATCACGTATATTTCGGGGTTGCCGTCGCGGGTGGACACGAATACGAGCTTGCGCGAGTTGGGAGACCAGACCGGGCTGTAGTCGGGCGTGTCCGTAAGACGCCGCTCATTGACACCGTCCGGATTACGAAGGTACAGGCCCCGGCCTTCACCGTTTCGAACCACAAACACTATCGACTTGCCATCGCCGGACCAGTCGCCGACCTCGTCGCCAGGGACAGAGGACAGCTTGATGGGGTTCGAGCCGTCCGTGTTAGCAATGTATATGGTGGAATCACTGCCGTTTTCATATACGTACGCTAGCCTGCTGCTGCTTGGCGCCCAGCGCTGATACCGGTGACCGCCTCCCAGGTTCGTCATACGAGTACGAGTCTCGCCATCTGAGGTAATCACCTCAATAGCGTTGTTACCATCAGATCCAGACTGAAAAGCAACCAGAGCGCCGTCTGGCGATTTCACCGGTTTGGACTCATTCTCAGAGGAGTCCGTTAGGTTTAGGAGGGCCTCACCATCTGGGCTGATGGAGTATATTTCCAGATTGCCGTCTCTATCCGAGGTAAAGATAATTGGCGGCGGCGCACTGCTACATGCAACTGCCGCAAGTATCGAAAAACCGGCTAATGCCAAAAGTATCCGCAATACGCTCTCCCCAATCTCAGCTATATTCGAATCGTACCGGTTTAGCTTTAACACAGGGTTGCCCAGCGGGGCTAGGCGTTTTTAGGATACATATCAATAAATGGCCTTTACACTCCAAATTCACTCTTATCTACCGGTGCAATCGCCGGTTGGGCTAAAGGCGAACGCTACTGGGGCCTACCACCAGACTGGATGGGTGTAGCAAGTGTAACCCCCCGTATCAGCAGTGTGATGCTTACCTGCACCCGGTGCAACAATGAGCCGATCAAACACAAACATTCTGCAAACGATCCGCACATGGTTCTAACATAAACTCAGGTCCTGGGTGGACAGCGGAATTAAAGTGGAGGGGTGGGGGGGTCAAACATGAAGCAAGAGTATTTGGACGCTTTCCTAGCGCCGGCACAGATGCTGTGGGAATCAGAACTGAGCGAGCCACTGCAGCTCATCGAAGCCAAAACTGCTACTGATTACAAGGCTCCGGAAAACGTCACTGCAGTCATAGGAATTTCTGGGCAACTCAAAGGTAACGTCCTCTATGAGTTCGGCAACGCCCCTGGCCTGGCCATCGCCAGCTCCATGATGGGTGAGCCTTTGGAGGAGCACGACGAGATATCGATGTCCGCATTGGGCGAGCTAGCCAACATGATCTCCGGAAGCGCCGCCACCAACCTATCAGAGCATGGCATCTCGTGCGATATCACGCCGCCAGAGATGAACAGTGCTGTAGCATCTGCGAGCACCGAGTTTATCGCCGCGTTCACAAGCAGCTTTGGCCTGTTCAATATCAGGTTCAACCTAGCCGAGGGCGCCTGACTGGACTTCCGCCAGACGTCTACGCCTTTCGCAGCCCTAGCCTTTGCAGGCTAGGGTTTCGTTTTTACTGCGGCGCTGCCTGATAAATAATTCTTTACGCAGCTATCCCCGTGAACCGCTGGCCGCATGTCAGACCTGGCGTCCGAAAATTGTCTCGTCTCCCCAGAATCGTGATGAACTGCGGCCTTGGATCACTCCGATCTAATGAGAGTTCGAAGACGTGCTGGCACATGAAACTTGAAGACGACGCTTTTGTCGCCCACGGGCCCGGTCCCTCAGCTATTCGCCGCGCTCAGTATACTGAATTCACATGCCGGTTTGCCTCCGATTAAAACACCGTTATTTGCAATAGAAGCAACATTACAGGTCATGCCTGTGAATCCATTAAGTGAACGTACTCAGTTATTACCGTGAAGGCCATATTCCCCGCGTTCCCCGGCCATGAGAAAGTTGGAATTGCACCGTTTACACGCAACGACGGGGGCCATTAGTCAGCCACCCGAGCATACGGTGACAACGCAAATTATCAGGGGCAAAAATGAAAGAGGAATACGTAAACGCTTTCCTAACTCCGGCCAAAATGGTCTGGGAAAAAGAGCTTCAGACACCACTGAATTTCGTAGGGGCCAAGGCAGTCGACCACCAGTACACCACGGAAGACTTGACGGCCATCCTCGGTGTCAGCGGCCAGCTTCAGGGCAACGTCCTTTACGGCTTTGGCGGCGGCACTGCGATTGCGGTGGCTAGCGCCATGATAGGCGAGACGGTCACCGAACTTGATGATATGTCTATGTCGGCATTAGGGGAGCTTGCCAACATGATTACTGGCAACGCTGCAACGCAGCTTTCGGCAAAAAGCTACGAGTGCGATATCAGTCCACCCCTGATTATTGAGCCTTCAGGTAGCAGGATTTCCACACTGTCAGGTATGCAAATCCTCACGTCTTTCAAGAGTGAATACGGTGAGCTCTATATACGCATCTGCCTAAACGAGAACCTCAAATATAAGGGCTAAGCCAGCGAGCCAGCTACTTCTCTGGCCTGTTTAGCGCCTCGTTCGGCGAAAACACTGCATACGCCGGTGTAACGCGTAGGGTCCAAAAGCTCAGCAATACGTTCTGGTGAAAGCTGTTTAGATACCTCTTCCACTTCAGCCAATGTCTCACTGAAGGGTCGGTTTTCAAGAAAAGATGCCTGCGATGCCTCGTAAACAACATCGTGGGCATTTTGCCTTCCAATCTCACGCCCTAACTCCAGCATGATGGCCTCTGCCATGATCAGCCCCCCGGACAGGTCCAGGTTCTGACGCATCCTCTCGGGGAATACTCTTATCCCGCCAAAAAGATCGACCAGCCGTTGCAGAACGTCGCCCGTAGTCACGCACGCTTCGCTCATAGCCTTGCTCATCATGACGCTGGTGGTCCGGTCCGCCTCGTGTTCCGTCTGCATGGCCTCCAGAGCCAGTGGCACCATCGCACGGATCTGTGCGGCGCCCGCGACGATGTCTTGAGCTAGCTTAGGATTGCGCTTCTGAGGCATAGTGCTGCTGCCAACTGTGCCCGGTGGCACAGGCTCCTCAACCTCTCCGAACTCGTCCTTCATCAGCGTATAGACTTCGCGCCCGATTTTGCTGCTGGTAGCCGCCAACATGCCCAGTATGCAGACATACTCCACCATGTGATCGCCGATGGTACGGCTGGGCATGGGCATGGACGCCATTCCCAACTTCACCGCCATGCGATCTTGTACCTCCAGGCCAATCTCACCCAGTGATGCCAGGGTGCCAGCTCCGCCACCTAGCATTGCCACGAAGACGCGCTCCTCACAGCCCTGAAGCCGTGCAACGTGCCTGCATAGCTCGTCTATCCACACGGAGACCTTGTATCCGAAAGTGGCAGGCACCGCATGCTGACCATGGGTCCTACCGGGCAACACCATATCTTTGGTTTTTTCTGCCAGATCGGCCAGCTCAAGGAGAAGCTCCTTTAACTGGTTCAATATGATGCCATGGGCCTGCTTAACGACGAGCAGTTTGCCAGTCTGAGTGATGTTCTGGGTCGTAGCGCCCCAGTGGATGTATCCCCCGGAGTCGCCGTCACATATGCGATCAAATTCCCACAAGAGCGGCACGATAGTGTGACCGGTGCGAGCCAGCGCTTCGTGTATGTTATCCAGGTTCAGGAGCTCGAACTTGGCCTTGCTGGCGATCTCCTCCGCCGCGTACTGAGGAATGATGTCCAGCTCAGCCTGGGCCTGCGCCAGAGCCACCTCTACGTCCAACCATGACTGCAATCGAGATTCCTCAGAAAACAGCGCTCGTATACCCGGATCATCGACGCGAAACGACGTGGCTTCACCCTGCATTATTCGCTCCTAATTGACTTATTTTCATCTCAATATAACTGAAGCGATATGGTAACACAGGGGGTTAGGAGAGGCTCAACAACAGGTGTGGACTGGTGACTACTTCACGAATCCACAGAATACAGCCTGGGAGAGGGGGAGAGGGGGAGAGGCCGATAAGAACATCGGTGTTCTAAGACATGCTCTACAGCTACCGAATACTCTTGTATATATCGATGGCAATTTCTTGTTCTTCCAGAGATAGGCCCAGGGCTGTGAACACGACTGTGCGAGAGGAGAGGTCCAGAATCATGCCGGTCACCCCGTCTTCCGTATGGTTACGGGGTTGCACGATCTTCGCCGTATGGCCGTTGACATCATCTCCGAAATTGATGTGTTTTGACTCCATTAGCGAGTCTCCACCGCCTGGCAAGGTCCGATAGATATCACTAATTGCAAAAGGTCCGCCCAGGAAAGTGATAGTGACACCATCGCCGGACAGGGTGCCGCTCCAGGAATCACCACCTGCCTGAGGGTTGGTCACTTCCCACGCAGCAGGCAGCACTACGGAGAAAAGGTCCTCGGGCGAGGCGTCGGAACCGGTCGGCGGCTCTAACACCACCTGCTGCAACTCAACAGAACAGCCGAACAGTAGTAACGTAAGCACCAGACTCAGCGCCACGAAGGTCGCTTTTTTGCATCCCACGAAGGCAAACCATCCTAAGATTCATCATAGCGACAATCCTTCTATCAAAATTACGTTGCCTCCTCTTCTTCTACATTTATTCCTGCAGTTCACCTTCCTCTAAGTAATCTCCATTTGCTCCCCACTAACGGCCTCTATCCAGTTTGAAACATGATTGTCTGAATTTTTAGAACAAATGTATTTACAAATGAAATTCTCGATGCTAATATTTGCAAACTCGAGTAAAGACAGAGCCATAACGAACGAATGAATCTGCATAACACTTTTGAAATAAAAGACTAGCCGTGAGGAGTGACATGAAAAACGACAAAGCGAAGGCATTAGAACTAGCCATAGGACAGATTGACCGCCATTTTGGCGCTGGCGCTGTAATGAGACTGGGTGACTCACTCAAGAATACGCAGGTCGCCTCTCTCTCTACTGGTTCTATCGCGCTAGACGTAGCACTAGGCGTAGGCGGACTGCCCCGAGGCCGTGTAATCGAGATATTTGGTGCAGAGTCTTCTGGAAAGACTACCCTTGCTTACCACGTAATGTCGTCCGCTCAAAAAAACGGCGGCACAGCTGCCTACATCGACGCTGAACACGCACTCGATCCTGGCTACGCTGCCAAGTGTGGTGTCGACATTGAGGAGCTATTGATCTCCCAGCCGGACACAGCAGAACAGGCCCTGGAGATTTGCGAATACCTGGTCAGGAGCGGGGCTGTCGACATTGTCGTCATAGACAGCGTCGCCGCTATGGTGCCCAAGGCCGAGCTAGAAGGCGACATGGGCGACACGCACATGGGCCTGCAAGCCCGCATCATGTCTCAGGCACTCCGAAAGCTGACCTCCGCGATTAGCCGCTCCAATACATGCGTAATCTTCATCAACCAGTTGCGAGAGAAGATCGGTGTCGTCTTCGGCAACCCCGAGGTCACACCCGGTGGTCGCGCACTGAAGTTCTACAGCTCTGTCCGCATCGACCTTCGCCGGCTAGAGTCCCTCAAGCAGGGCACGGATATCCTGGGCAACCGCGTTCGCGCTCGCGTCGTGAAGAACAAGGTTGCGCCTCCTTTCCGCGTTGCTGAGTTCGACATCATGTACAGCGAAGGAATCAGCATATTTGGCGAGATTCTGGATATTGGGTCCGATGAAGAGATAGTAAAGAAGAGCGGCGCCTTCTACTCCTTCGGAGACATTCGTCTGGGACAGGGCCGCGAGAACTCCAAACAGTTCCTCAAGGAAAACCCAGAAATTGCACAGAAGATTGAGAAGCTGGTCCGAGACAAGCTCTCCCCTCCTCCCGTTGACGCTGAAGAGCCTTCCACTACAGACACTACAGATAACAACGAAGGTACGGATGAGCCTGTCCTGGCGGTAGTAGCTTCTTCTGAGGAAACCAACTAAGATATTTCTAGACGGCATGCGCTCGGGACGACTGACATAAGCATCGGCGTCCCGAGCGCTTTTTCTTACCAAAAACCACGGCAAAGGCCACTACGGCCCCATGAATGACAGCGAAGCGTATAAACGAGCCAACTCCGCTGCGCTACGTTTCCTCTCCTACAGAGCCAGAAGCGAAGCAGAGGTAAGAACACGTCTGCTACAGCGATACCCGTCCGAACTTGTTAACCAGGTGCTGGCCAACCTTACTCGACAGGGCCTCATAAACGATTCGGAATTCGCATCCCTCTGGAAGCAGAGCCGAGACAACCATAGGCCACGCAGCGCGTTCCTCATTCAGCGAGAGCTGCGAGCCAAGGGCGTTTCCCCTGACTTGGCCGCCCAGGCCGTTGCTGACCTCGACGAGGCCGATGCAGCCTACAGAGCAGGCCAGAAATACGTCAGGCGTCTCCGTGATATGGACTTCCAAAAATTCAGTACCAAGCTGTGGGCACATCTCGACCGAAGAGGATTCAACAGTTCCACAAGCCGAAATGCCGTAACCCGGCTCTGGGCCGAATCCGAGCAACAGATCGATTCTTCTTTAAGCACCGAATCGACAGAACTTCCCTTTTTCGAGAGTTCATGGGTTAGTGAAAATGACTAACCCCTCTGCCAAATCCGAACCCCCTAGTCCCACTGCGCCTCTCAAGCTTCTACCTGCCCAAGCGACACAAATAATGCGTATGCAGTCATGCGGTACGCAGGAGGAACCTTAATGCCCGAAGGACCATTAATAAATATCGTCGTCATTGTCGTATTGCTGTTGTTCTCAGCCTTCTTCTCCAGCTCAGAAGCAGCCTTTCTGTCGCTGGAGCGAGTAACGATCATCCACCTGGTTAACACTGGAGTGCCAGGGGCCCAGCGCGTATCAGACATGGTCGCTAGCCCGGAAAAGCTACTATCGACCATTCTTCTGGGAAACAACCTGGTCAACATCGCCTTCTCCGCAGTGATTACCGTTCTGGCCATCTCATACATAGATGACAGCGGTACGGCGGTGCTGGTCGCCACGGCAGTGGGAACCATAGTGGTGCTGATCTTCGGTGAAGTCATTCCCAAGACCATCGCAGTTCACAATTCGACCAAAGTTTCCTTCATGTACGTGCGTCCGCTAAAGGGCATTGAGCTCATGCTTTGGCCGCTAGTAATGATGTTGCAGTGGCTCACTCATCGCGTTCAGAACGCATTTGGCGGCTCTGACGCCCGGGCACGCATGCGCTCCATCACCGAGGGCGAACTCCGAACTCTCATCGATATAGGAGAGGCTGAAGGCACCTTTGAATCTGCCGAGGCCGAGATGCTAGAGAACGTCTTCCGCTTCGGCGACAGGCAGGTGCGGGAGGTAATGACGCCGCGTCCGGAGATCAAGGCCCTGGAACGCGGAGCAACGCTTCGTGAATTTCTCGATATCTATAGCGAGAACTCTCACACCCGCTTCCCTGTATACGAGAAGTCGGTAGACGACATTATCGGAGTTGTGTCCGCCAAGGATGTGCTAAAAGTCATGGCCAATAAGGGCATGGCATACGAGGACCCCGTTACCAACGATATTCGAGAGGCTGTGTTCGTCCCGGAGACCAAGCGCATTGCAGAACTGTTCGATGAGATGCGCCACTCCGGCAACCAGATGGCCATGATCGTCGACGAGTACGGAGGTCTGGCGGGCGTCGTTACCCTCAAGCGGATATCCGAGGAGGTAGTTGGGCCAATCGGGGAAGAGGGGGAGGCACCAGAAGAGGAGTATGAGGAGGTCGCCGATAACACCTTCCACGTTGAGGGAGGAATGGACATCCAGGATGCCAACGAAGAGTTGTCATTAGGTCTTCCCGAGGGCGACTTCGACACAGTTGCAGGTTTTCTACTAGAGAAGCTAGGACACATCCCCGAAGAGGGAGAAGAGGTTGAGTACAATAACCTACACATCAGGATCATAGAGATGCGAGACCTCAAGATCGAAACAGTGCGGGTCACCCGTTTGGCCACTGAAGGTTCAGCCGGTAATAACGCGGAAACCAATGGCACGAGCAATGAGCCATCAGGATAATCAATTAGTCAGTGCCGTCCGCAGGCGCGTTCGGCAAGCGCTGGCGGACGCAGACTTGTCTGGCCACACAATAGCGGTGGCCGTCTCAGGCGGGCCCGACTCCATGGCCTTATTCGACGCCCTGATGAGCTTGCGAGAAGAACTCAATTTGACGCTGCATGGCGCCCACCTGGATCACGGCCTTCGAGGGCAAGCTTCCAGTGATGACGCCAGGTTCGTACGGGAACTCTTCGTCGGGGCTGGAATCGACGCAACAGTCGAGGAAGCTGACGTTGCCGTGTACCAACGGACCAATCGTCTTTCACTAGAAGCGGCCGCGCGGGATGTGCGTTACGCCTTCTTGGCGAAGGTGGCGAATCAACAAGGGGCCGCCGCCGTTGCTGTAGGCCATACCTCCGACGACCAGGCCGAGTCCATACTCATGCACCTGGTCCGCGGGACTGGTCTGACAGGCCTGCGGGGTATGCAGACGTTAACTCAGCGGGTCTCAGGCAATGCAAACTTGAAAATAGTCCGTCCGATACTGGAGGTCTCCAGGGCAGATACAGTGGCCTACTGCTCCGCTATGGACCTGGAACCCCGGCACGACGTGACAAATGAAATTACCGACATGACGCGTAACCGGATTCGCGCCGAGCTCCTGCCGATGCTGGAATCGTACAACCCATCTGTTAAACAGGCCCTCATAAGGCTATCGAAAAACGCGTCAGTGGACCTGGACTTCATTAGCCGTCAAGTTGATGCCGTGTGGGACCTAGTGTGTAAGACGGACGCTGGCAGCCTTAGGATCAACCTGGAGGCATATCGCGAACTGCACCCTTCGTTGCGGCAGCACCTGTTTCGCCGGGCTATCCTGCACCTCAAAGGAGACCTGGCAGACGTGGAACAGAAACACCTTGAGGCCATGGCAGTTCTGGCGCAGGGTTCGGCTGGCAAGGGCTTGGACCTACCAGGAGGCATCCGTTTTCAGGTTGGTTACGATGAGGCAACCGTAACTTCTTCAGCTACAATTTCGCGGTCTACAGGTGCGCCAAAGGAATGCCGTAGGCTCAGCGTTCCTGGTGATACGGAGCTGACTGATTGGCATGTCCACATTAGCATTGTCGCCGAAGCAAACACGGTTCAGGGCAGCGAATTCATCGCCTATTTATCGCAAGCGGCCTTGGGAGAAGAGGTCTGGGTGCGCTCGCGAAGACCTGGGGACCGCTTTCAGCCGCTGGGCATGTCGCATCAAAAGAAGCTTCAGGACTTCATGGTGGATAGCAAGATTTCCAGAGAGCAGAGGGACTACGTTCCGCTATTGGTAACGCCTAGAGGAATCGCCTGGGTTGTCGGCTGGCGCGTATCTGACTGGGCCAAGGTCAAAGATACTGATACCAAATCGATAGAGGTTAGGTTCACAAAGCGAGTCTAAGCTGCATGCCCAATATGACAACCCCGTCGCAGTATCCCTACCCCCATTTATACATATATACAAAAAACTACATTACGCGGTCGAGGCGTGGGTTGGGCGTGATGCCCGGAGTGCGCCCTCTTCGAGCCACTGGCTTGCCATCAATCTCGTGAATGTCTGCCGAGAAGTTGTTAGGAGGCGCGCTGGAAATGGTGGAGCCAACACCAAAGCCGTTCACAGGCGAGCCAGCCTCTACAAACTCGTGAATCTTCTCAGGACCAAAATGACCCGTTACGAAGATTTCGACGTGACGGAAACCCTCCTGATCCAGCCTACCTCTCACCTCGTTTACAAGCTCCGGCGTGACGCCGCCTCGCTCTTCAGGAGTGTTCAGGCTAATACCGCGCAGCTTCTCTCGGAAGGCACGAGCAACGTTGAGCGCCTCTTCAGCCTCGTCCTTGAAGGTATCGACAAGGGCCACTCGGGGCACGTCCTGGGGCATGTGTCGGTCGAAGGACTGAATAGCCTTGACGGTGTCGCCCATGAGCAGAGGCAGGGCATGAGGCATATTGCCGGCAGGCGTGATGCCGGACAGCCTGGCTCCTATAACAGTGGACACGGATACGCATCCGCCAATCACCGACGAGTAGTCGATTATGGCGACAACGTTGGGATGTACATTCCGAGCCGCCATGCCAACTACAGGAATGCCCTGGGCCGCGTCCACGCTCTCGCGAGCAGCAGTCGCCCAGCCACAACAGGAGGCCAGTATGCCGCAGATGGTGGTCTCATAGAGGCCAAAGGCGCTGTAAGGTGCCTTAATCCGCAAGGCCACCTCCTTGCTCTCAACCATCTCACCCTCTTCCAGAGCCCAGACCTCGCTGCCGGTCTCCGGAAGAACCTTGGCAAGCAGAGCGCGCACCTCTTTGATGCCGCAGAACATCCCCCTGCGCTCGGGGTAGAACTCCATGGTCACGCTGGGGTTGATGCCCTCATTGCGCAGTATGGTTAGCGTTCTCTGAAGGTACACGTCGGCAGTATCGCCAACCAGCACCGAAGGTCGAATATCAAACTCAGGACTTACCATTAAAACTCACTCTTATTTCCCTTTGACGAGAAGACAACGCCCCTCGTTACGGGACGGATTAGATTTTTTAGAATATTTCTGATTTAGACAGAGTCCTTCAGCGCGACACCCAATATCTTCACCATATGTTGTAGGGCCGCCTTGTGTGCATCATCATCGAAAGACGCCACGCAGTCTGCAGGCACTTCGACCTTGTAGTCGCGATTTCTGGCATCAGCAGCCGTATGCATGACGCATATGTCTGTACAAACACCGCAGATGATTATCTTGTCTGGCTGAAGCGACTCCAGCGTTGCCTCCAGGTCAGTCTCGAAGAAGGCACTATACCGACGCTTGGGGATGATTCGTCCCTCGCAGCCAGCAAGTTCAGGAATCAGCTCCGGTTCATGGGTACCACGAACACAGTGCACCGGGAACATCTCGAACTCCAAGTCGTCGGGATCATGGGTATCGCATAGGAACAGCACAGTGCCGCCCGCGGCCTGCTCGCCCTCGATAAGGCGCTGGACGTTTGGAATGATCCCCCTGGCTTCGTCGCCGCAATACAGCGCATTGCCCGGCTGCAGGAAGCCCTTCACCATATCAATGACCAGTACAACGTTGGCCATGCCGTTCAACCTCGGCAGTAGCAGATTTCGGTTCTATCACTAATGTAAATCATTGGATGGGATATGTTAACGCCCATGGAAGAATTACTGCAATAGAATTCACGGTGTGGACAGCCGTCTATAAGTGCGAAATAACATCAGCGTAGCTAACCGCAGTCTGGCCACGTTCAGGACATGCCGCCGAGAACGCCTCGGTTGCCAGTAGCGATTTGATGCCCATTTCGAAATTAGTGCTTGAAGTGTCGTACCCCGGTGAAAACCATGGCGATGCCGTTCTTGTCAGCCTCTGCGATTACTTCGTCGTCGCGAATGGACCCACCCGGTTGTGCGATGGCGGTGATGCCGCCCTGGGCAGCCATCTCAACGTTGTCCGCAAAGGGGAAAAAGGCGTCGGACGCCAGCACGCTGCCCTTGGCCTTATCCTCGGCGATACGCAGGGCCAGATGAACGCTGACGACTCGATTGGGCTGACCTGCGCCCATGCCTACCAGCGTTCGATCTTTGGCCAGCACGATGGTGTTGGACTTAATGTGCTTGGCCGCTCGCCATGCGAAGGCAAGATCGGCCAGCTCAGCACCGGTGGGTCTGCGGCTGGTCACCACTTTCCACGACTGCGGGTCCTCTTCCAGAACGTCGGACATCTGGACCAGGGCGCCGCCGGAAACCAGGCGAACGTCCAGCCCTTCCTGAGGACCAGCCGCCGGGTCTATTCTCAGCACGCGGGTCCTGCGACGCTTCGTAAGGATGTCCATGACACCGTTCTCGTAAGACGGTGCGATGATGATGTCGAACAGCACACCGCGCATGGTTTCGGCGGTGGCCACAGTCATCTCCCGGTTGAATGCCACAATGCCGCCGTAGGCAGAGATCGAATCGCCTTCGAAGGCTCGCTGGTAAGCGGTGGGCTGGTCCTCATGAATGGCCAGACCACATGGGTTGGTGTGCTTGACCACGGCCACGGCAGGCTCAGCAAAGTCGGACACAGTCTTCCAGGCGGCGTCGGCGTCCAGGATGTTGGTGAAGGACATATCGATGCCGTGAAGCTGCTCGGCGCGCACAATGCCACCTGTCGAGAGCGGCGCCGTGTATAGGCTGGCCTTCTGGTGCGGGTTCTCGCCGTACCGAAGCTCATTGACCTTGTTGAATCCGAACGTAGTCTCGTCTAGTGACAGCGCATCGCCATCGCTCAGATATTGGGAGACGGCGGTATCATAGAGCGCCACGTGCTGGAATGCCTTGCGGGCCAGCCCCTTGCGCTCCTCCAGAGACAGTGCTTTGCGATGGTCGTCGTTTTGTGAAAGTTTCTCCCCTACCCAACCGTAGTCGGCAGGGTCCACCACCACGATCACATCCGGGAAGTTCTTGGCAGCGGCACGAATCATGGTCGGGCCGCCAATGTCGATGTTCTCCAGCGCATCCTCCAGCGTTACTCCCTGACGGCTCACCGTCTCCACGAAGGGGTAGAGGTTGCTCACAACGACGTCAATGGGCGCAATGCCGTGCTGCTCAAGCTCTTTAGTGTGGCTGCCCAGGTCGCGACGCGCCAAGATGCCGCCATGAACCGTTGGATGAAGAGTCTTGACCCGGCCATCCAGGATCTCGGGAGACCCGGTCAGGTCGGCCACCTCTTGCACGGGCAGACCTGCGCCGGATATGGCTGCTGCTGTACCGCCAGTGCTTACCAACCCGAAGCCACATTTGCTAAGAACTGCTGCGAATTCCGGCAGTCCTGTCTTGTCGTAAACGCTGAGAAGGGCTTTCATATCTGATACCTAATGAGATTAAATTAACTATAGAATTACGCGAGCGTCGTCGTTGGAGGCGAAGACCTCGCCGACCACCCTGGCGTCGGGGACCTGGCGCACCACGTCGTCGGCCACCGAGGGCTCGCAGATGAGCACCATGCCCAGGCCCATGTTGAATACGCGGTACATCTCGTCCCGGCTAATGCTACTGCGCTCTTGCAACAAGGTGATAACCGGCGGCACGGGCCAGGTCGACGTATCGAATCGCACCGCCACGCCATCGGGCAACACGCGGGGCACATTCTCGACAAGGCCACCTCCCGTGATGTGGGCCATGCCTTTGATTTGCGACAGGACGCCTGCCACAGCACCGACATATGAGGGATGCGGCGTGAGTAGAGCTTCGCCTAATGTCTTGCCTAGCTCAGGCACCTGCTCTGAGAGGGGTGACTGGTCATCGTCCAGGCCAAGCACGTGCCTGACCAGCGAGTATCCATTGGTGTGAAGGCCGTTGGACGGCAGACCTATCAGCACGTCACCGGCAATGATACTGGAGCCGTCCAGAATATCGTCCCGCTCAACAGCGCCTACAACGAAACCTGCCATATCGAACTCACCGTCGACGTACAGGCTGGGCATCTGGGCGGTCTCGCCACCGATGAGGGCGCAGTCCACCTCTGAGCAGGCCCGGGCCATGCCCTGAATCAGAGCCTCCACTACAGACGGTTCCAATTCGCCGACGGCCAGGTAGTCCAGAAAGAACAGCGGCTTTGCACCGCAAACGATCACATCGTTGACGCATGCGTTCACCAGGTCTTCCCCGATGGTGTCGTACTTGTCCATCATGATGGCCAGCTTTAGCTTGGTGCCCACGCCGTCGGTGCTGGAGACCAAGACCGGATCGCGATAGCTTCCCAGCTGGTACATTGCACCGAATCCGCCCACACCGCCCAACACCTGCGGCCCATGAGTAGGCTTCACTATGGCGCCAATGCGCTCTTTTACGTCCTGAGCGGCATCCAAGTTGACGCCCGCTGCTTTGTAAGTCTGTTCCGTCATACCTGTCCTCGCTGGCAACGGCCGGGTCCGGGTTTCAGTATTTTTGAATTTAGATGTTCGGGGACTGCTGATGTAGCCAAGTCA
>Ga0066376_10001525_pt1 | contig 22445 bp, 22 predicted proteins | sample Knorr_S15_td_Bot_FD_77009 | JGI IMG/M metagenome (GOLD analysis project Ga0066376, IMG submission 77009) | Marine microbial communities from Southern Atlantic Ocean transect - Knorr_S15_td_Bottom_ad_5009_LV_A | ecosystem: Environmental > Aquatic > Marine > Oceanic | place: Southern Atlantic...
AGCTAATGATATACTTTGAATATTTTTTCATGGGAGTAATATAAAATATATATTTCAATCTAGAAATTACTTTTGATTAGATATAATTTTCATGTAGGTTTGGGGTTGATGAAAAACAGTAAAAAACATCAACCAGGGAACATTGAGGAGATAGTTGTTGTTGGGGCACGGGACAACAATCTCAAGAATATTAATGTTAATATTCCACGCAACAAACTGATTGTAATCACTGGTTTATCTGGATCAGGGAAATCAACCCTTGCGTTTGACACACTATACGCTGAGGGACAAAGGCGGTATGTTGAATCACTGTCAACCTACGCAAGACAATTTTTAGGAGGCCTAAAAAAACCTAAGGTTGACCACATTTTTGGACTTTCTCCAGCCATATCTATTCAACAAAAATCAGTTAGTAAGAATCCAAGATCCACGGTTGGTACAATAACAGAAATTTATGATTATTTGCGCCTATTATATTCTAGAATTGGGCAGCAAAAATGCTATAAGTGCAGAGGGGAGGTAAGCAAGCAAACCGTACAGCAGATTGTTGATAAAATACTTAAAATACCCGCTAATAGTAGATGCGTTATTTTAGCTCCAGTAATCAGAAACAAAAAGGGCCATCACATTGATATGTTAAAAGTAATTAGCCAACAGGGTTTTACCCGTGTGCGAATTGATGGGGAAATAAAAAATTTATATGAAAAATTCACGTTAAATAAAAATAAAAAACATACTATACACGTATTGATTGATAGATTAAAAATTAATAAAAAATCCAAACAGCGATTAACAGAATCCATTGAGCTAGCTTTAAAGATAGGAGAAGGAATATTAAATATTAGTATTAATGATGGGGACGATCAGCTGTTCAGTGAAAATAAATATTGTTCAAAGTGTGATATATCCTACGAAGACCTTGAGCCACAAAATTTTTCATTTAATTCTCCATCAGGAGCATGCTCAAACTGTAACGGACTGGGCTCAATTGTTTCTGTTGATCCCAATAAATTAGTGCCTGATATTAATAAGAATTTTTTTGAAGGTTGCATTGAACCAATAGGCCCCCAGCCATCAGACGCATTTCCTAGCAGGGTATTAAAACAATTATTTTCAGATCACAACATCTCATTTTCTACACCATGGAAACTTATTCCCAAACAGATTAGGATATTTATTATGCATGGTAGTACCCTAGACACCCCAGATATAAAATCATATAAATATAAAATATCTTCTAACAAATATTTTGAAGGAATTATCAACAATTTAGAAAGACGCTATACACAGACAAAATCTAATTATATTCGAGATTGGGTAGAAAAATATATGTCAAAACATGATTGCCATCAATGCAAAGGAAATCGATTAAACAATGCAAGCCTAGCTGTTACAATTAATGATTTAGATATTAGTTCTCTCACAAGGCTAACTACAAAAAAAATCAAAGTTTTTTTACTTTCAAGCAAATTAACACCAAAAGAAATTGAAATTTCACAGGATATAATCAAAGAAATTAAAGATAGAATTGATTTTTTGCTTGATGTCGGATTAGATTATTTAACACTGCACAGATCAGCAAACACACTATCAGGAGGAGAATCACAACGAATACGACTTGCAACCCAAATTGGCACTCAGCTTACAGGGGTGATATATATTTTAGATGAACCTTCAATAGGCCTACATCAACGAGACAACCAACGATTAATTAATACACTAACCAAACTAAGAGATTTAGGTAACACGGTTATTGTTGTTGAGCATGATGCGGAAATCATGAACAAATCAGATTGGATAATTGATTTAGGCCCAAAAGCTGGTAAGCAGGGTGGGGATATTGTTTATTCTGGAGATTTAAAAGGATTAGAAAAAGAAAAAAATTCATTAACAGCTGATTATTTGTTTGGAAAAAGAAAAATAGCAAACAAGGAATCAACCAGATCTGGGACAGGTAAAAAACTTATTTTACAAGGTGCACAAGGAAATAATTTAAAAAACATTGATTGTGAATTTCCTTTAGGCCAATTTATTTGTGTAACAGGAGTTTCTGGATCTGGGAAATCAACATTAATTAATCAAACTCTGCTACCCATATTAATGAATATGCTTTATTCAAGCCAAACAAACCCATTAAGTTATAAAGAAATTATAGGGTCAGAGCACATAGATAAAGTAATATCCATTGATCAAGCTCCTATTGGAAAAACCCCACGATCAAACCCCGCAACATATACAGGGGTGTTCACTCACATACGAAATTTATTTAGCGAACTCCCTGAATCTAAAGCAAGAGGATATCAACCAGGTCGATTTTCATTTAATGTAAAAGGCGGCCGGTGCGAAGAATGTCAAGGAGTAGGAGTTATAAAAGTAGAAATGCATTTTCTACCAGACACCTATATTCAGTGTGAAGGGTGTCGGGGAAAGAGATTTAATAGAGAAACTCTTCAAATATATTATAAAAATAAAAATATTCATGACATTTTAAATTTTTCAATAGATGAAGCTGATGTTTTTTTTAAAAATCATAAAATAATTTATAAATATTTAAATATGCTTATTAGAGTAGGATTGGGATACATAAAGTTAGGGCAACAAGCAACCACACTATCTGGAGGAGAATCACAAAGGGTAAAGCTATCTACAGAACTATCTAAAGTAAGCACAGGAAGAACCCTATATCTTATGGACGAACCCACAACCGGCCTTCATTTTCATGATATTAAAGTATTACTCAAAGTGTTAAATGAACTTGTTGATAGAGGCAACACCCTTATTATTATTGAACATAATCTAGATATTATTAAATATTCAGATTGGATTATTGATTTGGGACCAGAAGGGGGAGACAAAGGTGGAGAGATTATTTTTTCTGGGGAGACTACTAAGCTAATTAACAATCAACAATCACACACCGCAAAATATTTAAAAGAAGTTTTATAATTAACACTATAACCCCTTTCAAACAGATCAATATGATTGTAAATTACAAATATCATGATAGAGTCGTATAAAGGCACAAAGAATCAAGCCATTACCAATTCAGATCCAACTCATGATGAGATGCATGAAGAGGTGTCATTACGGCCCCAAAGGTTTAAAGATTTTATAGGACAAACAGATATATTAGACAACCTAAGGGTTTATATCAAAGCAGCTCAAAAAAGATCTGAATCCCTAGATCACATACTATTATTTGGACCACCCGGATTAGGGAAAACCACACTTTCTAGAATTATTGCCAATGAATTAGGTGTTAATATTAAAATCACATCTGGCCCCATTTTAGATAAACCAGGAGACCTGGCTGGCATCTTAACAAACTTCAATGATTTCGATGTATTTTTTATTGATGAAATCCACCGATTAAGTAGCGTTGTAGAGGAGTATTTATATTCTGCAATGGAAGATTATAAAATCGATATTATGATTGATAAAGGTCCAAATGCAAGGAGTGTACAACTTAACTTAAACTACTTTACATTAATTGGGGCCACCACAAGACTGGGGAACCTAACAGCGCCCATGCGTGATCGCTTTGGAATGATACTAAGACTAGATTTTTATAATACGAATGAATTAACAACAATTTTATTGCGGTCAGCAAAATTATTAAATATAAAAATAGATTCTAAATCAGCAATAGAAATTGCTGGACGATCAAGAGGAACACCCAGAATTGCCAATAGGATACTTAAGCGCACCAGGGATTTTGCTGAAATTAATAACAAAGGAATCATTTCAATAGATGTAGCCAAAGAAACGCTTGTAAGATTAGGAATTGATGATAATGGACTTGATGATATGGATAGAAAGATTATTGATTCACTCGTCAATAAATTTTCAAGCGGACCCGTTGGGCTTGAAAATTTATCTATTGCCATTTCAGAAAACCCTAAAACAATTGAGGAAGTATACGAACCATATTTAATTAAAGAGGGCTTTATTCAGCGAACATCCCGAGGTAGGATTGCCCAGAAAAAAGCACAAAAATATTTTAACAAAAATTAAGGAGCCAAAATGTTTTTTTATACAGTTGAAAAACCACCCCGATTATCTGAATTTGATTTAGAAATACCTGACAATTTAATTGCAAAATACCCGTCCAAAAAAAGGGATAACTGTAAGTTAATGGTGTTAAACAAGAAAGATGAGAGCATCCAGCACTTAAAATTTTCTGATATCCATCAATTTTTTACGAAGGGAGATGTGTTGGTGCTTAATAACACCAAAGTATATCCAGCTCGCTTAATGGCAAAAAAGGATCGATCAGATGCAAAAGTAGAGGTGTTCTTGCTACGTGAACTGGCAAATGATTTATGGGAAGCCATGGTCAAACCAGCAAGAAAAGTGAGAATTGGAAATAAACTAATATTTGGGGATGGAATCATATGTGACGTCATAGATAATACGGTTTCTGGGGGACGAGTAATTCGATTTGATTATAATATTCCATCCATTTATCCATTTATTGATGCGAATGGTGCATCACCCCTTCCACCATACATAGATCGAAAACCAGTTCCTTCTGATAAAGTAAATTATCAGACTGTTTATGCCACAGAGAGAGGATCTGTCGCTGCCCCCACGGCTGGAATTCATTTCACTAAATCGCTCCTATCAAAATTAAAAAGAAAGGGCGTTCAAGAAACGTACATCACACTGCATATTGGCCTAGGGACATTTAAACCTATATTGGTTGAAGATTTAACACGACATCACATGGACTCTGAATCGTTCTCCGTCCCAAAAGAAACAGCAGATTTAATAAATACTTCCAGAGAAAAAAACAGAAGGGTCATAACCGTTGGAACATCAACCGTTAGAACACTGGAAACAGTGGTTGTATCTGGCTTTCAGATTACTCCACGAAGTGGATGGACAGATAAATTTATTTATCCCCCCTATGAATTTAAAATGAGTGATATGCTTATCACTAATTTTCATCAACCACAATCAACACTAATGATGCTTGTTTCAGCATATGCAAACAAAGATTTTATTATGCATGCCTATAAAGAAGCTATAAAGAAAAAATATAGATTTTACTCATATGGCGATGCAATGTTAATAATGTAATGAATGTATCAAAACTAAGAGTAGGCAATGGAGTTGATGTTCATCCTTTAGTTAAAGGTAAAAAATTAATTCTTGGTGGGGTACATATTAAACATGATTATGGGTGTGATGGACATAGCGATGGTGATGTTTTAGTACATAGTATTATTGATGCCATTCTAGGTGCACTTGATAAAGGAGATATTGGAGAACATTTCCCCCCATCAGATAATCAGTATAAAAATGCTAATAGTATAGAACTATTAAATAAAATTTACCATGGCCACATTAAGCAGGGTTGGAATATTGCAAACATTGACTCAACGATAATTCTACAAACTCCAACGATCAAACCTTATATTAAAGAAATAAAAGAAAATATATATAATGCATGTTTTACCTGTGGGGGTAATGTTTCAATCAAAGCAACCACCACCGATCATTTAGGTTTTATTGGAGAAAAGAAAGGTATAGCAGTCATTTCTACATGCCTATTAATTAGAGATAATGATTAGAGTACGATTTGCACCAAGCCCCACTGGCTATCTTCATATAGGAGGTTTAAGAACAGCATTATATAACTATTTATTTGCAACCCAGAATGGTGGCAAATTAATATTGAGAATTGAGGACACAGATCGCACTAGATTAGTTGATGGAGCTGTTGACAATTTAATTTCTACTTTAGAATGGTCAGGGATTAACTTTGATGAGGGTCCTCATAAACCAGGTGACCATGGTCCCTATACACAATCAGAAAGATTATCTATTTATCATAAACATATGCACCAACTTATAAAGGAGGGTCATGCGTACCCCTGTTTTTATCCAGATGAAAGATTGAAAACTATTAAAGAAAAAAATATTCCCAGTGATATTGTTGCTGAATATGACACACGGTATAGAGATTTGGACATTACGGAATCTATTGAGCGCATGACCAATGAAAATTATGTTGTCAGATTAAAGGTTCCATCAAAAGGAATTATTTCTATTGATGATCAAATTAGAGGGAACATTACATTTGATTTAAGCCTGATTCAAGATCAAATCATCATTAAATCTGACGGATATCCCACCTATCATCTTGCGAGCGTTATTGATGATCATCTAATGGAAATTTCACACGTTATTAGGGGGGAAGAATGGATATCCAGCCTACCTAAGCATGGCCTACTATACCAGTATTTTGGATGGGATTTTCCTGAATTTATCCATCTTCCATTGCTATTAAATAAAGATCGATCTAAGCTATCCAAAAGACAGGGGGATGTAGCAGTAGAGGATTATATAAAAAATGGATATCTTAAAGATGCCCTTATTAATTTTGTTTCTCTATTAGGTTGGCATGGTTCGGATAATAAAGAAATTTATCATATAGATGAGTTAATTGAACATTTTTCAATAAAAAGAATTAGAAGTAGCGGCGCTGTTTTTGATATTAAAAAACTTTTATGGTTTAATCAGGAATATATAAAAAATATGAATTCAGAGAAATTATTGCCATTAGTAGTAGCATCAATTTCAAAAAAATGGGACATAACTAACCCTATGATTGATCTTATTAAAGAAAGCATGGAAACATTAAATGATTTTCACAGCAAGGCATCTATATTTTTTGAATACACCCCACCCATAGTAGATGAAAACGATGAACTGTTTCCTATAGAGATTTATAATTTTATTAGTGATGTAAAAATAAAGTTAAAAACAAAAGATCAGATAACATCAAAGCAGTTTAAGCAAATTATTAATGATTTAAAATCTACTAATAATTTATCTATAAACGTGTGGAAACCTATTCGCATTGCACTAACAGGGAATGAGCACGGACCTGACATTGGCAAAGTTGCAGAAATACTAGGCAACGATCAGTGTTCTTCAAGAATTCATAAGTTTTTAGAAAAGAATGTCCATTAGCGTTCAATCAAATGCTAAAATTAATTTAGCACTATATATTAATCATAAGCGCAACGATGGATATCACGACATATCCACCCTAATGCAAGAAATTAATTTCCACGATGAGATTATAATTTCAAAAAATAAAAATAATAAAATTAATATTTATTCTAAAGGCATTAAGACGCCAACAGATAAAACCAATTTATGTTATATTGCAGCAGCATCATTCTTACACACGTTTGATATTAATGATGGGGTTGATATAACAATTCACAAAAAGATTCCTATTGGTGCTGGTTTAGGTGGGGGCTCTAGTAATGCCATCTCTACTATTAAAGCACTTGGAAAAATATTTAAAATAGACATAGATAATCAAAATCTATTTTCCATGGCAACTACATTAGGTGCAGATGTTCCATTTTTTATTGATGGTTGTTTACAATATGCCGAGGGAATAGGTCATGATTTACAGCCACTCCCCCCCCTATTTAAGTCTTATTTTTTTCTTTTAATTTTACCCAAAATTTCCATCTCAACACTGTGGGCATATGATGAATATAAAAAATATTTGGAAAATCAATCAAATCGGTCTAAGTTTCATCCCCTTAGTCGTGGGCTTGATTGGTCACTACTTGGGAATGATTTTGAAAAGGTTGTTTTATCAACATATCCAGAAATCAAAAGGATAAAGGATGATTTACAAAATAATGGTTCTTTATTTTCAAGTTTGTCGGGAAGTGGCTCGACTATGTTTGGTGTCTATGATAACCTTGAATCAGTCAACAAAGCTAAAGACTTATTCAAAGCATACCAAACCTTCACAGCACTTCCTGTTTATTAGTATTTTTGGGGGATCGTCTAATGGCAGGACACATGGTTTTGGTCCATGGAATCGGGGTTCGACTCCCTGTCCCCCAGCATGAAGATATTTAGCGGTAGATCAAATAATCCATTAGCAACTGAAATTGCTAATAATTTAGGTATTAATCTAGGTAAGATTGAGCTCTATAATTTTAGTGATGGTGAGTTACGCGTAGCATTTGAAGAAAATATTAGAAATGAGGATGTTTTCATTGTTCAGTCTACAAATCCACCATCAGAAAATGTGCTTGAGCTTCTTTTTATGTTAGATGCTGCACGAAGAGCATCTGCAAAGAAAGTCATTGCTGTTGTGCCTTACTTTGGATATGCACGACAAGATCGAAAAGACGAACCTCGCGTTCCCATATCAGCCAAGGTAATGCTTGATTTAATGAACGTGCTTGGTATTGATAGAATTATGGCTATGGATTTACATTCTCCTCAAATACAGGGATTTGTTAATACCCCATTTGATCACCTTTATTCAAGCATGGCATTATTTGACAGATTAAAAAAGTTTAATTTGAATTTTGAAAATGGTGTTGTTTTAGCTCCAGATGTTGGTAGTGCAAAAATTAGTCAGTCCTATGCAAAAAGACTAGGCATTGGATTTGCATTAATTGATAAAAGACGCCCCAAACCAAATGAAGCAAAAGTTGCACACATTGTTGGAGAACTAAAGAATAAACAAGTTATTATTATTGATGATATGATTGATACAGCTGGAACAATTTGTAATGCAGCTGAAACAGCAACAAATCAAGGGGCTTCATCTGTAATAGCCGTGGGCACTCACCCCGTATTATCAGGTCAGTCAGTAACTAGATTAACAGACTCATCAATTAGCAAGGTAATTGTTTGCAATACAATTGATATACCAGAAGAAAAAAGATTTGAAAAATTAGAAATTATTTCAGTAGGGCATGTATTTGCAGAAGCAATTAAACATGTAACAGGTGGAACTTCACTTAGCTCTATGTTTAAATACAAAGATTAATAAAGGAATATTACAATGGCAAAGCAATTTAAGTTAACAGTTGAAAAAAGAGAATCGGGGGCACGTAAAGATCTAAAAAATTTACGTAAAGATTTAAAAATACCCGGGGTCTATTATTCATATGAAGGGAATAATATTCTTTTTCAAATCGACCAACATGAAATCAAAAATGCCATTCAGTCTGGAGCTAATATTTTTACTGTTAATGTTGGTGGAAAAGATCAGAATGTAATTTTTAAATCCGTACAGTATCACCCAGTCACAGAACAGATTATACATATTGATTTATATGGTGTAGATATGACTAAAACAATATCAATTAAAATCCCAATTCATTATATCGGGACCCCTACTGGTGTGACAGCTGAGGGTGGAGTATTAATTACAAATCTTAATGAAATAGAAATATCATGCCTCCCATCTGATATTCCAAATAATTTTGAAGTAGATATCTCAGAACTTGCCCTTGGTTCAAATATTCAAGCTGGAGATATTACCATTAATGATAAATTTGAATTAGTAACGCTAAGTGATACAACGCTAATGTCTGTAACACACGTAGCGATAGAAGAAGAGCCTGTAGTAGAAGATGAAGAAGGCATTGAAGGTGAAGAGGGTGAAGAGGGTGAAGGAGCAGAAGGTGAAGAAGGAGCAACATCAGAAGATGCCACAAAAGATGACAAACCATCTGAGGGAGATGGAGCTAAAAAATCCAAAGATGAAGGAGCTGATTCATAAACCGAATTAATAAATGCTCATGTTAGTAGTTGGTTTAGGGAATCCCGGGACAAAATATTGTCTAACAAAACATAATTTTGGATTTTGGATTCTTGATAAAATAATAGAAAAAAGTTCTTTGAAATGGAAGTCTGGTTACGGTGATTATATTTATGCAAAAGATAACAATATCATATTTGCTAAGCCTACAACACTGATGAATCACAGTGGAGTTGCAATAAAAGATTTATGTAATCACTATAATCAATCTAAATTACTTGTTGTTTATGATGACATTAATTTATCACTTGGGAGTATACGCTTTAAAGAAAGCGGGGGAACCGGTGGCCACAAAGGGATAGAGTCAATTATTTTTCAGTTAGAGACTGAAGATTTTCACAGATTGAAGATTGGAATAGCTTTAGATGATTTTAGTATGCGACCATCAGAGCATTATGTGCTTAAACCTTTTCCAAAAAAATACAAAGAAGATGTTGAAACAACGAGTATTAGAGCAGTAGATGCGCTAGAGTTCTATTTTCAAAATAGTATTGTAGAAACAATGAATAAATACAATTAATTGAAGGAGAAAACATGCTTGAGGGCTTAATAAATTATTTGCCAGCTTTTGGTGTTATTGCATTATTATTTGTGTTTTATAAAAATTCATGGGTTTCAAAACAAGATCCAGGGAACGAGAAGATGCAAGTTGTAGCTGAGCATATAGCCAAAGGAGCCATGGCGTTTCTAAAGGCAGAGTATAAGATTTTATCTATATTTGTTGTGGCTGTTGCCATATTATTATTTTTTAAAGGCAGATATGAAGCCGCACAGGAGGTTGTAACGGGGAATTCTATGATTGCATTATCTTTTGTTGTTGGGGCGCTATGCTCTGGTCTTGCAGGATTTATTGGGATGGTTGTTGCTACAAAAGCCAATGTACGTACAACCCATGCAGCTAGAACATCTTTAGGTAGGGGGCTAGAGGTTGCTTTTGCTGGAGGCTCTGTTATGGGTCTTGGTGTTGTTGGTCTGGGTATTTTAGGATTATCATCATTATTTTTGTTTTATCAAACTCAATTTCCAGATATAAAGGACATGCCCTTAGTATTAAATATTTTATCTGGATTTTCTCTTGGGGCGTCATCCATTGCATTGTTTGCGAGGGTTGGTGGAGGTATTTATACCAAGGCAGCTGATGTTGGCGCAGATCTTGTTGGAAAAGTTGAGGCGGGGATACCTGAAGATCATCCACTCAATCCTGCAACAATTGCCGACAATGTTGGGGACAATGTAGGAGATGTTGCTGGCATGGGAGCCGATTTATTTGAATCATATGTTGGTTCTATCATAGCAACCATGGTACTTGGAAGTGCATTTATAGCTTCAACATCTATGGGAAACATCAACGCTGTATTACTTCCGCTATATCTAGCTGCAACAGGAATCATAATGTCTATATTAGGAACTTTTTTTGTAAAAGTTAAAGAAGGTGGAAGCCCTCATAGAGCTTTGAATATGGGGGAATTCCTATCAGCATTTTTAATGGTCGTCGCATCATATTTTATTATTACTGATTTACTTCCCGAGACATGGGGTGAATTACGTAAAGCCACCCAATTAGATGCCATGATTCCATATTCATCAATTGGAGTATTTTGGGCAACGATTGCTGGACTTGTCGCTGGTTTGGGTGTTGGTAAAATTACAGAGTACTATACAGGGACAGGAACAAAACCCGTTACATCGATTGTTAAACAATCAGAAACGGGTTCAGCAACCAACATTATTGCAGGATTAGGGGTAGGCATGATGTCAACTGCAGTACCTATTATACTAATTACGTCTGCAATGCTTCTTGCCTTTCATTTTGCAGGCTTGTACGGCATTGCAATTGCAGCTGTAGGCATGCTTGCCAATACAGGTATTCAATTAGCTGTTGATGCATATGGACCTATTTCAGATAATGCTGGAGGCATTGCTGAGATGTCAGAACTTCCATCTGAGGTAAGAGAGCGAACAGATAAACTAGATGCTGTTGGAAATACTACTGCTGCTATTGGAAAGGGTTTTGCAATTGCATCAGCTGCATTAACGGCATTGGCATTATTTGCTGCATTTATGCAACAGGCTGGATTAGATGGAATTAATATAGCAAATCCCACGGTTATGGCTGGGCTCTTTCTTGGTGGCATGCTACCATTTGTATTTTCTGCACTATTAATGAACGCTGTTGGTCGTGCAGCCATGGATATGATTAAAGAAGTTAGAAGACAATTTTCTGATATTCCAGAACTTAAGGCTGCTCTTGAAGTAATGAAAAGGAATAATGCAGATATGAGCAACGCCTCAGAGGAAGATAAAAAAATATTTAGTGAGGCCGATGGAAAAGCAGAGTATGATAAATGCGTTGATATCTCAACGAAAGCCTCTATCCGCGAGATGATATTACCAGGGTTATTAGCAATAATTGTTCCGGTAGCTATAGGATTTTCTCCAGGTGGCCCAGAAATGCTAGGGGGACTACTTGCAGGAGTGACGGTTACGGGTGTATTAATGGCTATTTTCCAATCTAATGCTGGTGGCGCATGGGATAATGCAAAAAAAATGATTGAAGAACAAGGTGGAAAAGGAACTGATGCACATAAAGCAGCCGTGGTAGGAGACACTGTTGGGGATCCATTTAAAGACACATCAGGACCATCGTTAAATATTTTAATAAAATTAATATCAGTGGTAGCACTTGTTATTGCACCACTACTATAATTAGGAGATTTATTAATGAATTATTATGAAACACTATATATTATTCACCCAGCTTTAGAGTCTGGACGATTGAAAGATATTATTTTATCTACACAAAGTATGTTTAAAGGAGTGAATATTGAAGTATTAAGTACAAATTTATGGGGCAAAAAGAAGCTAGCCTATTTAATAGATAAACAACAGTACGGAACCTATGTTCTTGTTCAGTTAAAATCAAGCGGTGAAGATATTAATAAAATTTCAACTGAATTAGAGCATAATCCTGACATATTAGCCTATTTAACAAGCAAAATTAGTGAAAGCGAAATTCATACTGATGTACGAACCTTAGATGAACAAATTTTAGGTTCAAAATCATCAGAGCCAGAGGCTCCAAAAAGCGATAAATCTACTAAGGAGCCATCAGAGCCAGAGGCTCCAAAAAGCGATAAATCTACTAAGGAGCCATCAGAACCAGAAGCATTAGAAAATGACAATGAAAACAAAGAATTAACTAGCGAGGAAAACAATGGCACTAACAAATAACAGAAAAATATGTCCATTTAAGGAAGATCCCAAATTAATTAGCAAAATAAACTATAAGGATTATAAGTTTTTAAGAAAGTTTATCACCGAACAAGGTAAAATAATTCCTGGATTTGTTACGGGCGTATCATCTAAATATCAGAGAAGGTTAACTAAAGAAATTAAAAAAGCACGCAATATTGCATTATTACCATATGTTAATGATCCACGTAATGCATAGAATCTAGGAGACTATTAATATGAAAATTATTTTAACTCAATCTATTGACACACTAGGAAATGCTGGTGATATTATTAATGTAAAACCAGGCTATTGTCGTAATTATTTAATTCCTAAAGGGTTAGCTGTTATTGCAACCCCAGCAAAAATACAAGCAACAAAGCATGCAATTGAACAAAAAGCAATTAAAGAAGCAAAATCTAAAGATAGTTTAAAAATTATTACTAACAAATTAAATTCAATTAAATTAACCTTTACCTTAAAAGCCGGAGAAGATAAAAAATTATTTGGCTCTGTAACTACCCAAATGATTTCTGATGCGCTTAATGAAAAAGGATATAAAGTCGAGAAAAAATATATTACATTAGATGAATCAATAAAAAGTTTGGGTAATTATGCTGCAATAATTGATTTTGGAGATGAAATCACTGCAAAAGTAAAATTAAAAGTTAATGCCGAATAATTTATATGTATGCACAAGTAGTTTTTTCAATAGCTAGCTTTAAATCTTTTACATATAAAATCCCCAATGAATTAACACCAAGTATTTCTGTAGGCTTGGCTGTTAATGCCCCATTTAGAAATAAATTACAATTAGGATATATTGTATCAACCACTAACACCCCTAACTACAAAGGTAAAATTAATGATATAGAATCTATTTATAAGGGGCAACCCAGTATCCCTAAAGATTTATGGCAGACAATATTATGGATGTCAAAATATTATGTATCTCCAATTGGCCTATGCATTAAAACAGCACTCTCAACGCTTTACTATAAAGATTACAATAGTAAGAAAACTTTATATATAGAATTAAATCATAAGGTTTTATCAACATTTGATACAAAGACACTATCTACAAATCAAAATTTTTTCACTATCTACTTGATGAAATATAAAAAACCAATTTTAGCAAGTAGCTTAAAAAACAAAACTTCTAATTTATATTATATCATTGACACGTTGCATAAAAAAAATTTGATAAATAAAATATTTTTATCAAAAGATAATAACAACCTAGTTATTACAACTAAAACAAATATTCAATTATCAAAAACACAAAAAGAAGTTTTTAATAAAATCCTCCCATCTATTAATAAATCATCCAATACTAATTTTCTAATTCATGGTGTACCAGGGAGTGGAAAAACTGAGATTTATGTCAAATTAGCACAAGAAGCAATATCAATTGGGAAGAATGTCATGGTATTAATTCCAGAAATAATTCTTACCACTCAAATGAAAGATAGATTTATTAAGTATTTTGGATCTGATATTGCTATGTGGCACAGCAAAATGACAACAAGAGAAAAAAAACAAACTATAAAAAAAATATTATCAGGTGAGTATAAGCTTATTGTTGGAGCAAGAAGTAGCATATTTTGTCCACTACCAAATATTGGTCTTATTATTATTGATGAGGAGCAGGACAGCTCATACAAGCAGGAATCACCACAACCCTATTATAATGCCAGAGATATTGGATTAATAAGAGCAAAATATGCAAGTTGTCCAGTTGTATTAACTAGCGCAACACCCTCAATTGAAACATATTATAATACGGTCATTGGGAAGACGAAGTATATTGAATTAAATGAAAGATATTTTAAATCAAAAGAACCCATTGTTAAAATTATTGATATGATTAAATATGTTCATTGTGATGATGAACAAACAATAATTAGCCCGGAGCTTATGGAAAATATTAAAACAACACTCAGTCAAAATAAACAAATTATACTCTTAAATAATAGACGAGGTTATGCAAGCTCAGTTTTTTCAAAAGAAACGAAGAACCCTATCTTATGTGATTATTGTAATGTACCCATGTCATTTCATAAAAGTTTTAATCGATTACTCTGTCATTATTGTGATAGTAATAAGTTGTTCAGTGAATCAGAAAAAACTCAATCCGACAATATTATTCTTAAGGGCTATGGAACTGAAAAAATATATGAGCTTATTATAAACAAGTTTCCACAATCATCAGTTGCTCGAGTTGATTCAGATTCATTAAGAAACAAGAAAATTTTATCAACAATATTAAATGATTTTTCATTAGGAAAACTAGATATCATGATCGGCACACAAATGATATCAAAAGGTCTTGATTTTAACAATGTGCAATTAGTTGGTGTTATTAATGCAGATTATGGCATGTTTATTCCTGATTTTCGATCTGGGGAAAAGGTTTTTCAAATTATATCGCAGGTTATAGGAAGGACTGGAAGAAGAGAGGATCAAGGCACCGCCATCATACAAACATACAACCCCAGTGATCCAAACCTATTAAATGCTATTAAATCTAATTCTCGTACATTTTATGCATCTAATCTAGCAGAACGAAACGAGTTAATGTATCCACCATTTTCTCGATTGTGTAGATTAATTTTTAGTGGAGAGGACATTAACAAGGTCAATCAAATAGCAAACAAGATTACTGATTTATTTTCAAAAAATGAACATTTCAAAGTATTAGGTCCCTCGGAAGCACCCATATCTAAAATTAAAAATAGATGGAGAGTAAATTCATTAATTTCAGCTTCCAAAGATGATCCATTGCAAATTCAAAATTTTTTCCTAAATAAAATTGGAACACATACTCTTGAAAAACAATATAAACATGTGAACATTAAATTAGATATTGATCCTTTAAATATGCTATAATTACTTATGATATTGATTTTATTATTAAGCATGTTTTCTATTGGGTACACAAATCAAATTAACAGTGTATCTGGAAACATTGAAAAATTTTCATTAATGAATGGAAACTCATTTATTAATAATACTATTGATGGAGTAGATAATAATCTATATAAAATTTCACTTATTCAATATCCAGGTCAAATCTCTTCAGGCCAATTCTTATATATAGAAAAGTATAAAAAATATTTTATTCAATCAAAAATAGCCACTATTAATTATGGTACCCTTAGCAATGAGAATAAAAATAATTTTAAAGCATCAGATAATATTATTGAGATATCTATAATAACAGAATCATCAAATAATATAATATTCGGGTCATCAATTGGATATGCATGGTCGAGGATAAGTGACTACAGAAGCTCCCAGTTTATTCACAATATTGGACTCAGACATTCCCTTTGGAATAATAAAATTATAATTGGATTTTCTATAGAAAACATGGTTCATACTATCAACGAATACTCTAATATTAATTCTAAATATAATCACAACAACAATCTTAGTATCCAGCTTAATCCCCAGTATCATAATAGTAGTATATTTATAAATTATATTTATTCTAATACCAACACCTCAGAAGCCATTATATCATTGAAGAGCAACATTAATGAGTATATTAGTATTTTTACAGGAAAATCATTCTATTTAACGGATGCTTCCTTAGATAGTCAATATCTATTTTACGATAATTTTTCATTGGGCATAGGTATCATCATTCCAAAACATAGATTTAATATTGGGATGCAATATCTTGGAGATACTGGTGTGGTTATTGGATCATCACTTATAATATTAGTTAAATGATTTTTAAAAATTCTCCACACTCTTTAAACGCATCAAGAGCTTGATCAATTTGATTTTTAGAATGTCCCGCACTAATTTGAACACGAATACGAGCCTCATTTTTTGGAACCACAGGAAAAGAAAATCCAATCACATAGATTCCTTTTTGAAGCATTAATTTAGACAATTTCTGAGCTAGCTTAGCATCTCCAAGCATAATGGGAACAATAGGATGATCACCATCTTTAATATTATATCCTATGGATACAATGTTTTTACGAAAATACATTGTATTATTTTTTACATCATCTAAAAACGATTTATCATTTTCAATTAATGTGATTGCAGCAATTGATGCACTCACAATTGATGGAGCAAGTGAATTACTAAACAAATATGGGCGAGATCGTTGTCTCAACATATCTATTATATTTTTTGATGACGACGTAAATCCACCGGAGGCTCCGCCCAAGGCCTTTCCAAAGGTTGATGTAATAATATCAACGTTATCCACCACACCATGATATTCAATAGATCCTCTACCCGTATTCCCAATAAATCCTGTTGCGTGTGAGTCATCTACATGCACTAGCGCATCATACTGTTTTGCTAATTTACAGATAGAGTCGAGTTTTGCAATACATCCATCCATCGAAAAAACACCATCAGTAGTGATAATTAGCTGTTTAGCATTTTGATTATTTTTTAATATTATTTCAAGTTCATCCATATCACTATTGGGATACACAGCACGTTTTGCCTTGCATAACCTCACGCCATCAATAATACTTGCATGATTAAGAGCATCTGAAATAATAATATCATTTTCATCAAAAAGAGTTTCAAATAAACCCCCATTTGCATCAAAGCAAGAAGTATATAAAATCGTATCTTCTTTTGATAAAAACCCTGATATTTTAAATTCAAGCTCTTTATGAATAGTTTGAGTTCCACAAATAAAGCGTACAGAGCTTAACCCAAAACCCCATTTATCCAATGCAGATTTTGCAGCCTCAACCAAATATGGATGATTTGAAAGGCCCAAATAGTTATTTGCACAAAAATTAATTACATTTTCCCCCTTAACAGTAATCACAGACGATTGAGCCGATTCAATTTCATATTCGCTCTTATATAATCCTAAATCATGGATATTTTGTAATTCATTTTCAAAGATTTTATCAATATTTTTCATAATTTTTCTTACCTAAGGTTGCAAATATTCATTAATTGTTCTATATAAATTATAGTCTGCTGACCAGCCCCATTCTTTTTTGGCTAATGAATCATCAACATTAGATGGCCAGCTATCTACAATTTTTTGCCTAACATCATTTACATTATAGAATACTTTTGCTGTTGGGTAAAATTCTTTTATTAATTTAAAAAATTCACCTGCAGAAGGATTAAAAGATGTAACATTATAGATTCTTGATTGTATTTGTTCAGAACTCATTGCCATTAGCTGATTAATTGCTTTAATTGCATCCGGCATTGCTAGGAATGGTAATCGTGAATTTTCATGAACAAAACATTCATACATATTATAATTTTTAATGTTGTGCCACATTTCCGGGATAAAATCACTAGTTCCACCTGATGGCACAGTATTTGAACTGATTAAACCAGGGAACCTAAGGCTTCTAAAATCAATAAAATATTTATTATTTGAAAGCTGATCATTGTGTGTTGAATAATTTATACCTAGTTTTTCTACATAAAGCTTATTTGATCCATAAACTGTAATTGGGTCTAGAGAGTCATTTTCCTTACAACTTTGCTCTTTTCCATCTACACCATACACAGCAATTGAACTAGGAAAGAAAAACTTAATTTTTTTATTTTGACTTTTTGATTGTTTTAATGCCAACTCAAGCAAGTTAATAGTTCCATTTACATTTACATCATGAGCAATCCCTGGAGAGAGTTCTGCTCTGGTACTTAAAATTGCCGCTAAATGATAGATTTGTTTAATTTGAAACTCTAAATTAATTTGATCTAGCAATTTTAAATCTAAAATATTTCCAGTTATTTTATCTGATACCATATGCGAAATAGTAGACTCGAGTGGCTGGAGATCTAATGTGATAAGATTTATACTCTCATTTTGAGATAGAGTCCTGATTAGCTGTGAACCCAACTCACCCCCAGCTCCAGTTATTAATATAGAAGATTTGTGTATCACAATAAATTCATTAAATTATGTCAAATATATTATAAAAATAAGAATGTATACACTCAAAATAGCTAATTATCTCATAATAATAATAGTCTTTATTTTATCTATTAATTCATGCACAAAGCAGCAAGATAATATTTTTAATTCAGACAACAATGATAACAATATCTGTATTTATTTAGATGAGAACGAATTAAAGTATAATACGGAGATCCCAATAGCTGGATTTCAATTTAATCATAATGGTTGCGTGACATCCGTATCTGGTGGTGATGCATCATCATCAGGATTTACAATTAGCTCAAGTGAAAGTGCTGTAATAGCTTTTTCATTTACAGGTTCTACGATTTCATCGGGTAGTGGTACGCTGGTTACTCTTGAGGGGGATGTTACCCAAGGCTGTTTATCAGATTTTGTCTTTTCAGATTCCGGGGGAGGATCTATTGATGTTAATATTAGTGACTCCCCATGTGTAACGCTATCATTGATGACATGGAATCTAGAGAATTTCCCAAAATCTGGTCTTGAAACCATTGAGCATGTTTCTACTGTCATTAGCTATTATAATCCTGACATTATTGCACTTCAGGAAATGCCAACTGATGTTAGTCATGATGGAATATCTCTACTACAAGGGGCACTTCCTGATTATAATTTTATATTAGGGACCAATTCATTTGCAAGTTTAGCGTTCTTATATAGAGAAAATTCACTTCTTGAGTACATTGAATATTTTAATATGCTAGAATCAATTAATATTAATGAATTTAATAATATTGATATTGACTATATATTACTTCGCAACCCTTTAACTTTACATTTGAAATGGCACGATAAGGATATATACATAGTTAATAATCATTTCAAATGTTGTGGAGATGGGTTGATTCAGACTGAACTATTATATGAATGTGATGAAGACGAAAATAGATATTTAACAGCCCTTAATTGCACAGAGAACTGTAGTGGAGGGTATTGTTTTAGCACCTATGATGAGGAATATAGAAGACTTTTAGCTAGTCAATTTTTTCAACAATATACCAATACGGATATGAATGTTATTATATTGGGGGATCTCAATGATGAGCTTACTGATGTTGACTCTACAAATGTTTTTTTGGATTTATTAGAAGATGATAGTTTTCTTTTTGCTGATATGAGCATTGCGGAGGGACATTCAGATTATTGGTCTTATCCAGGTTATCCTAGCCACATAGATCATATTTTATTAACAGCGCCACTGGAAAGTTCTTTTATTCAACCACACTCATCTATTCAAGTGCTTCCAGTTGATTTAGATTTTATGAATTGGGATCAGTATGATTTTTTAGTTTCAGATCATAGGCCGGTGTTACTTAGACTTGCTTACTAATTATAAATTCTAGAATTTGTTTAGCAACCCTATCTTTTCGGTCTTTTTTGATATCAAATTGATCATTATTTTTAGAAAAAATACTTACCTTATTATAATTACTTTCTATTCCACAGCCATCATCCATTGGATGATTTAAAACAATATAATCAGCGCCCTTATCTTTTAATTTTTCAAGCGCATTATTTTTCCCATTAGATGTTTCAAGCGCAAAAGCAACGATTATTGCCTTAGTATCTTTTCCAATAGTTTTAATAATATCAATTGTAGGTTTCATTTCAAGTGACATGGAATCACTCTTACTTTTAATTTTTATATTCTCCCTTTTCTTAGGAGTATAATCAGATACAGCGGCACACATAATAATAATATCAGAATCAAGATATTTTTTAATCTCATCATGCATCTCATCAGTAGTTTCAACAAACGTGGTATTAACCTCTGCGGGACCATCAAGCGCAACTGGTCCAGATACTAAATTAACATCAGCACCCATATTGCGAGCTTCCTGTGCCAGTGCAAATCCCATTTTACCACTTGATCTATTTGAAATAAATCGAACAGGATCAATAGACTCTCTTGTAGGACCAGCAGAAACCAATATTTTTTTACCTTTTAAAGGTGTTTGAATATTTAGCAAAGAACGAAGCTCATTGAGCACATCATGTAAGTTTGGCAAACGACCCTCACCCTTATGTAAGCTTGCAAGATCTCCCTCTTCTGGATTCATAACGATTACATTATTTGATCTTAAGGTAGATACAGCTTTTTGGGTTGCCCTGTTTTGCCACATTCTAAAGTTCATTGCAGGAACAAACAATTTTGGCTGTTCGCATATTGAGAGCATTGTAGAAACAATATCATCTGCGATTCCCCCACCAGCCTTACATAAAATATTTGCAGTTGCCGGCAGCACCACCACAGCATCAAATTTAATAGCAAACTTCACATGCTCTAAACCTGTTTGACTATCATGAGTAAACACCTCATTGCCACTGAGTGATGCAAATGTGAGTTTCCCAATAAAATCCTGAGAAGATTGGCTCATTACCACCTGCACATGACAGTCTTGTTTTTTAAGTAATCTAATAAATTCACATGCCTTAAATGCAGCAATTGATCCAGTTACACATAGTAATATTTTTTTATTTTTTATATTATTCATTTTTTATACAAATCATCAATCCATCACGGATTGTTACCATATGATTAAACACCCTATCATCATTATTAATATATTCTGCGGCCCTATTAAGCGCGATTGAATCCTCATCCTCAGGATTTAATACCTTACCACTCCATAGCATATTATCAAGTACGATTATACCACCATTTCTAATAAGTATCATACATCGATTATAGTAATTAATATAATTAATTTTATCAGCATCAATAAATGCAAAATCAAACGTTCCAGCATTTAATGTTTCTAAATTTTCCAATGCGTCACCTTTATGTATGATGATATTATTATATTTAGAGTCACTAAAAAACTTTCTAGCTGATTTAATATGATTGTCCGCAAGCTCAAATGTATGCACCTCTCCATTTGATGGGATGGAACTTGCAAGTTTTAATGCGCTATATCCTGTAAACATGCCCACATCAAGTACTCGCTGTGCATTAATTGATGTAGATAATACATACAAAAGATTACCTACCATATTCCCAGAAATCATATTTGCAGATTCCACTTCATTAAAGGTGTAATCAGAAAGTTTATTTAGAATATCCTCATCTGAAGTAGAGTGTTCCTTGCAATATTTTATTATATTTTCATCAATTTTCACTTGATAAAATTTCCTTTAATTTGCCCGATTGATTTAATGACATTAGCTCACCAAATCCACCGATACATTTATCATTAATAACAATTTGAGGAACCGTGTGTCCCCCGGTTATTTCTGATAGTTTTTCCCTTGACATCCCTTCTTTTTCTATATTAATTTCATCGTAGCTTAATTTCATTTCTTCAAAGAAACGTTTAGCTGACAAACATGACGGGCACCAGGTGGTTCCATATATTATTATTTTCATAATTACCTGAATTTCATTTGTTGTAAATTAAATAACTAATAATAATAATTATGTTAACATTAAACAAAAGGATTATCATGTTGAATGTAGGTGACAAAGCTCCAGAATTTACACTGCCTAATCAAGAAGGAGAATCTGTATCATTATCTGATTTTAAGGGGAAGCAGGTTGTCGTGTGGTTTTTTCCTAAGGCAAGTACTCCTGGATGAACAAATGAGGGAATCGGGTTCCGTGATGAACTTAAAAAATACAATAAGCTTAATACTACTATAATAGGGGTTTCAGCTGATCCACCATCAAAGCAGAA
>Ga0066376_10001527_pt1 | contig 22431 bp, 19 predicted proteins | sample Knorr_S15_td_Bot_FD_77009 | JGI IMG/M metagenome (GOLD analysis project Ga0066376, IMG submission 77009) | Marine microbial communities from Southern Atlantic Ocean transect - Knorr_S15_td_Bottom_ad_5009_LV_A | ecosystem: Environmental > Aquatic > Marine > Oceanic | place: Southern Atlantic...
AGCCGCCGAGAACGGTGACCATATCAAACCGCTTGGCGATGGCCCCATCGATGGCGTCGGAGGCAGCGGCGGCAAAAAACAGCCAGAAGGCGCCCGGGTAGGCGCCGGTCAACATCAACCACAGTATAATCGGGGTGATGATCAACCGCCCGAGACTGATGATATTTGGCAGGTTCACTCGATCACGATGGTGTCGGGTCCGATGGCGCCGGGTACGATCAACGGGGTGAGCCTATCGGGCACCACGGGAGTGGTCACCGTGGTGAATGCGGAGAAATCAGTGTCTCCCCCATTCTCGTCGCCTTCGCCGCGGCGGTGCAGCAACCAGAAATCGGCCTCGCGAATGAGGTGCAGGTCGTTTCGCGCAAGCGCGCCGACGAGCTGTTGATCCTCGCCGATATAATGCATCACGGCGCGGGCGAATCGGGGCGACAGGGCGGTTATATCGAGCTTGCGGATAAGCGCGATACTGGCAAGCCGGTCACGGATATCGAGCCAGTCCGAGACGCCTTTCAAGGGGATGTCGATTGCCAGGCTGCTCTCGCGGTCGAAACGCAGCAGGTTGGCTTCCTTCCATTCATCCTCGAGTTGGCCGCGAGTGGTCATCGCCGCCAGGGCGAGCACCATCTCAAGGCTATCGCTCGCCAAGCCGCCGTAAGCGCCGCCGCCGACCCGGACAGACTGGCCTTGAAGCCTGCGCACGGTCACCGCCACGCTGGGCCCGCCGTCGAGCGAAACGCCGGTCTCGACAGCGTCGACGATGATGGCCTCACCGGCGCCGTAGCGTTCGATGAGCTTATCGAGTCGGTCGCGATCACCCGCCTCGGCATGCTTGGCGCCGATGATTTCCATATCGACCAGCTCGCCGAACGGCACAATCACCGGCACCAGGCTGTTGCTCGGCGGCAAGCCGGCCCAGGCGGCGCGCCAAGGATTGCCGTCCTCCCACAGCATGACAGCATTGGCTTTGCGAAACAGCGGCAGCACGATAATCGGTTCGCTCGCCGAGGCGGCGTAGGGGATGTCGAGATCGCGCAGCAGGCGGCCGATATCCGCCGGCTTGTAATGAAAGGTCAGCGAGGCGATATAGCGATCCGGCCCAACCCGCTCATCGGCGACCTCGAAGCCCCGGACAAGTTCCGTGATCACCGGATCGGGCAAGCTCGGCAACCGTTCGTAATCGGTGGTTGACACGAGACGCTCCAGCAACTGCCGGAACGACAGGCGCTGGCCCTGGGCGAGAGCCTCGATACGCGCCGAAGCGGCATCTTCGGCGGTCACATCCACACCGACCCCGGCGACCGTGAAAGCAGGATCGGCCGCAGGTTCGACCGCCATCGCGACATCGGCCGATGGATTTGCCATCAAACCGACTATCAACAAGATTATAAGGACGCCAAAGCGCCCGGGATGGGCCACTGCGGCCATTGCAAAGCGTTCCCGATGCAGTATGTTCAGCGCGACGTAATTCAGCGCCGAAAACGCCACATTCTAACGAACTATCGCGGCGAGAGCGAGGGGCAGCATTTCCAAGAATTCCTACAGCTACAAGGACGCGGGAGTCGATATCGCCGCTGGCGCAGCGCTGGTCGAAGCCATCGGGCCGCTCACCCGCGCCACGGCGCGGCCCGGCGCCGAGGCTGAGATTGGCGGCTATGGCGGCCTGTTCGATCTGGCCGCCGCAGGCTATCGCGATCCAATTCTGGTGTCAGGCACCGACGGGGTCGGCACCAAACTCAAAATAGCCTTCGCCGCACAACTGCACGGCAGTATCGGCATCGACCTGGTCGCCATGTGCGTCAATGATATCGTTACCCGGGGCGCCGAGCCGCTGTTCTTTCTCGACTATTTCGCAACCGGCAAGCTCGACACCGATGTCGCTGCGGCAGTTGTCGCCGGCATCGCCGAGGGCTGCCGCCAGGCCGGCTGCGCCCTGATCGGCGGCGAGACCGCCGAGATGCCCGACATGTATGGCGGAGGCGAGTATGATCTGGCGGGCTTTGCCGTCGGCGCCGTCGAGCGCGACGCCATGCTGCCTCGAGACGAGATAGCCGGTGGCGATATAGTGCTCGGCTTGGCGTCGAGCGGTCTCCATTCTAATGGATTTTCTCTGGTCCGCCGTCTGGTTGAGGACCAGGGCCTGAGCTATGGCGACGCCGCGCCGTTCGATGCGGACAGAAATCTCGGCGAAGCTCTGCTTGAGCCGACGCGGATTTACGTCCAGCCCTGCCTCGCCACTCTGGCTGGCGGCGGGCTTAAGGCGCTTGCCCATATCACCGGCGGCGGCCTGCTTGAAAATATTCCCCGGGTATTGCCCGACGACTTAGCGGTTGCAATCGATAGCAGCAGTTGGCCGGCGCCACCGGTCTTCGGCTGGCTGGCCGAGGCCGGCGGCATTGAGGCGGACGAGATGGCGCGCACCTTCAACTGCGGTATCGGCATGGTCGCCGTGGCCGCCGCCGAAGACGCAGCATCAATCACCGCGGCCTTTGAAGCCGAGGGAGAGACGGTCTACAGCATCGGTGTGGTGACGGAGCGAGCCGATGGCGCGGCGGCGGTGACCCTGACTACCAAGGATCAGTGATGCGGCTCGCCGTGCTCATTTCGGGGCGCGGCAGCAATCTTCAGGCTTTGATCGACGCCTGCGCGCAGGATGAGTTCCCAGCCAGCGTCGTCCTGGTGGTCTCCAACAACCCGGACGCTCAAGGCTTGGCGCGCGCCGAAGCCGCCGGCATCCCCACCGCTACCGTCGAACGCCGCGATTATGACAGCCGCGACGCCTTCGACGAGGCGCTCAGCCAGACGATCAGCGCCCATGACGCCGATCTGGTCTGCCTCGCCGGCTTCATGTCGATCCTGGGAAAGAAATTCGTCTCGCGCCGGCACGGCCGGCTGATCAATATTCACCCCTCCCTGTTGCCCGCATATCCTGGGCTCGACACCCACGCGCGTGCCCTGGCGGACGGCGTAAGCACGGCCGGCTGTACGGTGCATTTCGTCACCGCCGAGATCGACGCCGGGCCGATCATCATCCAGGAAACAGTGCCCGTAGAGCCGAACGATACCGCGGAAACCCTGGCGGCGCGGGTGCTCACCACCGAGCACCGCATCTATCCGCAAGCGGTGCGCCTGATCGCTGAGGAGCGCTCGCGGAGCTCAACCGGCAGAGAAGTTCCCGGTTAAATCTTGTTTCGTCAGGAGCTTCTTGAGAAGGTCCGCGCCATGCTCGGCGGTGACGCGTGATTACTCACCCCCGCATATGGCCGCCGTCGGCGTCGTAAAGGGCTGTGGCGGTCAGTTTAGCCGGCTTCATCTCGCCTAAAAGCTCGATCTCGAAAACCTCCCCATCCCTGGCCAGATCGGCCGGCACGTACCCCAGGGCAATGCTTTGTCCGATGTGATGAGCGAAGCCGCCGGAGGTCACATAACCGACGCAATCCCCGTCGTGGAATATCGCCTCATCATGGCTCACATCGATGTCATCGGTCTCCATTACCAAGGTCACGAGCTTCTTGGCCGGGCCGGAGTCGCGCTCCGCCAGCGCCGCCGCCTTGCCGATGAAATCGGCCTGTTTGTCGAAGGCGACGAAAGCATCGAGGCCCGATTCAGCCGCGGTGAAGTCGGGCCGGAAATCGAGAGTCCAGGCGCCCCACCCCTTCTCCAGGCGAAGCGACATGAGTGCGCGGTTGCCATAGAGCTTCAGCCCGAGGTCCTGGCCGGCGTCCTCGATGGCCTCGAACAGGCGTAATTGATAGTGCGCAGCGCAGTAGATCTCATAGCCAAGCTCGCCCGAGAAAGAGATGCGCGCGAGGATCGCCGGCACGGCGCCCACGGTCGCTGGGCGAATGTCGCGGAACTTGAAGGCTTCCTGGGATACATCTTCGCGGGTGATGCGCGACAGCAGCTCGCGGGCGTTGGGCCCTGCAATGGCCAGGCCGTGCAGCTCGTCGGAACGGTTGCGGTAGGCGACGCCCTGGTCCGGTAAATGCTGCTCGATCCAACGGCGGTGCATTTCCTGGGCGGCGCCCGAGCCGAACAGGTAGAAGGTCTCCTCATCGAGGCAGGCCACGGTGAGGTCGCCATAGAGCTTGCCTTTCGGCGTCAGCATGGGGGTCAGGCTCAACCGTCCGGGTTTCGGCAGGCGGCCGGCGAGCAGCCGGTCGAGAAAGGCGCGAGCACCGGGCCCGGTGAATTCATGCTTGGCGTAATTGGCGATCTCCACGACGCCCACATGATGACGCACCGCATGAACCTCGGCGGCAACATGGTCGAACGCCTCGGACCGCCGCAAGGTCGGGGTCTCCTGGGCAGCCTCGGGCGAGTCGGCGAACCACAGAGCATGCTCCAGGCCGAACGCCGCCCCCATGCACGCACCGCGCGCCACTAGCCTGTCGTGGATGGCGGTGGTCTTCTGACGCCGGCCGACGGGAAGCTCCTCATTGGGATAGGTCAGCAGGAAACGGCGGGTGTAATTCTCCGCCGACTTGATGGTGCCGTATTCAGCCGTGGCGAACTCGCCGAAGCGGGCGATATCCATGGCCCAGACATCGACCGACGGCTCGCCTTCGATCATCCATTCGGCCATGCAGAGACCGACGCCGCCGGCCTGGCAGAAGCCCGCCATGACGGCGACCGCGGCCCAGTAGTTTTTCATGCCCGGCACCGGACCGATCATCGGGTTGCCGTCGGGGCCGAAGGTGAAGGGTCCGTTGATCACGTCCTTGATGCCGGCGCGCCCCAAGGCCGGGATGCGCTCGAAGGCCAGCTCCAGCCGGTCAGCGATGCGGTCGAGGTCGGGGGTCAGCAGCTCATGGCCGAAGTCGAGCGGCGTGCCCTCGACGCTCCAGGGCGTCGAGGTCGGCTCGTAGGTGCCGAGCAGCAGCCCCTGATGCTCCTGGCGGAAATAGATGTTGGCCTCGTAATCGATGCCGCAGGGCAAGGGCTTGCCGAATTCCACGATCTCCGGGATCGCCTCGGTAATCAGATAATGATGCTCCATGGGCTGGACCGGCAGATCGATTCCCGCCAGATGGCCGACCTCGCGGGCCCAGAGCCCGGCGGCGTTGATGATGATCTCGGCATGGATGGTGCCGGCGGGGGTGACCACGTCCCAGCCGCCGTCGGGACGCTGCTTGGTCTCGATCACCGGCGTATCGAGGTAATAAGCGGCGCCGTAATGCTTGGCCGATTTGGCATAGGCGTGGGTCACTCCGGACGGATCGATATGGCCGTCGAGCGGATCGTAGAGCGCGCCGAGGTATTTCGACGGGTCGATCAGCGGGTGCATCGCGGCGACTTCCTCGGGCGAGATGAGCTCCTGATCGAGCCCCATGTAGCGCGCCTTGGAACGCTCGGCCTTGAGATAATCGAGGCGTTCCGGGGTCGAGGCGAGATAAAAACCACCGGTCGCGTGATGGCCGACCGACTGGCCGGAAAGCTCCTCAAGCTCCTTATAGAGATTGATCGTATAGCTTTGCAGCCGTGAGATATTGGGGTCCGACGAGATGGTGTGGATTTGCCCCGCCGCGTGCCAGGACGAGCCCGAGGTCAGCTCGGAGCGCTCCAGCAGGACCACATCCTTCCAGCCCAGCTTGGCGAGATGAAACAGGATCGAGCAGCCGACGACGCCACCGCCGATAACAACGACCTTGGCATGGCTCTGCATGGCGTCCCTCCCCTTTGGCCCCTAAAGCACGAACTGTAGCATCCGCATGATCTCGAAGAAGTCGCCGGTCTCAAAAGCCACGCAATGGGGGGCGTGCAGCTTGGCGCCGGGATAGTGCGACGCCGCATAGGCGTCGGTGTTTTCCTTGTACCAGATCTCCATCTCGAAATGCTCCGCGAGGCCCGGCTTTTCCAAAGACTTGCCATCGCCCAGCGCAGAAACCATGCCGTCGTGGATTTGGCGCACAGCCTTGGCAGGGTGGATCGAATTGGTCGAATGGCCGTCGCTGGTCTTGGTGGCCACGGTGTGGATATGGGGGTTGGTCCCCTTGGCCGTATCGCAGATGCCCTGATCGCCCGACAGAAACACCGTTGCCACGCCAAACCCGGCGGCGGCGTTGCGATGCAGCAGAAACTCCGAGGTCACCTCGCCGTTGATCAGCAGCTTGGCGAGCTTGCCGGTGATGGTATGGGCCAGCGGATTGTTGCCGGCACTCGCCGCCGAATGATAGCCGACCATGGCCAGGGCGTCGTAGCTGGCATCGATATCCTGCACCATGCAGAGCGGATGGCCGCTCCAGCCGCGGATCAGGCGGGCTTCTTCCGGCAGGCGCTCGGGCAGGATGTTGCGCCCCGATCCGTGGGCGTCCTTGACGGTGATCTCGCTCGCCCCGGCGGCCAGGGCGCCCTCGCAGGCGGCCACGGCCTCAGCGGTCATCTGCTCGCGGTATTCGTCGTAGCCGGGCTTTTCCTTGGTCGCCTCATCCCAATGGGTGATGCCCGAGGCGCCCTCGATATCGGCGCTGATATAGACCTTCACCCGACGATCTCGTCGTCGCTAAAGAAATAGCCGATCTCGAATTGCGCCGTCTCGGGGGCGTCGGAGCCGTGGGACGAATTGGCTTCGAGGGATTCGGCGAACTCGGCGCGGATGGTGCCCGGCGCCGCGTCGGCCGGGTTGGTGGCGCCCATGATTTCGCGATAACGGGCAATGGCGTTCTCGCCCTCGAGAACCTGGACCACCACCGGCCCGCTGGTCATGGAAGAGCAGAGGCTGGTGAAGAATGGCCGCTCCTTATGGACCGCGTAAAAGCCCTCGGCCTTCTCGCGGGTCAGCCGGATTCGCTTCTGGGCGACGATGCTCAAGCCCGCCTCTTCGATGACGGCGTTGATGCGGCCGGTGAGGTTGCGCCGGGTGGCGTCCGGCTTGAGGATGGAAAGGGTTCGTTCGATGGCCATTATCGGCTCCAGTGTTAATCGGGAAAGCGCGCCTTATAGCGGCTTAAGCGGGAACCGGCAACCGCATCAGGCGCCAAGGTCGTCAGCCCCATCAACCACAATCGCGAAGAGGTCGGTGAGCGCCATCAGGCTGGCGTCGTGGAGGTCGGCCGCGGACAGCACCCCGCCGTTCCGCCCCGGCAGATCACGGGTCGCCGTAGCGTTGCCGACAACCGTGGTGCGATAGCCCAGACTGAATGCGCCGCGCGCCGTGGAATTGACGCACATGTGTGTCATGAAGCCGGCCAGGATCAGATTCTGGCAGCCCGCCGCCTGGAGCTGGTCATGCAAATCGGTGCCAACGAAGGCATTGGGCTTGCCCTTGATAATCACCGGCTCGCCAGGGCGCGGCGCCACCGGATCGGCAATCTGGCCGATAGGGGCGCTGTAGTCATAGGGCGAACCGGGGCCGGAATCATGGGCGATGTGGAATATCCTGGCGCCTGAATCACGCGCCCGCCCAAGCAGTTTGGCCGCCTCGGCGAGGGCTTCTTCCACGCCGACCAAAGTCATTACGCCCTCCCGGTAGGTGTTCTGGCAATCGATCATCACCAGGGCGGAATCGCCGAGTGCGGAGGGCGTGTTATCGAGGCCGGCCAGGCCGCGCAGGGTGTGTGCTTGGGTCATGGGAATTCTTTCTGAGTAAATTCGGCCGTTTTTATAGCATAAATCCCGGCGTTGAATTGAAGCGATGCTGCGGTCGTGCTATAGAGCGCGCCGCCATGTTACACATCGACAACCTCACCTATCGCATCGCCGGGCGAATTCTGTTCGACGGCGCCAGCGCCGTGGTTCCCGCCGGGCACAAGATCGGCCTAGTCGGGCGCAACGGCTCGGGCAAGTCGACCCTGTTGCGCCTGATCCTGGAAGACGGCGACGACGCCATTCGTCTGCGCCGCAGCGCGCGCATCGCCACCGTCGCCCAGGAGGCGCCGGGCGGCGCTGCCAGCCTGTTGGGGTCGGTGCTTGCCGGCGACGTGGAGCGCACAAGCCTGCTCGCAGAGGCCGAGCTGGCGAGCGACCCCGGGCGTATCGCCGAGATCCATATCCGCCTGGCCGACATCGGATCGCACACGGCGCCGTCGCGGGCCGGGGCCATCCTGTCGGGCCTGGGCTTCGACGCCACGGACCAGGCCCAGCCGCTGGACAGCTTTTCCGGCGGCTGGCGCATGCGCGTCGCCCTGGCCGCCACCCTGTTTGCCGAGCCCGATATTCTGTTGCTCGACGAGCCGACCAATTATCTCGACCTGGAAGGCACCCTGTGGCTGGAAGGCTATCTGCGCAGCTATCCGCACACCATGCTGATCGTCAGCCACGACCGCACCCTGTTGAACAGCGCGGTCAGCGGCATTCTCCATCTCGAAGGCTGTAAGCTCACCGCCTATGAGGGCAATTACAACCGGTTTGAACGCACCCGGGCCATGCGCCTGGCCAACGAAAGCTCCCAGCGCAAGAAGCAGGAAGCCCAGCGCAAGCATATGCAGGCCTTCGTCGACCGCTTCCGCTACAAGGCGAGCAAGGCGCGTCAGGCGCAAAGCCGGCTCAAGGCCCTCGATCGCTTGCAGCCCATCGCCGCCGCCCTGAACGATCCGACGGTGAGTTTCAATTTTCCCGATCCGGGCGAACTGGCGCCGCCAATCATCACCCTGGATGATTGCGCCGTCGGCTATGACGATCATAAGCCGGTGCTGAGCAACCTGACGCTGCGCATCGACATGGACGACCGCATCGCCCTGCTCGGCGCCAATGGCAACGGAAAATCCACCCTGGCCAAGCTGCTGACTGGCCGGCTGCAACCCATGGCCGGGCGATTGTTCGCCACGCCCAAGCTGCGCATCGGCTATTTCGCCCAGCATCAGATCGAAGAACTGCATGAAGGAAACAGCGCTTTGCAGCATATGGCCCGGCTCATGCCCGGCGCGCCCGACACCAAGGCGCGCGCCCATCTCGGCGGCTTCGGCCTGACCCAGGACAAGGCGAACACCCCTGTGGAATCCCTCTCCGGCGGCGAAAAGGCGCGCCTGATGATCGCCATGATGTGCCGCGCCAAGCCGCATATCATGGTGCTCGACGAGCCGACCAACCATCTCGATGTGGATGCCCGCGAGGCCCTGGTGGTGGCGCTCAATGATTTCCCCGGCGCCATTCTGCTGATTACCCATGATCCGCATCTCATCGAGGCCTGCGCCGACCGCCTGTGGCTGGTCGAGAACGGCGGGGTGGCGCCCTTCGACGGCGATGTGGAGGATTACCGCCGCCGGCTTCTCGGCGAGCGCGGCACGCCGGGGCAAAAGTCCCGCACAGAGGACGCCGCCGCGCCGAAACAAAACAAAAAAGAAGCCCGCCGCGCCGCCGCCCAGGCCCGTGCCGGTCAGGCCGACTTGCGGCGCACCTTACGCGAGGCCGAGACGATGATTGATAAACGCACGGCGGAAAAAACCCGGATCGATTCCGAACTCGCCGACCCGACCGTCTACGACGGCCCGACAGCCGCCATGGTCACCCTGCTCAAACGCCGCGACGAAGCCGAACGGCGCCTGGCCAAGGCCGAGGCCCATTGGCTCAAAGCCCAATCCGCCCTGGATGCCGTGCAGTAGTTACCCCTTCTTCTCCCAGCCGCCCTGGCCGGTTTGCTGCCAGTAGGTGAGATCGTGGCCAGCGTCTTTGAGAGTTTGCCAGCGGGCGCGGGCGGCGGCGACGGCCTGCTCGTCGGTGCCGTCGAACAGATCCAGGCAGCGCTCGAACGCCCCGATATAGCCGTGCTCCACCCCGTCGGTGAGGACCAGCAGGCTTGCGCCGTTGGGATTTTCAGGATCGGTAGTGAGATAGATCGGTTGATCCTCTGCGCGGCCTTCCTTGGCCGTGCCATGGGGCAGGAATGAGCCCTGATCGAAGGACCACAGGGCGCCGTCGAGCGCCTTGACGCGCTCGGGCGAGCCCGCCATGACCAGCGCCCGCATACCCTGCTCTACCGCTTTGCTCAACAGCCGCGGCAAGGCGGCCTCGAGCGGTGTGTTCAGCAGATGGTAAAACCCGACCTGGGTCATGCCCGCATCCGGAAATCAGCCCTCGTAATGATCGGCCACCAGACGGTCGAGCAGACGAACGCCGAAGGCGGTGCCGCCCTTGGGAACGGTAGGCGAATCGCTCTTGCTCCAGGCTACCCCGGCGATATCGAGATGCGCCCAGGTGGTGGTGCCGACGTAGCGCTTGAGGAACTGGGCGGCGGTGATGCTGCCGCCCTCGCGGCCCTTGCCGACGTTTTTCATGTCGGCGATGTCGGAGTTGATGTCACGGTCGTAGCGCGTGCCCAGAGGCATGCGCCAGACGCCTTCGCCGGTCGCCTGACCGGCCTTGGTGAGCTGATCGGCGAGCTTGTCGTCGGTCGCATACATACCCGCGTTATAGCTGCCCAGGGCAATGATAATCGCCCCGGTCAGGGTCGCCAGATCGATCATGAAACGCGGCTTGAAGCGGGTCTTGCAGTACCACAGCGCATCGGCCAGCACGAGCCGGCCCTCGGCGTCGGTGTTGATCACCTCGATGGTCTGGCCCGACATGGAGGTCACCACATCGCCCGGCCGCTGAGCGGTCGAGGACGGCATGTTCTCGACCAGACCGATGACGCCGATCACATCGACCTTGGCCTTGCGCCCGGCCAGGGCTTTCATCAGCCCGATCACTACCCCGGCGCCGCCCATATCCCATTTCATGTCTTCCATGCCGCCCGCCGGTTTGATGGAAATGCCGCCGGTATCAAACGTGACGCCCTTGCCGATGAACGCGATGGGGGCTTTTTTCGAACTCTTGGGCGCGCCGTTCCAGCGCATCACCACCATGCGCGAGGCCCGTGCACTGCCCATGCCGACGGCCAGCAGGGCGCCCATGCCGAGCTTGCGCATCTTCGCCTCGGTAAGAATTTCCACGGAAACCCCGAGAGATGTCAGGGTCTTAGCCTGCGCCGCCAGGGACTCAGGATAGATCACATTGGCCGGCTCGGAGACCAGATCGCGGGTCATGAAGACGCCATCGGCGATGCGGTCGAGGACATTGTAGGCGGTTGCCGCCACGCGGGCGGCGCCCGTCACCAGGGTGAGGCGGGTCAGGGTCGGCTTCTTGTCGGCGGTTTCCTTGGTGCGGTATTTATCGAAACGGTAGCTGCGCAGGCGCGCGCCATAGCCCAGGTCCGCCGCCTGATCCGCCTCGGCTTTAGACGCGGACGCTTTCGACCATTTGTCCACCAGCACCGAGGCCTTCTTCGCGCCGCCCCGATTGAGATGGGCGGCCAGATTGCCGCCGAGATTTTGCACCGCCAGGGGATCGAGTTTATCCGCCTTGCCGAGACCGGCGATCACGATGCGCGCCGCCGAGACGCCGACCGGCGCCATGATGTCGAGGAACTGGCCGTGTGCGCCGGTGAACCGGTCCGCCTTCATGGCCTTGCTCAGGGCGCCCTTGCAGGTCTTATCCAATTTGCCCGCCGAGCGGCTGAGCTGCCGCCCCTCGAAAACGCCGACAACGAGTGTATCTCCGGCGGTGGGTTTAGTCGAAAAAGTGATTTTCATGGAGTCCTCGCGCTACCCATTTTGTTGACCAATTCGTCAGCAGCGACTGTAACGGATGCCTCGGTGAAGAAAAGAAATGTTTTACGTGGCCTGGGCGGGCGCGGTAATCATTCCTCCCAGGTGATTTGGAGACGTCCATGTTCGCGGTTCTCGGAGCAGCGGGGAAGACCGGCCGATATCTCGTCGAGCGGCTTTGTGCCGACGGCCATGATGTGGTCGCCATCGGCCGGTCGCAAGCGCGGCTTGCGGCGCTGGGCGACGGCTGCCGTCATGCGGTCGCCGACTTCGATCGTCCGGTAAGCATCGCCAGGGCGCTGGTTGGCGCGCGCCGGGTAATCAATCTGGTTCATGCGCGCCATACAGAGACCCTGCTCGATTGCCTGCCCACCAGCTGCGAACGGCTGGTTCTGGTCGGCTCGACCCGCCGCTTCACCAGCCTGCCCGACCCCGCCGCCGATGCGGTGCGCACCGCCGAAACCCTGTTCCTGTCATCGGGCGTGACCGGGGTGATGCTGCATCCGTCGATGATCTACGGCGCGCCGGACGACCGTAATGTCAACCGCCTGCTTGGGCTGGTGCGCTCGGCCCGCATCCTGCCGCTCCCCGACGGCGGCCGGAACCTGGTGCAGCCGCTGTTCGTCGACGACATGGTCGCCGCCCTGGCAGCGGCGGCGGTGGAACCAGCGGTAACCGGCCCCTCGATCGTCGTCGCCGGGCCCGAGCCCATCACCTATGCCGCCATGCTGCGCGCCTGCGCCGCTGCGCAGAATGAAACCATCTCCATTGTCCCGATCCCCGGGCTGCTCATGCGCGCCGGCGCGGGCCTGGCCTCGGCCCTCGGCATCAGGACGCCGTTCAACGCTGCTGAAATCCGCCGCGCCACGGAAGACAAATCCTTCGACATCAGCGCCATGAAATCGCGATTGGGCGTCACCCCCCGGTCTTTCGAAGACGGCTTGGCCCTCAAGATTGAACGGGGCTGGGTATCATGAGCCTCGCCTGCCGCGCCTGCGGCCTGCCCTTGACCCATAGCCTGGTCGATCTCGGCGAGACGCCGCTCGCCAACAGCTATCCCGGCGAGGCCGATTTAGGCCGCCCCGATCCCCGCTATCCCCTCCATGCACGGGTCTGCGACGGCTGCTTTCTGGTCCAGGTCGAGGATGTTGTACCGTCGCAGGAAATTTTCAGCGATTACGCCTATTTCTCGTCCTATTCGACAAGCTGGGTCGAACAGGCCGGGCGCTTCTGCGAGCAGGCGCGCGACCGCTTCGGCCTCGGGCGCGCAAGCCTGGTCGTCGAAGTCGCCAGCAATGACGGCTACCTGCTGCGCCATTTCGCACGTGCGGGTGTGCCGGTGCTCGGTGTCGAGCCCGCCGCCAATGTCGCCGCCGTGGCCCGTGCGGCGGGCGTGCCCACCGAGGTGCGCTTCTTCGGGCTGGACACCGCGCGCGATCTCGCCGCCGCCGGACAGGCCGCCGACCTTCTGGTCGGCAACAACGTGCTGGCCCATGTTCCCGACCTCGATGACTTCGTCGCCGGCCTCGCCCTGCTGGTCAAGCCCGAAGGGGTGATCAGCCTCGAATTCCCGCATCTGATGAAGCTCATGGCGCAGGTCCAGTTCGACACCATCTACCATGAGCATTATTCTTATTTCTCCCTGCTCGCCCTCGAGCCGGTTCTGGCGCGCCATGGCTTGCGCGTGTTCGATGTGGAGAGCCTGGCGAGCCATGGCGGCAGCCTGCGGCTTTCCGTCTGCGCCCACAATAGCGCCCGCTACCAGGAGACCAAGGCGCCCGACGCCCTGCGCGCCGCCGAAAGCAGCGCCGGGCTCGACAGTCTGGCCGCCTACAGGGGCTTCGCCGAGCGGGTGGCGGCGGCCAGGCAATCCCTGCTGGCCTTCCTGTCGGCGGCGCGGGACGAAGGCAAAAGCGTCGTCGCCTACGGTGCGGCGGCCAAGGGCAACACCCTGTTGAATTACTGTGCCGTGGGGACCGATCTGATCGGTTATGTAGTCGACGCCAGCCCCCATAAACAGGGGCGCTATCTGCCCGGCAGCCGGCTGCCCATTCACAGCCCCGATAAGCTGGCCGAGACGCGGCCCGACTATGTGCTGATCCTGCCGTGGAATCTGCGCGACGAGATCATGCGGGAGATGGCCGCCGTGCGCGACTGGGGCGGCCGCTTCGTGGTCCCCATACCGACCACGGAAGTGTTGCCCTAGTGGCCAAAATGATCTTACGAAACTATACTATGAACCCCATGAAGGAGATCACGCGGTACGTTCTGTGGCAGCTCATCGAGGTCACCCTGTTCGTGACCCTCGCCCTGACCGGCGTTGTCTGGCTGTCGCAGTCCCTGCGTTTCGTCGATCTGATCATCAACCGGGGGCTTTCGTTCTTTACCTTCGTCTACCTGACCTTCCTCCTGCTGCCTTCCTTCCTCGCCGTGTTGCTGCCGATCTCGCTGTTCTGCGCGGTGGCCTACACCTATCATCGATTGTCCGTCGACAGTGAGATCGTAGTGCTGCGCTCCGCCGGCCTAAGCGACATGGATTTGATGAAACCGGCGCTGATCATGGCGGGAATTATGGTCGCGCTATGTTACGCCATGACGCTTTATCTTCAGCCCGCCGGGTTCCGTGAATTCAAGGATCGCCAATTCATTATCCGCGCCGATTTTTCAAGAATCCTGCTCCAGGAAGGGGTGTTTAACAATCTGGGCGACGGGCTGACGGTCTATATCCGCGAGCGCCTCTCAAACGGCGAAGTCCGGGGCATTCTGGTGCATGACAACCGCAACCGGGCACAACCGGTGACCATGATGGCCGAGCGCGGCGTGTTGTTGAAATCCGTGGACGCCCCCTATCTTTCCCTGTTCAAAGGCAACCGTCAGGTGATGAACAGAGACCGCGGCAAGCTCAGCCTGCTTTATTTCGACCGTCACAATGTGGATTTGTCGGACCTCATCAATGCGGAGGGGCCGCGCTGGCGCGAGCCGCGCGAACGCTATATCGATGAGCTGTTCAGAGAACCCCAGGACGCCAACGAGACAGCCTATCTCGCCGAGCTGCGCGCCGAGGGCCACAACCGCCTGCTGTCGCCTCTGTACAGCCTGGTGATGACGCTGATCGCGCTGGCCGCCCTGCTCGGCGGTGAATTCAACCGCCGGGGCCGCGCCGCGCGGATGATTTTTGCCGGCGCTATCGCTGCCGCCTTTCAGGGGCTCGCCCTGGGGCTGACCTATTTTATCGTACAAATGCCCTGGCTTACGGTCTTGCCATACGCGAATGTCGCACTCTGGACGGCAGCGGCCCTGTATCTGCTGCTCTACAGAAACAAGCCGCGACGCCGGTTGATCAACCATCAGGGCCCGACTGAGATGAACGCCGTATAATGCGCCTTTCCGCCACCCTATCGGGCTATATAACCCGCCAGTTTCTGGCCAGCATCGCCCTGGTATTCGTGGTGCTGATCACTCTGGTGTTTCTGATCGACAGTATCGAGTTGCTGCGCCGCACCGGTAACCGCAACCAGGCGGGCCTGGGCACGATTATCGAAATGGCCCTGTTGCGCATCCCCTTCATGGGCCAGAAAATCATCCCCTTCGCGGTGCTATTCGGCGGCATGCTTTCATTGATCCGCCTGACCCGGTCCCATGAGCTGGTTGTCGCCCGCGCCGCCGGCGTCTCGGTGTGGCAATTCCTGCTTCCGGGCTTGTCTCTGGCCCTGGTCATCGGCGGCCTGATCGTCACCCTGTTTAACCCGTTGGCCTCGGCCACCACCTGGCGCTACGAGCAGCTCGAAGCAAAATATATGCGCGGGCAGACCAGCCTGCTGGCGGTCTCGTCATCGGGCCTGTGGCTGCGCGAGGCTGGCTCCGCCGGCCAGATGGTGGTTCATGCCTTGCGGATTTCCCAAGAAGACATGGCGCTGCACGACACCACTTTCTATCTCTATGAAGGGGCCGATCAGTTCGCCAAACGAATCGACGCCGAGACCGCGACCTTGGAAGACGGCTATTGGGATCTTAAAAATGTTTTGACCAGCGCGCCCAATATGATCACCGAGGCGCGCGACAGCTTCCGCCTGGAAACCAGCATGACGATCAACCAGATCCAGGAGAGCTTCGCGCCGCCGGAGACCATGTCGTTCTGGGATTTGCCGGGTTTCATCCGCACCCTTGAGGCGGCGGGATTTTCGGCCACCAAACATCGAATCTATTGGCATTCCATCCTCGCCACACCAATGCTGCTCTGCGCCATGGTTTTGATCGCGGCGACTTTTTCCCTGCGCCTCACCCGGCGAGGCGGCACCGGCCTGCTGGTCGTGGGCGGCCTGTTCGCCGGATTTTTTCTATTCTTTCTGACCGACGTGGTGCTCGCCCTGGGCATGTCGGGCAGCATCCCCGTTATCCTGGCCGCCTGGGCGCCGGCCGGTATCTTTACCCTGCTCGGCCTTGCCATGCTGCTCCATCTGGAAGACGGATAGAGCATGAGAGCGTTTGGCGCCGCCTTCCTGATCAGCTTGTTGATGGTGACGCCCGTGGTGGCGCAACAGGCCGGCGAGCTGGGCCTACCGATCATCCTGCAGGCCGATGAGCTGATCCACGACAACCAGAACGGCACCGTTATCGCCATCGGCAATGTGGAGGCCGCCCAGGGCGAGCGCGTTCTGCTGGCCGACCGGGTTACCTATAACGAACGCACCAACAGGGTCACGGCGAGCGGCAATATCATCCTGCTTGAGCCCAGCGGCGAAGTGATTTTCGCCGATTATATGGAGCTTGAAGACGAGATGAAGAGCGGGCTGATCCGCCATATCCGGATCATTCTGTCCAACAATTCACGGTTCGCCGCCAATGGCGCCGTGCGCAGCGGCGGCAATCGTACCGTGATGAGCAAGGCGGTGTTTTCCCCCTGCCCCTTATGCAACGAACATCCCGGTGAAGCGCCGCTCTGGCAGATCAAGGCGAACCGCGTGGTGCATGATCAAAAGCGCCAGGAGATTACCTATACCGACGCCTTTTTCGAGCTGTTCGGCGCGCCGATCGCCTATACGCCCTATTTCTCTCACCCGGATCCCACGGTGAAGCGCCGCGCGGGCTTTCTCACCCCGTCATTCGGCAGCGACTCGCAGCTCGGCACGACCGTCCAAATTCCGTACTTCTTCAATCTGGCGCCCAATCTGGATGTAACGATTTCGCCAATCTTCACCACCGATGAAGGGGTCGTGCTGGCCGGCGAATATCGTCAGCGTGTCGAGAGCGGTCAGTTCAGCCTGAGCGGCAGCATCACCCGGCCCGAGCGGCGCGGGGCTTCAGGCGCGGTTATCAGCGGGCGGGAAACCCGCGGCCATATCGATGGTTCCGGCTTGTTCAGGATTGACGATAGCTGGAAATGGGGTTTCGATGTAGAGCGAACCACCGACGACACCTATCTGCGCCGGTATGGATTCGATTCCACAGACACCTTGACGTCCAATCTGTTTGTCGAGGGAATCCGGGGGCGCAACTACGCCGCCATCAACGCCTATTCCTTTCAGGGCCTTGAGATCAACGACGATGCCGGCGATACGCCGATCATCGCGCCGATCATGGATTACAGTTACATCGGTGAGGCGGGCCGGTTCGGTCAGCGCTACACCCTGGATGCGAATTTCATGGAGCTCTACAGAACCGACGGCACGGGAAGCACCCGCCTGGTCCTCGACGGTGGTTGGCAGCTGCCGTTCATGGGGCCCTTCGGCGATCTCTATTCGGTCAATGCGAGCCTGCGCGGCGACGCCTATTGGGTGACCGATGTCGTCAAGCCCGATCTGAGCCGCACCAGCGGCCTCACCGGACGCATCGTGCCCCAGCTCTCGCTCGACTGGCGCCTGCCGTTGATCCGCAGCGCAGGATCCGTGCGCCAGATCATCGAGCCCATCGTCAAGTTCGCCGTCAGCCCACATGGCGGGAACCCCAGTGACATCCCCAATGAGGACAGCCAGGCCTTCGAATTCGACGACACCAATCTATTTAACGAAAATCGATTCTCCGGCCTCGACCGGATCGAAGGCGGCCCCCGGCTGAGTTACGGCTTTCGGGCGGGCGCCTATGGCGCCGGCGGCGGCAGCACCACGGTCTTCATCGGCCAGAGCTTCAGAACCAAGGCCGATAGCGCATTCGCGCCGGGCAGCGGCCTGGATGGCAATCTTTCGGATTTTGTCGGGCGCATCGCCATCAGGCCCTCGAAACTGATTGATCTGACCTATCGTTTCAGGCTGGACAGCGAAGACCTCGCTTCGCGCCGCACCACCATCGATCTGACAGCCGGCCCGGATTGGATGCGCACCCGGCTCGGCTTCCTCTCCATCGACGAAGGATCAGCCGACCTCAGCGCCATCGGACGACGCGAGGAAATCAACCTGGCGACGCGCCTGGAACTTGGGCCGGAATGGACATTCGACGCCTTTCACCGCCGCGACCTGGCCGAGAACGACAGCATCAACATCGGCGCCGGCCTGACCTATCAGAACGAATGCTTCCTGTTCGCCCTGCAAGTGCGCAAGGATTTCACCCGGGACCGCGATCTCAGGCCCGATACCTCGATCAATTTCGTCATAAAATTTAGAAACCTCGGATGACGGGGGTGACGGACTGTTGTTATACTTGTATTTGATTGTCCGGCGCCGTTTCGTTCATTCAGGCGATTTGACGCGAAGTCCGATTTTTGACGAGTAATATGGTGCATCTCATTCGCCTCAGACACGGCGTCCGCGTCCTCGCTACCGCCGTCATCCTCACCGCCCTAACCATTGCCGCCGCCCCGGCCCAAGCGCAGGAAATGCAGCGCATCGCCGCCGTGGTCAATGACGAGGCCATATCCTTTTTCGATGTCTTTGAGCGCGTCAAGCTGGTGGTTGCCACCTCTGGCCTGGATGGCTCTCCCGGCGTAATACAACGTATAACGCCCCAGGTTCTTCGGGCTCTGATCGATGAGCATCTGCGGCTCCAGGAAGGAGTGCGCCGGAATATCGACGTCAGCGAAGACGAAATTGACCGGGCGATCAACACCATCGAGCAAGACAATCGGATGCCGAGCGGCTCGTTTTTGAAATTTCTCGAAGAAAACCGGATCAGCGTCGAGACCCTGGAAACGCGGGTCCGCTCGGAACTTGTCTGGTCGAAACTGGTCAACCGGCGCGTTCGGCGGAGCGTGACGATCAGCGATGAAGACATCGACAATGAACTCGAACTGATGCGCGACAATGTCGGCAAACCCGAGTATTTGCTTTCCGAGATATTCATCAGCGTCGACAAGCCGAGCGAAGACAAGCGTGTGCGGGGCGATGCCACTGAGCTCGTTGCACAGCTTCGCGGCGGCGCCGATTTCGATAGCATGGTCAACCAGTTTTCCGAAGGGGTAACGGCGAACCGGGGCGGCGGCGTTGGTTGGGTCAACGCAGCCCAGCTATCACCGAACATTGTGTCAGTGATCACGACCATGGCGACGGGGGATATTTCCGATCCCATCGCCACCGGCGGCGGTTATTTGATCGTCCTGCTTCGCGACCGCCGCCAATTACAGGGCGCCGGCGCCGATGACACCCAGGTCGATCTGAGACAAATTCTTCTGACCCTGCCGCCTGACAGCACCCAGGACGATGTCGATGCCGCTATAGGCTTGGCCGCCGTCATCCGTGAATCGGTTTCCGGTTGCGACGACATGGTGCGCATTGCCGCCGAGACCGACCCCAGCCTGCCGGGAGATATGGGAATCATACGGATCAAGAATACGCCCGAGCCCATCAAGGTGGTCTTGAGGAGCCTGCCGCTTACCACGGTCAGCCAGCCGATTCGCACCAAGCGTGGCATTCATTTGCTGATGATTTGCGATAAAATCGAGGTAGAAGCGAGCCTTCCCGGCCGTGATCAGATCCGCAATTCCCTGCTCATCAACCGGCTCGGCCAGGTTTCGCGGCAGTATCTTCGGGATCTGCGCAGAGACGCCTTCATCGATATCCGCATATGACAGCGGGCAATGGGGCGGCGCCTGATCTGCGCCCCCTGGGCCAGGTTATCGCCGACCACGGCCTGCGGCCGCGAAAATCCCTCGGCCAGAATTTCCTTCTCGATCCATCGATAACCAAGCGCATCGCCAGCGCCGCCGGCGAGCTGGCCGATACCACAGTCATCGAGGTCGGCGCCGGTCCCGGCAGCCTGACCCGGGCGTTGCTGGCCCAGGGTGCCAAGCTGGTGGTCGCCATCGAGCGTGACCCGCGTTGCATCGAGGCCCTGGCGGAACTCACCGCCGCCTATCCCGACCGCCTGCACGTCATCGAAGCCGACGCGCTGAAGCTCGATTTGACGGCCCTGGCGCCGGCTCCCCGCGCGGTGATCGCCAACCTGCCCTACAACGTCGCCACGCCGCTGTTGATCGAGTGGCTGAAATGCGCCCGCGATTTCACCGGCTTTACCCTGATGTTCCAGAAAGAAGTAGCGGCGCGTATCTGCGCCCAGCCGGGGGGTCGCGATTACGGCCGCCTGTCGATCGCCGCGCAATGGCGCTGTGCGGCCCGCATCCTGTTCGACGTGCCGCCGGGCGCCTTCATACCGCCGCCCAAGGTGACCTCGACCCTGATCAGCCTTGTACCGCGCGAGCAGCCCCTGGCGCCCGCCGAATGGGATGTCCTTGAGCGAGTGACGGCGGCGGCCTTCGGCCAGCGACGCAAAATGTTGCGCGCCGCCCTGCGCCAACTCGGGGTGGATACGGAGACTCTGCTTGCACGCGCCGGCGTGCCGCCAACGGTCCGCGCTGAGACCGTGGACATCGCCGGATTCTGCGCCATCGCCCGTGAATACGCTTGCATGAACACCTGAGAGCGATTATTGGCAGTCTCATGATGATGCGGACAGCAGCCCTGCGACGACGAATCGAGGAAACCTCACAGACTCTGTGAGTCGTCCGAAGGACTCTCGTTCGCCCTCATCTCAATCCGATACAGGCACCACGACGACCTTGGACGCTATCCCCGCCCCAAGACACATCTCGTCGTATCAACAAGCCTGTTCCGGAGACCAGCCATGGTCGATTTTACCGCCCAGAATCCCGCTGATGAAGCTGCCGTCGAAGACTTGCTCGACCGCGCCTTCGGCCCCGGCCGCCTCGATTTGCCCTCTTACCGGCTGCGCCAGGGCGTCGCCCCTATCGCCGGTCTCAAATATGCTGCGTGGGACGGCGACAAGCTGGTCGGAACCTTCCGCTTCTGGCCCCTCGTCATCGGCGGCACGGCCCCGGCGCTCCTGCTCGGCCCCCTGGCGGTCGATGCGGCCTATCGCCGCCGCGCCATCGCCTCGACCCTGATCGAGCGCGGCCTGGAGGACGCCGGTAAAGCCGGCCACCCTATCGTCACCGCAGTCGGGAAATTGGGCTTGTTCGGCCGTTTTGGTTTCGTCGCCGCGAAGCCCCTGGGACTGGTCATGCCGGGCCTGGCCGATGGGAACCGATTGCTCGTCCTCGGCGAGTTGGATGGCGCCACGGGTCGTTTAAGTCAGCCCCTTGACGAAATCGACTAGGCCGGTCTGGCGTTCGCGGTGCAGGCGTTCGGCCTGGAGGATGCCCAGCACACTGGCGGCGGCGCATTCGAGCTCGCGGTTGACCACCACATAATCATATTCGCCCCAATGGCTGATCTCGTTGGCCGCCCGCGCCATGCGCGAGGCCACCACATCCGCGCTATCCTGATCACGATCCGTCAGCCGCCGTTCAAGCTCGGCCATGGAGGGCGGCAGGATGAAAACGCTGACCTGATCGCCGGGCATGCGGTTCCTAAGCTCCTGGGCGCCTTGCCAATCCACATCGAAGAGGATATCGCGGCCCGCCGCTAGCCCGGCCATGACCGGCTCGCGCGGCGTGCCGTAGCTGTTGTTGAACACCGTGGCATGCTCGATGAAGGCGTCCTCGGCGATCATGCGCTCAAACGCCGCCTCGTCGACGAAGCTGTAATCGACGCCGTCGGTCTCGCCGGAGCGCATGGGCCGGGTGGTCACCGAGACCGACAGGGCGATCTGGTCATCCATCTTTAGCAGATGGCGGGCAATCGCCGTCTTGCCGGCCCCCGAAGGCGACGACAGCACAAACATCAATCCGCGTCTGGGAATACTCATCTACTCAACATTCTGCACCTGTTCGCGGAATTGTTCGATGACCGCCTTGAGATCGAGTCCGATCCGCGTGAGGTCGACCTCGGAAGCTTTCGAACAGAGGGTGTTGCTCTCGCGGTTGAATTCCTGGCACAGGAAATCGAGACGCCGGCCGCTTGGACCGCCTTCGGCCAGAAGGTCGCGGGCGCTGGCTATATGGGCCGACAATCGGTCAATTTCCTCGCGAACATCGGCCTTGATCAGCAACAGGGCGACCTCCTGGGCGAGGCGATCCTCGGACAAGGCGGATGCCTCATCGAGCACGTCGGACAGCATCGCCTTGAGCCGTTCCCGAAGGCGCTCGGGGCGGGCTTCCTCGCACCCCACGGCAGCGTCCACCAAGGCAGCAATCTCTTCGAGCTGACTATCCAGAACGGCGGCGATGTGTGCGCCTTCCTCCTCGCGCGCCGTGCTCAGGCCGTCAAGCGCCGTATCGAGGCTGGCCAGCACCGCCTGCTCGCGCGCTTCGCGCTCTTCGGCGCTGTCCTCCTCCTCGACCAGATCGACGACGCCGCGAATATTGAGCAGCCCATCGATGCGCGGCGGGTCGATCTGGAGCTCGTCGCTCAGCTCCCCCATGACCGCCTCGATCTGAGCCAGGGCCTCGCGATTGACCTCGAAGCGGCTGCGTCGGGATGCGCTGGTTACCTGCCGGGTAAGATTAACGGCCCCCCGGCTGCAGCGCCCGGCCACCCGGCGGCGCACCTCGGGCCCCAGGCCATCCCTACCGGCGGGCACACGG